>Ga0160429_1000856_pt1 | contig 19429 bp, 26 predicted proteins | sample SolpanmetagenomR_FD_108199 | JGI IMG/M metagenome (GOLD analysis project Ga0160429, IMG submission 108199) | Solar panel surface microbial communities from Lawrence Berkeley National Laboratory, California, USA - R | ecosystem: Engineered > Built environment > Solar panel > Unclassified ...
CGGTGTTCTGGGGGGCGCTGGCCTACGTGCTGATCGGCGGCGTCGGCGTCGGCACCCTGCTGACCCTCCTGTTCCTGCCCGCCCTTTATGCCCTCTGGTTCCGGGTGGCCCGTCAGCCACGCGCCGCAGGGGACGCGACCGAGGCGGCACCGCAGGCGGCCGGGACCTGACGCAGGCACGGGGTGAGATCCCGGCGCCGATGATATAAGCGCATCGCGCTGGGCTTCCTCAGCCCCGCGCGGTCCGTCGGCCGACCCGCACCCTGCCCCCTCGGCGGGTCGGCCGACGCGGACCTGTATTGATGACGGCCCGCATCTATATAAGACCGGGACGGCAACGGGAGAGCCGGAGATGCCGAGAGTTTCGCAGGAGCAGGCCAAGCTCAACCGCCAACGGGTCGTCGAGGTCGCCGCCGCCCTGTTCCGGGAGCGTGGCCTCCACGGAGTCGGGGTGGCCGACATCATGGCCTCGGCCGGCCTGACGCATGGCGGCTTCTACGGCCAGTTCGCCAGCAAGGATGCGCTGGCCGTCGAGGCGTTCGACTCGGCCCTCGGGGAAGACCGACGCGGCGCCCTGGACATGCTGATCGCCAACTATCTGTCCGTCGGCCACGTCCAGTCGCCCGGCATGGGCTGCCCCCTCGCCGCCCTGGCCAACGACGTGGCCCGCGAGCCGACGGGGAGTCCCCTGCGGGCACGCTTTACCCACGGGGTTCGGCACCTCGTCGGTCTGCTGTCCGAGCTCTCGCCCCAGGGTGCGAAGGAGCGCCGCCGGCAGCGGGCGCTCGCCAAGTTGTCCACCCTCGTGGGCGCCGTCGTCCTGGCCCGGGCGGTGGACGATCCGGGCCTCGCCGACGAGCTCCTCCAGGCCGCGCGCATCGCGGCGGGCGAGCGGGGAGACGCGCCGGCTCCGGACAACGCGTCGTCGCACTGAAGCGGCTCCGACGCGTTGCCAGCCGCGGCTGTCCGGGACGAGCCAAGCCTTACGCCGGACGCGGCAGCTTGCAGCTGTCGAGGGCGTTCAGCGCCTTGGCGCGGGCGGAATCATTGAAGTAGCCGGTGCTGCGGTAGGCATCGAGTTCGCTCCTGTCGAGGCTTGCCAGCGTCTGGTTCGCGTAGCAGCCACAGGGGCGAGCGAGGGAGACCTCGGAGACGTTCTGCAGGCGGGCCTGGGTGACCGTGCAGGCGTGACGCACGCGCCCGGTCAGGTTGCCGGCGGAGGCCGTCTTCAGCGCCGGATCGGGGGTGTAGCCTTCGAGCGACGCGGTCGGGCCGGACTTGTTGGTATTGCAGGCGGCGACGAGCGAGAGCAGGCCGGCGGCGAGCAGGAGTCGGCCGGTGCGCGGGGCGATGGAGCGCATGGAATGATGGGTCCGTGAAAGCGATTCGGGAACGAACCGGTTTCACGTCCGTGCCCCCGCCGCGCAAGGGCGCCGGGGCCACACTGGGACGGCAAACGCCGAAGCTTCCGGGAAGCTCCGGCGCGCCGGTTTGGTCGACCGTGTCCGAACCCCGAAGGATTCAGCCAGCGATGTCGGAATCCTGGAAGAACTGGGCGATCTCGGCCTTGGCGTTGTCGAGGCTGTCGGAACCGTGAACGGTGTTCTCGCCGACCGACTCGGAGAAGGTCTTGCGGATGGTGCCCTCATCGGCGTTGGCCGGGTTGGTGGCGCCCATCACTTCGCGGTACTTGGCAACGGCGTTCTCGCCCTCGAGCACCTGAACGACGACCGGCCCGGAGGTCATGAACTCCACGAGCTCGCCGAAGAAGGGGCGCTCCTTGTGGATCTCGTAGAACTTCTCGGCCTGGGCGCGGCTCATCTGGATGCGGCGCTGGCCGACGATGCGCAGGCCCGCCTTCTCGATCACGGCGTTGACCGCTCCGGTCAGGTTCCGCTTCGTCGCGTCGGGCTTGAGAATGGAGAAGGTGCGCTCGGTGGCCATGGTCCGTCCGGTTGTGATCGCTCAGCCGAAAATGGCTTCGGCGCCGGGCTTATAGCCGGCAGGCTCCCGCCCCTCAACCCGAGGCGCGAACGCGGGGGATAACCCGACGATCGGTGCCGGTTTTGCCGCCGCCATGGCTTTGGCGCAACAGCGCCGGAAAATCGCCCGAATGCGGACGCCTCCTGTGGCCAGACGAACACGGCCCTGCCCCCGCGCCGGGTCGCTTGCCGATCCCCTTGCCGATTCTTTGGCCGCCGGCCTCTTGCCGCAGCCACGCCACAATGGAGACCAGGACATGCGCGTCGCTCTTACCGCCGCCCTCATCCTCACCGGCCTCGCCCCCGCATCCGCCGCCCCGGCGCAGGACCCCTCGGGCACCTGGCTCACCGGAGACGGCCGCGCCAAGGTCCGCATCGACCGCTGCGGTCCGGGTGCCGCCAACATCTGCGGGAAGGTGGTGTGGGCCAAGACCGCGACCAACGAGGACGGGACCCCGCGCACGGATATCAAGAATCCCGATCCGAAGAAGCGCAGCCGCCCGGTGCTTGGCCTGACGCTCCTCGATAACCTGAAGCCCGAGGAGGCGAAGTTCTCCGGCGAGATCTACAACGCCGACGAGGGCAAGATGTACCAGGTCAGCCTGGAGCGCGAGAGCAGCTCCGAGCTCTCGGTCTCCGGCTGCCTCCTCCGGGTCCTGTGCGGCTCGCAGACCTGGACCCGGGTGCCGGACGTGAACCAGCAGGCCTCCGCCGCCACGCCCGACTCGGCGCCCGCCCCGCGGCCCGCACCGAAGGCCGCCAAGGCCGCCCCCGCGAAGGCAGTCGCGCCGCCGGCCGAGTGATGGCGGCCAGAGGACGCCCGCCACGGGACGCCGGCCAGTGACACCCTTGAGGTGACGCTGGCTGGGTGAGGCAGCCGCTCAGACCGCCGCGAATCCCCGCTGCACGGCCGGCCGCGCCATGACGCGGTCGAGCCAGGCCCGCACGTGGGGCACGCTGGCGAGCTCGATGCTCTGCTTCTCGTGGTACTTGGCCCAGGGCAGGATCGCGATGTCGGCGATGGAGAAGTCGCCCGCCACGAATTCGTGGTCCGCGAGGTGCCGGTCGAGCACGCCGTAGAGGCGCTGCGCCTCCGCGGTGAACCGGTCGATGGCGTAGGGGATCTTCTCCTGCGCGTAGATGCGGAAATGATGGACCTGGCCGAGCATCGGCCCGAAGCCGCCGACCTGCCAGAACAGCCACTCGTCCACCGCTACCCGGGCGCGCGCGTCGGCCGGGTAGAGGCAGCCGGTCTTGCGCCCGAGATACTGCAGGATCGCACCGGACTCGAACACCGTGATGGGCTCGCCCCCCGGTCCGTCCGGGTCGACGATGGCGGGGATCTTGTTGTTCGGCGAGATCTTCAGGAAGTCGGGCGCCATCTGGTCGCCCCGGCCGATATTCACCGGCACCACCCGGTAGGGCAGCCCGCACTCCTCCAGCATGATCGGGATCTTCCAGCCATTCGGCGTGCTCCAGGTGTGCACGTCGATGGGTTTTCCCGGCGCGTGTGCCATGCTGATGTTTCCGACCCTATTCAGGCTCGCTCGACCCGCCGAAACAATCGGGAACGCGAGCGGATGGTTGCAGACTCCGTGCCATCGCTCCAACACGTGGCACGAGCGGTGGATCGCGTGGATACCCGCACAAATGGCACTTGCCCTCGCCCGGGGTTGTGACTGTGATGCGGCCGGCCCGCCACACGGCGGCGCCCAAGCGTCCCCGGGGGTCGTCATGCTGTCGTTCCGTTCGCGTCACACCCGTGCTTTGTTCGCGGGCTTGCTGCTTCTGGCAAGTCCCCTCCTTCTGACAAGCCCGTTCGTCGCCAGCGGTGCGCTGGCACAAGCCGCGGCGGCGAAGCCCGCCAAGGAGCTCAGCGTCGGCCAGAGCGCCGCGCGCGAGCGTCAGAAGAAATGCGGCGCCGAGTGGCGCGCCCTCTCGGTCGCCGACAAGGCCGCGCAGGGACCGAAATGGCCGCAATACTACAGCAAGTGCGTCAAGCGCCTGAAATCCAATTAATTTCAATGGGTTAATAGGCTGTTACGTTGGCTCGGTATACCGCTAAAGGCACGATATGCAGCGCTCACGTTGTGTATGGCTGGGCGCCTTCCTTCTGCGCTGAGCCTCGCAAGACCGCTTGACGCTTGAGAAAAGGATAAAATTTGGCCGTATGTCGCTCTCTCTCAATTCTGCGGCGTGAGGCCACGCTGGACCCTGGGTGCTCTCGTAGGCGCAGCTTGGAAAGGTGTATTGGATGAGGAACGACGTTCGATACCCGCAGTTCATTCCGTGGGTGCAGGCCGCGCTCCGATGACCTTCAGGAGGGCATCGAGTCGGAGGAAGCAGCGGCGGCAGAGCTGGCCGAGCGGGCGGACCTTATGCGCGAACTTCGGAGCACCATGGCGACTGCGCTGCTCAAAACGAGCCGCAATCACGCCATCGGAGCGTTGGCGCTGCTAGGTAGGCGGGCCGCGCTTCTGGCAGAGTATGGCCTGGAGCCGGACTGAATTCACTGGCCGCTATCTCTCTTCGCAATCAGCCAGAAACTTCTCCGCACCCTCAGGCATACTCCAGACTGCCGGAGGACTCCTGATGCTCCCATTAATGTTTGCGGCAATCGGCGGCGGTCTGGCGACGGTCTCGGTTGTCGCGCCGTTTGGTGTCGCTGCGGCTGTCATAGCATCGCCCTTCGGAGGCAGCCTGTGCGCGGTACTCGCGGCGTTCCACATCGCTCGTCTGCGTGGCTCTGAGGAGCAAACTCGAGCAGTGCTCGATGAGCAAACAGATGCCATGGTGGCGGCTCTCAGCGATCTGACAGCCCAGGCCAAGCGGGTCTCCCAGGGAGACGGACGGCAATACAAGAAAGCCGATGAGGCGCGGGTGGCCTAAGGGTCCTTTAAGTGCACGAGGAGCACAGGCATCGCCCTCCCCTCGTGCAGACTCTCCGTCAGTACCGGCGGTCGCTGCCGTCGCTCATGCGCCGCGCCACATAGTCGCCCGAGTAGGACTTCTGCCCGAACACCAGCCACCCGATGCCGAACCCGATAGTCCCAGCGATGAACATGCTGGCTACCGTGGTGCTGTCGGCATTGCTCACGGCGCGTCTGCCCTGGCGATAGTAGTCGGCACCACGCCTGGAGAGATGGTCCATCATCTCGGGGGTGCGGTCACTCACAGTGCGGAGGGTCTCCCGCGCCTGACCTGTGGCAGCGCTCACAGCCTCCTTGGCCTGACCTGCGACGGTGCTCAGCTTCTCCTTGGCTTGGTCTGCCGCCACAGGGCCATCAATCCCGGGCATCGGCTTCTTGTAGCCCGGCTGCCCAGCCACCCTGCCGTTGTCATCGCGGTGCTCAGTATCGGCCAATGTGACCTCCCCTTTCGGTTGCGAATGCGCTTAGCGGTAGGCCCACTGCTAGCCCTTCTTGTTGGCTCGGCTGTGCCCAACGGCGCACCCGGCAGCGGCGCCCACTTTCCCATGCCCAGCCATCTTCCCAGCCACGCCACCGACGATGGCGCCCTTAATGCAGCCCTTTGCCTCCACGGGGCTGACGTTGGCGAGGAGGCCGAAGGCAAGACAGGCGGTAAGTGCGAGGGCGGTCTTCATGGCAGGGTCCTCCAAATGCTGTGGAATACCAACCATGGGCCGGACCAGAGCGTTCCGGCCAATGCGGAGCAAGGAGTGGGCTTGATGCTGAGCTACGCCCGTTACGGTGCTCGCGCTTGTGAGCCGCTCCGCGTCTACGCTGCCCTTAGAATGCGGGGATTGTTGATGGGTGGTCGTTAGCCGCCCCTGCCGCGGCCTGAGGCATCACATTGTGCCTTTCGTCCGCGAGGCGCCAACGAGTCTCCGAACGTAGTCGCGCCTTCACGTCTGCTAAATCGACCGTAAGTTCCTCGACCTTGAGGAGCGCCTTGCGGCGAGACCACAGCGCCGTACCCACGATGCTGTTCATCACCACCAAGAGCGCCGCCATCACCGGGAGCGCAACCTGTGCCCACCGCGGCAGCTCAAAGAAAGCTGTCAGGACCGAGGATGGGTCTAAAGAATATCCGTCAAGCATGGCCACCCCCGCTATTGGCGTGAGACCGTCCTGGCGAATGTTTCTGGAGCGTTAGCAGCGTCAATAACTTGTGTTGTGAACTCTGAGAAATCCATCAACAATCTCGGTAGACGAATGCGATGGATCGGCTAATTGCCTCGCGAAGATTTGATCTCCATGCATTGCTGGCCGGGAGCGTTCAACGGACGGTGCGGCCATGAACATGCTGGTTTGGGTTCGCAGACCTCTTGTGGCAGAGGCGGATGCAGCACTGCTGACGGGAGCGGCAGTTGTCCTCGCCCTCGCAGTAGCGCTCGTCTGTCTGTTCTAAGAGGGCTTGCGGCTAAGCAAGGTGCTTAGTTAGCTTAACGGCACGTCGAAGACGCAGGAGAGACCTGCTCCTTCGAAGCTAATTTCGACCGTTCCATCGAGGTCACGAGCGAGACCACGCTCCAGCATCCGTGTTCCAAAACCCCGATGAGCCGGAGGCGTCACGGGAGGGCCACCCCCCTCGGACCATTCCAGGTATAGATGCTCCGGCTGTGATGCTGTGTTGATGCGCCACTCAATCGTGACGGTGCCTACCTCGTTGGACAGAGCGCCGTACTTCACAGCGTTGGTAGCAAGCTCCTGGATGCCCATCGCGAGTGCAAGAGCGATCCGCGGAGAGACGCGGCGGTCTGGCCCACGTGTAATCAGGCGAGAGGCTCCGTACGCGCGGTAGGGAACCACGGCCTCGCCAATCACCTCCGAAAGCTGTGCGCTGTCCCAGTTCTCGCGCGTCAGCACATCGTGGACCCGCGACAGGGCAAAGAGTCTGCTTTCAACTGCCTCGTGAGCCTGGGCGGTCGAAGACGAATTGCGCAGCGTCTGACTGACAATGGACTGGACGGTAGCCAGGGTGTTCTTCACCCGGTGGTTCAGCTCGTTGAGCAGAAGCTGTTGGTGTTCCTCCGCAACCTTGCGGCTGGTGATGTCGATGAGGACACCAACGACTTGGTAGGGCTCGCCGGTAGCTGCCATCACAAACTCGGCGCGAAGCAGCAGCCAATGGATAGATGTGTCGGGCCAGACCGTTCGAAACTCGATCTCGAAGTAACGCTCGCCGTTTTGCATGGCGCTGGTGCCCGCTGCTCTCAGGCGCTCCAGTTCCCCTGTGAAGTACCGTGAGCGGACCTCAGTCATGCTCGGCGCGGCGTCAGGTGGGAATCCAAGCAGTCGGTTGAGTTCCGGAGATGCTTGGACGGAGTTGGTTGCTATGTCGTAGAGCCAGACCGCCATGCGGCCCGCCTCGATGGCAAGCCTGAGGCGCCTTTCGCTAGCCCTTAATGCTTCCTCAGCGCACTTCGCTTCGGTGACATCGTAGACCACGCCAACGCCACGCAGCACGATACCATTCGCACCCCGCCGCACTTCGCCCATTCGTGCGATCCACCGGACCTCGTCGCTGTCGGGGCGGGTGATTCGATACTCGGTATAGCTCAGTGGGTTCTCACGCTCTGTTGGGTCAAGGGAGCCGAGGCTTGGCCGATCTTCAGCGTGAACCAGTGCCACGAGGGCAGAGAGCGGCAGCACCTCGTCGGTGAGGCCCCAGATGCGCCGGAACTCCTCCGACATAGCCACTGTGCCAGCGACAGGGTCCCACTCAAAGGTGCCGACACGTCCCGCCCTCTGAGCGACAGCGAGGCGGTCTTCGTTCAGTTCAAAGGTTTCACGTTGTTGAGCGCTCTGCGCGAGGCGAGCATTTGCTTCCTCCAAGCGCACCTCAAGCACGCGTATCTCGGCCCGCAAATCCTCAGAACTCAATCCGGGGCTCGGGGCTGTCGACATCTTACCCGCTGGGACTCGCTGCATGCCGTTTCGAAACCGGCGGAAACCCGGCGTTCGGGGGCTTTAACATGCCCTGCGAGCGGACAGTGAGAAACCTCGTCGTTTCAGCTGCCGGGGTCTGCCGATCCTCGTAGCCTGCTCGGTCGCTCTCAGCCCAGCTTGCGCTTCAGGTCCTGGTAGAGGCCTCGGTAGTCGTAGGTGGGATAGAACTCAGTTCGGTACCCTCCCCAGGCCGCCCCTTCGACAAGGTAGTTGACCTCGCGCAGCCTCTCGGGTGGGAACCGCAGGGTCACCACCTGGCCGATGCCCATCATCACGTACCAGCTCGCTACCTCGATGCCGGCAGGTGGGAAGTCCCGGAACCAGCAGGTCTCCTTCAAGTGGTCATTGATCTGACTGACGGTCTTCGTTTGATCATGCCGAAGGAAGATGGTGAGCATCGTGGTGCCGGGCGGCCCGATCGGAGAGTCCATCCCGATAGCAGCCGGCCCCTCTTGAGCCTGAGCTTGGGGGATGACCGCCCCAAGCAGGGGAAGGCCGGCGAGTAACTGCCAGAGAGAACGGCGTGTTGTCATCACTGAGCCTAGAGGCTGACGGCTCGGCGGGATCGGCAAGCCGTGAGTTTGAAGTAGGACGCCAACAACCCAAGGAAATAAGTGTGGTCTAGCAACCGCGCGCCCAGAGAGAAGAAATAGATGGCGGATTGATACCGCAGTTCGATTACCATTTTAACTAGGAATCGTTTGGAGATTTGTCAGCCTCAGCCTCAGCCTCAGCCGCATCCAGCAGTTCCTCGCCGCTCATCCAGAGAACGTCTGCCTCCGAGTGGATGGCGTGCGCGATAAGTCCCATCCCGATCTTTGTCTTAGCAGCATCGAGTGCCTTCTCAGAGCTTTCGTGGTCCTCGTGGTTCCACTGTCCGTTCGCCTGATTGACGCTGTCGCCCCAGTCCAAAATCCACATCTCGGCCTCCTCGTTCGAGTGAGGAGCGGCGGGCGCGCCTGAGTGGTTCCATGGGACCACCACGATACCAAGAGGGAGAGTACAAGCAACGTTGATATAGGCAGGTGGGGCGCCGTGAAGCGCCCCGATCAGCGCTATGAAGCCTTCAGCTCGATCAGCTTCCGACCAATATTGTACAGGCGTTTCTCATCTTCATGTGCGCACCGCGTAAGGTTCGCGATCTTGTGGTTGTCGCGTTGGCCCATTTTGAACGCTTCGATGACATGCGCCATCTCTTTCGCGTCGCCCTTACTGAAGGCTTCTTTGAGCTCGGTTCGACCTTTAACGTCTTCGCCTTGGTTCAGGCTCCAGTCCAAGTCCTCTTTAACAGATTTCCAGCTGGCGGACATTTTTTTCTCCCTTGTCCCGATCGGGACAAGCATGAGAATACGCCGCTTTTCGTACTCGTCGAGCCGTGGAAAAATTCGGTGAGTACTCGATAAACGATATGGCTGATGTCGATAGCCGAGCCTTTCGGCGCAACCTCGATGCACTCCGCCCTGTGGCTAGTAGGTGCCTACCGGATCAACCGATCGCTCAGCACCGTTCTCCGCTCTTCGATTTCAGGTGCTGCTCGACCTTGGTGATTACCGAGCAGGGGTCGTGACCGCGGTCCTTTGCGAGCAGCAGCAGGTCGGTCATGAGGTCGACGACGTCACAGGGCGGAGCAGCGTCTCCCCACCTGCGAGCTGCCCCTTCAGCATGGAGGTATGCGTCGAGGGCGATCTGAGCGAGTTCGGCTCTTCGATAAAGCTTAGCCATAGGCGTTCTCCTCGACCGCCCGACCATGATTATTCTAGCCAGTTCGGCCGTATGACACTGATTAACCTGCCGAAGCGAGAAATGTTGCAAGATCTGCACAGTTCACGAAGCACAGCTATAATCGACCACCCTTCGCAGCTAACTCGCCCGCGCGCCGCACCGTTACCGTTACAGCTTGGATCAGCAAGTCTTGGGCGGTCGGCTCAGGCGCGTTCGTAGTGCGGCGAGGGGCCCGTGGGGCCTACCGCACGCCCCGGCCGCAGCACCTCAAAAATCCCTGCATGAACAGCGCCGCCCAGATGAGGTTCACTTAATGCATCTGTTTATGGCGAGCAGAGTGCGCTCCCAAACTTCCAGCCGCTCCTTCGGGAGCGGTTTTTTCGTCGTGAGAGCGCAGCAAATTGAACGCTGGCGGATATTGCATCCGCCATCCTGACTGATTTAAGAGCGATATTTCAGTCGCATAGTGAGTTGGGCCTGTTGCCTACCCACGGCTGCACCTACGATGCGAACGTGAATCGGTCCGCTAGGCGCACGCTCGGGCCGGGCGAGGCGCAAGGCGGCTGATCACGAATGCCCCAGCAACTCCCAGGATGCCCCCGACCGCTTTCACGGCAAAATCAGCTGCGCGGCCATGCCGAGAGGGATCGAGCATCTGGGATGCCTCAAGGCCGCCGGCCGCGATGACGATCAGCACGCAGGCCTGCCAGCGGTGTTGAGGGTAGCCAACCGCGAAGAGGAACCCAATGAGGGCGAAGGCACCCAGCCGCTCTAGCGTAACGGAAAAGCCTGGCGGGTGCGGTCGATACTCGATGGGGCAGACCGTTACAATGACCAAGGCGACGAGCAGCAGCCAAGCGAGGGCGCGGACAGATTTGATCATCGTTTTCAGGTCGGTCCGCATACAAGGCTGTGTGACGCTTCGTGCAAGCGATAAGCCTGCAACATTAAGGTGGCTCTAACCAAGCCGGTGCAGTCTGCTCGACACCCTCAGGAACGCACCATGCAAGCCGCCTTCAACCGAATTTGGACGGTTCTGAAAGCCACGGTGGCGATCGGACTTCTGGCAGGGCTGTCCCTGTACTCGGCGAACGTGGTCGACCAAAGGGGCTTGAACCCCTTCGCCGCTGCCTTAACCGAACCGACGATGACTGGGGCGATCAAGACAGCCTCAGCGCCGTAGCAGCGCCTCAGAAGCGCCCTTCGTCACCGCCTTGAAGCAACTTCTCGATCGTCTCCATGCCCTGTGACCGAGCCTTCGCTTCAGACGGGTGATCACGATCTGAGCGTTGGATTAGCTTGCCATGCTTTCGGATGGCCCACTGCCATATGCCCTCACGCCTTGGGTTCGGTCCGACTTCCAGGGTGTACGGATGAGTGTTGATCGTCTGCTGGGTCATGGCGCGCTGCTGGTTCTCGCCGCAGGCATGACCGGCGACGGCAGGGTGATTGGATCAAGCCAGCCATCGTGGCCAACTTGGTATGGCGTGAAAAATAGCTACTTGGAGGGAATTCGACAGGATGCCGGCGTATCAATCGCGCAGGACGGCGGCGCCTTGCGGTAGTTCCTCACTAAGGGCAGCTCTTCACCATACTCGAGCGCGTAGAGGCGTTCGTCCTCGACGTAGGCCCAGCTCTTCTCGTCTGAGTGCTCGGCTTCAAGGAACACGCCGGATCGACAGCGCCAGCCGTGTATGCCGAGCGATCTGCGCTTGCTCGTAGCTGACGGAGAAGTAGCCGAACTCATGAAGCTCGCGGTCGCGGCATAGGATCTTGCCGTCGCCGGCGGCAGGAATGACAAAGCCGAGGATGGGGCCTGCTAGAAGGATGCCAGGGCAGTGCCGCGGGCGAACGAAGCCTGAGCTTTGAGCCCATAAAGCGGCTCGGCTCCCGGCCTTCAACAAAGTGGAATCGTCACGCTGAAACAAACCAAGGCGCGAGAGCTTATGTCTTATCCTGGGTTAACATCGTCCAGGCACCCTGCTCCGAGCCGAGCCATGCTACGTGACGGAAGTCTCTTCTCGCCCTACCCACGTCCTCGTCGTCGAGGACGAGTGCTTGATCCGCATGATGGTGGTCGACATGCTGAAGGACGCGGGTTTCGCGGTAAGCGATGCACCCCACGCCGATGCGGCCTGGGCAATCCTGGAGCAGCGCCAGGAGGACATCGGGGTTCTGTTCACCGACATCGACATGGCCGGCTCGATGGACGGCTTCGTCCTCGCGGGACGCGTCGCGAGTGCCTGGCCCCACATTAACTTGATCATGACGTCAGGTAGGCGAAGGATACCCGACGGGGAAGTCCCAGATTCGGGACGTTTTCTCAGCAGGCCCTATCGTCCCGCCGACCTCATGCAGGTCATCCGGAAGACGATTTGACGAACCAGCGCGACATGGGAAGCGAAGCCATATGCGCGGCGGCCGACCGCCCGGCCGGTGGATGAGCATCGAGCAGGTCTGTCTCATCGTCGCCCTGAACCTCTTGGCTGGCACCTTCCTCGCGTGGCGTATGCCATCACGGCGCAGTGATCTCGCGAGCGCCGTCCTGCTCGCATTGATTATCCTGGGCTTTGGGCTGTTGTGGCGCTCGCTTCTCTGACGGACAGGGTCGATGCCCTGTTACGCGGCCGGACCGGTGCCGCTGCATGACCCGAAGCCTTAACTCACGATGTTTTGGGGTGGCCCCACGATTTCGTGAGTATGGGCATGACCTTGCAGCAACGAACGAGCGATGCGCACGTTGGCCCGTCGGCCGAGCCTTCCGCTTAGGCATTATCAGCAGGATGGCCCATGTCGGATACTAGCAGGTTACCACGCGAAAACTCTTCCTCCGCGGCGACCTCCATGGCGTGGACGATCTTTCTCGGGACCGCACTTCTCGGCGTCGTCGCGCTTCCACGCCGCGGCGCCCCGCAACCGAGGAAGAACGGCGCCAGCCAACTGGGCGCCGAGGACGGGCCAACCGCGCACGAGGGCCAGGCGGCCGAGCGTGTCGCCGACACCGAGGCTGACCGCGGCCGCAAGGCCGAGGGCCCGACCGAGATCCCGGCCAAGGGATGGTGGGACATCGGTAAACGCGTGCTGCAGGAGTTCGGCAACGACCGGGTGTTGCTAGTCTCGGCCGGCGTCACCTTCTACGCGATCCTCGCCCTGTTCCCGGCCATCGGCGCCCTGGTCTCGATCTACGGCCTCATCGCCGATCCCGGGACCATCAACGACCAACTCGCCAGCCTACAGGGCATCCTGCCCAGCGGCGCCCTCGACATCGTGGGCGAGCAGGTCAAGCGCATCGCGGCCAAGGGCGGCGGTACCCTGGGCTTCACCGCCGCATTCGGCATCCTCCTCTCGATCTGGAGCGCCAACGGCGGCATGAAGGCGATCTTCGACGCCCTCAACATCGTCTACGACGAGAAGGAGAAGCGTAACTTCATCTGGCTGAACCTTCGCTCGCTCAGCTTCACGGCCGGCGCACTTCTCTTCGTCGTCCTGGCCCTCGTCGGCATCGTGGTGGTTCCGGCGGCTTTGGCCTTCCTGAACCTGGGCTCGATGGAATGGGTCATCGCGCTCGCACGCTGGCCGATCCTGTTGCTGGTGGTCCTGGGAAGCCTCGCGCTGCTCTACCGCTACGGCCCGAGCAGAGACACCGCACAATGGCGGTGGGTAACGTCAGGTAGCGCCGTGGCCGCCTTCCTCTGGATCGTCGTCTCGGCTCTGTTCTCTTGGTACGTGTCGAGCTTCGGCAAGTACAACGAGACCTACGGTTCGCTCGGTGCAGTCATCGGCTTCATGACCTGGATCTGGATCTCGACGACCATTGTACTCCTTGGCGCCGAACTGAACGCTGAGATGGAGCACCAGACTGCCAAGGACACCACCACCGGTAAGCCGGAGCCCCTCGGCACGCGCAAGGCGAAGGTCGCAGATACCGTGGCAGCCTCGGCCTGAGGCGGCCGATCCGCTATGATGCGATGACGCCAGAGGTCGTCGGGGGCACGTTGCGGGTGGTCCACTCATCGGGCGCGTCCTCCGAGGCCAACCGGCCCTACTCGCTAACTGAGCACAGAGGTGATTCTCGCATCGCGCCATTTGGGGCATTCTGAGATCGAGTCTTTTGGCAAGGCGAAAAGTGCCTCCGTGCGCAGGATCCACACACTGGTGACGACAAGAGGAGGCTGAACCCGGCCGCCGACGATAGCGCGTCAGCGACAGGGCGGGGTCGGTCATGCCGCTCCATCGAACCAGAACATGCAGCCCAAGCCACCGCTTCCGTAGGGAAGAGAGAAAAGGCCTTCTATGCCCGCCGCAGTGATTTTCGACGTCGATGGCACGCTCATCGACTCCGTTCCCCAGCACGCCCAGGCTTGGCAGGATGCCTTCAAGGACTTCGGTCACGACATCCCTTTCGAGGATCTGCGAAGGCAAATCGGCAAGGGTGGCGACCTCCTGCTACCGGTGTTCCTGTCCGAGGACGAGATCGCGGAGAAGGGCGACGCATTGGAGAAGCATCGCTCCAAGATCCTCAAGGAACGCTACCTGCCGACGATCAGGGGCTTACCGCAGGTCCGGGCGCTCATCGAACGCCTGCTGGCCGACGGCAAGCAGCTTGCGCTCGCTTCCTCCGCCAAGGGCGACGAACTTCAGACCTATAAGAAGATCGCCGACATCGAGGATCTCATCAGCGTTGAGACGTCCTCGGACGATGCCGAGGAGAGCAAGCCGAACCCGGACATCTTCCAGGCCGCCTTGAAGCTTCTCGACGGGATTGCCGCCGACGACGCCGTCGTGGTTGGCGATACGCCCTACGATGCGGAGGCCGCTAGCAAGGCCGGCATACGCACGATTGGGCTGCTCAGCGGCGGTTGGACGGCGGAGGAACTGAAGCAGGCGGGCTGCATCGCCACCTACCGGGACCCGGCAGACCTCTTAGCTCAGTACGCGACCTCGCCGCTGGTCGGATCGCAGACCTGAAGAACTTCAAAGCGCGGAGCATCCACCATGGGCGACACGATCCCAAGCCTCTCCGATGGCCCGCATCTGCGCACCATCGCCATGCCCCGAGACACGAATGCCGGAGGCGCCATCTTTGGGGGCTGGACCGTCTCGCAGATGGATCTGGCCGGTGGCACCTTCGTCGCCCAGCGTGCCCAGGGCCGTGTGGTCACGGTGAGCATCGATGCGATGCGCTTCCTGCGGCCGATTGCAGTGGGCGATGAGGTGAGCTGCTACTGCGCCTTCCAGGAGGAAGGGGAGACCTCCTTGGCCGTGAAGATCGAGGTCTGGGTCCGGGACCGCACTGGCAGCAACCCGGAGAAGGTCACCGAAGGCGTTTTCACCTACGTAGCCCTGAATGATGACGGCAAACCACGTCCCCTGGACGATAAGCAAACAGGTTGAGCCGATGGCTGAATTACAGGTTCTGCTAGCCCCGGTCACGTGAACCGGGTGATCTCATCGGTGCGTACCGTGAAGCCTACCAATGGGGCCGGACCGAAGCTGGTGGTGATCGCGCAGTCCGTCGCATCGCGCCCGTACGCCATGACGATCCGGCCGATCCGAGGGCGATTGTGTCGGGCGTCGAACGTGTACCAGCGCGGCCCTGCCGGTCCATCGAGGTAGACCTCGAACCATGCCGAGAAATCCATGGGTGCGGGATCCTTCGGTACGCCGATGTCGCCAAGGTAGCCGGTGGCGTAGCGCGCCGGGATGTTCATGCATCGGCACAGGGTGATGGCAAGGTGGGCGAAGTCACGGCACACCCCGACCTGCTGGCCGTGGCCGTCGAAGGCGGAACGGGTGGCATCCGCCTGCATGTAGTCGAAGCGCAGGCGGCCGTGTGCGTAGTCGACGACGGCTTGCACCCGGGCCCAACCCTCGGGCGTCCCGCCGAACAGGTTCCAGGCCGTCTGCGAGAGCTTGTCGGTGTCGCAGTAGCGCGACCCAAGCAGGAATTGTAGCGCCTCGTCCGGTAGGTCCTGGACCGGGATCTGCCGGGCGTCGGGCGCGTACGCGTCCGGCTGGCCATGATCCTCGATCTCGAAGTCCGCCGACATCGTAATCCGCCCGCCCGAGGAGAGGATGCGGGTGGCGACGTTACCGAAGGGATCTCGGAACTGCCTCGCCTGCACCGGCGGGTCGAAGACGATGACCTCGCGCGTTTGTAGGTCGTGCTGCCGCTCAGGTCGCACGTTGAGCAACAGCGTCATCGGCGTTGGACCGAAGGTGTCCAGGGCAACGGTATAGCCGCAACGGATGAGCATGGTCTGGCCTCTGCCTGATCCGCTGGTCCAGGCAAGATGCCGACCAAGTGCTCGTTTCTGCGGCCGAGCCCCCGATCAGGTCCTTCCCGAGCAGGAGTGTGCTCGATGACAATCTGTACGGGGCCAATCACCCACGACGGCGTTACCACACCGTGTGCCGCGAGAGGGTGGCGCAGCGTCGAGGAGTTCACGCCGCATGCCAACCGATGAAGCCGTCACCCTGCGCCCTCCGGCACAGGTGCCGCCACCGCTCGTACCGGGATTGCGCGGGCTACTGACTCTCGCTGTGGGAGTGGTGCTCATCACCGCCCTCTACTTCGGGCGCGAGGTGTTCATCCCGCTCGTGCTGGCAGTGCTCCTCAGCTTCGTGCTGGCCCCCGTGGTCAACCTGTTGCGGCGGATCAAGCTCGGACGGGTTCCGTCCGTCATCGTCGCCGTCCTGTTGGCCCTGGCGGTCATCGGCGGCATCGGTGCCCTCATCGGCACACAGGTCGCCGGGCTTGCCGGCAACCTGCCGCAGTACCAGGCCACGGTGCAGAAGAAGTTCACCAGTCTGGAACAGGGCTGGCTCGGCAACGCAAATCGGGTTCTGCAGAAGTTCAGTCACCAGGCCCACGACGCCACCCAGAAGGCCGATGCCGCTGGCACGACGGCCGCGACCGGTCCGGCAGGCGACACCCCGAAGGCACAGCTCGTCCGGGTTCAGGAGCCCGAGATCTCGCCCCTCGCGCTGGCCGAGAAGGTGCTCGGTCCCATCTTCGAGCCGCTGACCACGGTCGGCATCGTTCTGGTGGTGGTTGTCTTCCTGCTCCTGCAGCGCGAGGATCTGCGCAACCGTATGATCCGTCTGTTTGGTTCGAGCGACCTGCATCGGACCACCGTCGCCATGGATGACGCGGCAGGACGTCTCGGCACCTACTTCCTGGCCCAACTCGGCATGAACGCGGTGTTCGGCGTTATCATCGGTGTGGGTCTCTGGTTCATCGGCGTGCCTAATCCCCTGTTGTGGGGCGTGTTCTCCGCCCTGATGCGCTTCGTGCCCTACATCGGTGCCTTCATCTCAGGGATCCTGCCGCTCGCTCTGGCCGCAGCCGTCGATCCGGGTTGGTCGATGGTCATCGCCACCGCAGCCCTATTCCTCGTGGCGGAGCCGCTATTCGGGCAGGTCATCGAGCCGCTGCTCTACGGGCACTCGACCGGTCTTTCGCCCTTTGCGGTGATCGTCTCGACCCTGTTCTGGGGCTTCCTTTGGGGACCCATCGGCCTGATCCTGGCGACCCCATTTACAGTCTGCTTGGTGGTGCTCGGCCGCCACGTCGATAGTCTGGAGTTCCTCGATATCCTACTTGGAGACCGGCCTCCGCTGAAACCGGTCGAGAACTTCTACCAGCGCATGCTTGCCGGCGACCCCGACGAGGCACGCGACCTTGGCGAAGCCATGCTGAAGGAGCGCTCGCTGTCCTCGTACTATGACGAGGTCGCCCTCAAGGGCCTGCAGCTTGCGGCCAACGACTATGGCCGTGGCGTCGTCACGCCGGCGCAGTTGGAGAACATTAGGGCCTCGGCACGGTCCTTGGTCGAGGACTTCGAGGATCATGAGGACATCGCACCCGCAGGCGATGACAAGGCAGTCAACCCCAATGCAACGCCGACCCTTGCCGAGCGTACGCATCCGAAGAACGAGGCCGTGCCTGGTCAGGCACCCGCTCGTGAAGTGCGGCCTGAGGCGTGGCGTGGCGAGACCCCGATCCTGTGCGTCGCGGGTCGCGGTCCCCTTGATGAGGCGTCCTCGGCGATGCTGGCGCAGCTTCTGCGCAAGCATGGTCTTGGCTCACGTGTTGTGACGCACGGCGAGGTGTCCCGCGAGCGCATCCGCAGCCTCGACGTGGCGGGCGTGGCGATGGTGTGCGTGTCCTACCTCGACATCACCGGCAACCCGGCGCACCTGCGTTACCTACTGGAACGGTTGAAGCGTCAGGCACCAAGCGTTCAGGTATTGGTGGGATTGTGGCCGGTGGGCGAGAAGGTGCTGACCGATGCTGCTGTCGGCCGTGCAGTCGGCGCCGACTTCTACGTCTCGTCGCTTCGAGATGCCGTCGAAACCTGCTTGAAAGCCTCCAAGGCCGCGGACGAGGAAAAGGCTGCCGCCTGATTAATCGCTCGGCTATCGGATGCGCCATCCGCGCTGGCCGGGTCTAGGACCAAAAAAGAATGCGGATTGCCTTGCTGGATCGTGTTGCCAGCCGAACCAGTTGGATGCCACTGCAACTAAATGGGCCTCATCACCCAAATGTTGTGAACGCCAGTACCTTCTCATCTCTGGTTTGATCTTTTCCGATGGGGATACTTTTGGGAGATCAAACGTGAAGGTTCGTTGAAGGCGAGAGGCTGCCAAGCGCCGCTCGCGGAGCTAGCGTCCGCTACTCCAAGTTTTAAACTCGAAATCGGATTGGCAGAAATCCACCCGATTCAGTCGTTGATCAAATGCGTCGATCGCCAGCTGAGAGATGAGCGTGGCGTGAGGCGGCAGCACCAAAGCCGCCGCCTCACGTTGCTCTACTTACCTGCAGCAGCCTTGCGAGGCTGTCCAGCGCGCTTCGGCTTCACTTCAGCAGAAGCCTCCGAAACCGTCTCCTCCGACACCGCAGCTTTTGCTGCAGCTTTGGTCTGACCCTTCCGCTGCTGCCCAAGTCCCAGGCTACGAGCAAGCTCTGACCGTTGTGCAGAGTAGCTCGCTGAGGTCATCGGGTAGTCGGCCGGCAGACCGTGTTTGGCGCGGTAGGCCTCAGGAGAGAGGCCGCGAAGGGTCAGGTGCCGACGCAGCGTCTTGTAGGGCTTGCCGTCCTCGAAGCTGATGAGCGCGTCCGGTGTGATCGACTTCTTGATCTGAGCCGGCGTCGGCTTCTCAACAGCGTCTTCGGCAGCCGTGTTTGTGCCACCTGCAGCAAGACCGCTGACGGCTGCGTGTACGGAGGCGAGCAAGTTGGCCAGTTCGCTCGCTGGGATCGAGTGGTTCGAGACGTAGGCCGACACGATGTCGGCGGTTAGCTCGATGTGGTCAGTAGGCACATTGGAGGTAACGTCATCCATCTTTGGTTCTATTTGTACAGATATGTTATCTGTCTAAGGCCTGAAACCTCGGAAAGATCAATCCTGATTTTTACAGGGAGGAAGCAGCGCGGCGTTTTCCACTATTAAGCGGGTACTGCAGCCGTCCCAGCGGCTACACTCGGCCTAAGGATTGCGAGCCCTATCTGGCGGAAGCCGCGGAGCTTCCGGCCAGGGCAGCGGTCGTGATGCGGTTTACAAGGGCGTCGCGTCTCGCGTGCCTTATGACGATCCGCGCGGCCAATCGTGCGTTCGCCGCTCGCAGTTCGGCTTTTGGGCCGCCATCCTGAAGGGCTTTGCACGCCACTGCGCGAAACCAATTTGCGTTGGCGATCGCGATTGCTCGCCGACGGGCTTCGCCCGTCAGCTCCACTGTCTCTGGTGCTGTCAGAATGGACATTGTGCCGATCCTGGCCGGTGAGGCTTCGCTTGTCCCCGGTGAGACAAGA
>Ga0160429_1000857_pt1 | contig 19415 bp, 16 predicted proteins | sample SolpanmetagenomR_FD_108199 | JGI IMG/M metagenome (GOLD analysis project Ga0160429, IMG submission 108199) | Solar panel surface microbial communities from Lawrence Berkeley National Laboratory, California, USA - R | ecosystem: Engineered > Built environment > Solar panel > Unclassified ...
CCCCAAGTTTTTTCCCTACACACATTTCTTTTTTACCATGCTTCTTTCGTTGTTGCTGCAAGTTGTTAATTCGGTTGGTCTGGCTGTAATGGGTGCCGGCATCGGCGCTGGTCTGGCTATCCTAGGCGCTGGCCTGGGCATTGGCCGCATCGGCGGTAGCGCTATGGAAGCCATCGGCCGTCAGCCGGAGGCTTCGGGCAAAATTCAGACTGCTATGCTTATCGTAGCCGCTCTGCTGGAAGGTGCTACCCTGTTCGCAGTCGTAGTCTGCCTGCTCATCGCCCTGCGTTTGCAGTAATCGCGTCGGTTTAAGCCCGGCCGGCCGGCTCCCCATTGCGGGGGCCGGTCGCGCCGGGTTTTCGTTCGGCTAAAGTCTGGGTTGCGGCTACAAAGTCCGCTAAATCCACGCGCTTTGGCAACTTACCCGTCGCCGCCGAATGTTTAGTGGTGCTGCCTGGCCGCGCCGCTGCCACCCCGCAAATTGCCGCCCCTATGAATCTTATCACTCCCGAGTTTGGTTTGCTTTTTTGGCAAACCCTGATTTTCCTGCTGCTGTTTTTGCTGCTGGCTAAGTTCGCCTGGAAGCCCATCCTGGGCTCCCTCAAAGAGCGTGAAGACAGCATCGACCAGGCCCTGAAAATGGCCGAAAACGCCAAGCTGGAAATGCAAAGCCTGAAAGCCGGCAACGAAAAGCTGCTGGCCGACGCTCGTCACGAGCGCGACCAAATGCTGAAGGAAGGCCAGGCTATCGCCAACCGCCTCGTTGAGCAAGCCAAAACGACGGCTGTCGAAGAAGCCAACCGCATCTCGCAGCAAGCCCGCGAAGCCATTCAGCAGGAGAAGAACCAGGCCCTGGCCGAAGTTCGCAACACCGCTGCCCAGCTGAGCGTCGACATTGCCGAGCGTGTGCTGCGCCGCGAGCTGGCCGACCCCGCTGCCCAGCAGCAGCTGGTAGACGAGTACCTGAAAGACGTAAAGCTTAACTAGTTGTCAGGTGTCAGTTGTTAGTTGCCAGGTTCTTAACAAGGAGCCGTTGCGCCTAACAACTGACAACTAACAACCGACAACTACTCTATTCAATGGCCGACCAACAAGTAGCCGCCCGCTATGCCAAGTCCTTGCTGGACTTAGCCCAGGAGCAGGGCACGCTCGCAGCCCTGAAGCAGGACATGGACCTGCTGGCCAACACGATGGCCGGCAGCCGCGACCTGCGCCTGCTGCTGCGCAACCCGATTGTGAAGCACGACAAGAAGCTCAGCATCCTCACCGCCATCTTCGGGGGCAAGGTGTCGGACATGCTGATGCGCTTCTTTCAGATTCTGACCAGCAAAAACCGCGAAAGCTCGCTGGAGCACATCGGCACCGAGTTCCTGCGCCAGTACAACGCCCTGATGGGTGTGCAGGTGGCGGAGGTAACATCGGCCACCCCGCTGACGCCCGCTACCCGCGCCGAAATCGAGCGCATGGTGAAGCAGCAGACGGGCCTGGCCGAAGTCTCGCTCACCGAAAAAGTGGACGCTTCGCTCATCGGCGGCTTCGTGCTGCGCGTGGGCGACCGTCAGATTGACGACTCGGTACGTGGTAACCTGCGCCGCCTGCGCGCCTCGCTCACCGACACTACTTATACCCCTAGCTTAAACTAATATTCCAATGGCAGAAGTACGCCCGGACGAAGTATCCGCTATCCTGCGGCAGCAGCTGTCCAACTTTAAATCGGCCGCTGAGCTGGAAGAAGTCGGCACCGTGCTCCAGGTGGGCGACGGCGTGGCTCGCATCTACGGGCTGTCGCACGCCCAGTCGGGCGAGCTCATCGAGTTTGAAAACGGCCTGCAAGGGCTGGTGCTGAACCTCGAAGAAGACAACGTAGGGGCCGTACTGCTCGGTGACTACTCCGAAATCAAGGAGGGTGCCACCGTGCGCCGCACCAACAAAATCGCGGCTATCCAGGTAGGCGAGGGTATTGTGGGCCGCGTGGTAAACACGCTGGGCCAGCCCATTGACGGCCGAGGCCCCATCCAGGGCCAGACCTACGAGATGCCCCTGGAGCGCAAGGCACCCGGCGTAATCTTCCGCCAGCCCGTAACCGAGCCCCTGCAAACCGGCATCAAGGCTATTGACGCCATGATTCCGATTGGCCGCGGCCAGCGCGAGCTGATTATCGGTGACCGCCAGACCGGCAAGTCGACCGTAGCCCTCGACGCTATCCTGAACCAGCGCGAATTCTACGACCGCGGCGAGCCCGTGTTCTGCATCTACGTAGCCGTGGGCCAGAAGGCCTCGACGGTGGCGCAGGTGGTGCAGGCCCTCACCAAGGGCGGTGCGATGGACTACACGGTGGTGGTATCGGCTTCGGCCTCGGACCCCGCCCCGATGCAGTTCTACGCCCCCTTCACGGGTGCCGCCATTGGCGAGTACTTCCGCGATACGGGCCGCCCGGCCCTCGTGGTGTACGACGACTTGTCGAAGCAGGCGGTGGCTTACCGCGAGGTATCGCTGCTGCTGCGTCGCCCCCCGGGCCGTGAGGCTTACCCCGGCGACGTATTCTATCTGCACAGCCGTTTGCTGGAGCGCGCCGCTAAAATCAACGCTTCGGACGAGATTGCGCGCAACATGAACGACCTACCCGAAAGCCTGAAGCCGCTGGTGAAAGGCGGTGGCTCGCTGACGGCCCTGCCGCTCATTGAAACGCAGGCTGGTGACGTGTCGGCTTATATCCCGACCAACGTAATCTCGATTACGGACGGCCAGATTTTCCTCGAGACCAACCTCTTCAACTCCGGCGTGCGCCCCGCTATCAACGTGGGTATCTCGGTAAGCCGCGTGGGTGGCAACGCCCAGATTAAGTCAATGAAGAAGGTATCGGGTACGCTGAAGCTCGACCAGGCCCAGTTCCGCGAGTTGGAAGCCTTCGCCAAGTTCGGCTCCGACCTCGATGCCTCGACCAAGCTCACCATCGAGCGCGGCCGTCGCAACCTGGAAATTCTGAAGCAGCCCCAGTTTTCGCCCGTGAAGGTGGAAGACCAGGTAGCCATCATCTACGCCGCCACCAACGGCCTGCTCGACACCGTACCGGTTAACCGTGTGCGCGAGTTCGAGAAGGAGTTCACGCAGACCCTGAACGCCCGTCACCCCGACGTGCTGAAGTCGCTGAAAGCTGGCAAGCTGGACGACGCCGTAACCGGCGCCCTGCGCCAGACGGCCAAGGATGTAGCCGCCAGCTACGCCGCTAAGTAAAAAGTAATAAGCGCCGTTTGTCATTGCGAGCGCAACGAAGTGGAGCGCGGCAATCTTTCCTTCACGCTAGGGTTGCTAACTCAACGAAAAGGAAAGGTTGCCGCGCTTCACTTCGTTGCGCTCGCAATGACAAACTGGTTTTAGCTTCCTCATTAACCTTATGGCCTCTCTAAAAGAAGTTCGCTCGCGCATCCAATCGGTTTCGAGCACGCAGCAAATTACCAAAGCCATGAAAATGGTGGCGGCGGCCAAGCTGCGCCGGGCCCAGGACAACATCACCCGGATGCGCCCCTACGCGCAGCGCCTCACCAGCATCCTGGCCAACCTGACCCGCACCACCACCGACGAGGTTGTGAGCGAGTACGGCCAAGTACGCGCGGTAAGCCGGGTACTCATCATTGCCATTACCTCCGACCGCGGCTTGGCTGGCGCCTTCAATGCCAACGTGTTTAAGGGTGTGAATGCCCTCATCGCGCAGCGCTACGCGGGCCTATCGGCTAGCAACATCTCGGTGCTGGCCATCGGCAAAAAGGCGCACGACTACTACGGCCGCCGCAACTATAAGCGGGTAGGCGACTACACGCACGTATTCGGCAAGCTCTCGTTTGATACGGTGCGCGTGGCGGCTGAAGAGGCCATGCGCGGCTTTGCCGAGGAAATCTACGACGAAGTAGTGATGGTGTACAACGAGTTCAAGAACGTGGCTACCCAGGTTATCCAGACCGAGCAGCTGCTGCCCCTCGTGCCCACCGAAGTGCCTGCTGGTACTGCCAGCGCCAACGCGCCGGACAACAGCATCGACTACATCTTCGAGCCGAGCAAGGAGGAGATTATTCAGACCCTCATTCCGCAGAGCCTGAAAATTCAGCTCTACAAGGCGGTGCTGGAAAGCAACGCCTCGGAGCACGGCGCCCGCATGACGGCGATGGACAAAGCCACCGACAACGCCGGTGAGCTGCTGAAATCGCTGAAGCTGACGTACAACCGCACCCGCCAGGCAGCCATCACGACCGAGATTCTCGAAATCGTGGGTGGCGCCGAAGCCCTGGCGGCCAGCCGCTAGCCTCCTTTTGACCATCCGTGCGAAAGCGCCGGTGCCCCTAGCGGCGCCGGCGCTTTTTGCTGGTTCAGGGGGCCGGTAGAGTTTTGGAAAAGGTGGATTGACTGAACCACTAGCGGGCTGCGGGGTTGTGAAACAGTAGTTAACGTGAGCAGGCATGTTTAACAAGGCTAAGAAAGTACTGATACTATTGTGGCTGGCCCTGCTGCTGGGCAGCAGGGCCGCCCGGGCGCAGGGGCCGCCGGTGCCGCTGGCCCGCGTGCCCGCCGTGCGCGACAGCATCGCGCGCCTGCTGGCCGCCGGGCCCCAGCCCGATACCCTGCGCGTAACCCGGCTAAATGCGCTGGCCTTCATCTTGCGCAACAGTGAGGCGCCGCAGGCCGAGCGCCTGGGCCGGCAGGCGCTGGCGCTGGCCAGGGCCCTGCGCTTCGACAAGGGGCTCACGGAAGCCTATTTCAACATGGGGTATTTCCTGCGGACGCACAGCCGGTACGATTCGGCCATTTACTACTCGCGGCAGGCGCTGGCGGCCAGCGTGCGCACCGGCAACCGCTACACCCAGACCCGCGCCTACTATAACCTGGCCCGCATCTATACCGAGCAGGGCGACTACGCGGCTGCCCTCGACCCTAGCCTCGACGGGCTGACTCTGGCCCGCACCATGCACAGTTCCCGGGTGCTGCTGTTCCAACTGGTGCAGGCGGCGCGCATCGAAATAGCGCTGGGCGACTACGCCGCCGCCACCACCTACCTCACCGAGGCCCGCCGCCTGATACCGGCCGCCCGCGACCCCTTGGGTACCGGCTACGTACACATTGGCCTCGGCGACATCAGCCGGGCGCGGGGGCACTGGCTGGCCGCCCGCCGCGACTACACCGTGGCCGCGGCCAGCTACGCCAAGGTATACAATGACAAGGCCATGCTGCCCGTCGAGCTGAGCCAGGCCGAAATGACTGACCGCCTGGGCGACCACCTGGCCGCCCGCCGCGCCGCCTACGGCCTGCTGGGCCGCCTCTCTGCCTCCAAAGCTCCCAAAGCCCCCGAGCAGCTGGCCCAAACCACGCTGCTGCTGGCCCAGACCTGGCTGGCCACCGCCCGCCCCGACAGCGCCCGCCGCTACGCCGCCCGTAGCCTGGCGGCGGCGCGGCCGGCCCACCTGCGCGCCCTGGCCCGCGACGCGGCCCGCACCCTGGCCCAGGCCAGCGACCAGCTGGGCCAGGGCCGCGCCGCCTACCGCTACCAGGTGCTGGCCGGGGCCTACGCCGACAGCATTGCCGGCGAGGATACCCGGCGCCGGGCCGCCGCCCTCCAGGCCCAGGCCAGCCGTAGCCGGCAGCAAAGCCAGATAGCCCTGCTGCGGCAGCAGGCCCGCCTGCAAAGCCAGCAGCAGGAGTTGGAGCGCCTGCAATTTCGTCAAACGGCGCTGGGCCTGGCGGCGCTGGCCGGGTTGGTGCTGGCCCTGGCGGGCTACCTGCTGTGGCGCTACCGCCGCCGCGAAGCCCGCCGCCAGGAGGCCCTGCGCACCCGCATCGCGGCCGACCTGCACGACGAGGTAGGCAGCATGCTCACCCAGATATCGATGCAGAGCACGCTGCTGCGCGAAGGCCGCCACGCCCCGGCCCAGCAGCAGAACTACCTCGACCAGATGGCCGAGGCCAGCCGCCGCGCTGCCCGCCAGATGAGCGACGCCGTGTGGAGCATCGACGCCCGCTACGACTCGGCCGCCAGCCTGCTCGACCGCCTGCGCGACCACGCCCATGAGGTGCTGCCGCCCGCCGGCGTCGAGCTCGACTTTGGGGCCGACCCGGCCGTGGAGGCCACCGAAGTGCCCCTGGCTACCCGCCAGGCCCTTTATTACATCTATAAGGAGGCCCTGCACAACGTAGTGAAACACGCCCGCGCCCGCCAGGTGCGGGTGCGCCTGCGCCTGGCGGGCAGCCAGCTCGAACTCGCCATCCGCGATGATGGCCGGGGCACGGTGGCCGCCAGCCGCCCCGGCGGCCAGGGCCTGCCCAACATGCACATGCGCGCCCAGGCCGTGGGCGGCACCGTGCAGGTCGAGGCGGGCAGCCCGGGGCTGGGGCTGCTCGTGCGCCTGCCCCTGCGGTAGGGAAATTGGTGAAGCAGCTAAAAAGAACGCTCTGCTGATGAAGGAAGCAGGACGTTCTTTCTACCCCATCATTATTTCTCCATCTCCCCAAAATTCACATCTTTATGCTATACCGCCGTGTGGGGAGGGCGCCGACCTTTGCCTTCATGATACCCCTCGGCATTATCGAAGACCAGGCGGCCATTCGGGAGGCGCTGTGCGAGTACCTGGGCGCGCAGCCCGAGTTTGACTGCGTGCTGTGCGCGGCCTCGCACGAGGAGTTTATGGCCGGGCTGGCGGGGCTGGCCACGCCGCCCGCGCTGGTGCTCTCCGACATTGGCCTGCCGGGGCGCTCGGGCATCGAGGGGCTGGCCGTGCTGCGGCAGGTGCTGCCCGCGGCCGAGGTGCTGATGCTGAGCGTGTACACCGACGCCGAGCGCGTGTTTGAGGCCCTGCGCGAGGGCGCGGTGGGCTACCTCGAAAAAACCACCCCGCTGCCGCTGCTCAAGGAAAACCTGCTGCAAGTGGCGGCCGGCGGCTCGCCCATGAGCCCGAGCGTGGCCCGGCACGTGACGCGCTACTTCGCCGCCTCGCGGCCGGTGGCGCTCCCCGCCCCCCTCCTTACCCCGCGCGAGCTGGAGATAGTGCGCGGCATCGAGGAGGGCCTCAGCTACAAGCTGCTGGCCGAGCGCCTGCACGTGAGCCTCGACACGGTGCGCTCGCACATCCGGCAGGTATACCGCAAGCTGGAAGTCAATTCCAAATCCGAAATCATTCTCAAGGCCCGGCAGCGGCTCTGGTAGCCGCGCCTTCGGCGCTTTGCCCGTTCTTCGCCCCTTCCTGAGCTATGAAAAAATGCCCGCTTCCGGTACCGGAAGCGGGCATTTTTGAAGCCGGGCCAGCCTGCTGGGCCGGGTAGGGCGGCGCCCCTAGCTGGAGGCGGGGGCGGGGCTGGCTGCCTTGGGGGCTTGGCTGGCGCCTGCCTGCGGTTGCAGCAGCTCGGGGCGGAAGTAGGCGGCGACTAGCTTCACGGCATCGGTGAGGCGCAGGGTCAGGTCCTGGCGGTGGGTGGCGGCGGCGGCGCGGGCCTTGGCGGTTTGCTCGTCGCCCTGGCCGGTGGCCTCGCGGGCGGCGCGAAAGGCTTGCAAAAAGCCGGCGTAGCGGCCGGCGTCGAAGTCGGTGCCCAGAGTTTTGGCGTGGGTGGCGGCGGCGGTGGTGGCGCGGTGCAGCAGCAGCTCGGCCGTGGCCAGGGTGGCCTGGAGGTACTCGGTGCGGCCGTGGGGCAGGAAGTCGGCCAGCAGGGCCGGGGTCTTTTTGGCCTTGTAGCGCAGCAGCTCCTCGTCGGCTTCGAGCTGGGCTTGCAGGTCGGCGAGGGCGCCCCACATCTGCTGGGCGGCGGTGCTGCGCTGGCTCAGGCCGGCATCGGCGGTGGCCTGGGCTCCGAACAGGTCGGTGTGCAGGGTGGTGAGGTCCTGGATGAGGGGGGCGAAGGCCTGGCCGGGGTTGTCCTGGGTGAGGCGGGTGATGACGTCGACGGTAAATTTCTGGAGGCGGCCCAGCGTCACGTCGCGGGTGGCGAAGTAGTCGGCGGCGAAGAAGGGGGCGGGGTTGAGCATGTGCTTGGTAAGAAGTAACGGGGTGAGAATGAAGACAGCACTAGGCAGATGCTCTTGAGTAATAATAATTAATATTTTACGTATTGTAATCCCTCTGCCTACCTGTCTTGCAAAAGCGGCGACAGCCACCCTAGCCGAGCTAGGATACTTGTCGCCGCGCTTGCAGGGCACCCTAACCGGGCTAGGATGCCTGTCGTCTCTTTTGCATGGCACCCTAGCCCGGTTAGGACGCTTGTCGCCGCGCTTGCGTAGCATCCTAAAGGGGCTAGGGTGCCTGTCGGCGCTTTTGCATGGCATCCTAAAGGGGCTAGGGTACTTGTCGCCACTCTTGCATGGTACCCTAAGCGGGCGAGGGTGTTTGTCGGCACTTTTGCACAGTGCCCTAATCGGGCCAGGGAGCCGGCCAGTGCTTTTGCCCGGCGGGTGGTGGGCACGCGGGGGCCGGCGGGCGCACCAATGCCATTTTTTGGATTATACCGTACTCCTCGCCCGCCCAGGGGGGCCAGCCACTAAGGAAAACCGGCCAGTCAGCGTCGGTTTAAAAATTCACATCTTTATGCGATACCGCCGCATTGGTTTGCCGCCGTGCTTTGTGGCCAAATTATGCGAAAGCGCTGGCCGCAGACCCCGAATGCCAGGCACTAACTCACTTTTTTCTGTATGAGAAACCTCTTCTCTCCGGCCTGCCCCGCGTGGGGGGCCACCCCTGCGCTGGCCCGCCCCCTGGCGGCGCTGGGGCTGCTGCTGGCCACGGCCGGCGCGGCCCAGGCCCAAACCACCACCAATTTCACTTACACCGCCCCCGGCAGCGCGCAGACCTACACCGTGCCGGCCGGCATTACCAAGCTCAACGTAGTGGCCACGGGCGGCGGCGGCGGCGGCAACCGCAATAACAACCGGGGCGGCCTGGGGGCCGTGGTGCAAGCCACCGTGACGGTGGTGCCCGGCGAGGTACTCACCGTGGTGGTGGGCGGCCGGGGCGTCGAGAGCAGCAGCAACGGCAGCCAGGGCGTCGGCGGGGGCGGCGCGGGCGGCTTTAACGGGGGCGGTACCGGCGCTTATACCGGCGGCGGCGGCGGCGGCGCTACCGACCTGCGCCGGGCCACGGCCAACGGTAGCACCGGCGACTACTTCACCTCGCGCAATGCGCTGCTGGTGGCCGGTGGCGGCGGCGGCGGCGACGCTAGCATTGGCAACTCTAATGGCGGCAGCGGCGGCACGCCCACCGGCGGCAACGGCGGGAGCGGGCAGGGCGGCCAGGCCGGGCAGGGCGCTACCACCACCGCCCTCGGGGGCGGCTACCCCGGCTCGAACGGCACGGGGGGCAACGGCAACCCCAACAACTTCAACGCGGCGGGCGGCGGCGGCTACTACGGTGGCGGCGGCGGCGGTGGCGCGGCGGGCTCCTCACCCAGCACCGGCGTCAACGGCGGCGGCGGCGGCTCCTCCTACGTGCTGCCCACGGGCAGCAGCAACGTGAGCTACTCGCTGGCCGCGAGCCGCATCGACGGGGCGCTGGCCATCACAACCGTGCCCACGCCCACCAATAACGCGCTGGCCTTTGATGCAGCCGACGACTATGTAGCCGTGAACGCGCAGGCCGGCGTGAGCAACCTCTACACCAGCGGCTACACGCTGGAGGCCTGGGTGAACGTCAATTCAGTGAGCAACGTCGTCGGCTCCGTGATTCGCAAGGATGGCGACTACAACCTATACCTGCGCAACGGTACGATTGAAACCCAGGTGTGGCAGGGCAATACCCTCATCGATAAAACATCGGCCGCCGCGTTAGTGGCCGGTCGCTGGAACCACGTAGTCGGCACTTGGGACGGCAGCGTGCTGAAGATATATCTTAACGGGGTAGAGGTGACCGGTACCACAACCTCACAGACACTGGCGGCCAACAGCTCGCTGTGGCTAGGCCGCTCCCAATCGTACAACGAGCCGCTCAACGGCCGCCTCGACGAGGTGCGCATCTACAATACGCCACTGACGGCGGCCCAGATTCAGGCCGATATGTTCAGCACCGCGCCCGCGGTACCGGCCAGCCTCAAGGCCTACTACAACTTCGACCAGGGCACGGCCGGCGGCAACAACGCGGGCCTCACTAGCCTGCCCGACCAAAGCGGCAGTAACAACACGGGCACGCTGAACAACTTCGCCCTCACCGGCACCAGCAGCAACTTCGTGCGCAGCTTCCCCACCATCACGGGCATTGCGCCTACTTCGGGCAACACCGGCAGCAGCGTAACAGTGACCGGTACCAACCTGACCGATGCCACGGGCTTCGCCTTCAACGGCACGGCCGTGTCGCCCTTCACCACGCCCACCGGCGACCTGATGGCCACCGTAACCGTGCCCAGCGGCGCCACCACCGGCCCGGTCAGCGTAGCATCGGCCACGCTGGCCACCTACAACGGCCCCACCTTCACCGTCACCTATGCCGATTTGGTGGTGACGACTACGGCCACCGTGCCGGCTGGCACCTACAACAGCATCACCGTCAATAGCCCCGGCGTAGCCACGCTAGGGGGCAACGTGACGGTGAACACGAGCACGACCATCAACAGCGGCGCGACCCTCAATGACGGCTGCAACGTGCTGAGTGGCGCGGGCAGCTTCACACTGGCGGCCGGCGGTACGCTGGGCATCTGCAATGCCAACGGTATTGCGGCCAGCGGCGCCACGGGCGCCATCCAGAACACGGGCACCCGCAGCTTCGCCAGCGATGCCAGCTACGTCTACAACGGCACGGCCGCCCAGGTAACGGGTGCGGGCCTGCCCAGCCAGGTGCGCAACCTGACGTCGACTAACCGCAATGACGTAACGCTCTCCGGCGCCCTAACCATCCGCCAGGTGCTCACGCTCAACGCCGGTAGCCTGAATCAGAACGGCCAGGGCCTGACGCTGCTCTCCGATGCCTCGGGCACGGCCCTGGTGGCCAACCTGGGCAACGGCCAGGTGCTGGGTGCCACCACCGTGCAGCGCTACATCGACCCCACGCTGAACCCGGGCCTGGGCTACCGCCACCTGGCGGCCCCGGTCTTCGACGCCACGGTGGCAGCCTTCAGCGTAGGCGGCACCGCCCCGGTCATCAATGGTGCCTACAACACGGCTGCCAATCCCGGTACGGTGACGCCCTTCCCCACCATCTACAGCTACGACCAGAGCCGCCTGGCTACCTCGCCGGCCACTACGCTCTCGACCTTCGACAAGGGCTGGGTATCGCCTACTAGCCTGAGCGATGCGGCCGATTTGGCCTTCACCGGCTTCACGGTGCAGCTGCCGGGTGCCAGCACGCTTAGCTTCCTCGGCCAGGTAGTTGGTAGCAGCGGCACCATCCCGCTCCGCCGCGCCAGCGGCGCCACGGCCGCCGACGCGGGCCTGAACCTGATTGGCAACCCCTACCCTTCGCCGCTCGACTTCAGCACCATCACGGCCGCCCAGCGCACTAACATGGACGCCGCCTTCTACGTCTTCGAGAGCACCTCGCAGTACGGCGGCGCCTACCGCAGCTACGTCAACGGCATAGCCAGCACGGGTGGTACCTCGCTGATTGGTACGGCTCAGGCGTTCTTCGTCCGCGTAACGGTGGGCCAGACTAACGGCACCCTGGCGCTGAACAACGGCAACCGCATCACCACCTACGGCCAGCAGGCGGCCGTGCGCCGCACCGCCGCCGAAACCCGTCCCCTGGTGCGCCTCGCCCTGCAAGGCGCTAGCGGCTCGGCCGACGGCTTCGTGGCCTACGCCCAGGCCGGCGCCACGGCTGGCTTCGATGGCGAGTACGACGCCGCCAAGCTGCCTAATTCGACGGGCCTGAACCTGAGCAGCGCCACGCCCGGCGACAACCTGTCCATCGACGGCCGGGCGGCCTTCACCGCCGCCACCGTGCTGGCCCTGAACGTGGGCGTGCCCGCCGCCGGCACCTATACCCTGGCTGCCGCCGAGTTGGCCAACTTGCCCGCCGGCCTCACGGCCACCCTGCGCGACGCGGCCACCGGCCAGCTCACCCCGCTGGCCGCCGGCACCGCGTATAGCTTCAGCGTAACGGCCAGCGAGGCCGCTACCCTGCTCACGGGCCGCTTCACGCTGCAGTTCAGCAGCGCTAGCCCCCTGGCCACCGCCGCTAGCCTAGTGGCGACGGAAGTAACGGTGTACCCCAACCCGGCCCACGGCCGCTTCACGGTGCTGGTGCCGGCCGTGGCTGCGGCCCCGGCCGTGCAGGCCGAACTGCTCAACACGCTGGGCCAGGTAGTGCGTCGCCAGTCGGCCAGCCTGCCCGCCGCGGGCGCTACGCTCACGGTCGAAACGACCGGGCTAGCCGCGGGCGTATATACCTTGCGCCTCACGGCCGGGGCCTCGACCCTAGCCAAGCGCGTGGTGCTGCAATAATCTCTTTCCTAAAGCCGGTCCCGCCCCGGGGCCGGCCTTTTTCTCCCTCACTTATGAAAAACAGTATCCTGATTGCCGCCCTGCTCCTGAGCGTGGGCGGCCTGGCCCAGGCCCAGACGCCGAGCACGGGCGGCCCCGTGCCGCAGGCGCCCGACCCCACGGCCGTGCCCCTGGACGGGGGCGCGAGCCTGCTGCTGGCCTCGGGCGTGGCCTACGGCCTCAAGCGCCTGCGCCAGCGGCGCGCGCGCTAGCTGCCGCTCCACTCTTCTTGAGCTATGACGGAGCCCCCGTTGCCCCCGTGGCAGCGGGGGCTTTTTGCAAGCCAGCGGCGGTACTTTTGAAGCACTAATGCGCTATTTCATCCATTTTGCCTACGATGGCACGGCCTACTGCGGCTGGCAGGTGCAGCCCGGCGTGGCCACCGTGCAGGCTACCCTCGACAAGGCCCTGAGCCAGGTGCTGCGCCAGCCCGTGCACACGCTGGGCAGCGGCCGCACCGATGCCGGCGTGCACGCCAGCCACCAGGTAGCCCACTTCGAGGCCGATTTTCCGCCCGCAATGACCTTCGACTTGTTGCGCTACCGCGTGAACCGCGCCCTGCCGCCCGATGTGCAGGTGCAGCGCATCCACGAAGTAGGGCCCAAGGACCATGCTCGCTTCTCGGCCGAGGCCCGCACCTACAAGTATTTCGTGAGCCTGCGGCCCGACCCCTTCCGGCGCGACCAGGCGCTGTACCTCGACCGCGCGCCCGACGTGGCGGCCATGAACGAGGCGGCCGGCTACCTCGTGGGGCAGTTCGATTTTACGGCCTTTTCGAAGGTCAAGGGGGCCGAAACGCACTACGTCTGCTACCTCTACGAAGCCGGCTGGCACCCCGCGCCGGGCGGCCTCGTATTCCGCATTCGGGCCAACCGCTTTGTGCGGGGTATGGTGCGGCTGGTGGTAGGCACCCTGCTCGACGTGGGCCGCGGCAAGCTCACGCCGCTCGAGTTTCAGCAGATACTGCACCGCCAGCAGCGCATTGCGGCTAGTGGAGCGGCCCCGGCTAAGGGCCTGTACTTGAGCAAGGTAGAATACCCAGCCGAAATAGTGCCGGCAGAAGCGGCTGCGGAAAAGCTAGTTGGCTAGTACAAAAAAGTCCGTTTAGTTTCAGCTTCGAAATCTGACAGTATAAAACGGCTCTAGCTTGGGTGCGCTGGCTAGGCTTTGGAAGCGACCGCGGCGGGCCGTGGCTTGGCATACTTGCGCGCCAGCTGCCGCAGGTAGCGCACCGAGGCATCGGAGAAAACCGGCGGGTGCTGCTTGTCCTGGCGCGCCGCTTTCTGGTATAGCAGCGCAAAGGCCAGCGGGTCGTTGGCGTGGTCGAGCAGCTGCTTAGTCATGCCCTGCCGGTAAATGGTGTAGGCCATGAAGAAGCCCGGCAGGTGGCCGTTGCTGCCGTTGGTGAGGCGGCGGTAAAACTTGAGCGGCGTGGCCGGCCCACCCGCCGCCTGCACTTGCAGGGTAGAGTCGATTTTGTGCACCACGCCTGGCCCCGGCTTCAGCAGCCAGTCGCGAATGCCGGTCGAGTCGGCCGACTGCTCTACCTGCACGCGCTTGTCGATGAGGTCGGCCATGCCTTCAATCTGGGCCGTTTGCAGGGCCCACAGCACACCCATATCCTCGGGCGCGATGGTGCCAAAATCCTTGCCGGTACGGAGCTGGTGGTGCATTTCGTGGGCCTCCAAAATACCGGGCTTGATGTTCCCGTAGTCGCGGGCCGCCCGCAGGCTGAAGTAAATGCCCTCGCGCTGCGAGGTAGCGTCGTTGCCTAGCGCCACGTAGCCGAGCGTGAGGTCGGCCACGCGGGTGCGGTTGCGGGCCGGCAAAAACTCGTACGCGTAGGTGTACATTTTGTCCAGGTACGCCGGGTTGCGGGCTGTTTCGGCCAGAAACTTCCGGTACGCCGGCTCCTGCTGCTTGTAGTCATTCACCAGCACGTAGTACCAGTGCTCGGCCTTGAGGCGGGCTTGCAGCAGCGAATCGTAGCGCGGCATGTACACCACCTCAATGGCCCGGCGGTAGGCCCGCAGGTCGGTGGTATCGCTGCCGAAGATGCTGGCCACGTATATCCTATTGGCCGGAATGGCCAGAAACGTGCGCCAGGCCGGGTTGGTCAGCGGCTCGTTGCGGCGCAGCCCTTCGGTGAGCTGCCAGTAGGCTTCGGCGGCTTTGGTGTCGATGGTCTGGGCGCGGCTGCGGCCGGCGGCCAGCAGCAGGGCTAGCAGCACGAGCAGGCGGGGGAGGGCAGCGGGCATAAGGAGCAGAAAAAGAGTGCGCGACCAAGATAGGCCCGCCGCCTATTCGCTAAGTAGCCCGCGCCGTAGACTTTCCCTGCCCGACCTTTGTTAGCACCTTACTCTTATGGACCCAACTTCTGCTACCAAAACCGGCCAGGTATTCGACTGGCAGGTGCTGCGCCGGCTGCTCGCCTACGTGCAGCCCTACCGGGGCGTATTTATCGGCCTCATCGTGCTCACGGTGGCCACGGCCGTGCTGGGCACCGTGCGCCCCGCGCTTATCCAGCGCATGGTCGATGTCGATATCACCAACAACGACTGGGCCGGCCTCAACCGCTCCACGCTCTGGCTGCTGGGGCTGCTGCTGGTGCACACCCTGGTGAGCTACCTCCAGACCTACTACGGCGGCTGGCTGGGGCAATATATTGTGCGCGATATTCGGGCCGACCTCTACCGGCACCTGCTTAGCCTCAAGCTCAGCTTCTTCGACCGCACGCCCATCGGTGTGCTCGTCACGCGCAATATCTCGGACGTGGAAACCTTGGCCGACGTCTTCAGCGAGGGCCTGGCCGCGATGGTGGGCGACTTGCTGCAAATCGTTTTCCTCATGCTGTTCATGTTCTGGACCAACTGGCAGCTGGCGCTCATCAGCCTTTCGGTTATTCCACCGCTGCTCTTCAGCACCTACGTGTTCAAGGAGAAGGTAAAAGGCAGCTTTCAGGAAGTACGCAACGCCGTGGCCAAGCTCAATAGCTTCGTGCAGGAGCACCTCACGGGCATGAACGTGGTGCAGATTTTCAACAACGAGGAGCGCGAATACCGGAAGTTTGAGGCGATAAACCAGGAGCATACCCGGGCCAATATCAAGTCGGTGCTCTACTACAGCATCTATTTCCCAGTGGCCGAGGTGCTGGGCGCCATCGGCGTGGGCCTGCTGGTGTGGTACGCCGCCCAGGGCCAGATTGCGGGCACCATCTCGAAGGGCGAATTAATTGCGTTTATTATGTATAACGCGCTGTTTTTCCGACCCATCCGCCAGATTGCCGACCGCTTCAACACCCTCCAGCTAGGCCTCGTGAGCACCGAGCGCCTGCTCAAGCTGCTCGACAACGAGGAGCTGATAGCCACCTCCGGTACCCGGCCGGTGCCCCAGCTGCGCGGCGAGGTCGAGTTCGACAAAGTGTGGTTTGCTTATAACGAGCCCGAGTGGGTGCTTAAGGATATCAGCTTTCACGTGCAGCCCGGCCAGACGGTCGCTTTTGTGGGCGCCACGGGCGCCGGCAAAACCAGCATCATCAACCTGCTGAGCCGCTTCTACGACATTCAGCAGGGCCACATTCGGGTCGATGGCGAGGATTTGCGCGAGTACGACCTTAGCCAGCTGCGCCGCCAGATTGGCGTGGTGCTGCAAGACGTGTTCCTCTTCGCCGGCTCCATTCGTGACAACATTACGCTGGGCAACAAGGAGATAAAGGACGCCAAAATCTGGGAAGCCGCCGCGTTGGTGGGCGCCGAGCGCTTCATCGGGCGCCTGCCCGGCGGCCTCGACTACCCCGTGATGGAGCGCGGCGCCACGCTCTCGGTGGGCCAGCGCCAGCTCATCAGCTTCGTGCGGGCCCTGGTGTACGAGCCCCGCGTCATCGTGCTCGACGAGGCTACCTCGTCGGTCGATTCCGAAACCGAGGAGATGATTCAGCACGCCATCGACAAGCTCATGGAAGGCCGCACCTCGCTCGTTATTGCCCACCGCCTCAGCACCATCCAGAAGGCCGACAAAATCATCGTCCTCGACCGCGGCGAAATCAAGGAAACCGGCACCCACGACGAGCTGCTGCGCCTGGGCGGCTACTACGCCCAGCTCTACCGCATGCAGTATGCTAGCAGTGAGCAGGTAGCGACGGGTAAGTAGGTGAGTTCGTCCTAACGTAGCGCCTCCCCCCTGCTCCCCCTCTCGGTTGAGGAGAGGGGGGAGGTGCCCCGCTAGAACGAGCCTGGCACTATAAAAACCAACAATCAAAAAACGTGCGTTTTCTCTTCCCCCTCGTCCTCGTTTTCACCGCCATCGGCCTCGGCATCTACGCCTACCTGGGCGGCCTGCGCACCCCCACGGTAGCTCTCGAAACCACCGCCGCGCCGGTGCTGCTAGCGGGCCAGCCCTTCCGGGGCAAGGTCGATGACAGCCGCTTCGGCGAGCTGTTTCGCACCGCTAAAAACTGGCAGGATGCCCACCCCGGCCAGCCGCTGGCCAACCTCTACTACAACGACCCCGAGTCGGCGCACGATTCTATTCAAGCCTTCGTGGGCGTGCTTGTGCCCGATACGGCCACGGCGCTGCCCACCGGCTGGCGCTACCGCGTGGTGCCGGCTGGCCAGCGCGTGGTGGCGGCCCGCGTGCAGGGCGTGAGCTTTTTGCTGGCCCCCGGCAAGCTTTACGCCGCCGCTCAGCAGCACATCAAGGAGCAGAAGCTGACCAAGCAGCCGTTTTACCTCGAGCAGTTCGGCGCCAATGAGGCTGACGAGCTGCGGGTAGGGGTGAAGTAGGACTAGTCCGCCTAGTAGAAAATACGGAGGGCGCCCGCCCGCCTAGCGGTTTATACGCAGGCGGGCGGGCGCCCTTTGCGATTACTACGTAATTTTCAGAATTACAAGCTGATAGCTTTAACCCTGTCTAGCTGTAACGAGTACCCTTAACAGTTCAATTACCCTGCTTAGCCCCGGCTGGCCAGGGTTGTTTCACCCTGTTTAGAAAGGAGAAAACTCATGCTAGCTATGGAATATCGCGGCCCGAAACGCATTCGGGTCACCCAAAAGCCAATGCCCGAAATTCTGCATCCCGAGGATGCGATTGTGCGGGTCACGCGCTCGTGCATCTGCGGCTCCGACCTGCACCTCTACAACGGCAACGTGCCCGACACCCGCGTGGGCCAGACCTTCGGCCACGAGTTTACGGGCGTAGTCGAAGAAATTGGCTCCGAAGTCACCAAACTCAAGGTGGGCGATAATGTGCTGGTGCCCTTCAACATTGCCTGCGGCAAGTGCATCTTCTGCAAGCAGGGGCTGTTTGGCAACTGCCACGAGGCGGCGCCGCAGGCCACGGCGGCGGGCGGCTTCTTCGGCTACTCGCACATCACGGGCGGCTACGACGGTGGGCAGGCCGAATACGTGCGCGTGCCCTACGCCAACGTGAGCCCCACCGTCATCCCGCCCGGCATGGACATTGAGGATGCCGTGCTGCTCACCGACGTGGTGCCCACCGGCTACCAGGCCGCCGAAATGGGCGGCATCCAGACCGGCGACACGGTGGTGGTGTTCGGCGCCGGCCCGGTAGGCATCATGGCCGCGCGCTGCGCTTGGCTGTTTGGCGCGGGCCGCGTCATCATCATTGATAAGGAAGACTACCGCCTGGAATTTGCCCGCAACTACTCGAAGTGCGAGGCCTACAACTTCCAGGAAATCGGCGACCCGGTACTGTTCATTAAAAAGCAAACCGACTGGATAGGCGCCGACGTCTGCATCGACGCCGTGGGGGCCGAGGCGGCCGGCAATGCCCTGCAAACCATCACGGGCCGCAAAACGCTGCTGCAAGCCGGCTCGGCCACGGCCGTGCACTGGGCCATCAACTCGGTGCGCAAGGGCGGCGTGGTGTCCATCGTGGGCGTATACGGGCCCACCGATAACCTTGTGCCCATCGGCAACGTGCTCAACAAGGGCATTACCATCCGGGCCAACCAAACGGCCGTGAAGCGCCACCTGCCGCGCCTCATCGAGCACGTGCAGAATGGCGTGCTCAACCCCAAGGGCCTCATCACCCACCGGCTAGCCCTGGAGGACGTGGCCGATGGCTACCGCATGTTCTCGGCCAAGCTCAACAACTGCATCAAAACCGTCTTGATTCCGTCCACCGCCGGCATGTAACTCGCTGCTATCATGGAACCTACCACTCAAAACCCGTCGCAGCTTCCGGGCTGGAATATCGACAACGACCCCGAAAACGAGCCCACGTACCCGATGCGCACGCGCACCCCGGACGACCACAAGGGCTACTCCTGGGAGCGCCCCACCCAGCAGCCCATCACCATCGAGGTGCTGCACTCCATTGAGCGCCCCAACGTCACGGCCGTCTTTGGCACCTCGGTGCCCCCCAGCGGCCTGAGCGGCGTCATCCGGCGCTTCGCCTTCAAGTACAGCGAAAACAGCTACCTGCACTGGCTGCCCCTGCTGCTCGCCGACCGCGTCAACGTGGTCGAAGGCGTGCTCAGCGACCTGGCGCACGGCCACGTACCCAACATCTTCGCCGAAAAGGGCTACCCCGTGGAGTGGAAATACGACAAAAAAGGCTTGATTCTCAAGCTGGCTGCCTTCACGGCCGTGGTGGCCGGCGCCACGGTGCTGCTCACCCGCAAAAGCGACAAGCCCCGGCGGGCGAAGGCCAGCCGCCGCTACGCCTCGGGTAGCCGCTAGGGTCTAGCTAGTCTGCATAAAGCCAAAAAAGCCCGCTGAACAGCTGTTCAGCGGGCTTTTTTGTTTAGAGTCGGGGTGGCAGGATTCGAACCTACGGCCTCGTCGTCCCGAACGACGCGCGCTACCGGGCTGCGCTACACCCCGAAACTGAAACGAAGCCGATGGGGCGGCTCCGCGTCGGGAAATTCCAAATAAGAGAAAGTTGGCCTAAAAAAGCCCCCGACCCGAAGGTCAGAGGCTTTTTTGTGGGGCAAACTTGCTCCTCGGTCGGAGTGGCAGGA
>Ga0160429_1000859_pt1 | contig 19398 bp, 19 predicted proteins | sample SolpanmetagenomR_FD_108199 | JGI IMG/M metagenome (GOLD analysis project Ga0160429, IMG submission 108199) | Solar panel surface microbial communities from Lawrence Berkeley National Laboratory, California, USA - R | ecosystem: Engineered > Built environment > Solar panel > Unclassified ...
CGGCGGGCAGGTGCAGCCCCTGGACCTGCATGACCTGGCCAGCGGCAGCTACCACGTGCTCGTCACCGGTACCCAGCAAGACGGCTCCCCCCTGCGCCAGACCCTGCGCCTCACCAAAGAATAAGATTTTGAGGTGTTTGCTAAAAAACCTCCCGGCCGCTGGTCGGGAGGTTTTTTTATGCCCGGGGCCGGTACCGGGCAGGAACCCGTTCTTTGTGCTTTCTACTCTTTGTTTATGTCTGACTCAACTTCGCCCGGCCTCACCCACATCGGCCCCAGCGGCTTGCCGGCTATGGTCAACGTGGGCGGCAAGGCCATTACGGCCCGGCTGGCCCGCGCCCGCGCCCGAGTGGTGCTAGGCTCCGAAATTATCCAGCTGGTGCAGGCCGGCGACCTGCCCACCCGCAAGGGCCCGGTGTTTCAAACCGCCATCATCGCCGGGGTAATGGCCGCCAAAAAAACGGCCGACCTCATTCCCCTCTGCCACCCGCTGGGCCTCGACGACTGCCAGCTCACCATTGAAGTCGTGTCGCCCGAGGCCATCCTCATCGAGTGCACAGCCCGCGTCACGGGCAAAACCGGCATCGAGATGGAGGCCCTCACCGGCGCCTCGGTGGCGGCCCTCACCGTGTACGACATGTGCAAAGCCATGTCGCACAACATCGTCATCGAGCAGGTGCGCCTAGTGGAGAAGACGGGCGGCAAGTCCGATTTTCACTATGAGGGCTAGCCTCGCATTTCACTTAAAAAGGCCATAAAAAAGCGCCGCGAACTCATTGGAATTCGCGGCGCTTCTCTTTACGGCATTACTTACGGGTGCGCGGCGACCCACACGCTGCCGTCCTCGTACTCCTCTTTTTTCCAGATGGGCACCACCTCCTTCAGCGTGTCAATGATATACTGGCAGGCAGCAAAGGAGTCGGCCCGGTGGGGCGTCGACACGGCCACGACCACGGCCACGTCGCCGATTGCGAGGGTGCCGTGGCGGTGCACTACGGCCACCTGGCGCAGCATGGGCCACTTTTCCTGGGCCATCTCGGCCACGCGGCGCAGCTGGTGCACGGCCATGGGCGGGTAGGCTTCGTAGTGCAGGCGTACCACGCGGCGGCCATCGCTGCGGTTGCGTACGGTGCCGATAAAAGCGTTTACGGCGCCGGCCTCGTCCGATTCGGCGGCTTGCAGCACGGCGGCCACGTCGATGGCGTGGTCAACTAAGTCAATCAGCATAGGATAGTTTCTTAAGCGCGAAAGCTGGCTAGCCCCCGCTCACGGGCGGAATAAGCGCAATCTCGTCGCGCTCGTGCAGCGGCACGTCTTCGGCCGCGTACTCATTGTTGACGGCCACGGCCAGGCTGCGCAGGCCAGCCAGCGCCGGGTACTGGGCGCGCAGTTCGGCCAGCAGGCCGGCGGCCGACTGCCCGGCCGGCACGGCCACTTGCAGCGACGACTGCCCCACAATTTCGCGGGCAATGCCAAACAGGGCGACGGTGAGGTTCATAGTAGTTATTCGTTGTTCGTTTTTAGTTGTCAGTTGATAATTGCTGATTGTCAGTTAGCAGTGGCTTCGTATTACGTCACCAAACCCTTATGCTGGTGACTTACAACTAGAAATCGACAGCCAGCAACTACCACTTTTAGCCGCCAATCGTGGCCATACTCTCAAAATTGAGCTGGTGCACGGGGCGTTGGCTTTCGGCCTCAAAGCCGTTGGCGGCGCGGTGGTAGAAGGCGCTGGCCAGGGCCTCGGCAATGGCTGTATCGGTGGCACCGCCGCGCAGCAGGGCCCGCACGTCGAGCACGCCCTGGTCGTAGAGGCAGGTTTTGATACCACCCTCGGCGGTGAGGCGCAGGCGGTTGCAGGTGCCGCAGAAGGTGCGCGAGTAGGCCGCGATGATGCCCACCCGGCCCTGGTGCCCGGCAATATGGTACTCGCTGGCCGTGGCGCCCACCGGCTGCGCGGCCGGCGTGAAGGCACCCAGGTGCGCCTCTAGGTGCTGCCGGATGCGGCGGTGGTTCCAGGGCAGCGATTCGGGCGTGGCCACGTGGCTGCCGCCATTGAAGGGCATCTCCTCGATAAAGCGTACTTCTACCGGCAGGTCGCGGCTGAGCTCGGCCAGCGGCACGAGGTCCTGAATGTTGCGGCCATCCATTACCACGGCGTTGATTTTCACCTGAATACCGGCCTCCAACAGCGCGTAGAACGTGCGCATGACCTGCGGCAGCTCATCGCGGCGGGTTATCTCGAAAAACCGCTGGCGGTCGAGGGTGTCGAGGCTGAGGTTGACGGCTTTCACGCCCATACGGGCCAGGGCCGGCACGTGGGGCGCGGTGAGCACGCCGTTGGTGGTCAGGCTCAGGTCGTCGATGCCGGGCAGGGCGGCCAGGCGCTCCATGAAAGGCACCAAGTCGCGTCGCACGAAGGGCTCGCCGCCAGTGAGGCGCACCTTGCGCACTCCCAGCCCGGCCAGGATGCCGACCAAGCGTAGCATTTCCTCGTAGCTAAGCAGCTCGTGCTTAGGCATGTACTTAATACCCTCCTCGGGCATGCAGTAGAAGCAGCGCAGGTTGCAGCGGTCGGTGATGGCCAGGCGCACGTATTCGAGCGGCCGGCCGTGGGCGTCGTATAGCACGGAGGAGGGAGGGGAAGACATCTAGCCAAATATACTGCGGGGGCCGCCCGGCCCGAAGGCGGCCGGCGGCGCTAGCCCTGCCTACGCGGCCACAGCCGGGTAGGTTGGTGCACCCCTGGCCTACAGAAGCCTTTCGCGGGCTGAATTGTTGCATCCGCGCTTGTTTATTCAGGCCAAGCGCTACCGGGCAGCACGCAGGGCTAGCCGGTGTAGTCTTCCAACCCGCCGCTTAGCGTCAGCACATTAGCGTAGCCCAGCCCTTGCAGCAGGGCCACGGCCTGGGCGCTGCGCACACCGCTTTGGCAATACACCACCACCGGGCGGGTACGGGGCACCTCAGGGGCGCGGGAGGCCAGCTCGGGCAGGGGCAGCAGCACGGCGCCCGGCAGGTGGCGGCGCTGATATTCGAGCGGGCCACGCACGTCGAGCAGCAACGGCGGCGTGGGGGCGGCGAGTTGCCGGCGCAGTTCCTCAGCGGTGAGGCTAGCGGGCACCGCGGGGGCGCAGTTGGCGTCGAAGTAGTCGGCGGGGCTAGCGGTGTCCAGGTTGATGGCGCTTTGCACCGCGTCGCGCTTGAAGCGCAGGGTGCGGCTCTGAAAGGTGAGCGTATCGAGCAGCCAGAGGCGGCCGCTGAGCACGTCGCCCAAGCCCAGCACCACCTTCAGCGCCTCGGTGGCCTGCACCGTGCCGATGAGGCCGGGCAGCACGTTGAGCACGCCGGTGGTGTTGCAGTCGGGTGCCTCGGCCGCGCTCGGGGGCTCGGGGAAGAGGCAGCGGTAGCTCGGCCCACCCTCGTAATTGAACACTGATACCTGGCCCTCAAACTTGTAGATGGCGCCCGACACCAGCGGCTTGCCCAGGCTCACGCAGGCGTCGTTGAGCAGGTAGCGGGTCGGGAAATTGTCGGAGCCATCGACCACCACATCGTAGCCCGCTACCAGCGCGCGCACGTTTTCAGGGCTCACCCGGATAGGGTGCAGTTCATACGTATTCAACTCATTGAGCCGGCGCAGGGCCCGGGCAGCGGCTTCCACCTTGAGCTGGCCCACGTCTTCGGGGCCGTAGAGAATCTGGCGGGGCAGGTTGGTGAGTTCGACCTTATCGGCATCAGCGAGGCCCAACGTGCCCACACCGGCGGCGGCCAGGTATTGCAGGATGGGGCAGCCCAGGCCGCCCGCGCCCACCACTAGCACGCGGGCCTGGCGCAGCCGCTGCTGGCCGGCTTCGCCAATTTCGGCGAGCTGAAGGTGGCGGCGGTAGCGCTGGCGCTCGGGGGCAGTGAAGGGTGCGGACATGATAGTGCAAAAGCAGTTGGCAGCCGTAAAGTTGCGTTGCCGGGGCCGCGGGCCGCGCCAGCAACTAGCCACCAGGCCACTGCGGTTCGTATACCCGGCTTCGGCATATCTGATTTTCAACACCCTACCTCTTTATGGCTACCCAACCTGCCAACGCCCCGGCCGGGACTACCCGCGGCCCGGCCGATTATTTCACCGGCACCGCCTGGGTCACGATGCTGGCCGGCCCTAACCCCACCGATTGCACCGTGGGCGACGTGACCTTCGAGCCGGGCTGCCGCAACAACTGGCACTCGCACCCGGCCGGGCAGCTGCTGGTCGTGACGGCTGGCCGCGGCTACTACCAGGAGCGCGGCCAGCCCGCCCGGCTGCTGCGCCCCGGCGACACCGTCAGCATTGCGCCCGGCGTGGTGCACTGGCACGGGGCGGCGGCCGATAGCCTGTTTACGCACCTGGCCATCAACCCCAATGCCAGCGGCGGCGTAGCCGACTGGCTGACGCCCGTTACGGACGAGGAATATCAGGCCGCCCACAAACCAGCGCTTAGCTAGCGCCAATAAATCATTTAGTACCATGCGTATACCCCCCCTATTTTCCAGGTCCGCCCTGTTGCTAGCCGTGGCGGCCACGGCCGTTATTGGCTGGAGCGCTCAGCCCAAAGCGCAAAAGCCCCAAAAGGTGCGTTTGGCGCGCATCGTGGTCGATTCGACTCAGTTGGCCAGCTACAAGGCGCTGCTGAAAGAAGGCGTGGAGGCCGCCATGCGCACCGAGCCGGGCGTGCTGTCGCTCTACGCGGTATTCGAGAAAAAACGGCCCAACCACCTCACCATTTTAGAAGTATACGCCAACGAAGCGGCCTACCAGGCGCACCTCAAAACGCCGCACTTCTTGAAGTATAAAAAGGGCACGCAGGCGATGGTCCAGGAGCTTGAATTAGTTGACACTGACCCGCTTATTCCGGAGCTGAAAATAAAATAAGACCTACAGCCCGTAGCTCACCGTGAGGTAGTAGAGCCCACCCACGCTGGGGCCGCCGAGGTAGCTCACGTAGTACTGGTTCAGCACGTTGCTGGCGCCCAGCTTGAGGCGCACCTGGGCCGCGGGCACGGCGTAGCTCAGCTGGGCGTCGAGTGAGCTGAAGGCGGGCACGCTGCCATTGACGAGGAAGGTTTGGGAGTAGTAGCTGACTTGGTGGCGAAAATTGAGGCCGAAGCCGAAGTTGCGGTAGGCGTTTTCGTTGGCCAGGCTCAGGTTATACATCCACTGCGGGGTGTTGAAGCCGTCTTCGAGGCCATCACCGTTCTCGGTGCGGTCGAGGCGGGTGAAGGTGGCGTTGGCGCCGGCCAGGTAGCCGCCGGCCACATTATAACGCACCCCGGCCGAGCCGCCGTAGTTATACACCTGGCTTTGCGAGTTGGTCCAGAGGCGGTAGCGGGCCTGGCCGGTGGTAGTGCCGCCAGTAGGTATTGCGGTGGTATTGAGCGCCGTGGCGATGGTGTTGAGGTCGGTGCCCGTATTCAGGGCCACGCCATTGGTAGTCTGCGGCACGTAGGCCTCGACCTGCGCGATGAAGTCGCGGTACGAGTTGTAGTAAAAATCGACATCGACCAGCAGCCGGCCGCCGGGGCCGAACGCCGCCTTGTAGCCCGCCTCCAGCGAGCGGATGTACTCGGGCTTGATGTAGGTGTACGGGTTTTTCACCAGCAAGCCCTGGTTGGCGGCCACGGCCTGGGCGCGGGTCTGGGCCGGCGCGCCGTTGATGCCGGCCGTCACGGCAGCGTTGAAGCGGTCGATGCTGCTGCGCAGGTAGCTGTTCTCAAACACGCCGTCGCTCATCACCCGCAGGCCGCCGATGCGCTTTACCTGGCCGCTGTTCACGTTGGAAAACCCCTCGAACAAGCTTGGGAAGCGGTAGCCGCTCTGGTAGCTAAGTCGGAAATTCTGCCGCTGGGTAGGCGAGAAAACCGCCGTGAAGCGCGGGTTGAATTTCACGTTGAAATAATCATTCTTATCAACCCGCAGTGTGGCCGTGAGGCGCAGCTTCTCCCCTAGCAGCCGCCCACCGGCCTGCACGAAGCCCCCGGTTTTAGAGTAGGTGAGGTTGTCGGCCAGCGGGTCTTTGCCAGGGTTGGGGTTGATGAAGTAATTGCCGTCGGGCACCACGATATAGGTGCGGTGGTCGGCCCCGGCCAGCAGGTCGAGGCCAGCGGGCAGGGCGGTGCCGCCGCGGCGCAGGGCCTCGGCCAAGTTCACCTGGGCCTCGGCGTGGGCCAGGGTGGCACGCACACGCAGGGCAGCGCCCACGTCCCAGTTGTTGATTTCCTGAAGCTGGCTCAGGCGCTGGTTGAAGGCGTCGGTGCCGGGCTGTAGGCGGCCGGCGTCGGCGGCCTGGCGGGCGGCGCGGTGGGCATCGACTGGGCTGCTGCCGCGGCCGGTAGCGGCATTCCAGGCGGTGGTGTAGTCACCGTACCACTGGGTGTCGGGCTTGTAGCTGCGGTCGATGTTCTCGCCCATCGAGCGCAGGTTGTAGCTCTTGCCGGTGTTTTCGGCGGTGAGGTAGGCCCTAGCCTGCACCACCGGCGAGGTGAAGGTGAGCGCGTGCTGCTGCAACAGGTAGTCTTGCAGCCGGAAGCGGTTCGAGCGCTGGTACACGTTGTCGAAGCTGGCCACGCGGTAGGTGTAGGCCAGCTCGGTGCCGGGCCGGAAGCGGTAGTGCAGCGCCCCATCGGCCTTGAGCTGCCGCACGGTGTAGTCCACGAGGTCGCGCTCGTCGTAGCCGGTGCGGGCCACCTGGTAGCTCTTGCCCCCCAGCGTGATGTTGCGGCGGTCCGACGACTCGTTGCCGTAGCGGCTCACCTGGTCGGGCGCCGGGTTGTCGGCCCCGAAAAGGCCGGTCGTGGCGTTGCCGCTAGGGTTGATGTCGGTCTGGTCATTGGCCACCCAGTCGTAGGCGCGCAGGTAGGTCGCGTTCACCTTGAAGGCCAGCTTGTCCGCCACCAGCACCTTGGCGTAGCGCACGCTGGTTTCGGAGTAGCCCTTAATTGGCGAACCGTTTTCGCCAAACGTCTTCACGTTCGGGTCGTTCACGTGGTTGAAGCCCGTTTGCTGGCGCACACTCAGGCCTTCCGACGTGAAGGGGTTTCTGGTCTGGAAGTTGGCTAGCCCGTTGATGGCGTTCAGGCCGTAGAGCGCGGCGGCCGTGCCGGGCACCAGCTCCACGCTGGCAATATCGAGGTCACTCGGCCCCAGCACGTTGCCGATGGGCCCGCCGATGTGCGGCGCCTGGTTGTCCACGCCATCCACGAGCTGGGCAAAGCGCACGTTGGTGGTATTGGTGAAGCCGCGAGCGTTAATCACCTTAAACCCAATGCTGGGCGTAATAACCTGCACGCCCTTCAGCCCCTCAATGGCATCAAAAAACGACGGCGCGGGCGAGAGCCGAATGGCGCGGGCGTTGAGCTTCTCCACCGTCACCGGCGACTGCAAAAAGCTCTCCTCCACCCGCGAGGCCGTCACGACCACTTCTTTCAGGTCAGTGCGCAGCGTATCGGTGGGCACCGGGCGGCGGGCTAGCCCCGGCTGGGGCTTGGTGGTTTGGGCGGCGGCCGGGGTCAGGGCCAGCACCGAGGCGCACGCCACCGAGCCGCGCCAGATGCGTAGCGTGTTCTTCATGCAAGCTGCTTTTTAGCAATTTCTTAACTATTGTACTTTCACTACCCGCAGGCTAGTGAGCTGACGCACCCAGCGGGCGGGCTTTTTTTCCAGCGGCACCACGAGTTGGTAGGGGCCGTCGTGGGCGGGCAGGGGCTGGCCATCGCGGCTATCGGCCAGCAGAATGGTCTGGGGCGAGAAGTCGGCGTCGATTTCGGGCAGCGCGAACACCACTTGGTAGCCGTCGGCGGCCGTGGCTAGCACGGCCTCGGCCAGCACCGGGCCGTGAATGGTCTTGCCCGCGGGGGCGCCGGCCAAGTGCAGCACGTCGCCCAGGGCCACGCCGCGGTACACGTGCTTCTTACCGTCTTTGTCGGTGGTGGCCTGCTCGCGGTGGGGCAGCGCCGCCAGGTCGGCGGCCGTGAGCGTACGCGGGCTAGCTACTAGCCCATCGAGGCGCAGCGTAGCCGTCGCGGCGGGCGGTGGGGCCTGGCCCGCAGCCCCTGGCACTAAGCCCGAAAGGCAGCAAACCAGGCCCAGCGCGGTGCGCAAGTGCCCGCCGCCGGCAGTAGAAAGTAGCATGTGGAGGATAAGCGAAATCGTTATGTTCGGAAGAATATAACGCTGGCCATTCCGAAAAGTTTGCGGTTCTTTTCAACCTTATTGGTACAGCCGCGCCGTTTCGTCAGCTAGAAACTGGGCGAAGCGGTCCTGCATGGCCCGAAACTCGGCCACGGCCGCCGCACCGGCTTCGGTGAGGGCCGCGCCGCCGCCGTGGGCGCCGCCGGCCTGGGCGCCCACTAGCGGCTGCCGGGCTTGAGCATTCATGGAACTCACTAAATCCCAGGCCTTTTTGTAGGACATGCCCATTGCTTTGGCCGCCTTCGAGATGGAGCCGGTAGCCTGGATGTGCTCCAGCAGCTCCAGCCGGCCGATGCCGAGAAAGCGGTCGGCGGGGCCTTCTATCCAGAGGCGGCCGTTGGCGCGAAAGGCCTGGTTTTCGGCAAAAAGCTCGTGCATTGAATCTTCCTGAAAAGTAGCAGTACGCAGCCCCGGGCCGCCCGCTAAAAGTAGCGTCTACGCGTCGCCCGGACCACTGGCGCAACCTTTAGGCCGCGTTTGCCTTACTAGCGAGAAAAAACGGCCGGCTAACGGTCCACCTTATCGCTGGTTATGGATTTTGATGTGTTGATAGTGGGCGCGGGTAGCGCTGGGCTTAGCGCGGCCCTCACGCTGGGCCGCTGCCGCCGCCGCGTACTGGTGGCCGATGGCGGCGCGCCGCGCAACGCGCCTTCGCCGGCCGTGCACGGCTTCCTCTCGCGCGACGGCATTTTGCCGGCCAAGCTCTTAGACCTGGGCCGCGCGCAGCTGGCCCCCTACCCCACCGTGGAGGTGCGCGAGCTGAAAATCACGAAGCTGCGCAAGCTGGCCCACGGCTTCCGGGCCGAGGGCACCACTGGCCAGGGCCACGCCTGGGTGGGCACGGCTAGCCGGGTAGTGCTGGCCACGGGTGTGGCCGATGTGTTGCCGCCACTGCCCGGCTTTCGCGAGCTGTGGGGCACGGGCGTGCTGCACTGCCCCTACTGCCACGGCTACGAGGTGCGCGACCAGCCGCTGGCTGTGTATGGCCGCGGCAAGGCCGCCGTGGGGCTGGCCTTGCTGCTCACCAACTGGAGCAAGGATATCGTAGTCGTTACCAACGGCCCCGGCCACCTTACCGATTACGGCCGCCAGCGCCTGCGCCAGCACCACATTGGCCTGCGCCAGGAGCCAGTGAAGGGCCTGGTGGGCGGCCCCGACGGCTTGCTGCGCTGCGTTGAGTTTACCGACGGCACTTACTTAGAGCGCACCGCCTTGTTCCTGCACGCCCCCCAGGAACAGCGCAGCGCCTTGGCCGCCGAAACCGGCGCCCACATTACCGGCAAAGGCGCGGTGTGGATTGATAAAAATTCGCAAACCAGTATCCCTGGCCTCTACGCCGCTGGCGACACCACGCCCGGCCAGCAGCAGGCCCTGATTGCCGCCGGTGAGGGCAGCAAAGTCGCCATCTGCCTCAATGAAGCCCTTACGAAGGAGCAGTGCGCCTGAAGTAGTGAACAGCTACCAGTGAAGAGGTTTTACTCCTCACTGATAGCTGTTCACTATCCACTATTCACTACCGCCGGGCCAGCCAGTCGTGGGCGGCGGCCTCATCGATGAAGGTGGCGATTTCGCAATCAGCGTCGGCAGCCGACACCACGGCCGTGACCGGCTGCCCGGCCCGCAGCGGCGATACCAGGAAGGCCAGCCGCACGGCCTCAGGGTAGCGGCCGCGCAGGCTAGGCGCGAAGGTTTGGCCAAACCACTTATTTACCGTGGGCTCGGTGAGGTCTTCGCGGCGGCGCAGGTCGAGCAGCCAGCGGGCGCAGGTCGCCGCATCGGCGGCGGCGAGCAGGGCCTCGTAGTTGGCGCGCAGTTCGGCGGGCGTCACTTCGTGCTGCCAGCGGGCAATAAGCGCCGGCAAATCAGGGCGATGCAGAATATCGAGGCCGTGGTTATCCATCCCTAGCAGGCCGCAGCCAACTGCTAGCCTGTTTGCAAGTTAAGAGACTTTCGCCTAGTGGAAGGCATACATTTGCCCTGCTGGACAGTTAGTATTTCGTTCGCCCCGTATTGCTCCCCATGACCCCTAGTGCCCCCGAAGCTGCCCCGCACGACCCCTACGCCGCCCTGCGCGTGCCCGATTTTCGCCGCTACATCACGGCCCGTGCCCTGTTTTCGGTAGCTACCCAAATTCAGGGGGTAGTGGTGAGCTGGCAGATTTTCAAGCTCACCGGCGACCCGCTGGCGCTGGGCCTCATCGGGCTGGCCGAGGCCATTCCCAGCATTACGGTGTCGCTCTACGCCGGGCACGTGGCCGACTCGGTGCGGCGCAAGCGCATTGTGGTACCGGCCGTGCTGGTGCTCTTTCTGTGCGCCGTCACGCTGTGGTGGCTGGCGCACCCGCTGCAAGAAGCTCTGTTGGCAAAAGGCCGCCTGCACCTGGATTTTGCCCACGCCACCATTGTGTGGCCGCTGTACCTGGTCATTTTCGTGAGCGGCATTGCGCGGGGCTTCATGGGGCCGGCCCTGTTTGCCTTCATGCCGCAGCTGCTGCCCGACCGCAGCTTTCTGGCTAATGCCGTAACCTGGAGCTCGACCACCTGGCAGGGCTCGGCGGTGCTGGGGCCGGCTATTGGGGGTCTGCTACTGCACCTGAGCGTCGAGTTTGCCTACGGCGTCGATATGGTGATGGAAGGGCTGGCGCTGCTCTTTTTTATCAGCATTGCCAGCCGCGAGTTGCCGCCCATCGAGGGCGAAAAGCTGAGCATGGGCGAGAGCATCCTGAGCGGTATCAAGTTCATTTTCAGCAATCAACTGGTGCTGGCGGCCTTGTCGCTCGATATGTTCGCGGTGCTCTTTGGCGGGGCGGTGGCGCTGCTACCCTTCTTCGCCGAGAACATTCTGCACGGCGGCCCCGATGCCTTTGGCTACCTGCGCGCCGCCCCGGCCGTGGGCTCGGTACTGATGGCCGTGTTCCTCACCTTCTCGCCCCTCAAAAAAGGCGCCGGCCGCAAGATGCTGTGGGCTGTGGCCGGCTTTGGCGCGGCCACGGTGGCCTTCGCGCTGTCCACCAACTTCTACCTGTCGATGTTCCTGCTGTTCCTGACCGGTGTATTTGATTCCGTGTCGGTTATCGTGCGCCAAACGCTGGTGCACACCTACACGCCTGAGTACATGAAGGGCCGCGTATCAGCCGTCAACAGCATCTTTATCGGCTCCAGCAATGAAATCGGCGCCTTTGAGAGCGGCACCGCCGCCAAGCTCATGGGCACCGTGCCGAGCGTGGTATTCGGCGGCCTCATGACTATGCTCGTAGTAGCCATCACCAGCTGGCGGGCCGACCAGCTGCGCAAGCTGGAAATGGGCGCGGGGAAGAAGTAACGCTTTTCGTCAATGCAAAAGGCCCGCCGCTGATAGTTCAGTGGCGGGCCTTTCACTATCTTAAGCAGTACGCCTACCCTAGCCAACCACCGGCTGGGCCACGGTGCGGCGGCTGGCCTTGCCCGACTTTTTGCGGGTGCGGTTCAGCCACATCAGCACACCCGTGACGGGGAAGGTGAGGCTGCACAGCGTCACGACCAACGCCAGCATTTTGGTCCACACCCCACCAATTTCGCCAGTGTGCAGCGGCTTGGTCAGGCGCCGCAGCTGCGCCCCGGCCGACTGCCGCGCGTACAGATGCTGGCCCAGCGCCGCGCCCGTGCTGCGGTCTACAAACAGCGTATCGAGGCCCAGCGAACGCAGCGGCAAGGTGCTGGGGGCACTCACCGTGATGGCGGCGGCCGAGTCTTTGGGTGCGCCCACCCGCCAAAACGCGGCGGTGCGGTACGTAGCCTGGCCGGTGCGTAGCGCGGCATCATACGCCACTTGGCGCGGGCTGCCCGGCTGGGCCGAAACCGGGGCTAGCAGGCCCACCGTGGGCTTCGAATTGGTGAGCGCGAACAGGCTTTTGGTAGCCCAGCCATACGACATGATGACGCCCGTGAGCGCGATACCAAACAGAAACAACGACGTGTAAAAGCCCAGTACCACGTGTAAATCATGCGTCAGCCGCTTGCCGCTAGCCCCCCACTTGATGCGCAGCCGCCCGGCGAGCGTGGCCCGCGTTTTGGGCCACCACAGCACAATGCCCGTAGCCGTAATAACCAGAATAAACAGCGCCGAGAGCCCGCTCAGCGCCTTGCCGACTTCGCCGGCCAGCAAACGCCGGTGCAGGTCTTCGGCAAACTTGAAGATGGGTAGCTGCTTCTCGGTCTGTAGGCCTAGTACCTGGCCGGTGTAGGGGTTGAGGTAGGCCGTGCTGCCGCGCTCGGGGCGACCTTTGCCGGGGCCCTTACCGGGTCCGCCAGGGCCACCTTCGCCGCGGCTTTCGCGGCCGCGCGGGCCGCGTTCGCCACCCATTTTGCTTTGGTCGCGGCCACCTTCGCCCTGGCCGCGGCCCATTTCGCCGCGGGGACCGCCGGGCTTGGCTTTGCTGTCGCGGTAGGTCAACTCTACGGTGCGCGCAGGGTCAGCGTATACTTTGAAGCCTAGCACCTTGTCTTTCGGCTGCGCCTGACTGAACTGGCTAGCCAGCTGGGCTAGCGCCAGGCGCGGCTGACCGGCCGGCACGACTACCGAGTAGCGCTCGGGGTGCACGGCGTGGGTTATTTCTTCCTCAAAAACCAGCACCGTGCCGCTGAGGCACTGCACGAAAAAAACCAGGCCGGCCGCCAGGGCCAGGTAGAGGTGAATGCGGCGGAAAAGTATTTTCATCAGGCAGCGGGGTGAAATCCAGCCGCAATTTAGAACGATTTTAAATACCGCGCAATCTCACAATCGACCAACGCCTAATCGCAACGCACGTAGGGGCGCAGTTTGACGAAGTTTTCCTCTTTCAACAGCTTGAGCTGGCGCAGGTCGTCGGGCGCGGCGAAGGGGCCGTGCTGTTTGCGGTAGGCCACGATGAGCCGGGCCAGCGGCTTGCCCACATAAGGATGCGGCCACAGCTCATCGAAGCTGGCCGAGTTGACGTGCACCGGCCGGGGCGCAAAGCCCGGCGCCACGAAGGTGTACTTGCGCAGGCTATCCACCAGATCGGGCGCGTCGCGCAGTACAAACACTTCTTCCAGTTGATTTTCGGCCAGGTAGCCGCCCAATTCGTCGCGATGCTTCACTATCCACTTGGCGCGGCCCCGGCCAATGCCTTTTATCTGCATCAGCTGGGTGGTATCGGCCAGGTTGAGGTCGAAGGGCTGCAAGTGGGCCGGCTTGCGCGCAAAGCCCCCGGGCGCGCTAGCCCCCGCACCACCAAAAGCGGGCCGATTGGCTGCGTAGTCGGGCCGCTCGCGCCCCGGCAGCGCCTCGGGCAATTGTATGAACGGCGCCAGCCGCTGGTACACTGAATCGGGCAGGCCATAGATGCGCTGCACCTGGCTTTTGGCCCGGAAGCCGCCGGCCTTCAGGCCGTAGTTGACGATGCGGCCGGCCACGAAGTGCGGTACGCCGCGGGCCTCCCAGCCTTCGGCGGTGAGGCTGTTAGGGTCGAAGGGGGCTAGCCGCACCTGGGGCACGGCGGGGTAGCGGCTGCCCGCGCCGGCCGGGCGGCGCGCTGGGTAGCGACTGGCGTAGGCCCGGTCCTGGGCAGCACGGCTGGCGTCGAGGCGGGCGCTCAGGTCCTGCGCCCAGGCGGCGAGCTGGCGCTGGTCGGCGGCAGGCAGGTACTCGGGGTCGGTGGGGCGCAACAGCACCGGCACCAAGGCCGCCGCCAGGGCCAGCGGCAGCAAGAGCACGAAGCCTCGCGTTTCGGCCCGCGAGAAGCCGAAGTAGCGCCGCAGCCAGCGCCAGGCAAGCCAGCGGTTACCGGGTGGGCGGGCAGGTGGGGGCGGCGAGGCAGGCATAAAAAGGCGGCCAGATTACAGCGCTGTAATCTGGCCGCCCACAAGTATAGCATCCATAATTCATTTCAGCGCATTATTGCGCCAACTAGCTGCCCACTAGGCCCGCGCGGCTACCGGCTCGTAGAGCTTGATGAGCTGCGCGGCGGCGTAGTCGACCTCGGCCTCGGTATTGAGCTTGCTCATGGAGAGGCGCACCGTAGGACGCTCGGGGTCGGCACCCAGGGCCTCCAGCACGTGCGAGCCGAGCTGGGCCCCGCTGGTGCAAGCCGAGCCACCCGAGGCCGCTACCTTATTGATATCGAGGCTAAAGAGCAGCATCTCGCTGATGCTCGAAGGCGGCAAACTCACACTGAGCACGGTATAGAGGCTCTGGTCGGCCTGGGCCGAGAGACCGTTGAACTGCACGCCCTCGATGCCGGCCGTGAGCTGGCCGATAAACCGGTCTTTGAGGCCCTGCACGTAGCGCTGGTGCTCGGCCATGTCGCGGCAGGCAATTTCGAGCGCTTTGGCCAGCCCCACAATGCCGTACACGTTCTCGGTGCCCGAGCGCACGTTGCGCTCCTGCGAGCCGCCGTGGATGAGCGGCGCCACCTCCACCCCGCCGCGGCGGTAGAGAAAGCCCACGCCCTTGGGCCCGTGAAACTTATGCGCCGAGCCCACTAGGAAGTGGTTGGTTAGCTGCTGCACATCGTGGGCGTAGTGGCCCATCGTCTGCACCGTATCGGTGTGAAACACGGCATCGTGGCGGGCACAAATCTCGCCGATAGCCTTGATATCGTTTAAGTTGCCAATTTCGTTGTTGCCGTGCATAATACTCACGAAGGTGCGCGGGTGGCTAGCTAGCAGCTCCTCTAGTTGGCCGAGGTCGAGGCGGCCCTGGGCATCGTGGCGCAGGTAGCTCAGCGCGGTTTCGCCGCTTTGGGCCAGGGCTTGCAGCGGGTGCAGCACGGCGTGGTGCTCCAGGGGCGAGGTGATGGCGTGCTTCAGCCCCAGCGAGCGCACGCTGCCGAAGATGGCGTAATTGTCGGCCTCGGTGCCGCCCGAAGTGAACGTGATTTCACTAGGGGCGGCGTTAATAAGCTGCGCCACGGTTTTGCGGGCTACCTCAATGGCCGAGCGCACCTGTCGCCCCGGGCCGTGCAGCGAGCTGGGGTTGCCGTAGTGCTGGGCCAGGTAGGGCAGCATGGCATCCAGCACTTCGGGGTCGAGGGGGGTAGTGGCGGCGTTATCGAAGTAGGCGTGCATGGTGATGACTAGTAACGAATGACAACTGAAAAAAGAGCGCCATGCTCAGCTGGCGTCCGCTTGCCGAAGCAGCCTGCCCGCGCCGCTAAGGAACACCTCAACGATTCGGGCGAGATGCTTCGGCAAGCGGACGCCAGTTGAGCATGACGCTCTGTATTATTCTGGCTTACAAATTACTTTTTGGCCGAAATTATTTCTTTGATATCAGCGATAATCTTTTGGGCCAGGTGGTCGGCCGTGGCGTTAGAGTCCGACTCGGCGTAGATGCGAATAATGGGCTCGGTGTTCGACTTGCGCAGGTGCACCCACTCCTTGTCAAACTCGATTTTCACGCCGTCGATAGTATTTACCGGCTGCTTGGCGTAGCGCTGCTCCATCTTGGTCAGCACTTCGTCGGTGTCAATATCGGGCGTCAGCTCAATCTTATTTTTAGAGATGAAGTAGCTCGGGTACGAGTTGCGCAGGCGGCTCATTTGCAGGCCCGACTTGGCCAGGTGCGTCAGAAACAGCGCGATACCAACTAGGGCATCGCGGCCGTAGTGTAGCTCGGGGAAGATGATGCCCCCGTTGCCCTCGCCACCAATGACGGCGTTGGTTTCCTTCATTTTAGTCACCACGTTCACCTCGCCCACGGCAGCGGCGGTGTAGGTGCCGCCGTGCTTCTCGGTCACGTCGCGCAGGGCGCGGGTGCTGCTGAGGTTGCTCACGGTGTTGCCACCGCCGTGGTAGCCCAGCACGTAGTCGGCCACGGCCACCAGGGTGTATTCTTCGCCGAACATCTCGCCGTTTTCGCTCACCAGGGCCAGGCGGTCCACATCGGGGTCCACTACGATGCCGAGGTCGAAGCCGCCTTTTTCAAGCACTTTGGCAATGTCGCGCAGGTGCTCGGGCAGCGGCTCGGGGTTGTGGGCGAAGTCGCCGGTGGGCTCGCAGTGGATTTTCTCAATAGTTTCGACCCCTAGCGCTTCCAGCAATTGCGGCACGGCAAAGCCGCCGCTGCTATTCACGGCATCGACCACCACCCGGAAATTCTTGGCCTTGATGGCGGCCACATCGACCAGCGGCGAAGCCAGGATGGCGGCAATGTGCTCAGCCAGGAAGGCGTCGTCGGTGGCGTAGCTACCCAGCTTGGTAACGGGCGCAAAGTCAACGGCTTCGCTCTCGGCCAGTTCCAACACGCGCTCGCCGGCTGCGGCCGACAGGAACTCGCCGTGCTGGTCGAGCAGCTTCAGCGCGTTCCACTGCTTGGGGTTGTGCGAGGCGGTGAGGATGATGCCGCCGGCCGCTTTTTTGGCGGGCACGGCCATCTCCACGGTGGGCGTGGTGCTGAGGCCGAGGTCGAGCACGTCGAAGCCCAGGCCTTGCAGGGTACCGGCCACGAGGCGGCTCACCATTTCGCCCGAGAGGCGGGCATCACGACCAATTACGATGAGCTTGCCGGCGCCTGGTTGGGCGGCGGCCCAGGTGCCGTAGGCAGCCGTGTATTTTACCACGTCGAGGGGCGTGAGCCCCTGGCCGGCGGGCCCACCAATGGTGCCGCGAATGCCGGAAATAGATTTTATGAGGGTCACTGGATATCTCTTTAGCTTTGCAAAAGTAGGCACTTAGCCCGGTTGTTGGGTCGGCGCCGGAGGCATGGGCCACCCTAGCGGTGATGGTTACGGCTGGCCTTAACCGGCGCGCTGGGTGCTCTAGTCGCCTCTTTCCTCACTTCCCACGCTGGGCAGGCCGTTATATTATTTCTTCGATTCTATGGAAAATCCGTTGCTTTCGCCCGCCCGCCGCCCGGCGCAGCTTGCCGCCTTCGGCCGCCTGCTCGACGTGCTCGACCGCCTGCGAGCCGAGTGCCCCTGGGATAAAAAGCAGACCCTGGCCAGCCTGCGCCACCTCACCATTGAGGAAACTTACGAGATAAGCGACGCCATTCTGCGCAATGACCTGCCCGACCTCAAAAAGGAGCTCGGCGACGTGATGCTGCACCTCGTGTTCTACGCCCGCATTGCGGCCGAGCAGGGCGCCTTCGACATTGCCGACGCGCTAAATGCGCAGTGCGAGAAGCTCATTTACCGGCACCCGCACATCTACGGCGATGCCCGGGCCGACGACGAGGCCGCCGTGAAGCGCAACTGGGAGCAGCTCAAGCTGAAAGAAAAAGGCAACACCGGTGGCGTGCTCGGCGGCGTGCCCACCTCGCTGCCGGCCCTGGTAAAGGCCATGCGCATCCAGGAGAAGGCCCGCGGGGCTGGTTTTGACTGGGAAGACCCTGGCCAGGTGTGGGCCAAGGTGCAGGAAGAGCTGGGCGAGTTCGGGGCCGAGTACGGCCACGGCCAGCCCCCTGCCGATGCCGCCCAGGCCGAGCGCGCCACCCAGGAGTTTGGCGACCTGCTGTTTTCGCTGGTAAACTTCGCCCGTTTCGCAGGAATTAACCCCGAAGAAGCGCTGGAGCGCACCAACCGAAAATTTATTAGTCGCTTCCAATTTCTGGAAGCGGCCGCTGCCCAGGCCGGCCAGGCACTGTCCGACCTCAACCTAGCCCAGATGGACGAATATTGGACTCAGGCCAAGCAGGCCGGCCACTAGCCCAACCACCGCGCTAACGATGGTAAGTGCCTGAACCCGGGCGCTGGGCGCGCCGCACAATCGTTTGCTATTACCAAATGGTGATATTTGCGGGCCTAACCCTCGGCGCTCCTTCTGCGTTGGGCGCTCATACATAATTCAGGCATTGGCTTCTACGGGCACCCGCCCTCTTTTTTAGGGAGCCCTAGCGGGTAGCGCATCCAAAAAAAACTTTGCCTAGTCCGGTATTTTACCGGCTTCGACGTAGATTCGGCCCCGAAACCCCTGTTTGCCTAGCTATCGGCGGGCCTTTTCCGCCAACTGATACTTCAGCACAGCCTTCTTTTTTACCCCTCAACCAACCCCCCACCTCCTACACTTACCTGGACACATGGAACAGAAAAATGCAGTAAACCCAGCCGCTCGGCCCGCTGCCCCGGCCGCTCCCAAGGCCGAACCCGCCAAGAGCAGCGGTGGTGCCTCGCTGTTTTCGGTTATCGTTATCGTTCTCGCCTTCGTCGTTAGCTACGTACTCTACAAGTTCGTACTCGGCGAGCCTAGCCACTTCCTGGGTAACAACCCCGAGAACAACCCCAAGCCCGGTGACTACCTCGGCATAGTGTACAAGGGTGGCGTTATCGTACCCATCCTGCTCACCATGTTGCTGTGCGTAATCACCTTCGCTATCGAGCGGGCCCTGACCATCTCGAAAGCCAAAGGCAGCAAGAGCATCGAGTCGTTCGTACGTAGCGTACGTCAGAAGCTGAACGTAAACGACATCAACGGCGCCATTGCCCTCTGCGACCAGCAGAAAGGCTCGGTAGCCAACGTAGTACGCGCCGGCCTGAAGAAATACCAGGAAATGGGCCGCGAGACCACGATGAACACCGACCAGCGCGTACTGGCCATCCAGAAAGAAATCGAAGAAAGCACCGCCCTGGAGCTGCCGATGCTGGAAAAGAACCTCGTTATCATCTCGACCATCGCCTCGGTAGCTACCCTGACCGGTCTGCTCGGCACGGTATTCGGCATGATTAAGGCCTTCTCGGCCCTTGCCCAAGCTGGTAACCCGGACGCCACCGCCCTGGCAACCGGTATCTCGGAAGCACTTATCAACACGGCCCTTGGTATCGGTACCTCGGCCCTGGCCATCGTAGGCTACAACTTCTTCACCAGCAAGATTGACGAGCTGACCTACAGCATCGACGAAGCTGGCTTCAGCATCATCCAGACCTTCGCCGCTCAGCACGGCAACAAAGGCCAGGAGTCGTAAGCCACACTGGCACGAAAAAAGGGGCGGAGGCGTTTTGCCGTCCCCGCCCCAATTTTTTTTTCAGGGTGCGTGTGCAATTCCGCAGCGGCCGGCATCAGTACTGCTGAGCGGCTCCCGCCAAGCGGCCCGCTGATACGCTCACTGCCAACTTACCTACCACCCTGTCCAGTCATTTTAACTTCTCCCGGCAATGCCTAAAGTAAAACCGCACCGCACCTCGCCGTCGCTCGACATGACGCCGATGGTGGACCTGGCGTTTCTGCTGGTAACATTCTTTATGTTGA
>Ga0160429_1000860_pt1 | contig 19361 bp, 18 predicted proteins | sample SolpanmetagenomR_FD_108199 | JGI IMG/M metagenome (GOLD analysis project Ga0160429, IMG submission 108199) | Solar panel surface microbial communities from Lawrence Berkeley National Laboratory, California, USA - R | ecosystem: Engineered > Built environment > Solar panel > Unclassified ...
CGTGCTTGCCGTGGGTAACGGCGTGTTCCAGCGCTTGGACTTGCGTGGCATCCAACGAAATAGGGGCTAGTGGTAGCATGACCCAAAACTACTACTCGATTACTTATGCACGAGTACTTAGTTATAGCGGTTTTCGGGTCAGGGTACAGCCAGCACGTACCCTGACCCGAAAACCGCTATAGCAGAAAAAAATGCGGTGGCTAAGTGCAGTTGGCTGCATTTTCGCGTTCAAGACAAATTGGCTGGGCAGTTACTTTTGCCTGGGTCCACTTATTACCTCTTCTGATGCGAAAAATTCTGCTTGGGTTTCTGGTGGTGCTGGTCGCGGCAGCGGTGCTGGCCCCGTTTCTATTCAAAGACAAGCTGCGGGCGCTGGCCGATAAGCAAATAGCCCAGCGCGTGCGGGCCAAAGTGCAGTACAACCCCGACGATATTGGGGTGACGCTGCTCAGCACGTTTCCCGACTTGGGGCTGGATATCAAGAACCTGCGTGTCATTGGCATCGATTCATTTAGCCGCGATACGCTGGCTTATTTGCCCCGGCTGCGGGTCGGGCTCGATTTGATGAGCGTCGTCAAGGGCCAGCAGATTGACATCAAAAGCGTGACGCTCGACCAGCCCGACATTGCGGTAAAAGTGCTGAAAAGCGGCCGGGCCAACTGGGATATCATGATTTCGGACTCGGCGGCCGCCGCCAAAGGCCAGGATACGAGCGCCGTCAACCTCGCCATCCGGGGCTGGAAAATTACCGATGGCCGCCTGCGCTACGACGATCGCAGCATTCCGGTGCGGCTCGATGCGCGGGGCATCAACCACACCGGCAAGGGCGATTTTGCCCAGAATATCTTCGACCTCACCTCAAACACCAAAATTGCCAAGCTCACGGCCAACTACGCTGGCATCGACTACCTGACCGATAAGCAAGTAGATGCTGACCTTGCTATGAAGATGGACCTGGGCAAGAAGCTGTACACTTTCAAGGAAAACCAAGTAAAGCTGAATGACTTTCCATTCAGCTTCGCGGGTACGGTGGGGCTGCCCAACGCTACGGACATCACGTACGATGTGACGTTCAAGGCCTTGCAGACAGACTTTAAGAACATCCTGAGCCTCGTGCCGGGCGTGTTTACCGACAAGTTTAAGAACGTGGAGGCTGGCGGCCAGGTAGCCTTCAACGGCTATTACAAGGGCGTGCAAAACAAGCTGCGTATGCCCGGCTACGGCCTGAACCTTACCGTAAACAACGGCCGCTTCAAGTACCCCGACTTGCCGCGCGAGGCCAAAAACATCAACGTGGCGATGGTGGTAGACAACCCCTCGGGCTTTACCAACAACGTGAAAGTCAACGTGTCAAAATTCCATCTTGACCTAGGTAATGACCCCGTCGATGGCAGCGTGGCCGTAGATGGCCTCGACCCCATGAAGGTCGACGGCCGCGTGAAAGCCAACGTGAACCTGGCCGAAGCGCTGAAGGTATACCCTGTGGCTGGGGTGAACATGCGCGGGCAGTTTTTTGTGGATGCTACGGCCAAGGGCACCTACTCGAAAACCCAGATGCCGGTGGTAAACGCCGCCATCAAGATGACCAACGGCTACGTGAAGTCGAACCAGTTTCCGGCCCCGATTGAGGATATTAACCTGAGCGGCACGGTGATAAATTCGACTGGCCAGGTGAACGATACCTACGTAAATCTGCCGCAGTTCCACATGGTGCTGGAAGGCGAGCCGCTCGACGGCCGCCTCACGGCCCACAACATCAACTCGCCGGTATTCGACGCCAACGTAAAGGGTACGGTGGACCTCACCAAAATCACCAAAATCTTCCCGCTCGAAGGCATGACCGTGACCGGCCGGGTGAGCGGCGACGTGGCCGCCGCCGGCAACATGGCCGACGTGCAAGCCGGCCGCTACCAAAACGTGAAGGCGAGCGGTGCCGTGAAGGCCAGCAACATCACCTACCGGAGCAAAGACTTGCCGCAGGGCGTAAAAATCAGCAGCGCGGCGGGCACGTTCAACAACAACCAAATTGTGATTCAAAGCCTGAACGGCACGGCGGGCACCTCTGACTTTGCGGCCAATGGCACGGTGAGCAACTACCTGGGCTACCTCTTCACGCCGGGCCAAGCCCTGAAGGGCACGCTGAACGTAACCTCGCATAACTTCAACGTGAACGAGTTTATGGTAGACCCGGTGAGCGAGAAATCGACCGCTACGGGCAAAGCCGCCCCGGCCAAAGCCGATGGCGTGGTGCCGATTCCGAAGTTCTTCGACCTGGTGCTGAACAGCAAGGCAGACAACGTAACCTACGACAACCTGAAGCTGACTAATGCCCGCGGCACGGTGGCGGTAAAAAATGAAGTAGCCACGCTCAAAAATTTGACTTTTAATACGTTGGGCGCCACCTTCGGCACTACCGGCAGCTACAATACGCAGGATTTGGCCCATCCTAAATTTGACTTGGGGCTGAATATTCAGAACCTGGATTTTCAGAAGGCTTTCAGCTCGTTCAACACGGTGAAGGCGCTGGTGCCGCTGGCCTCGGTGGTGCAGGGCGTGTTCAACACCAAGTTTTCGGCCAGCGGCGAAATGGGCCAGGACATGCTGCCCAAGCTCAGCAGCCTGAGCGGCACGGGCCTGTTCGACATTGTGAAGGCCAGCGTGTTGCAGTCGCCAGTGCTGAGCCAGATTTCCAGCCTCACGACCTTGCCCGAGCTGAAGAACTTGCAGGTGCTCAACAAGATCGTGAATGCCCAGATTGTGAATGGCAATTTCGTGGTGAAGCCGTTTGACCTGACCGTGGGCGACGTGAAAATGACCGTGGGCGGCTCAAACAGCCTGGCGGGCCTACTCTCGTACGTGACGGCCATCAATGCGCCCACCGGCAAGCTGGGCAATGCGCTGAACAGCAAGCTCACGCAGCTCACGGGCGTGCAAAACATCCAGGGTACTGACCGCGTGACGCTGGGCCTCAACATCGGCGGCAACCTGGCTAGCCCCGTGGTAAAGCTAACCAGCGGCAGCCTCAAAGACCAGGGCAAAACGCTCGTAACCAACGTGGTGAAAACCAAGCTCACCAGCACGCTGCTCGACCTGGCCAATAAAAACCGGGCAAAAACCGACAGCACGCAGAAAGCCACCGCCCTTACGCAGCAAAACGCGCAGGAGCAGCTCAACCTGGAAATTCAGAAGCGCAAGCTAGAGGCACAGGAGAAAGCCAAGCAAGCCATCGGCAAGGGGCTGAACAGCTTGTTTGGTGGCAGCCGCAAGCCGGCCGCCACACCCACGCCGGCTGATACGACGAAGAAATAAGGTAAGGCTAGCATACCAAAAGGCCCCGTTCTCACCTCAGAGAGCGGGGCCTTTTGGTGAATGAGGTGCGGCGTTAATCCAACTGCTGCACTAGCGCCAGCAGCTCGTGCTGGGTAGTACGGCTAGCATCCTGGTCGTACCAGTCGTTTACCTGCGTAATCACCTCTTTGAAAGGCACTTCTCGGGCCTTTAGATCTTGGTGGATGGCTTGGAGCGGGGCCGGGCGCGGGCCCCACACGGCCGCTTCGGTGAGGGAGTCGGCGTGGAGCACCACGGCAATCGGGATAGCCCGGCCGCCGTTGGTGAGGTAGCGGTCGATGAGCTCGGGGTGCGAATCGCGGAGGAAGTAGCGCGTGGCGAGGCGGCCGCCGCTAGCCACGGCTACCGCCTCGATGATGGGCACCGTGTGCGAAGCATCGCCGCACCAGCCTTCGGTGATGATGGCCCAGAGGTACGGCTTCGTGAGCTGGCTAAGGGCCGCTGCCAGCTCGGGCAGCAGGGTGATGGTGGGCGCCACCTCATCCATGCGGGCCACGGCCTGCTGGTAGTAGGGCAGCATTTTGGCGAGCTGCGGGTCGGGCGCGGGGATAGCGAGCACCTCGCTAATGTGCTGGCGATAAGCAGTGTAAGTAAGGCCAGTGGCTAGCTGGTCGGCGGTGAGAACGGGCGTGGTGGTAGCAGACATACAAAAGTGAGTAGAGGGGAGCTAAGCTATACCACCCCCACCATTAAAAGTTGGGGCCAACTCGCTGCAACTAAGCACCTGCTAGTAGCAGGCGGTGAGCGGCCCGCAGCATTGCTTACGGCTAGCCACCCGAGTTTGGGAAGTGGGGCACCCGGTGATACTGGCTAACTAGTAGGCTATTTCTGCCAAATTTGCAACAAAATTCACCTGTTATTCATTTAAGGTCCGGGCGGCTGATTAGCTAGCTGCCCGTAGCCAGCCGGGGTTTTCTCGCTCGCTTCCTACTCTTATCCCATTACAATGGCCTCACACGCTACGGCCGGTTTGCCACCGCCTACTCCCTGGCAGCGCCTCACGCGCATGCTCGCTACCGAGCGCAGCACGATTCGCTACCTCATTTTTTACGCTATTCTCACGGGCCTCATCAGCATGTCGTTGCCGCTGGGCACGCAGGCCGTGTTCAACCTGGTTTCGACGGGGGCAGTCTTTGGCTCGACCTACATTCTGGTGGCAGTAGTGGCGGGCGGGGTGCTGCTGGGCGGCATCCTGCTGGTGGGCCAAATCACGCTGGTGGAAGCCATCGAGCAGCGCATTTTTGCTAAGGCAGCCATTGAGTACGCCTACCGGCTGCCGCGCATCAAGGCCGAGGCCTTGGCCGGCCAAGACCCGCAGGAGCTCGTCAACCGCTTTTTCGACGTGCTGACCATTCAGAAGGGGCTGACTAAGCTGCTGGTAGACATCATGTTTGCGGTGCTGCAAATCCTGATGGGCGTTATTATTCTGGTCTTTTACCATCCCATTTTTATCGCGTTTGGCTTGTTTACCATCCTGGCGCTGGTGGCTGTCTATATGCTCAACTACCGGCAGGCCCTGCGCACGAGCATCGAAGAGTCGGCCTACAAATACGAGCTGGTAGCCTGGCTCGAAAACGTGGCCGGCCGCCTCGACGAAGTGCGCGGCAGCCAGCCCGAGCAGCACCAAGCCTTGGCCCGCACCGACGAGCTAACCTCGGAGTACCTGCACGCTCGCAACCAGCACTTCCGGGTATTGAAATCATACTACGCCTACGGCGTGGCACTGCGCACCATCCTCACGGCAGGCTTGCTGATAGCCGGCACCCTCTTCGTGGTATCGCGCCAGATGACGCTGGGCCAGTTTGTGGCCGCTGAGGTAATCATCGTGCTCATTAGCAGCTCGATTGAAAAGCTAATGACTAGCATTAATACGATTTTTGACGTGCTGACGGGGGTAGAAAAGGTAGCTGCCGTGACCGACCTGCCCCTCGACGAGCACAAGACTTCCCTGAACTTACACCATGCTTAACCTCTCGAACCAGAACGTCGCCGACGAGGTGTGGGAGCACGTGCCCCGGCAGTCGCGCCCCGAGCTGCTGCGCACCTACGCCAGCCGCAAGCTGGGCCGCATCTTGCTGGTGGTGGGTAGTATGTTCCTCATTATCCTGTTTCTGCCCTGGCGCCAGACGATTTACGGCACCGGCACCCTCACCGCCCTCACGCCCCAGGATCGCCCCCAAACGGTGCAAAACCAGATTGCGGGCCGCATCGAGCACTGGAGCGTGCGCGAGGGCCAGCTCGTGCACCGCGGCGATACGCTGCTCACCATTTCCGAAATCAAGGACGAGTATTTTGACCCCAACCTGCCCGAGCGCTTGCGCGAGCAGCTAACCGCCAAGCGCGGCAACGTGGCCGCCAACGTGGCCAAGATCGCGGCCACTGACCAGCAGCTCACCGCTCTGCGCGCTACCCTGGAAGTGCAGCTCGAATCGGCCCGCAACAAAGTAGAGCAGGCCCAAAACTACCTCAGCAGCGACCGCGCCGACCTGGTAGCGGTGACCAATTTTTACGAAACTGCCAAGGCGCGGCTAGCCCGCTACGAGGAAGGATATAAAAACGGCCTTTTTTCGCTTACTGATATCGAAACGCGCCGGCTTAAGCTGCAAGAAGACCTGGCTAAAGTGACCTCGCAGCGCAACAAGGTGGCTAGTAGCGTTCAAGGCCTGGCTAATGCCCGCATCGAGCTGGCGAACCTGCGCGCCAAGTACGGCCAGGACCTCGCCAAAACGCTGTCTGACCGCAGCTCGGCCGTGTCGAGCCGGTCCAGCTCGGAGGGTGAAGTGGCGTCGATTCGCAATAAAATCAGCAACGTGGAAGTGCGTCGCGGCCTCTACGTGGTGCGCGCCCCGCAAACCGGCTACATCGTGCGCGCCCTCAAGGCAGGCATCGGCGAGACGATCAAGGAGGGCGAGTCGATTGCCACCTTGCAGCCCGAGGCGCCGCTGCTGGCCGCCGAAATGTACGTGCGGGCCATGGACGTGCCGCTCATTCAGCGCGGGCGCCTGGTGCGGCTGCAATTTGATGGCTGGCCGGCCATCCAGTTTACGGGCTGGCCGTCGGTGGCGGTGGGCACGTTTGGCGGCTTCGTGACGGTGATCGACGTGGTGAGCAGCGGCGCAGGCAAATACCGCCTGCTGGTGCGCCCGGCCCAGCCCCAGGCCGGCGATCAGCCCTGGCCCAAGCAGCTGCGCATCGGCTCGGGCGTGCAGGGCTGGGTAATTCTGGACTCGGTGCCCGTGTGGTACGAAATCTGGCGCCAGCTCAACGGCTTCCCGCCGTCCCTCATTGCCGAGCCAAATGGCGACAATACCCCCGTGAAAGAAGATAAAGAGAAAGCTAAATAGCTTATGTATTCGTTGGCATTCTTTTTCAAAATCTTACATCGCTTGGTGCGCACCTCGGCGGGGCGCAGCTGGCCTCTGGGAGCGCTGCTGGCCGGCCTCGCCTGCCCCGCTCTGGCCCAAGACCCCAGGCTACCGGCCCGCAAACCGGGCCTGGAAAGCGCGCCGCTCCAAACCCAGCAGCTCACCGAAAAGCAGCCCAGCGACACGGCCAAGGTATTTTCGCTGCAAGACCTCGCCGAGCTAGTGTTTGCCAACCACCCCATCGTGAAGCAGGCTGCCCTGCTCAGCGGCGAGGCCCGCAGCCAGGTGCTGCAAGCCCGCGGCGGCTTCGACCCCAAGCTGAGCGCCGATTTTCACCGCAAGCAGTTTGGCGGCACCGACTATTACAATAAGTGGGGCAATGAGCTCAAAGTGCCCCTCTGGCCCGGGGGCATCGACCTCAAAGCCAGCTACGACCGCTACGTGGGCACCTACGTCAACCCCGAAACCCACACTCCGCTCAGCGGGCTAGCCGGCGTGGGCTTGTCCATTCCCATCGGCCAGGGCTTGCTCATCGACGCCCGGCGTAGCACTCTACGCCAGGCCCAAATCATGCAAGCGGCCGCCGAGGCCGACCGCGTAAAGCAGATAAATGAGGTGTGGCTGCAAGCTGCCAAGGACTACTGGAACTGGTACTACAGCTACCAGCAGGCCCAGCTTATCGGTGAGGGGGTGGCCCTGGCCGACCGCCGCTTCCAGGCCACAGCTCGCCGCGCCCAGATTGGCGACCAGGCGCCCATCGACTCGGTGGAGGCCCAAATCACGGTGCAAGACCGCCTGGTGCAAGCCAACCAGCTGCAAGTAGACCTGCAAAACGCCCGCCTGGTGCTCTCCAACCACCTCTGGGACCAGAACAACCAGCCAATGGAGCTGCCAACCTATGCCGCCCCGCAAGTGCCGGTGCTCGATACCGTGCGGCGGGCCGAGTTTCAGCGCCTGGCCGACCTGGCCGCCAGTAGCCACCCCACGCTGCTGAAGCTAGGCGCCAAAAGCCGCCAGCTCGGCGTGGAGGAGCGCTACCGCCGCGAACTACTCAAGCCCAAGCTCAACGTAAGCGGCACGCTCATCAGCCAGGGCGACTTTTACCGGGGCGAAGTGCCAGGGTACTACGATTTTGGCTGGAATAACCACAAAGTCGGGGTCGATTTTGCCTTGCCGCTGTTCCTGCGGGCCGAGCGCGGCAAGCTCCAGTACACTCGCATTCAGCTGAAGGAAAACGCGCTGGAGCAGCAGCAAAGCCAGCGCACCATCGTCACGCGGGTAAATACAGTGTACAACACTCTTAAAGCCTACGAGCAGCAGCTCGCCCTGCAAGCCCAAACCATTGCGAACCAGCGCACCTTGCTGCGCGCCGAGCTGGTCAAGTTTGAGCTGGGCGAGAGCACCATTTTCCTCATCAACGCCCGCGAAACTAAGCTCATCGACTTGCGCATCAAGCAGGAGAGCCTGCGCGCCAGCTACGAAAAGTCGCGCGCCGAGCTCTACTACTACGCCGGCACACGCTCGGTCACCACCGAGTGATTATCCTGACCGCGGATTTATCGGATTCTTCGGACTAACCGGATTTTGGTAGCGATTCCTTTCTGGGTTCTTTGCGCCAATCTTACCAAAGTGCGGAAAGCTGGGGTCGAAACCGGTAAAGGCGCCGTTGCTGGCCGGCAATTTTTGCGGCGCGGCCAGCAACGGCTGCCACACCTTGGCTGTTTGCTGTAAGTCGGTGTAGTGCCTTTGGTACGACTTCAATATAGAGTAAAAACAAAAACCCTCGGCCAATTGACCGAGGGTTTTTATGTTTTTGAGCGACGTGAAAACCTAGGCGTAGCCGCCTTTGCCATTGTCGGGCTTGTTATGGCCGCGGTTGGGGTGGGTAGTACCCGCATCCTCAGCTTCGTTTTCGAGGCGCTCTTCAGTGGCTTCGTCGCGGTCACCAGCGGGCAAAGCGTCGGCTTTGGTCTGCTCGGGCAGGCCGGCCTCGTTTTTATTGGTCTGTGCCTCTTGGTTTCGCTCCGTGTGATGGGTAGACATAAGGTTAATGATCAAATGGTTAATTATAAATAGCTACTGATCAGCGGTTAACTATTAATCACTGACCAGTAGCCATTAAATTAAAAACCCTGGTCGATGGCTGAGTCCTGCGCGCCGGGGTCAGTGAGCTCAGCGTTGGTGTCGGTTCCCGTGATGGGCTGGGGCGTTTTGGGGGCCATCTGGCCCATACCCACGTGCGAGTCGGCATCCTCCATTTCGTCGGGGCCTTTGCGGAGGTCGTCGGCTTCGAGCTCATCGACGGGGCCGCGGTGGGGGCGGCGGCCATCGTCGTCGCGCTCGTCGTCGGGGCTCGGCAAGTCTTGGTCGCGGCGCTGGTCAGCGCCTTCGGCAGCCGTGCGCATGTTATCGCCAGGCTGCTTGTTACCGGGGGCGTCGGTGGGGTCGTTCATAGCGGTGGCCGTTACGCCGTCGCTGCTATCGGTGCCGAAGCCCTGCTTGCCATCGCGGTTGCCGAAGCCGCCGCGGGCTTTCTCATTTTTGGGCGGGTCGGCATTCGGAATGCGCAGGCCAGCGGCAAATTCTTCTTCGGTCGTATCGTCGTTGATGACGCGGATAGGACGATTGTTTGGGTCTACTGACATGGGTAGGAAGGGCTAAGCAAATGGTAGCAGAGTGTACTTGAGTTTGGTCGTTTGGGTTTACCAGTACCTTTGTCCCATGCCCGAAGCCGCTGCTCTTACCCTCGTGCCCACACCCATCGGCAACCTCGAAGACATTACGTTGCGGGCCATCCGCACGCTGCGCGAAGTTGACTTGGTGCTGTGCGAAGACACCCGCACCAGCGGCCGCCTGCTTCAGCACCTGGAGCTAAAAAAGCCCTTGCTGGCCTACCACTTGCACAACGAGCACCAGCAGGTGCCGCGCCTGCTCGAACGGCTAGCCAAAGGTGAGCGCATGGCCCTGGTCAGCGACGCCGGCACGCCGGGCATCTCCGACCCCGGCTTTTTGCTGGTGCGCGAGTGTCTGGCTAAGGGTTTGGTGGTCGAGTGCCTGCCTGGCCCCACGGCTTTCGTACCCGCGCTGCTCAAGTCGGGTTTTGGCGCCGAGCGGTTTTCGTTTGAAGGGTTTTTGCCCGTCAAGAAAGGCCGCCAAACCCGCCTGCAAGAGCTGGCGAAGGAAACCCGCACGCTGATTTTCTACGAGTCGCCGCACCGCATTGTCAAGACGCTCACGCAGCTAGCCGAGGTCTTTGGCCCCGAGCGGCCGGCCAGCGTCAGCCGCGAACTGACCAAGCTCTTTGAAGAAACCATCACCGCTAGCCTCGGCGAGCTAGCTACCACCCTCGCCGCCCGCCCCGCCATCAAGGGAGAAATAGTGCTGGTGATCGAAGGGGCCAAACTAGAACGAACCGAACGCAGCCGCAAATACGATGACGCCGACGACCACGATGAACTTGCCGCCGCCGACTAGCCCCTGGGGCCGCCTCGCGCAGTCGCCGCTAGCGCTGGCGGTGCTAGGGGCGCTGCTGCTGTGGTCGGGGTGGTGGCCGCAGCCCTCGGCGGGGCTGTCGCTGCTGCTGTTTGTGGGGTGGGTGCCTTACCTGCGCCTCGAACAAGTACTCACCGCGCGCGGCGCCCGGCGCCAGCAGGTATTTGCCGCTACCTACCTGTTTTTGGTACTCTGGAACGCCCTCACTACCTGGTGGGTAAGCTACGCCTCGCTGCCCGCGGGCATTGCTGCCGTGGTGCTCAACGCGCTGCTCATGTGCCTGCCGCTCCTGGCCTTTCGGCGTACCAAAGAGTGGCTGGGTGCTACAATCGGCTACCTGTCGCTGCCCATCTACTGGATTGCCTTCGAGCAGCTGCATCTGCACTGGGACCTTACCTGGCCCTGGCTCACGCTGGGCAACGGCTTTGCCGCCGCGCCGCAGTGGGTACAGTGGTACGAGTACACGGGTTTTCTGGGTGGCTCGGTGTGGGTGTGGGCAGTAAACCTACTGTTGCTTTGGGCTTTAGCTAAAAATGAAAAGTTAAAAATTAAAAGTGGGGCTGCCTCAGGGGTAAGTAGCCTGGCTGCCGAGCGCCCGGCCAAGCCAGCATTTTTAATTTTTACTCCAGCATTTTTACTTCCTGCCCTGGCCGTTGTGCTGCCTATTGGGGCATCTTACCTGATCGGCGCGGCCTACCACGAAAAAGGCGCCACTGCCGAAGTAGTAGTGGTGCAACCCAACTTCGACCCCTACGACGAAAAATTTCCCGGCGGGGCCCGCTTCGTACCTTATCCCGAGCAGCTGACCCGCATGCTCGCGCTATCGGCGCAGCATCTTACACCCCAAACCCGCCTCGTCATTTGGCCCGAAACGGCGCTGGAAGAGCCCTACTGGGAAAGCACTATCGAGCGCCAGCCCAATATTCAGCGCATTCGGGCGTGGCTGACCAAGTACCCTGGCGTGGCTTTGCTCACGGGCATCACCACTATTAATACCTACCCTAACAAGGAGGCCGCCAGCGAAACGGCCCGCTACCGCGACGACCTGGGCTACTACGACATCTTCAACAGCACGGCCTATTTTGCCAGTGCCACCGCGCCCGTGGCCTTTTACCACAAGTCGCGGCTGGTGCCGGGAGTCGAGAAAATCCCGCCCGTACTGACGTCGCTCATTTCGCACATCGACCTGGGCGGCACGGTGGGCAGCGTGGGCAGCCAGGCCACGCGCACCGTGTACGCCGCCCCCAGTAATGCGCCGACTCTGCGCCCCGCGCCGCTTATCTGCTACGAGTCTATCTACGGCGACTTTGTGGGTGAATACGTGCCCAAGGGCGCCACGCTGCTCACCTTATCTACCAACGATGCCTGGTGGCACGACTCGCCCGGCTACCGGCAGCTGCTGCACTACGGTAGCCTGCGCTGCATCGAGACCCGCCGCGACCTGGCCCGCGCCGCCAACACCGGCTTTACGGGCTTCCTCAACCAGAAAGGGGAGATCACGCAGCTCGAACCCGCCTGGATTCCGACGGCCAGCCGCGCCACCGTTCACCTCAATACCGAGCAAACGTTCTACGTGCGCCACGGCGAGCTTATTGGCCGCGGCGCGCAAATGCTAGCCGTGCTGCTGCTGATAGGCGTACTAGTTGGCGCCTTGGGGCGTAAAAAATAAGGCCCCCTTTCTAGGCCAGACTGACATTTTTTCAACTGAATTACTCCCTAATGACTCCCGACCTCCTTCAACTTTCTTACTCCGTTGCCGACCTCTGCCGCCAGGCCGGCGCTTTTATTCGCCAGCAGGTTAGCAGCTTCGATCAATCGAAAATTGTGACCAAGGGTTTGCACGACCTGGTTTCGTACGTCGATAAAGAGTCGGAAAAAATGCTGGTCGATGGCCTGCAAAAGCTGTTTCCCGCAGCCGGCTTCGTGACGGAAGAAGGCACCGTGGCCAACTCCGACGCCAGCGTAGAATACCGCTGGATAATCGACCCGCTCGACGGCACCACCAACTTCATTCACGGCCTGCCGTGCTTCGCGGTGAGCGTGGCGCTGGCCCGCGGCAACGAGCCCGTGCTGGGCGTAGTCTACGAGATAAGCCGCGACGAGTGCTTCCACGGCGCGCAGGGCCACGGCGCTTTTCTGAATGACCAGCCCATCCGCGTAAGCTCGGCCGAAAGCATTGAGGATACGTTGATTGCCACGGGCTTGCCCTTCTACAAGTTTACGCACATGGATGCCTACCTGGGCATTCTCACCGAATACATGCAGCATTCACGGGGCATTCGGCGCTGGGGCTCGGCTGCTACCGACCTGGCCTACGTGGCCTGCGGCCGCTTCGACAGCTACTTCGAGTTCAATATCAACGCCTATGATGTAGCCGCCGGCATCCTGCTGGTGCGCGAGGCCGGCGGCCGCGTCACGCAGTGGCTCGAAGACGGCGACCCGGTATTCAACCGCGAAACGCTCGCCACCAACGGCCACCTGCACGAGCAAATGCAAGCCCCTATGCGCCAGCATTGGCAGCCTGGGTTTCAGTGGTAGCCCGAGGCGAATTCAGCTACTTTTCAGCGGCATGTTGTTTTCGATCAGCTGGCTATGGCCTAATTAACTCATTGATAATGTGCGCGTATTAGTCGATTTATAAGCGCTCAGCGGCGGCGTAAACTTTCCGTTCGCCACTACAGTTTTAACTGCATCATGGACGTTCAACTGCTCATCATCCTTGCGCTGTTTGCGGCCGCGCTGTTCTATCTGGGCCGGCGGCTGTGGCTAGCCTTCGCGGCCAAGGGCCAGGCGGGCTGCGCCAAAGGCTGCGGCGGCGCGTGCGGCGCGGCGCTCGACGTCGGGGCGCTTCAGCGCACGATTGAGGCGCGCACTACCAGCCGCTAGCCACTCTGCCCAACAAACTGTAGTTTCGATTAACCCACTTCCGCCCTGGCCTCGTATAGCCGGGGCGGCCTGTTTGGCCACTACCCACCCTGAACCCACGAAAACTCTTATCTCTATGCAGGATAAAGAAGAAATGACCTCGCTCGTTACCGTCGAGAAAAAGCTCAACGGCCAAGGCTACACCCACGATTTTACCGTGAAGGACGGCCGCCTGACCACGATGGACGATGCCAGTGCCCGCACCTTCAGCCCCGAGGAAACCACCATCGTCGATTACTTCCGCTTCGAAGGCGAAAGCAACCCCGATGATATGTCCATTCTCTACGCCATCGAAACCACCGATGGTACCAAAGGCACTATTTCCTCGGCCTATGGCACTTACGCCAACGAGGACGTCGACCAATTTATCCTGCAAGTAGAGCGACTCGGCAAAAACTTGGTAAAAGGAACAAAATAACCTCGTGGCCTTATAAAGTAACGCCTCCTTGCCTTCGTGGCAGGGAGGCTTTTTTTAGGTCTAATTGTGATTTAGCTGGCTGATTAGCCCCACACCCTGGTGCCCTCAGTACAGTTGCGGCACATTTCTATCTGATCGCGACCCTTGAGCAATGCCTGGCGAAAGCCTTGGTACTTTGGGCCGTGCCAGAGCGCACGAAAGCTTTCCTGCTGGTTGTCGCCGAGGCGGTAGTCGGCGTCTTTATCAAAGCAGCAAGGTACTACCTTGCCATCCCAGGTGACGACGCAGGAATGCCACATCTTCCAGCAGCCATTTACGAGCTTATTTTTCAGACTGAAGGTGCCGTTACCATTGTTTGCATAGCGCGAATAGTAATCGATAGTTGGAATGAGCGGCGAGCCCTGCTGGTAATCGTAAATCTGGGCGGTCTTAAACCACACGTCATCTACACCCATTGCCTGGGCCAGCGCTTTAGCATCTTCAATCTGGTGCTCGTTGGGGCGCACTACCAAAAACTGGAAGATGATGCGCGGCGTGCTCTTCTTGAGCTCTTTGCGCCACTTTACTACGTTGCGCGTGCCGGCCAGCACCTTTTCCAGCTTGCCGCCAATGCGGTACTGCTGGTACACTTCCTGCGTGGTGCCGTCGAGCGAGATGATGAGGCGATCAAGGCCACTTTCTACCGTGCGGCGAGCGTTCTCATCGGTAAGAAAGTGCGCGTTGGTGCTAGTGGCAGTATAAATTCCCTTCTGGCTGGCGTATTCCACCAGGTCCAAGAATTCTGGATGCAAATAAGGCTCGCCTTGAAAATAAAAAATCAGGTACCAAAGCCGACTAGCCAGCTCATCCATCGTCTTCCTGAAAAGCTCGGCGGGTAGCATACCGGTGGGCCGCGTAAAAGACCGCAGGCCGCTGGGACACTCCGGGCAGCGCAGGTTGCAGCTGGTAGTGGGCTCGAAAGCCAGCGCTACTGGCAGGCCCCACGTGCGAGCGCGGCCCGTGAGGCGGCTTACTATGTAAGAGGCCACTACCTGCAAGCCATTCCCAACGCGGCCGGGCGTGGCTTTACTCAAAAATGAAAGGCCGTCGCGGAGGAGGGAGCGCATAGCAAGCGTAAAAGTCAGGATGCTAAGTGCAATAACAAGCCAGTTGTTTAAAGCCCAACTTGGCCAGCGCAAGGCTTATTTGTTTGGGCTGGACGCCCCCGGCAACTGTGCCACCGCCGAAGTGTAGAGGCCTGCCTTACCAAACGATTGGTTGATTTCATCGACCGCGGCGCGGCTGCTTAGGCGTTTGGGCTTGGCATTGAGGATGGTACCATCTTCACCCAGCAGCATATACGTTGGTACTTCCGCCAGGTGATACGCCTTGGCTACCTCGGAGCGCAGGCCACCCTGGGCGCGTACGTGCACGCCAGGCAGCTTTTTAATGACCACCAACTGCCGCCAGGGCATTTCCAACTCATCGAGCGCAATGTTGATGAAGACGATATTCTTGCCCTCAAAGCGCTTGTTAAGGTCCTGGGCGTAAGGCAAGTCGCGCAAGCACAAGCCATTGGTCGTTTTCCAAAAATTGAGGTACACCAGCTTGCCCCGGTAGTCACTGAGTTTCACCGTGTCGCCGGTGGCCGATAGCAGCTTAAATTCGGGAGCCGGAGCCCCGATAGCGAGAGCTTTGTGCTTGTTAAAGTCAGACTCCAGTGCCGCCAGGTAATACTTTTTCGTGTCGAGCGCCCGAAAATCGGCTAGCATGGCTGCCGACTGCCGCACGTGTCCAAATCGGAAAGACTCTTGCAAAATGCGGCCCAGGGTGAGCAGGCGAGAAGTGCCACTAAGGCGCTTGACAGCTAGCGCGTAGCACACCGGATAGAAGTCGGGGTCGGTACGCTGGTGCTTCTGCTGCGCCGCCAGGTAGTGCACGTAATTCAGCAGGAACTCTTGAAACTGTTCGTTTTGGCTAGCCGTGGGGTCATTCATGAGGCCGGGATCACGCAAAAAGTCGTAGTACGTTGGCGTCATAGTCAGGCGGCCCTCCGTGCTTACTACCTGCTCGCGCAAATCGGGGAAAGTCAGGCGATCGTTGGCATTGGAGTATTTCACCTCTGCCTTGGCATAATTATAGAAATCAATAGTAAAAGACTGGCGAGCCGCCCGGTCTTCCAAAAAGTTTTGTTCGTGTTTTAGGCGGTAGTCGATAAAAGATATAAACGGTGTTTCATAAAGCTGGATATTGTCGGGTAGCACCTGGAAGCCATCATTAGAAACGAACTGCCCATCAAACTCAGCTAGATAAGAATTAGCATTGGCCATTTGCTGGCGGTGGTGCTGCGACTCAGTCAGGTTATTGCCATTGTGCAAGCGGGCACCAAAGCCAGTGGGCACATCATTAGCTTTGAATTTGATAGTGCCCGGCATATCCTCCCCCTTAAAGCGCACGTCCAAGTCGGTACCAGGGTCCAGATAGATGTCGGCCACGGCATCGCCGTACACTAAATCGGCTTTGGTAGAGCCAGTTACCTGAACGCTGAGCTTAAACTCGCCTTTTGAATTCAGGTGCGCGTAGGTGATGCGCTCGCGGGAATCGAACGGGCTATCGTGAATAGAAACGGCGATAGTGTCGATAGTGGGGCTAGTAACTCGGCCAACTAGTAGCGCGGTACCGGCTACCTCTGCTGGTCGGGGCGCAGCAGGCTGCGCCCCGACCAGCAGAGGTAGCAAGCTGCCCACAATCCAAGTCAGTATCCAGGTAAAGCGTAGTGTCATAATAAAGGAAATAGCAGACAAATGTAGCCGAAGTGACTAGATAGAATAGAAAATGTATTTCGGCTAGATTTCGCGGTAAAAGTCAATTACAGACTCGAAGATAAGGCACAATAATCACTCTACTGGTGCAAGACTATGTCAAATTTTTATGCGCTCGCTTAAGGCATAGGTTAGCCAGTCCATTAGCGCTGGGATGGCTGGCTAGCCTTTGTGTACTCTTTTCTATTTATTAGCCGAATAGTCCATTCAGTACTTCATCGAGGCGGCTTACGGGCTGCACTTTTAAACTACTTTGGCCCTGGTTGGCCAGGTTTTTACCGTTAAACTGTGATACATACATTTCGCGAAAACCTAGTTTTTCTGCTTCCGCCAGGCGCTGGTCGAGGCGCGGTACGGCGCGCATCTCGCCGCTAAGGCCTACTTCGGCAGCGAGGCACACGTTGCCCGGGATTGGCAGGTCGTTGAGGCTCGACACCACGGCGGCGCACACGGCCGCATCGAGGGCGGGGTCGTCGAGGCGCAGGCCGCCCGCGATGTTCAGAAATACGTCGTGCTGGCCCAGGCGTAAGCCAGCGCGCTTTTCCAGTACGGCGAGCAGCATTTGCAGGCGCTTGGCATCGAAGCCGGTGCTGCTGCGTTGCGGGGTGCCGTAGGTAGCTGGCGTCACGAGCGCCTGCACCTCTACCAGCAGCGGGCGGTTGCCTTCGAGCGTGGCGCCGATGGCCATGCCACTCAGGCTTTCGGCTCGCTGCGAAAGCAGGATTTCGGACGGGTTCGAAACCTGACGCAGGCCAGTGCCCTGCATCTCATAAATGCCGAGCTCGGAGGTAGAGCCAAAGCGATTTTTGGTGGTGCGCAGGATGCGGTAGCTCAAGTGCCGATCACCCTCAAATTGCAATACCGTATCGACCATGTGCTCCAGAATTTTGGGCCCCGCGATGCTGCCATCCTTGGTGATGTGGCCGATGAGCAGCACCGGCGTACCAGTTTCCTTCGCGTATTTTAGAAACTCGGCGGTGCACTCGCGCACCTGGCTCACCGAGCCCGCCCCGCTTTCTACCAGCGTCGAGTGCATCGTCTGGATAGAGTCGATAACCAGCAAATTAGGCTCTACTTGATCTACCTGCCGGAAAATATTCTGGGTATTCGTCTCCGTGAGAATGTAGCAGTTTTGGTGCTGACCATCGGCTAGCCGCTCGGCGCGCATTTTTATCTGGGCCTCACTTTCCTCACCGCTCACGTAGAGAATGCGCAGCTGCTTCATCATCAGGGCTATCTGGAGCATCAACGTGCTCTTGCCAATGCCGGGCTCCCCGCCGATGAGCACCAGGGAGCCCGGCACGAGGCCCCCGCCGAGCACGCGGTTTAGCTCGCCGTCGGGGGTGATGATACGCGGCTCTTCTTCGTGCCGGATGTCGGCCAGCGGGCGCGACTTGGCAGTCTTGGTGAGGTTGCCGCCGGGCACGGTGCTAGCAGGCTTCCACTGGCCGGTGGTAGTCGCTACGGTTTCCTTTTGCACCACTTCCTCGACGTAGGTATTCCACTCGCCGCACGAAGGGCAACGCCCTATCCACTTGGCGGATTGCGCGCCACAATTCTGACAGAAAAAAACAGTCCTTGCCTTGGCCATCTTACTAAAATAATTCGCAAAAATAAGGCTGGAAAGGCTAAAAAAGTTGCAGCTTGATACGCAACAAAGCACAAATACTATTGACAATAAATCGGTTATGCAGAATCACGCGCGACGTTTTTTACGAGCTTTCAGCTACTACATGCAAGAGCGCCGGCAAGATACCTTAGGCGGCTCTACCTAACGGGCTTCTTATTTCGGTCGTGTGTTGAGCGCGCAGATAGTTAAAAGTAGGACTTACGCAAAGCGTAGGGTAGGCTGGGCCAATTCGCGCCGCATGTAGTCGTCTAACAAGCGCTGTTTGAGTTGATAGCCGGTAGTTTTGGCTTGGTCAGCCAAACGCTTCAGGCAGTTCTAGGTGCGCAGCGCCAGGGCAATGTGATTGCGCTGGTTACGGGCTGGCCGGCACTGACAGGCTTGTAAGCCAGTGAGTTGTTTTGCTTCGCGGTGAAACTGTTCAATCAGCCAGCGCACGTTGCTTTCTTGTTCGGCAGCTTGCGTGTCGTCTTGTGCTAACTCGTTGGTCACGAGGTAGTCCGTCCGGTGGGCAGACACCAGTACACGGAAGATTTTCAGCTTGGAATCCTTTGGCATGCCTCTTACTTTTAGTACTTTGCCCTGCGCCACGTCCGCCGCCGACCAGGTAAGTAGCGCACCCGGTTGGTCGGGCTGTTGCCCACCCGAGTCATCGACGAGGCGGTTGCTCCCAAACGCTTGAGGCGCGTTTTGAGCGGGCAGTAGAAGACCTTGCCGGCCAAGGTCAACTGCTTAAACAGGGCGGTGGTGGCGTACCAGCTGTCCATCAGCACCGTGCGATACGGTAGCTGGCGGGTGGTAAGTTGGGCCAGCATATCGGCTACGTGGTCAAGCTTCCTTTTGCCATCGGCTTCGGGGGCAAACAGGTGGTAGTCAAGCAGCCAGAACTGCTCGGTTTCTGGGTTAACGTACACGCAGTGAACCAGCCCAATGCCTTTGATGATCCCGTGGGCGTTGCCCAAGTACTGTCGTCGCACCAGTTTCGATGCGCTGGCTGTGGCGCTTATCGAGCACCGTGTCATCAAAAAGCACATAGCCCCGCGCGCTGCCCACAAACTCCTTCCGCACCTGCTGCCAGAGCTGGCGCGGGGTGAAGCGGGTGGTTTTGAGAAAATACTGCACGTTAGCATGTTGCAAACCAGCTAGATGCTCCGCCAGATAGGTGCCCGTATAGTTCACCTGGCTACTGAGCAAAAACTGGCCGTAAAGCTGAGCCGTCACTTTCATCCCTTTTTTACCAGGGCAAAAGCACCAAATGCACACTTATACTCGTCACGAAGTGAGTTGCGCGTCGAGAATATGAAAGTTGCGGGTTAATAAGGACGCGAGTTCAGGCCCAAACTCGTCGAGCCGGGTGAAAAAGTCGAGTACAGCCTTTTTGAACG
>Ga0160429_1000861_pt1 | contig 19359 bp, 21 predicted proteins | sample SolpanmetagenomR_FD_108199 | JGI IMG/M metagenome (GOLD analysis project Ga0160429, IMG submission 108199) | Solar panel surface microbial communities from Lawrence Berkeley National Laboratory, California, USA - R | ecosystem: Engineered > Built environment > Solar panel > Unclassified ...
ACATACGGCCATAGACTGTGGAGAACAAGGCATCCCGTTCGCTCTGCCCTATTTAAGCCACAGATCGACTGCGTAGTAGTATGGTGGGTGACCACATGCGAATTTCAGTTGTTGTATGTTCATACCTTTTGGCCCTTTTTTTGTTCTGGAGCATTATGCCTATATTGTACCCCGACAGTGATCGTCCTGGCCTTAGATCGAGGCGTTCGCGATTCAGGAAGCAGTAGGAGATCGGTTCTGGTCTCCTTAGCCGTAAGAGTAGAGAAAGTGCAGCGGCTATAACGACGTTGTTTTTGTTATTCATAGTAGCACAAAGCGAGATCAGAGGGCGAGTGAAGAGGACGCCAAGGGAGGACGATGAAAAAAAGCTTCAACGCCAGTGTAGACACGGTAGAAGAAGATAGAGGAAGAAAAAGGAATACGGATTAGTTGAGGAGGCTGTAGAGAAACGATGAGTGCGGAGCGGAGAGTGGAAGGTCAATGTATGTTATGTATGTACATGCTTTTTGCAGTATCTGCGTATTGTCTCATTTCTATTATTCGTTTCGTGATCATACTCTCTCGACCTTTTCTCTCTCCGTTCAACGCATATGTGGCCAAGGCTGACATTCATACAACGTACACGTCCTGCAAACGTTGTGAACGACGACGATCCAACAACATTGTTCAGTCACAGAAATCATTCTCAGACATGAAGTGCTCGTGGTGACACTCGTAGCACATACAACCAGGGCCCGGCGTGCTTTGGCCACATCAGAGCTCTTCGGATGATCGTTTCTGCGACTGCCTGTTTAGCCGCCAGGCTGAGGGACCTTCAGCATCGCCCTGAGGAACAGGATTATCAGGCGCTCAGAATTCGTTCTCGTCGCTGCCGGCGATGATGACTTGGTTGATCTGGAAGGATAGTCAGCAAGGATGATCAAGTGTCAAGTCGGCACAAGAGTAGTCGTGCAATGTAAACATACCTTAAGCACCATGCGGCAGAGCTGAGTGGCCAGCAGTAATTGGGAGCGCTTGCTGATCAGAGGGTCTATGACAAAGTGTTCGCGCATATCTGAGATTGTGTCAGTATATTAATGTCAATAATTTCCATTTGCATCATCGTTGAACTCACCATTGCTTCCTGTCTGCATGCAATCAACACCTAACCTCGAGTTCTTTTCCTTGACCTGCCTGCTCTTGATATGTGCTAGTGTCTCAATCGGAGCTAGACCACTGTTCTCTGCCAAGGCGATTGGTACGGCATCAAGAGCATCTGCAAACGCCCTCATCGCATATTGCTCTAGTCCTGGGCTTTGTATAGCTGCCTCTTCTACTGCTAACGAGCAAGCAATCTCTGCAGCACCTCCACCATAGACGATTCGGTTATCCTTTACCAGGTTACGCACAACACAGATGGCATCATGTAGAGATCGCTTCGCCTCGTCAATGATCATCTTGTTACTGCCGCGGACGAATACAGTGACTGCACGAGTATTTGCGCACTCTTCAATCACAAGCATCTTGTCGCGGGTAGTACCAAAGGACATCTCGCGCACGATTCCTGCTTTTCCAAGCTTTTCTGCCGATAAGTCTTCGAACCGAGGGACAATGCGACCATTTGTGGCAATGGCAATGAGCTCTATTTCTGGACCACCGACCCATCGTACAGCAGGAAGCTTGTTAGTGAGGAGAAGGTGGTTTGCTTCGTCGTCGAAACCCCACTGGCATATTACAACGTTTGCGCCTGTCGCCTTGATCTGTTCAATCATTTCCGTAAACTTTGTGCTTTCGTAGTTTTGTAGACGCTTGAACTCTTCGACAGTAGTAATCTCGAGCTTGTGCTTTGTCTTTGGCTTTGGCGGCTCGAATGCACACGTGAGAATGGCAATTTTTGCGTCTCGCACTTCAGAGGGCATCTGAGGATGCGAAAAGTCCTTGTCGACGATAACACCCTTGACAAGAAGTGAGTCTTCCAGTGAACCACCTACTTTGCCATCAACCTTGATGAGATCAAAATCGACATCCTTGCGATCCAGATCGGCGACAGAGAGAACAGCATCAACTGCAATTTTCGAGAACTGGTCGTGTGCTTTTGAGACAATCTTACTTCCTAAACTCGTCTTGGCCACCTTCAGTAGATTTGTGGGCTCATCCTTTGAAAAGCTGATTGTGTCACTGATCTTGTCCAACTCTGCAACTGCCACCTCACACGCCTGGTCGTAGCCATCTGCCACCCGAATTGGATGAATACCCTTGTCGATAAGTTCGGCTGCTTGTTCTAAAAGTGCTCCAGCCAGTACCACCACACCAGTTGTACCATCACCAATCTCGTCATCTTGCGATTTCGATAATTCGACTAATAGCTTTGCGACGTGGTTTGATATTTCCATTTGTCCAAGAATTGTGGCTCCATCGTTTGTCACTGTAATGTCGCCGTCTGGAGAGATGAGAATCTTGTCGAGACCACGAGGACCGAGAGAGGTCTTGACAATGTTTGCAACTGTTCTTGCTGCGAGAATGTGGGATTTTACTGCATCATTGCCGTGTTGTCTCTTTTTCCTCCCTTGGCTATTCAAACATCAGTTTCATTTTCTTGCCGTACTCAAAGCAGTCATGGCCTACTCTCTTACGATGACGAATGGCCTGCCACTCTCGTCTCGCATCACCTGGGCTGTTCAACGATGTTAGCACAATTCTCATTGATTTCTGTGTTAGAGTTGTACCATTTGAGAGGTCAAGTTCTGCGAAATTATTAGCTTGATATTTTCAACAACACCAGTATCATGAGACTCACGCATCGACATCTTGCTTTACGTCGAGACAAGTAAATACGATAGATAAACAGGCAATACAAAGACGAGACGCTTCTGAAACAGCAGCTACACTTTTTTCGGCTTGGTAGTCGTGAGTGAGGACGCGCTAGTGAAACGCGCTAGAGCTGGACCGTTGCAGTTCACTTTCGCATTGGAACTTGGAAGTTGGGCCTTCACTCCCAGCTTCCCGTCCTTTCATCGCGTTGCGCATCTCTATCTTGACCCTCCTGCGCATCTTTATCCCATCGCTGTAGCTGTCGCTCGATTCGTTTCTGTGCCAGCACATCCTTCGTCTTCAGCATCACCAAGTCTCTGCCAGGTGACCTTCAAGCGCGAGACTGAGCGGGACATGCCCCGTAAGCTCTTTGCTAAGCTGATATCAGACCTACACTGACCTTAACCGTGCAGGTAGTGTTAGCGACAACGAATCTGTAGAGGATATTCCATTCAAAGCACCACCAAAAAAGCAAAAGACGATGGCTAAGGGCAAAGGACCAGGCAAGGGAAAGGCCGAGCCTGTCAACGATCCTGATGTAGATGTGTCGCAAGATGAAGACCTGGACGATGCCGAAGACGAGTGAGTAGGAGCGAGGAACTAGCAAGAACGAGTTGCCTAACGAAAGATGAGATACGCAGTAGAACACATTGTCAGCCATAGATTTGAGCCCGATGTAGGTTTTATCATTGTTATCAAGCGCACAGAGTCTGAACAGAACTTAGGGTACACTGAAGCTGGAAGTGAAGTGGAGTGGCTGGCCAGACTCCTCTAACACTTGGGAACCCGAGGACAACTTGTCAGTTGAGACCTATTCCTATCTTAGCTATAAGCAGATGACCTGATCTGACATGATACAGAGAGGGCGCGCTTGAAGAGTTGACCAAGTACTACGAAGAAATCGGAGGAAAGCCAGTATTTGGCGCAGCCAAAACTCGCAAGACTGTACCTGCCGCCAAGACATCTGTGAAGAAGGAGAAGGAACCTGCTGCTTCGCAGAGTACAAAGAGCAAGAAACGACGAGCTGAAGACACTCCTCCCGCTGCAAGCAAGTCAGAGTCTAGGCGAGGCAGCAGTAGACAAAAGCGCATCAAAGCTGAGAACTCTGAGGTTGGTGACAAGGGTAAGGAATTGACTATAGATGGAATCAAGGGCAAGATGGTGACACTACCAAAAGGCTCCTGGGAAGATCGGATCAACAGCATTTCAACAATCACAAAGGAAGCGGACGGCTCGCTGATCGCAACTGTGATTTGGGACGACGGAACACATCAAAGGCACTCTTCCAATACCCTCAACCTCCGATGCCCACAGAAAATGCTACAATTCTATGAGAGCCACCTGTAAGTCGCATTCCCTTATAATGACGAGATATACATTCTGACAGACAACGCGTAGTCAATTTAAGGACATCTCCAAGTACAAGCCTTATGAAGATGAAGAGGAACCCACAGAAGATGAGGCCGCCATCCAAGATGCTTCACTCGCTGGCATCGACGCTCTCCTCGAGAATGTAGGAGAAGGTGTCACAAAAGGTGTCACAAGTGTGGAGAATGGTATCAAAAATGTCGCTTCAAGTGCAGCCAAGACTGTTGCATCAACCTTTGCAAATGTCAAGGATGTCGTGACTAAGTCTGATACCCCGAAACCTACGTCCAAAGCCGCAGCAGGCACGAGCAAAAGATCGACACCGTCTTCTGTAAAAGCAGTTGCAAAAGCTGCAGTTGCTGACGAAGAAGAGGAAGAAGAAGAGGAGTAGGGAGTTGATGCCGCTTGAGCTTCTGTAGTATCTGGCTTTTGGACAGCGTCAGCACCACAGACCTCCTGCTGCGAGTTTCTCCTCACACGCTCATGTGGACAATCTAAGTGCCTTCGACTGGATAGACATTGCTTTCTTCTTACATACTGGCAGGGTGTGGCTGGCGTTTAGTGGCGGCCGGCAAGTCGAAATCTTGCATCGTGGTAAGGATTCGAGGGAGCGATATTGTAGAACAATGACAGGCACAAAAGCGGTACATCTGTTCGTCCTAGTAGATACAATCTCATTGTTTATTAACAACCTTCGCGGCAGCTGAAACCAACCACCTTGCTTCGGTAATCGTTCGGGATGTGATCCTCAGGAACTTATGCCCTAGTAAGGTAGGTAAATCCACCCCCACTATCTACGTAGCCGACTTTCGCATGTAAACGCAAGATAAATCCATTGTTGTCTCCATTGTCCTTCTGTTCTCTACCACCAAACGCACTACTATCATATCACAACATGCCTGCCGACACTGTTGGAAAGGTACAATATCATGCGTCCCCGACGACTTCCACTATACTGACAAGTTACCCCACCTTAGACCATTACCTGCAAAGCCGCCGTGGCCTGGGAGGCTGGCAAGGATCTGTCCATTGAAGATGTGGAAGTGGGTCCTCCAAGAGCACACGAAGTCCGCATACAGATCTACTACACTGGTGTCTGCCATACCGGTTCGTCCAATCAACTCAATACTGCAATAGGGAGTCCTAAACATATCATTCTAGATGCATACACTCTTTCTGGAAAGGATCCCGAGGGTGCTTTCCCCATTGTCCTCGGTCACGAAGGTGCTGGCATCGTCGAATCCGTAGGTGAGGGCGTCGAGAATGTAAAGCCTGGTGATCATGTAGTGGCACTTTAGTAAGACAATTCCTGGACATTCGGCGGCGCATAATCTTCAATACTGATTCGTATGCTTTTCAGCACACCCGAATGCCGCGAATGCAAGTTCTGCAAATCTGGAAAGACTAACCTCTGCGGCAAGATCCGGACAACACAAGGCAAGGGACAGATGCCCGACGGTACTGTGCGCTTCAAGTGCAAGGGCAAGGAATTGCTTCACTTCATGGGTACCTCGACCTTCTCTCAGTACACCGTTGTTGCCGACATCTCTGTTGTCAAGATCACAGACAAGGCTCCCATGGACCGAACATGCTTGCTAGGCTGCGGTATTACAACGGGATACGGAGCAGCGATCATTTCTGCAGGAAATGGTGGTATTGAGAAGGGTAGCAACGTTGCTGTCTTCGGTGTAGGTTGTGTTGGGTTGAGTGTAGTACAAGGATGTGTCAAGAACGGTGCGGCTAAGATCATCGCTATTGATGTCAACCCAAAGAAGAAGGAGTGGGCAGAGCAGTTTGGCGCTACAGACTTTGTCAACCCAACAGATCTCGGCGAGCAGACCATTCAAGAGAAGCTTGTTGAAATGACCGATGGCGGATGCGACTACACCTTCGACTGCACTGGTAACGTTGGTGTTATGAGAGCTGCGCTTGAGGCATGTCACAAGGGATGGGGTGAGAGTATTATCATTGGTGTAGCTGCTGCCGGCCAGGAGATCGCCACAAGACGTGAGTTACTGTTATGTGAAGTCTATGAACAGCGTGCTGATCTTTATACTAGCATTCCAGCTCGTCACCGGACGTCGCTGGAAGGGTTGCGCTTTCGGCGGTGTCAAGGGCCGCACTCAGCTTCCTGGTCTCGTGGACGACTACCTCGAGGGCAGACTCAAGGTTGACGAGTTCATCACACACAGGCAGCCACTCGACAAGATCAACCAGGCGTTCCACGACATGCACGCTGGAGACTGCATTAGATGTGTTGTGAGCATGAATGATGAAGCCATAAAGCAAGAGGGATCTGCCAAGGCGTAATGGAGGTAATATTCCATAGGATATGTAGCATAAAAGCCTTGGTATGTATACATAATCTAAAAAGTATTTACGTTGGCCACCAATGTTAGATTGTGAAGAGCGACAGCAGTCACAGCACCGAGCAGGGTCCAACCAAGTTCTACTCGCGCTTCGATCTGTCTGCGTTTCTTTCATCAGATTGTGTCTCTCCCTGCAACAACTAACCCTCATAAGATCGAATCTTCGCAAAGTGCATGAGCTGTGTGTGTCAACCAGGCGTGAAGTTTGGCACTTTTGTGTAGTTGTCTGTGAAACACTATTGTTTGTGTTTTATTGTTGTTTTAGAATACGCTATTGCGCAAACAACAAATCTCTGAAATACATGTTTGACAACCTTTCTGTCATGACCAGAACAGTACCAAACTCGTTCTCATTGTTGTATGGGTAATACCTCCCTCGCTCTCTCCTGCGAAGATCTTGCAAGATGCTCTGGCTCTACACTGCTCTCGAAGCAAACCAATCAGGCCAAAACACGAACAGATCTTGAACGAAGACATGATTCTTAAGCAGCTTGTTCGCCCTTCCTCATACCTTGCTGTATACCTTGTTCTTCCTCTTCTTCTCTCATCCATACCTCAAGCTCACTAAATCACCTCAAGCAAAATATCTTTTCTCATACAAATTAATCCTCACAGCTATACAGCTATACGGCCAATAATCTCTATCATCAATCTGATACTTTGCTCAATATACTCTATACTATACCAGCATGAACATTACTACCACTATCTGTGAAGCATGGATCAAACTTGTCGACAAGAATGCCACCCTCAGCTGTGACGCTACGAAAGGACCATGTGGCAAGTGCGCACTGCTAGGCATTGAATGCAAGCCTGTGCCGAAACAGCTTTCTCTTTTGCACCAGGATGTCATCTACTATCATTCTCGTTGGCGCACTGCTCTCGAAACTGGAGATAAGGCTATGGCGAAGGAGGCGAAGAGTGGTTTAACTGGAAAGTCGAACGAATTGATGGATGCTATCGACGAGCTTGAGACCCCAACCGATACCTCAATGGATGCTGCTGTGTCTGCCTCAGAGGTTGCAGGAAGCAAGGGGAAGGAGGGTGCATCTTCTTCACCCAAGACCATGCCTACAGCTAAAGCAACAAAGACTGCAGGCAAGAAGCCCTCTGGTGTTGTCAAGAAGCCGGCTACACCTCGCACACCCAAGCCTAAAGCACAAGCACAACTGAGGTCGAAAGCTGAAAAGGCGCTGGTCGCGGAGTACAAAGCTGGGCCACCTCAACACTCCAAAGCTGGGACACCTCAACAACAGCATTCTCCAGCTGCACAGACCAGTGCCACTTTGATGAACATGATGGCGAGCGACCGTGCGTCCATCATGGCCAATGATGTGCTGGGAGTGGTACCCAAGTATGAGGGTACTCATGCTTTGCCCGACTATACAGTACCAGCGCACGCAATGGAGAATAGCACCGGCAGCTCTTACTACAACAACGAACAGTACCACGGACCAGCTTCTACCATCATCAGCCCGGCAGACACCATCGAACAAACCAATCCGTTCACGAACGACCAGAACATGTTTGACCACGCCATCCACCAAGACGATTTCAGCATTTTTCATCATGACCAGTTCCTGGAGCACCACAGCCTTACTGCTTCACCAACTTCAGATCCCAGCTTCTTCACTGTCGACCATCAAGCATTACCTGCATCCACGCCATTCACCATGCCATCAACATTATCTGGAGCAGGATCTATGCACGGTGGCCTTCATGTTAATCACGATGTTGGAACACGCATTCTTGAGCAATTGCAGACACTCAACACGACCATGAGTGGGATTTACGAGATGATGCGACAGCAACAGCATCGGTAGCAACAGATAGCGACAAAGAGGTTGAGCGGGATTGAGATATGTTGTGGTATGAGACGTGGAGGCAGAGAGGATGGGAAGAACAATGATGTGATGGTGTAAATTGAGGTCATCTATATCGAACGTCTCACACGAGCAAGCCATATCAAGGGGATTTATTTATCTGGGAACGTGCGCAAGAGATGATGCAGAGGAGACTATTGTCGTGTCAATGTCTGTGGCAAGTGAGAAAAATCATTTGTATCCTGTCTCAATACGTGTTAAACACTAGAAGCCTCAACGTCTGCAGTACCACGTCTGTGTCATATGAGGCAAAGAACGCGCGTTTGTTGGTGTCTGCGCCTGCTCGAAAGCAGTATTCGAGTCCATCTTTAGACCTTTTTGCTTCTTGCGTGACTAAGATTTTCGCGGTCTGGCTCGATCTGAACATAAGATTACTCCAGGAACAGTCATCATGCGCGGCATATGAATGTGAAAGGCGTCTCGTGACACGACCAGACATCCACAACAACAATGCAACGGCAACAAAGAGATGACGTGAAAAGAATTGAACCTTCACGTCGACCACGGCTGGTGTGTATATCTCCTCAGAAGGAGGTCATTCCGTCGGCGATATATGCTTAAATTACTAGCGGCTTCCCTCACAAACGGCTGGATGAGCTGTCATGCTTAATCTGTTTAGTGCTCGACACTCCATAGCAACCATGGCTATACGATATCGTGCCAGATGTCATTGGCTCCGAGCAAGTCTACTCCCGGGGTACATGCACCTCTCCGCAATCCAGGAGCTTTACCTTCAGATCACGCCTACGACAGTGTCGCAGACGGCGATGAGGGCCTGGTGCTGGCAAGAACATCCATTGCAACTCTATAAGACGAGGTGGCTTCGCGCCTCTGGATGGGATTTTCTCTTTTTCTCATCATCATCAACACTTCCAATTCAATCTTTCTACTACTTTCCAGCTCTTTCAAACAAGCAACAGTCTTTCACTAACAACAACAACTTTCTTCACTTCTTCAACACTCACTCCACCAAGTTTAATACTTTTACCAACAATAATCTTTCAAAATGAAGGGCGCCATCTCCACCATTGCTTTCATCGCGGCTGCCGTTGCTGCTCTTCCTACCGACATTGTCGCCAGACAGGCTCCTTCCACTGTTTCCAACGCTAAGGCCAAGCCTGCTAAGTCTCAGGGAATCACTGATGGTATGTTTCCAATTGGTCAGTAGAAACACAAGCATTTACTTACTCCGTTCTCAGCCCAGATCTTGAACTACGCGCTCACCCTTGAGCACCTCGAGAACACCTTCTACCAACAGGGTCTTGCCAACTTCACCCAGGCCCAGTTCGCCGCTGCAGGTTACGATGCCACCTTCTACAAGAACCTCCAGGAGATCAGCTCCGACGAGTCCACCCACGTCAAGTTCTTGACTAGCGCCCTCCAGGCCGCCGGTGCTCCAGCTACTGCTCCCTGCAACTACGCTTTCGGTGTCACCAATGTTCAGTCTTTCATTGCCACTGCCAACATCCTCGAAGGTGTCGGTGTCTCTGCTTACCTCGGTGCTGCTGCCAACATTACCAACCCTGGCTATCTCACCGCTGCTGGCTCCATCCTCACTGTTGAGGCCCGCCACTCTTCATACCTCCGTGCTAGCACCACACCAGAGGGAACTCTTTCTCCCTTCCCCTCTCCCTTCGACACTCCCCTCGACTTCGACGAGGTGTACTCCTTGGCCACTCTGTTCATCACCTCTTGCCCCAAGAGCAACCCCGCTCTTCCCGTTAAGGCTTTCCCCACTCTTGCCTTGACCAACTCAGCCATGCCTGCTGCGAACAGCACCATCACCGCCATGGATGCCAAGAAGCCCTCTGCTCCCGTTACAACCGGCAGCACCATCACCCTTTCCCTCGCAACTGGCAAGATCACCGGCCAGGTCCAAGTTGCTTTCCCCACTGTCACTGGCCCCATCTTCGCTGAAGCTCAGGTCATCAACGGTGGCAAGTCTGTCACTGCTGTTGTCCCCGCCGGTGTCTGTGGCCAGGTCTACGCCCTCCTCACCAGCTGCGGCATCAAGACCGTTACTGACGAGAACATCCTCGCTGGCCCTGCCATCGTTGAGGTCCAGTGCAACTAAGCGCGTCACCTTATCCGTCTACAACCACCAGTCTCATCTGGGCGCGTCACGAAATCACAAAAAATATGAGCGAGACCACCATGGCTAGCTAGCATTCTGAAGCATTTTTATTACGGCAGGATGACATGAGATTATTACCTTCGACTTTTACGCGTCACGAATGAGTGAGATGACTTTTTGAGATATGGCACTTTCTTCTTATGGAATCACTTCTAACACTTCGCTTCGGGATTGGGATTGGGAATCGCTGGTATGGATCAGTATTGTATGTTTAGCTTTATTTAGCTTTGTTGTCATGAATGGAAATTGATGTCCTCGAACTTTTCTTTTTGCTTCGCTTTCCTTCGCTTTGCTTCTGAGATACCTTGCCTCTGCGATGAATGATATCATGATCGGGCTTCCTGGTACTCACATTCTCTACTGCTCGGGATCGGGCTTGCTGCGCTGAACCTCCGCTACCTTGTGGCGACCATTGCAAGACTAACTAGTGAGTCTTATTATCATGGGTTGAGGACGCATGACTGCTGAAAACTCTTGGTAGTCCAAGGCCAATGACAGATTACCAAAGGCTCTAACCCTTCGAGCTTGTGAAAGACACAACTTTTACTGCTGTTCTTAGGCGAGTGAGGTTCTCCACCTGGATTTCACTACCTCCATGATGTCTCTCAAAGCCTTCTACTAGCAACAATGATATCCATAGCTCCACAGACGCAAGATGTGGCACTGTGTGATAAGGACGATGATGATGTTGTTTGTGATTGTCGTTGAGTTTGCGGAGGAATAAGGTCGAGACAAATAGAGAGGATAAGGGGCTAGATGAAAGCTTGGCCTGAAACATGGCCATGTGGGATAATGTACTTTTACTATGTCAATCCACATGGAACATCAACACATATCACCACTTTCTTTTCACCTTTGTTCACTCCTTCATTCGCTGTATATCCTTTTCAGCATCATGTACAAACCCAGTTGCGCCTAATAATCTTTACGCTTGCGATATCGACCTGGACACCGTCCAATAATCTGGTCAAGAACAAAATCACCACTCGCTAGTAGCACTCAGAGTGTGAGATTGATAACCGCAACCTGAAGCCAATCGCTCGACTTCCGATCACAGCCAATCGACACGACAGGCGTCTACCTCCGCTTATTCGCAATTATGTCGTTCCCCTTCCGCAGACGAGAAAGCTCACCACGCTCCGAGGACGACTATCCCAACAACAGCCTTAGAAGTCCATCGAGTCGATTCACTCCGATATGGAAGAGCAATGGCAGAAAGCAAAACCTCGACACGAAACGGATCTCACAGCTAGGGGGTGGGATTGTGGCACTGGTGCTGCTAATAGTGATATTGTCAAGCGCGTTCGGCGGCAAAGGAGCACGAAAGGATCCATTTGAGATCATGGAAAGGACGCCGACCACGAAGTGAGTAGGAAGAGGATCGCTCAGACATGAGCTGGAAAGAGCAAAAACTCACCTCGAGAACAGTTTCTTTCAAGATTATGAAGGTGGATTGGAGTGCCGATTATCGTCGATAGATCTATACATCCCACCTGCTGCATCGCCGGGAGACAAGAAGAAGGTGTCATATTGCCCTGTACGCTCTGAGCTGCTACTGGCAATGAGTGGCGGAGGACGACATGGGTTCGAGCAACCATATACACCACTGGGTATGTTCGCTGAGCAATGGACACGCGAACTCGTCAAGAAGCTGATATTTGGTATTAGGTTGTCACTACAAGTGGTACACAACAACAGAAATCTGCATGATCCTCGACCGCTTCGACGGCATTGTCTTTGTTGGAGATGACATGGTAGCCAGTATCTACGCAGCATTTAACTCGTTACTTCGACGAAATATCAGGCTTGGTGCTCTGGAGCAATGGCGCATGCTAGACCAGGAGCTCGAGACTTGCGCCTGCGATCGACAATTCAGCAATCCTGAATGCACAAAGTACTGGGTCACATCGAGCGACGAGGTCGCAAAGCACGATTCAGAAGGTGGACCACTAAGTCCTTATGCTTGCAATCGTAAGTGTGACTTGATCAGGTATGCTTGTTCAGATACTGACGAACATCATCTAGGCATACCGCATATGTACTTCCCCATCGCCGGAACTGCGAACCCCGACCTCACTAACCGATTCCGAGAACTCCTAGACGCAAATCCACACTCGTGGAAGCCCGTGCCCATCATCCACTCACTCGGCATCAGTACCAGCTTCAACTGGCAGACAGCGACAGAGTCAATGGACGAGTGGCTCACTATTGCAGACGCTTCTGGCCGCAACACTCCGTTCGTCTGGTTGGGCCCGAATGCGGCTGGACATCTCAAACCACCAGGCAAGATTATGCAAGAAGGAAATAATGCGTTGTGGCATTACAGCAATATGATGGGTAGTGAGGCAAGAAGAAGAGGTGTGGAGCACTTAAACTTCTACAACATGACTTTGCAAGCAGCCAGTTGGGACGGAAGTTCTTATGGCGAGAAGGTGAACTTAGTGCAGGCTATGATGGTAAGTACTCCCAACTTTACCTCTGAAAGTCATCTCTAATCCTGATTTCAGATCATCAATTGGCTTGCCAGACTCGAGTCGACATAATCGATTAGACAGTCTCAATATCAAGGATTACGATATACAATGCATGATGAAGGAATGGGCGTTATGGGCAGACTAAGCAAACTTCCACAACAAATACTTGACAAGAGCTACAACAGCTGGACTGCAAATATATGTTGTAATGTACAAATAGCAGGATACGCATAGTATCTAGGTTTCATGATAGACGTTTGACGATCGATCTCAACTTCCCCTGCATAATGAGATGAACTATACTGATCTCAATGTCGTCAGTGTCCAACATTACCTTATCTTCTGTACGAAGTACAACATTGCAAGAAGTTCTCCTTACATGTTCCACTTGCGCGTCGCTCAATCTAGTCTCCGCTCGCAAAGTTGCCTGTCCTGCCGTAGCATCGCTTACAAACCGAGCGTCTTCCGCTGCAACTTCCACCAAACCATCACCATGCCAAAACGCCAGCGCGAGCCAGATACCGCACCAGATGATGCACCTCTAGCAAAGACGCAAAGAAACGAGAAACCTGACGAGTCCGAAGTTGTGAAGCATCAAGAAAACGTCCTGCGACACCCTTCCATCCAGCGCGCTAAAGAAATAGATGCACACCCGCCTATGACCGAACTAGACGAACTAGTAAAGCGGCAGAAAGCAGATCAGCCAGTGCGAAATGTGCTACATTGGTTTCGTTCAAAGGACTTGCGCATAGAAGACAACAAGGGCCTACACGCCGCGTCCCAGAAGGCGAAAGAGGGCAAAGGAGTTCTTATCACAGCATACTTATGGTCACCTCGAGATCTTGAGTGGCATGGTACTAGCCCAGCACGTTCCGATTTCATACTGGAAAATCTACGTATCATGCAGAAGCAATTGAAGGGGAAGAATATTCCTATGGTCATCCTGACGGCGCCCGATCGACGAGATAAATCGGTGGTATTCATGGACTTTGTGAAGAAGAATGACATCTCGCATATCTATGGAAACCTGGAGTACGAGGTGGACGAGCTGAGACGTGATATCGACGTAGTGAAGCTGGCGCAAAAAGAGCAGGGATTGAGCTTTCACGTCTTCCATGATCAGGCCATTGTAGCACCGGGCACGATGACGAATAAAGGTGGTGGACTCCATAAAGTATTCACGCCATATCATGGTGCATGGTTGGATCTGATAGGCAAGAAGCCCGAGCTACTAGACGTCGTCGACGCTCCTGCACCCAACGACGAAACGGCCATGAACAATTACAAACACCTCTTTGACTCTCCTCTACCAGAACTGCCACCGAACAAGCAATTCGCTTCAACTGAAGAGCGCGACCGAATACGCGGACTCTTTCCGCCTGGTCATCAAGCAGGTATAGACCGACTAAACAAGTTCCTCACCACCAAAGTCTTCAACTATGCCCGGGACCGCTCTTTTCCTGGTAAAGACCCGTCGAGCCGTCTCTCCGCATATTTCTCTGCCGGCGTTATCTCGCCACGCGAAGCCGTCGCTGCTGCTAAGAAAGCTAATAAAGGCAAGGCATTTGGCGCGGCTGGAGACGCGGGCATAGCGAGTTGGGTGAGAGAGATTGTGTTTAGGGAGTATTATAGACAGATTACGGTGATTGTGCCGCATAATGCTATGAACTTGCCGCATAATCTGAAGTTCCATTTTGTGAAGTTTGAGGAGGATTATGAGGCGGAGAGGAAGTGGTATGAAGGCAAGACTGGGGTGCCATTTGTTGACGCCGGAATGCGACAGTTGAATACGGAGGCGTACATGCACAATCGAGCACGGATGAATGTGTCCAGCTATTTGAGGATGAATTTGCTCATTGACTATCGGAAAGGCGAACGCTACTTCGCCGAGCATCTGATAGATTGGGACATGTCCAATAACACCGAAGGCTGGGAACCTTCCTTCACCGTTTTCAACCCAGTCGTGCAAGCAGAGAAATGCGACCACGACGGCGACTACATTCGGCAATGGGTACCTGAACTAAGAAACGTCAAGGGCAAAGCCATCTTTGCGCCATGGGAAAGGCTGAGTAAGGCCGAGTTTGATAAGCTGGGGTATCCGAGACCGCATGTTGATTTTAGAGAGAGTAAGGAAAGGGCGTTGGCGAGATATAAACAGGGAATGGCGGATGCTAATGCGCATGTGGATGATGATTGAGTGATTGGCTTTGTTGCTCTGAATTCCGCTATGACTCCACTGGAAGAGTTACGACATCGGTATGCAAAAATGGCAAGCACTTCGGAGACCATTCTCGATCTGGCGATGGGTCACGAAGGTCCTCTTGGTCTTGTCGAAGACACTTGAGAAGTGTCTCCTTCACTCACTGCCCCATACAGGCTGCACAAGATGCCTGAGGCAGTATGTCCACTTGGGACAGGATACCTGGCTTAAGACTTATCAACGAGACGATCTGTGAGAAGGAGCGCCTAAGTCTGAGGATCTGGAGAAGCTGTTCGTATCAGCATGCAAGAAGTCTCTATTCTAGCTCAGTGGCAGGGCAGTGTTGGCAGGAGATGGGACAGGAGCCGGTAGAAGCCAAGGTTACGGTAACTGCAAGTCCCGAGATGACACGGATAAGCTATACTCAATGACAGGACGGGCAGAGAGGTTGATATGATGGCTGAATCATCTGAAACTGTATTGAATGCAATCCCTGCTCAACAGTATTTATTCTGAGCACAAAACAATCGTAAGGGGCTGGTTTCAGCATTTGCTCTTTTAGCCGTCCATGTGCTAATGCTTTTCCGTTCTTCTACTGACCGCATTCATGACTATCGTTCCCATTGACATATATGTTGCCTCGTAGTGAACTGCCCTAGCTGCCAAGCCCTGGGTCACGTGGCTTGGTAGCCAATATTGCCCATCACTTGCACAAAAAGACACACTGTGCACTGCATCAAGAGACACGAAGATCAGGAAGAGCATTCTTCTAAGACATCATGAAACAAAGTGAAAAGACATTGTATCGTTTCATAGTGAAAAGTGGCGCACTTGGCCTCTTTGTCTTGCGACATGCCATCTGATCTGGAAGTGCTCGATCTCCATCGCTATTATCTTTGTAATAAAGCAAATCATCAAATACTGTCTAGTGATGATGATCAACCGTTCATTCCTCTGCTAATTCACCCTGCATTGTCGTCGTCCTTGGAATGCGACAACACCTCAGCCACCTATGAACAAAGAAAAACGGTCTGCGAGTTGTATTGGACTAAGACTAAATGGCATCTGAGACAAAGAGAAACACCATACTATGTCCGAATGGAGGTTTACAGGCAAGCGACTAGCCTCATTGAGAATGTGTCAGGCAGGGACATCTGAGACATTGTGGAGGCAATGAGCTTGGAAGGCTGCGCATACTGACTGGTCCATGGCAGTAACGTATCATGTGGGGAAATAAGAAGGTATTGAATGAGCACAATCTCCTTCTATTTCTTTCCATTCCATTCCCGGAGTGTCTTTTCGAAAGCATGTATCTCGTTGACCATGTCTTTGGCTCGTAGTAGCAGGATGCCTTCTCAAGAACCTTCAGCTTCTCCTGCTCCTTCATCTCCAGCCACTGGTACACCTTCACTTACTGATAGCAAGCACGATGAGCAAACACCTACACCGGATTCACCGTCACCAGCTCATTCGAATAAACGTTCGGCAGTACAATTCGACTTGACCTGTGAAGAAGAGAAGCGGTTTACGCCTCGACCTCAACGTCGGCAGAGTCGCAACTCTTCCTGCGACTCTTCTGCTGAGTTATGTAACTGTCCTCCCGAAGCAAAGATTCCGCGTCCACGAAACGGTATGTTCTCCTCGATCCTTGGTGTATAATGTATCTCATCTGGTCTTGGAAATGTTGATAGCTGTTCCTGGAGACGAATATTTATTGCAATACATCGAATGATACTATCTCTGTTTAGAAATAGGAGACTAACGTTTTCACCACTTGCTAGCCTTCATCCTCTACCGCCAACACCACCAAGCTGGCATCGTTGCAAAACATCCTACCATGACCAATCCCGACATCTCGAAGGTGATTGGAGAACAGTGGAACAAAGCATCACTTGAAGTCAAAGAAGAGTGGAAGAGACTAGCCGATGTAAGATTCAAAGCATGACATCAAGACGTCATACATCAACTAATACTTCACCATCAGGAGGAAGCCATCCGCCATCAACGACAATATCCCGGCTACCGCTATCAGCCCAGAAGACCTGGCGGCACAAGAAAAGCCAGCATCGCCGAATCACCAGTCCTACCTCCTTCTCATTGTCAAAAGTGTGGTGGTCTCCCAAACGAACCACAAACTCCACTCGCATCAACAATTTCACAAGGCATCATGACGCCGACATCACTGCAACAACCTGCTTCCAGCGCCGACTTCTCCTCGCCATCAAACCGCATGACACGTCCTGTGGCTCCTTCCCAACTGCCTCTCGTTCCAGTCTCCGCTGGTCGTAAGACTGACGAGCACCATCATCAACTCACACCCGAACCGAAGCGTCGTCGTATGACAAACGGCACGTATGGTCCACCACATCCACACGTCGGTACACCAGTCGTTACAGCATATCCACCTTCTGCGCCTCACTTCCGCGATAGCTTTGGCCACAGTGATGCTTCTATGATGCGTCATGTGCAGCCTTCGCCTCAATCGATGGGACCGCCACCAAGACCGTATCAGCCTCCTTCTCAATCTCAGACTCAGCTTCGTGGTGGTCCCATCTTGACTCCCATTGGTACGCATAATACAGCGGATCAACAGCCTTCAGCACCACCACCACCACCACCACGCATGCAACCAACGACGTTTCTAACAAGGCTCACTCTCCTCCAACGTATCTCGCCACCTTTCAGCTATCCAAAGCCAGCCATCGCAACAGAAGCAGATGGCTCTGTACCAATTCCACCACGAAAACGCGGGGCACTCGTGTCATTTGAGGGTGACGACCCAGAAGCAGTGACGCAGGCAGTCAACTGGCTGGGTGAATTCCTCTGCCGCAGTGATGAATACAAAGTCCGTACTGCTTCTGGACCAAGGGTCTTGTCACCTGGTGAGAATGTTTCGATTGTGGATTATTTGGATTTGATTCGTGATTGGCATGATAAGAGTAGGGAGATGATTGAGCTTATCACTTCTACTGGAGGCAGCGAGGAAATTGTGCCCACTACTGAAGCTCATGACGAGACGCATGCACTCGACAACACTGACCACGACAATACAATCGACCTAACCAATGGCACCAACGCAACCGCAACTTCTCCACCCAAACCCAATATTCCAGCACCAAGTTCCCCACCACGCACCTCAACTACCTTGCCATCGTCTACAGCAGACAACACACCACCAACAGCAATCCCACTAATCCTCCTCCGCCGCTACCAACTCCACGCCTCCAACACATTTGCCCAACACATCCCCCTCGGCCCAACATACACGCCTATCGATCACTGGCAATGGATGGCCACTTTGTGGCGCGGCACGCTTGGGCCTGATCTTACTGTGTATATCAAGGATTATGATGATGCGAGCTTTGCGAGCGGTGGTGGTCTTGCGAGCCATGCGAGCCTTGCAAACCATGCGAGCCTTGGGAATGGCGGTAATGGCGGTAATGGCAGTGTCAATGTTAATGTTAATGGTGGCTTTGGAAATGTGAATACCAACATGCATGACCTCCTGACCAGAAACAAAGGAGTTGAAGTAATGCAGGAGAGAAACTTGGTGGTTGTATGGAAGAGGAAGGGTGTGCATGTTGAGGAGGCGGCGTTACGGAGGGTTGCCTTTGAAGTTGGGGAGGGGGTGAGGGGTGTTTGGGAGGGAGGTGGGCGGTAGCTGCGTTGAGGTAGACGTGGGTGGGCGTGAGGTAAAGATAGGCGTGGATAGATTGCGTTGAGGAGGAGGATTGCATGGTCACTGATACTGATTCCGTCCTTTTGCATTGGATGGTGTGCGACTAGCAGCGGATGCAAGGCAAGCTTTGTTGTGGTGCGCTGGAATGCAACAATAGTATGATAATCGTTATGGTAGTTCCTCTTCCTCTCGTAAAGGAAATGCATAGCAGTATTTTAGAACAGTTCCGAGCGTGAGAGGTGGCTCTTGGTTATATTAGTTATCGTGAATAATATACCTCATTCCTCCCTCCAATCTTCTCTAGCGTCGCTTGCCTTTCCTTTCGCGGCCTGTTTCGGGATATGTATATTTGGGCAGCAATGTCATGGAAGAAGATGTGACTCCAAGTTTCCCATAGCACACGTCAACCAAACACATGTTGTGCTCCTAATCATAATAGACAGAGCTTCTGCTTCTGCTTCT
>Ga0160429_1000863_pt1 | contig 19330 bp, 22 predicted proteins | sample SolpanmetagenomR_FD_108199 | JGI IMG/M metagenome (GOLD analysis project Ga0160429, IMG submission 108199) | Solar panel surface microbial communities from Lawrence Berkeley National Laboratory, California, USA - R | ecosystem: Engineered > Built environment > Solar panel > Unclassified ...
CTCAGCGTTGTAAACGTTGGTACCGAGACCGAGTTGACGAGAAGTCTCACGAGCAATACCGACCGCGTCACCAGTCAACATCTTGATGGATAGACCGAGTGTCTTGGCTTCGTTGATCGTGCGTGCCGTATCGTGGCGTGGAGGATCTGAGCAGGGCATGATGCCCAGGATCTCCCATGAGCTATCACCACGCTTGCGGGCAACACCGAGGGAACGGAAACCACGAGTAGCAAATTCGGCGACCTTGTTCTTGTACGCCTCATCAATTTCGGGCGGAATAGGGTGATCCTCCTCGACAGTCTTCAAGACGAAAAGCGGTGCTCCCTTGACGCACACGATGCGCTCGCCTTGAGGAGACTCGACGAGACATTGGACTTTCTTGGACACAGGATCGAATGGCTGGAAGTCGAGGACCTTGTACTTGGAGAGGACACTCTTCGCGCGTGGATAGAATTTGAGTGACTTGAGGAAAGCTTTGTCAATAGCATCAATACCCTTCTTTTTGCGAGAAGCTGCCAGACAGGCTGTCAACATGAGATCGTCCGGATCGACGCCCTGGACGCAAAATGGCTCAGCTAGGGATAGTTTGTTCTTGGTGAGAGTGCCGGTTTTGTCAGAGCACAGAATCTCGACGCCAGCCAAAGACTCGATGGCAGACAGCTTCTGAACGATAGCTTGTTTCTTTGCCAGATACGCAGCTCCCACAGCCATGGTTGTAGTAACGACGGCAGGGAGACCGACTGGGACACCAACGATGGTGATGGCCAAGGTGAACCTGAGAATTGTTACGATACCGTTCGAGCGATAGAAAGACGAAACCCAAACGACCAACAAGGTGGCCACGACGAGGACGAGCAGGATAGTACCGATGCCGTTTAGCACCTCGGTGAAGTGACCAGTCCCGCTACCAGCGCTGGCAACTAGGGAAGCAGCGCGACCAACGAAGGTGCTGTCACCGGTAGCGGTAACGACCATGAAGGCTTCACCACGCTTGACGGCGGAAGAGGCATAGCAAGTATCGCCACGGTGCTTGTCCACTGCCAGTGACTCGCCTGTGATGGATGACTGATCAACTTGGAGGAACGCGTCTTCAGTCACGACGCGGCCGTCGGCTGGGATGATAGTACCATCTTCGATCTGGAGGATGTCACCAGGTACGACTTCTTGGGCTTCAATCTCGATGAGGTTGCCGTCACGGAGGACCGTGGCTTTGAGAGCAAGGGTCTTCTTGAGTTCTTCGACGATCGAACCGGCCTGGAACTCTTGAACAAAACCGACAGTGGCATTGAGTAATAGTAGACCGCAAATGACACCGAAGTCGACCCAATCCTGGAGACCAGCAGCGAGGATAGCCGCAGCCTGCCAGAAGCCGTTAGTGAATGAGAAAGAATGCCGATAGTTGGGCTACCCACCTCCATGACGAACTGAATGGGGCCGATGAAGAAGCCCAGAAACTTCAAGATCAAGTTTTCCTTTTCCTCCTTCATCTGATTGAGGCCGTATTTCTTTCTTCGTTTGCCGACCTCGTCGGTGCTCAGACCCGTACGCGTGCTTGTTTGCAGCATCTCTTCTGGAATTATACGGGCGCCACCGGGCTGTGCGGTAGTATCTTCCTCTTCAACTTGTTCGCCGCCATCGTTCGACTCGAGCTCTTCTATCAGCGCGTCCATGTCCTCGTCCTCCTCTTCCTCGTCACTGCCGGTCATCTTGCGCGGGTTGGCATAATCCTTCTTCTCGTTGTACTGGGCGTCTGAGCCGTTCGGCGTGCCATTCCTGGCATGCGTGATTCGGTCGGCCATTGTGTATATAGTGGAGTAGTATTATACGAAGCTGTGTCGATGTGTCGATACTAAGGCGGTGCTGTTAAAGGCGTGTTAGTCGCTAGGAGCTGACTTAAATGTGCATTTTAGTAAGGGCACTTGCTCGCGACAGCAAGCCCAGTCTTATATAGAATGCCAACTAGTGCGTGAGGCGGAATCATAGTAGTGGACAGTGAGAGAACCTGAACCTGGGGGATCGCGTTGTTCTTTCCACCATCGGTACTGTATCGCTAGCGCAGATCCACGGTTCGGGAAGAGGCAGCCCACGGCGTTGAGCCGCTCCGCCCGCTTCTGTTATGGACCCCCACCACTGCCTCGACCGTGTTCTGCTTTTACATTGTCGTAGGAAAGAAGCAACAACATACCAGAGAGTCCACAGCAATGACAATCAACGGAACAACTGAAGTCCAATGGACGAAGCGGACCAATTGATTCTAATTCCCCCGGAGCCTGAAAAGGTTGGACGAATGAGCGACGTCGTGACGTGGAGCGGACTCTTCTTAAACACTCTCCAGCAACGGACTCGTCACCAGCGAGCTTCGATAGAGGCGATAGAGCTTCTTATGAATAGCAGCGGCCGTTCAGCTGCTGAAGTAGAGGTCCGAGAAGCAGGTGTAGCAACGCCTAGAAACGGTGATAGACGCCAATGTCTTCGCTATCTCTTGGATGCTGCCACTGCCGCTCCACTCTTAGCTTTTCTTGCACAAAGACCCGAATTACGAAAGCAGACCACAAGTCGTCACTTGTAGGATGTTGGACCTCATCTATCTATATTATCTTGCACCCTCGTTACTGGCATCTTCCCCCATATCTGCTCCACTCATCTTGGCTTTGCCCAAGACTTCTCCGCCACTCCGCTATGAGACTGCCAACCGTTTCTCAAGGGCTTCAGGAGAGCAGAGGATGCACGTGTGCTTCCGACGAGACCTGCGTACCTTGACTGATACTGGACCTCTGCTTCGAAAGGACTGTCTCAAGACGTCGGCTCAACCAGGATCCCTCGGCGAACGTTGAAACGTCTTCCAAGGACCAAGCCCTCTCTACGAAAAACAGTCCGGGGAAAGTTTGCCCTGCACGGCTAGTCTTCCGCTAGTCGATTACCTGCATGCGGCTTTGTTTGAGCCTCTTGTGCTTCTGATCTTTGACTTGACATCTACCCCATGCCGAATGTCATCGATGCTGCTGATGCCGAAGACGATCCCGCTGTCAAAAGCTCTGCTTCAGATGCAACTGTCCAAGTATCAAAGCCTCATGAAGCTTGGGTCCACCATGTACGTCCTGCGGAAGCGATCCAAGTGCTCCAAGAATTTGCGGTACCTTCTGCAAAGTGACGAGTCTCTGGAATTGGCAAGGCCAGAGCACAGCCGGTCGTAGTTCGTGTTCATCTGAGGTCTTAATTGTTCCCTAGAATTCTCGATCCCGCTGTACCCACGCATTAAGATCTGAAATTTCGCCAACTCTTGGGACTCTGTAAAGCCTCACTCGAGTTTCACCTCAATTTAGGTCACCAACGGACGGACGGCTACACATTCCCACCTTTAGAGCTCTGGCTTTGTGTGGATACATCCAAACTCTTCTAGCACAAGCGGTGCTTCTACGAATCGATTTCCACACATCAACGAGATACGCCTAATGCGGATGTACCATTCTTCTTCGCGGAGCTTATACTCTAGACGGAGCTTTCTTGGCTGCTGGTTTGGACGCATAGATGTCCGGACAGATGTGGAGCCAGACTCGATCAGGTTGGCGCGGCAATTAACACTGATTTGGTCACCGTGATCGATGTGGACAACGCGTACAAGGCTACCAGTCTTAAGCTATATGAACATTCCTGGGTACAATCACAGATATAGTGCCAACGACACCGCGTGAACCCGGTTAAGAGCTACACGATTATTGGAGACGAGCGCATGGACATCGGATTCTGATCCTCTCTAGGAGCTCGATTCGCCAATGTCTTCCTCAAGTTTTTGGCTCTTCGGCTAACGGTTTTCTGTACAATGCAGAACCATCATTGGATCGACTTCTGATGTAGCAAACGATCCGACCATCTGAGACCGACCCTTGGGTATCTTGGTCAAGACGGCAGCTTGGGGGCACTTCTCTTTGGCAGTTCGGTATCACAAGCATCTCCTTGAACACGGCAAGGAGCTACTCCTTTGCCAACCAGGAGGCTGTCTCCGGCCCGTTGCATGTGCGTGATATGCAGCCTTGTGGCGACGACTGTACCATCTAGTCCCTATCTCCAGCTGGCGCGGTCCTCGTCGATCTGCCTCGAGCTAGCCATCTCCCTCGTGCACATCCACCGTCTTGCCAACATGGAGAACAAGTGGCAACGCGTCTACAGCCTGCATCGAACTATCCACCTGTTGATCGCGCTCAGGGCGAGATAATGCACACGTTCCGCTTGTACAGGTTACGACCGCAGTACCATTAGGCTTCAAGCACCTATGGCACATCCGCAGCATTACGCGGTCGTAAATATCGAAAACTGCTTGCGCACGCTAGGGAGCTCCGATTCGGCCGACTTGAAGCACAGCGGCTCGTAGCTCTTCTCGAGCAATTCCTCTACTCTTCCGGTTTCATCTTCACTCGGCAGACTTGGCGGCTTTGTTGAACCACAAGTCTGCTGCACAATAGCAACATCCATGCGTATCACAAGTGTTTGACAGTACCGATAACTCTGTCCTCTTCGTCCACATGTCCCTTCAACCTCTCAAAGCCGTCGTCGCCACTGCCGTACTCCTCTGGCGTCTCCTGTCACCCTTCCGCATCTCTACACAGCTTCCAAATCCAGCACCTTTGGGGATTGAGTAGCCGCGTATTCTGGCTCACCGCATCATGTCGCAGCGTTGGCCAAGTCTCGGGCTATTTCACAAGCTTGCCACTTCAGTATCGACACGGAGTACCATGGCCAAGACGTTTTCCAGCGATTGTGATCTCCCTGTAGGACTTCCTCTCCCATGCCAAGTCCGCTCGTCCCACGGACTTGGCCCGCTCGGTCATGAGGACGCGGATCTATCTGGAGTATATGAAGTCCAAGTGCACAATCTTGATTGTCTTGGAGATGAGTGAAGTGGATGTGCGTCATTCTATCATAGTGCATCAAGGACGTACCAGTGACGGCATTGGTGTGAAACTTTCTGTGCAGGACGGTTTTTTTGGTAAGTTTTCATAGCCCCTCAAAGCCGCCGTCTCTCCTGTTCTTGAAAACGACATGATGACCGACACTGGACTCCCATCCACCAATGCGCTGTGTGACATTTCCTTCAAATCTCCCGACATTTTCGTTCCGACGTCCATTCCCTCCTGCCTTTTGAGGGATGCCAAGCACAAGTATGACATCAATTCACACACACAAGTAAGGGCGAACTCTCTTTTTGTGAAAGCAGTCTGTATGAATGCAGCTCATGACGCCTTATACTTGTGGTGAGGTACCTCCAAAGTTTTGATTGGCAATTGCCTTAAACGCCCGCTGTCCTTCTGTTTCGGCCTGGTTCAAGCGCATTGGTTAGCATCTTGCGGGCCCTTTTTTCACACACCGCGCATTTAGCGTAGATTGTTGTTTTTCGCACCCACTTCAAACATTGCGGTAGTCATCGGCCATCAAAGAAAAGCTGGCAGGCTCACCGCATTCCTCTCATTCTTCCGTGACACCACCTCTATGTTGGCTTCTCGTACGGTCGGTACCACCGCAAAAGGTGCAGCGAAACATGGGAGGGTTCCGGCCCATGCAGAGCGGCAATAACTAGATCTGGGTAGGAGTGGCAGATCGTGCAGTGGCAGAGTATGGAAGCTTACGCTCGCCTGAGGACACAACGGACAATGTGAGACAGGTTCAGATACTTTTCTTTGATACTAAACGAACATCGATCTCGCCACATAAGGGTTCACGAGCAGAACGAAAGGCAAACTTTGGCAAGCTAACTCTGTGTTAGTGACGTTCTTGCCGTATTCGACTTCACCCAAACCGCGTGAGGGTGTCGCAAATAAGTCCTGACAGCGACCTCCGAATACCGCCAGTGGAGTTGAATGCTAGGAAGGCTCCATTGACAGCTCCATCAATTCCTCTAAAGCACATCTCTACATGCTCGTATGAAGCGACGACATGTGTGAAGAAACGGCGGCGGGTTCCCAAGGATGCTCCCGATATGCATCGGCAAATGTCCCGCACGTTGTCAATGCAGGACTTTCTCAACAGCCTTATCGTTATAGAACTCTTCAATGGAGCCTCTGCGCCAGCCGATGAACATGGCGTAAGGGGGCGACGATGGTCTAAGAGACACGATTAATGGCATGACCAGATCCAGCCATTATCTCATTGCGGCTTTTGCTTCCTCGACCGAGCCCACACTCGAGGCAGGAGAGACATCGCGTGATCAACGGTGCAGCGAGTCACCCTCTCGGTACCCTTGTTTTCTGTGGACCTTCACTTGACTTTTGTGTTAGGCGGTGAAAATAGCATACAACAGCAGTAACATTCTCAAAGGAATGCTGATTAGAGCGAGCTTTCTCTACCGCAGCACAGTAGCGTCTACCGTAAGCATACGGTCACAGCGGCGGAGAAACGCGTGATCATTGCACGCAACGCAAGAGCTCGTAGAAGAGGAGACCGTGAGTTGCGTCTCCGTTAACGCTTGAATTACTGTCACTGCTAGCCTAATGGGTTGATAAAGAAATCTCTCAATTCTCCGAAGCGCAAGTCGATGTTAAAGCGATGGCCAAGCAACCTGCCGAACCATATAGCGCGCAATGAAATGACAAACCCCACACCATTCTTGAACATGGTGGCTGAGAGTCTGTAGCGCGCGAATAGTAGACGAGCCTGTGATTGTCTTGCACGCAGTCGTTCACTCCCATCCGAAAGAGAGTCGTCTACGCGCCCGGCAAACGCGAGATAGTGAATGTCAACGGATCCACGAACAAACACTGCGAAGACAAAAGACCTCGACCTTACATTCACAGATCCCTCGCGAATCGCACGGAGGCCTCGATAGCGCTCCCGACTCCTTTCTCAAGAGAAACATTATCGAATGTACAACGCCTATCCTTCCTGAATGGCACTTCCAACAATCTTCCGTTGCTCCACCGCCTGGCGCGGCGTCCAAGGCGCCTACCATTTCCTCACCCTCGCTGACGCCCAACTAGCCGGCTACAACGAACTCCGCGACGCACCCTGCGCCCTCGACGACTGCCTCAGCAACGCCCACACCGGCATCCCCTACGACCGCATCATGCTGTACCTGCATGTTCAACCTAGGGCCAACGCCCAGCCCAGTGCTACTACAACCACCACCACCACCACAGGCGCAAACCCACGAGCCCGCCACACCATGACCGTCGCCCGCGTTATCGAAGTCCGTCTCTCGAACCCGCTCCTCAAACCCTTGGTCCCAGTCGACGCCGCAGAAATCATCTACGATGATCCTTTAGCCTTGAGGGGTGCAACGCTGCTGTGGGTGCTTTCTGAGGGTGGTATGACCAACAAGCAGCTGAGGGAAGCGTATGTGGCGATCCACGGATGCAATATAGATCTTTCGAACATGGCACAGAGGAAAAGGAAGGCTTTGGTGACGGTGGGGGGAATGGCGAGGTTGGAAGAGGTGAGAAGGGCGTTCAACGGGGTGCAGGGGCGGTATAGGAAAAAGGTATGGGGGGAGGAGGAAGAAGAGATGCCGGAAGATGGAGTCAGGGGGGTGGAGGACTTATACTGGATGTATGGGAGGAGTGGTGGCTTTGCGCTCATGTAGGAGATTGAGCGAAGAGGCAGGGTTTGTGGATGGTAAAGGCGAGGCATGAGAGTGGATCGATAGAGGCAGTTTCGAGGATGAGCATGCATTTTCTTCTTGCTGATTGAGCTTTACTAGCCGGGGAACCAAGGTTTCTCTACTTGCGTCGACTATACGTCGTGTAGTTATTAGTTGACAAGCATGACAGGCTGTCGCACGACGATTTGAGATTCAATGCCAATGCTACTGGGTGAGAGTATAAGGATTGCGGCGGTGTTCTTATAATATGAGCGACTATGATGTGACAAGAATGGTATTCAATAAAGAAATGAGATGACCGCAGGCAAAACGTCGAGAGGTGAGGTCTCGCGTCTCCGGTGTCGGCCCGGCACACAGGGACGTACCGTCTTCCGATCCCTCTCTTCGCAGGCATACCTGTTTTGTGCAATCCTAACTACTCTCTGCCAAGTCGGCACTGTGCTCTGGGAGATTCAGAATCAATGATACTGATTATTGCCTAAGCCAGAGATCGTTGCCGCAAATGATGGCAAAAGTTGTCACCATTTGCAAGTATGATGACCACGACGAAGGCGGCCATGATTTTCACGGTAGTGGAAGCAACACGTATCACTCTCGGATTTCAACGGCACTCTCGCAGAATGGATTGTCTTAATTGATCGCGTTATTGACACTAGTACGCTCGTTGCATCATGCAATCGAAATCATTTCCTCTATTTCTTAGACGCACCCGTCTCATTCATTTCCACCGCTCCCGGTTTCTCGCTCTCATCGTATCCATCCTCCACATCCTTACCAGGACCGTACTCCTCAGCGCCAGCGATCCTCGCGGTCTCGAAAAGACGTCCGCGCTTCTCGGGTCCGACGGCGGCAGTGACAGCGATGCCGATGGCGATGATGGCTGTGGCGATTCCCATGACGGGGCCGTACGCATCAACACGTCGGCCGGTCCGGGAGGATACGAAATTTGACTCTGCAAGGGCATTGACGATCTGTGCCGAAGGTGATGAGATCATGTTACCGAGCTGGTATGTGATACCGGGAAAAGAGGAGCGGAAAGCTGGCGGAGAGAGTTCGTTGAGGTGGATGGGAACTATCGTGTGTTAGTAGAGCTCTCTTCGTTGCAGAATGGGTTATGTGGTATGACTTACTGACACCCCAGGCACCCTGGACGAAGAATTGCATGAAGAAGCCACTCGCGGATAGGCTCCTCTCACCCTGTGGCAGGATCCAAGCTGGGATCAGTAATGCACTGATGATCGCAGCACCGACCATAGCCCGACGACGACCAACCCACTGCGAGAGGTATCCGATGATGGTTCCACCAACGCAGGCACCAGTCTTCATGAGAATACTGGCACGGCTGGAAGCAGCGTTGTTCAGCTCCTTTTGCGTGCGCATGAAGGTAGTGTAGCTATCCTGCGAGGTGTGGCTGTAGAAGTTGAACCAGGTCATCAAGATGATGCAGTAAATGCACATCTTCCACTCGGACCCGAGCATCTTCTTTGTCTCCAGCCAGAACGCCTTGGGGGTTGTGCCATTTTTGTTCGCTTTCTTGGCTTCGATGAACTGCTTGCTTTCTGGGAACAGGCAGCGGATCAAGCCGACGCCGATAGAGAGGCCTGCAGCGATCCAAAAGACGGTCTTCCAGGTCTCGACGGCACCGCCGACGCCCAGGTTCGCGCACGCAGCGAGGACGTAGCCGAAGGAGTAGCCTTGTTGCATGATTCCAGACATGAGACCACGTGCGTTGACAGGGCAGTTCTCAAGGGCCATGGCGACGGCGTTGCCGTAGACACCGCCCATGAAGAGACCGAAAAGCGAGCGGACAGCGAGGAACTGTTGAAATGTTTGACTGTAGATGGTGGCGATCTGGAGAAGACCAAGTATGATCATGTTGACGACCATGGGCCACTTGCGACCATACTTGTCTCCCGCGAGACCGAAGAACGCGGCGCCGACGGAGCGGAGAAGCAGGGTCAGGGTGATGGCCGTGGAGATGCTGGTGTTGGAAGTTTCGTAGTAGGCTGCAAGCTTGACGGTTTGGATCGAAAGCGCATGGAAGTCGAAGGCGTCGGCGGTCCAAGCGATGAAACCGACGATGAAGAAGAGCCAGTCTCGTGCCTTCAATTCCATGAACAGGCTGATGGGGTTTTTGAGCGGAGGCGGAGACTGCCACTCGCAGCGCGTCTCGCCATATTCGTTGATGACCTCTACACGCATCTTCCAGCGGAAGAGGTCTGCGAAGGATTGTCGGATGGTAGCAACGACACCCTTGGCGACTGGGTCAGCCGGTTCGGCGGTTGGGTTTGACGTGGCCATTGTGGGTGATGACTCGGCGGCAGTGGCAAGTATCACCAGCAGTACAGATTGAGATGGAGAGCGACACTGGTACTAATACTGATATTGCTGACCAGTTGTGATATGAACGAGGGGGATGTTTGACGGGGACCCTCCAGGCCTCTAAATACCCACTGACCTGGACCTGGTGCGCACCGTAGCTCTCTCAGGCTGCCCTGCCTCTACTGACGGTTCCATCGTGCCAGAGTGTAACATGACCCCATGTACGGACCATGTACGCTCGCGCATGCCGTGCTAGACAAGCTGCCAATGTCTTGTCCTCGAGCTTGCAGTACAGGAGCCAAGCAGCCAAGCAGCCAAGAGGCGGAGCGGATGGGGGGATGGTCAGGGTTGTGCAGCAAATGGTGGTGGGTGCACTGGGTGGAGCGAAACGGGCAGAAACCCGGGGTGGAGGACTACAGGGCAGCCATGGACTTGGCGTACGGGATACCGATCACGGCTGAGTACAAGCGATTCATCTACTGGTACTTTGTCGGGATCCTATGTGCGAGTATCAGTGCGACAATCGTTTGTGCTGTTGCGACCCTACTTTAGGTATAGGTAGGTCACTCCCTCCCCGATTCCTTTTCGCTGACTGCCCGACTACTGTCGCCGTCGGAGTGCAATGATAGCTCCGAGGTGGGATGGATATCTGGGAGAGCCCTGGCGCATGAAAGAGGCGTCCCACTAAAGCATCCTGCTGATCTCTCAAAGGGGACTTGCGATGCAGTGGAATTGCGGTATGAATCGTACCCGTGCTTCTAGAAGAATGATTGTGTTGTGTCGCATCGAGACAGACAAGCCAGCTCTCTAGACGGCTTCAGATGTTTCTGGGCAGCGCTTCTCGCGCGGCCCCAAGCATCGCAAAGCCTCGCAAGCCTGCGCAAGCCTTTTCTTAACACGACCTCTTCTTTCGAAGCTGCGTACGAGGCTGCAGCCACTGTGCAACGTTCACGGACTACTTTTCTTTGCTCGATCACCTCGCAAATGCATCTTGCGACTGGAAGAAAAATCGCAATGTTCCGCCAAGTTTGCAGATCAGCGCCGATCAGTACGGTACAGTAGGTACAGCACATACCGACCTACCGTAAGGTACTGGATGACCCGCCTCCCCCAGCTTTCTCCACTCTCTCTCCGCAGCGCAAAGCACAGACGAAACGTGAAAAAGCTCTACTATCCCGCTTATGGATCATGTGGGTGTATCAGGTCCGGCACCTCTGCGGCGCGCAGAATGGAAGATCCCCATCCTGACCCGGATCCCGCCGACATCTCCAGGCTTATCATACTCCATCGACATCCACTTGCATCCCGTCCCAATCCTTCGCTTCGAGGCCAAGACCCAATCAATTTCGTACAAGTCAGTAGTGTTTCAATTGTTCGAAACTTCGACTCGACACAATCCTCGCGTTGCCTGCTTTGTTGAGGTGATGAAAGTGCTCAGGGCGCATAACGTATCTGGCAGTCCGGCGCCTGCGCGATATACTTGATGGTCATGTGCGCTCAAGACAGTCGCAGATGCAGAAGATATGTCCCTACTAGCGGAGTGTAGACGCTGCTGAAGTTACCTTTCCTGTCGACTCACTCACCTCGCGCCGCGTTCGATAAGACTGGACTGAATGACTCGAAAAGTCAAACCGTATCCAGGAGGCTGGGACCATGTCAGTATCAGAACGCTGAGGTCGCATTCGACGTACAGCGAAAGTCTTGGTACTTTATGCGTAGCGTTGACCACTCTCGATGATCTAGAGCGAAGAGGTTCAAACTGACAGTGTTTTGGGGCACAAAAAGAAAGGCTTCTGGCCGGCTGGCTGTTGATACTGGAATGTTTCGAAGTTGACGGCGAGGATCGCGAACGGGCCGAGCTCGCCTGTAAGATCTGTGAGCATACTCAATGACATTATTGCAGCTCTCAAAGTTGCTCCGCGAGACTGCAACAGACCTACGAAGTGTTGAACCGAGCGTATTGCAACCTCGACCTCGCCCATAGCCTTCGTCATGGCGCTTAGACAGTATGTCAAAGCAGATTTATACCAACCTCCATATTGATCGGACAGCGCGCTTGCTCAATAATAATGAAACACAAAATGCTGTTCCACTCTTTGGATGTCCACCTGCTGCTTCATATACACTCCCCTAGGACGCTCTTGCGAGAACGCCGTACGAGCTTCGCTGCTCTGTTTGCGGATCGTCCTTTGAAATTGTAGCCATTGTCCCCGTTTAGGACATCAAGATGGCTGGGATGGCTGTCAAGAAAAGATAACAATGAGTGACGAGAGATTGGCAAGAACAACACCAGGAGTTGGATTGTGCATCAAGACCGTTACGATGCGGGATTCTTAATGCTCCCGTGCTGTATTGTCGTGTCCGCTGTATCGTGTTTACAAGACAGATACTGGACAGGATATGCACAATTGAAACGGCATGATCCGCCTACCATTAAATTTATCGAGACTAGCTTTACAGATACGTTATCCAGTTCAAGAAAAGGACTGGGTATGCCGGTGAGCCAACGCCAAAAATCCCCATTATGTTTCATATCCCCTCCGTCGAAATTCAGGGCGCGAGTTTACTCAAACGCCGGGCGCTAAATCCACACACATACTGACCAAATACCCTCCGCTTAGTGGCTGCCATAAGCTGGCGGATTGCCCTCCTTGGCGTAGTAATCGTTCCGCTGGTTCATGGGAGCAGCGTGCGCCGGAGCATTGACAGCCGCAGCATCAACACCGCCTTCCACATCAGACTCTGAACCGTTGTGACTCCCCTTGTGGATCGCCGCTGGTTTCGGAGCCCTGGCTCTCTTGATCTCGCCATACACAGCGCACGCCATCCATAGCAGCCAGAATATCGCGGCGACGACGCCGTACGCGATCTCTCCACTTCTCGTGTTGTTTGCGAGCTTCAGGCCGAGTCCGCCATTGATTATGCCGAGCGTGATGAAGATGCGGCCGACCCACAGATGACCGTAAGACCAGATTTGGCGGCGGTGGTGCTTCTTGAACATCAGGTGGTGCATGAAGCCGAGGATCGGCTGAAAGAAGAGCACGACGAATATTATGATGCCGATGATCGGGTGGTAGTTTACCGCGCTGTTGGAGAGCTATCGCAAATTAGTGAGCTGCAACGCTTTTATAGCATTCGGTGAAGCGTACCATGTCAAAACCAGGGAATTGGATCTCGCGGACCATCCAAATGCCCAAACCGAACGCAGCCGTGTAAATGAGATATGCGAGGACTTGGAACCCCGCATGAATCCAGATGGCAGCTTTTGAAGGTACCACTCGGATGATTATGCCACCCACGGGGAAGAGTACGACGAACGCGAGAGCTGCCAGGACTCCGTGTGCCAGTCGGATCGTTTGCGCTTTGTTGACATCGAAGCCAGCGAAGTTGCCAAAACTGCTGAAGTCTCCTGCAGAGGCAGAGCCTGAACTACCACTGTACGGGTTGCCGCTGCTGGAGCCGGAATCTGAGCCACTGCCTCCATAGCCACCGTACCCACTGCCGCCGTTTCCGCCGCCATATCCGCCGTACTGTGCACTAGCCGTTGACGCGATCGCGAAAAGCGTCGCGAGCTTAGCGGCTGAAGCCATCGTGGAATATGCAAGTGTTCGTCAGAGTGAGGAGTCCGGTTCAGGGAGTTGTTCGCGGTTAATAGAGGAAGCTGTGATTGGAGCTGAGGCAGGTTTGAAGAACAGAAAGGGTGACAATAAAGAGACGCGACACGGAGAACGGCTGGTGAACGTTTGTATATACTTGCTGACATTGCCCGTTACACGCCAAGGCGCTCACTGCGCCTTTAGGCCCTCCGACTGTACGCCGGTCGGGGAATGACGACACTGATTTCTATATTCGCTCTTTGGGAGCAGCTGTGAGAGGCTGTGACGAGGGGACACTCCGCCAACGCGTCAGCTTTCCCAGAATTTTGAGGTTTCAAGGGCCCCAACTTGACCATCGGGATGTCTGGGGAGCCGAAGGTGGTTGATTTCGGCGCTGGTGTAGCGCCAAGCACCGATAACAGGCTAAGATGGTCACTCTGCACGTGAGTGGCTGCACTGACTCAGCATATGTTGCTGCATCGACAGATATTCAGTCCACAATTTGCACGAGGATGCTAGGTACGTTACATCATTACCTGTCCTTTGCATTGACCTTCGTGAGAGCGTCATCAGCTTGCGCAATACAGAGCGAGCTATTGCAGATGCTAAGGTAGACTTCTCATGAAGCACGTGACCGTAGACAATCAGTAATCTCATTGTCAAAAACCCATCTCATTCAAGAGAAGGTAGGACTTCCAAGTCTGCATCATCTGCGAGGAGCGTTCGACTTGTCGGGCATGCCACATCAAAAGGTTTGCATTTCATTTTGCATGCGACAGCTGGACCTTGTCGGGGGATGCCTGTTTCTTACTTTCATATATCACTCTCAGCAAGACCAATTGTAGCGTATTACCCAGTCTGGAAGTTGTGTCACCTGGAGTATGAAGTCTATTCAAGCTCTGCTGCTACTTGTCCGGCCCCCTATATCGTTCAGGTTCTCGATCAAGGTAGGACCTAGACGCGCGTGAACTTCGCTCCCCCAACCTGCGCCTTCTGGAACTTATTGGGCAGCATTTTGTGGTTTCTCCAAATAAAAGGGAAGTGATGTGAAAATTCTGGAGGTAGCTTGTGACGCTGATCCACTTATGGTGGTTGTTCTTTCTCTCAACGTGAAAATTGGATCCGCGTAAGCATTTAATTCTGACACGAAGACGACTGTAAGACTGCGCACTCACTCCTGGTAGAGCGAATCAGACTTCCACACATGTTCAAGATGGGCTTATTGGCTTCACCCTACGACAAGAAGCTGATTCGTAACAGTGATCGACGAGATAGCGGAGGACACCCCAGAACGAACCTACGGTATCATCGCCAAAGGTGATACCCTCGACGACGGGTCCCGAAGCCTTAGTTTGGGGGAGTTTGCCAAAGGAGTTAATGCCTTGTCCTGGTGGTTAGACGACAAGCTGGCAACGAATGCAAGTTTTTGCGGAAGAGACGGTCGCATACTTGGACCGAAAAATACAGATACGCCATGACCATTCCCGTTTCGCACAAGACCCATCGAAGAGTACTCGTAACGTTGCCCGGTCACGACACTACCGAGGGCCTGCTTAAGCTGCTCGACGATAGTCGAACTTCGACGGTTAATTCCGCCTCCCATCACCGCGTGTAGGACACTGTGCTGGCGGAGAAGAAGGACTTGGAAAGACTCGAGATGTCTGTTTAGCGAGCTGCTCGGGGTGAACTCTGTGGCGAAGTACGTTTACGGGAATTGGCTCGCTGACGCGAGGAGCGAAACCTATGCGGTATTCCAGACTTCCGGAACCACAGCTGCGGATGTCTTTCGCCAGCTGTTCAGGGAGTGCCGTGGACTGCGGATCCAGTATGGCCGGAAAATGTAGAAGCGAACAGCGTTACCATGAAAAAGTCGCATCAGAGGAATCATGGTGGCCGAACATGTAGCCAAAGGCATCGAGAGTTGTCCACGTCGCGGAAATGCAGCCTCGGACAGCCCTAGTCTCATTTGCGGTACGAGAATTGATGATGTCGTCGACGTGCAGGGGTTTGAACGGACTTACTCTGTGGATCGCATCCATCAACCGAACAGACTTAGCGAGACTTTACTCACAAGTCATCATATGTATATAGTGCCCAGTTTGATTTGCACTATGGAACATCGCAACGGCGTTCCTTTTATGTTATAATGAGTCGTAAGAGTGTATCACGCCCAATCTACATAACAAGGTGCTGGTAGCTCTGCACGTTGGTTATTTCATTGACGAGTGGCATAAGCGCATTCGAAAGAAGGCAAGACTGTCCACCAAATCAATTGCATGATCGCGAAAGGCTGGCTTGGGAGAGGCAACATGGTCAGTAATGGGCAAGAGGAGCAAGAGCAAGATCACTATGTTTCAGTAAGTTGATTTTTTGACCTCTGCATTGGCTGCATTGGAGACCGTTGCGATCCATTCGCGGCCGCTCATGTCGCTACGTCAGGCTGAAATAGTCACATCTACTGCGCCTTGTTCTGCTTCGCCGTCAGCCTTGCCAGTGCCTCAATGCTATCCGCGATATTCTTGAACCCATCCACCTGCTCTCCAGCTAAATCGCCAACAGTATCAGACGAGGGGTCCTCCTCCTGGTTCGTCCACTGAATGTCGAAAGTCTGCAGTTCGAGGATGGTATCTAAGCCATAGATGTCCTTGTTCGGCGCGCTAGGGTAGCCGCGAAGCTCTTGCACACGGGTCATGAGCTCGTTAACATCGTCCCTGCGAGGGATCGTTAGCGAACTACGCATGGACAGCTGTAGAGACTGCTCACTTCTGAATCGTGCCGGTCTTCTCCAAGATGTTCTCGTTCTGACCGCCTGACTTGTCGGAGACAGTGACGTTGGCCTCGCGATTTGGCTCACCGATGATGGTGATGGTGTGAGTCTGCACTCCTGGAATCTGTGAGTTGGCGTCTTGTTGGCTTGGCTGGTAATGCCCATAAACCTACCTGAGAAGGGCTTCTTCAGGACAACGCTGAACTCGGCCGAGGGCTGCGGTGCGACCATGCGAGGCATCTTGGATGATTGAGAGTGACAGTTGGACTTGCTGGGTTTAAAGGGGTTGGCTTGATAACTTGTTGAACACACACAAAGAGTTGGGGAATCATATAGTCACTTCGCAAGAGGATGTAACGTGGAAATTGTAGCCATTTCTAAATGTGTGAACATCGGTTTCGATGACGTCGACAAACGTCATTGGGCAACAGTACTGCTCTACGCTGAGATGGACTTCCTTCCAGGTCAACAGGAGATAGAGATACCACAATGCCGCAGAGAGGCGAAGCTCATTGTCAGCGCTTGTCTCGATCTCCACTGTTCGTCTAACATCGTCGAGAAAACGTGGCTAGCGAGCCTGCTTAAATGCATTCTCTATCTCGTTAGATCCTCCTCAAGACTTCACGATATGGAAGGGTGTCTCATGGCCTCGTAGAAGTCAACGACCATGCCCAAAGAAGATCATGCACTGGAAGTAACATACAGCAACAAGCACTGGGAAGTACGTCAAGTTCCTACGTAGAATAATGTTGCACGTGACACAACCCTCGGTGGTTCTGCGCTTTCGGCCGCTTCGAACGCCGTACACGGAGTTGGAATTCATATCACTCCATCTCCCGCGCAAACACGGTCCAGCACTTCACCACGTTGAGACGAGTCCAAAGGTATTCTTACACCTGCACTCGATGGTACTTCACCAGCACCTTTAGAGGTCTGGCCACTATGGCGCGAATGACATGGTTTGGCATGCCTTGGATGAGCGCGTTATTTTGGAACTCTATGAGAAGGGGACAATGGATTCGGATTACCATCCAAATGCTCGCCTGCTGCTAACAGAGTATGAACTCGGGAAAATAGTCAAGTGCAACGCCTGTAGGACTGTAACGGAAACCGTTGTACATATATTCCTGCCGCGGCAGTGAGCGAACCATATAGTCACGCATAGAATAGTCCCTTCATAATATGAAAACGCTGCCTGCTTGCTGCCGTGGGTTGCAGACACGAGTGCATGTCAGCGTCATTGATCGGACTGAGATAACCAGCTGCAAGCCGAGCATACCCAAGGACCTAGTGTCTGTCTAAACGAGCGTTGCAGCCCGGAAACACGAAGAAGGGCTCGTGAGTGCTTCAAATGCTGGCCTAGGGTCGTCTGTGAGGTTCAGATGATCTCTGGCCGAAGCGACATTTTCGTTCAGGAGACGCCAGCTCTTCGGTGGTATGCGAAGCACAACAAGAGGTACAGAATGGACGTCAGAGCACGGCTGGATCTAGATGCGCTGCGAAGGGCCTGAAGTTCCTTAGCTACGTCTTACGTATCTTCAGTGACGCTCGCTTCAGACTATGTGAAGGTTATGCTGAGGGGCGGAGATAGCGCACAATAGGCTGGTTGTTTGCAATGTCAGCCAAATAGCAAGCTTGAGGCTGTTTGATGAAATCGAGAGCGATAGGGCGTGAGTTGCTATAATTCAGCGGCTGGGCTTCGAAGACGTGGAAACCTTCGGCACCCCCTGAGTGGATGTTTCATCGCATGGGTTGGAATGCCAGAAGCTGAGGTGCTGGACCAAGGTTTTAATAGGGTTCTGTGCTCCTTTCGAGCGAGTATCTACGTCCGTATCTTGCACACTCGATTGGCAAATTTCCATTTCTTCGAAATGATATGGTGGTTCGCGGTTTTGCTGCCAGGGTGTCGGTCGAGGCCGCAAAAAGAAAACATGGAGCTACGTGAGAGCAGAAAAAATATTCGCTGCGTTGCGAGATTCGAACCCGGAGCCTTCATGACCATGAGAGGAGCAAAAGTGAGACACCCCTCCTCACCTCATTGCGAGATTCGAACTCGGAGCCTTCGTGAGCATAAGAGGAGCAAAAGTATGACACGCCTAGGCGCGCTGACTGAAACCCCTCCGGTTTTTGTCAATTAATCTCGCTGTAATGAGAAATGCATCAAAGGGTACCAACATGAGCCCAGACCGACTTTACACACATCCGTATTTCAACGGCAGGAGTGTTCTGGGTGGCACTCTCCCGTCCAGAGCGTTGTTATCCCTCTGAGGTGTCCACTGCATAATTGGTTCCTCTGAAATCGCTACCGGCCTAGGCGTGAAGACGTTCTTCCAATCGATCGCAATGTCGACTTGGGAGTGCTATTGACGCTTTCGGCTTTCGACCCACCTAGACCAACGCACCAAAGTGCCTTGATGTGTAGATGACCTCAGCTGATTGTTGAGTCACGTGGAGATAATATTGTTTATGAACCCATGAAATATGTCAACTTGGACAACTCAACCATAAAGTCGTATGAGCCAATGAGGTCAAGGCGCTAGTGAGATAAAGTTATCAGATTGTGGTGCGACCGTAATAGGCAGATGCAAGAGGAGCGGACGATCATGCCACAGTGAAGTGTGCGTCACGTAAACTTCGCCAGAATAAGAACGACCGAACCGGCATGTGCGATCCGCAGAAGGCATGGATCAAAGAGTCCAAAAGCCTTGAAACGACGAACCACAACGTAACCTAGCAAGAGGAGACCGTTCGCTTCGACAAGGTTGGTTCGGGCACCGTACGGTTGTGGTGGCCGAAAGGAAGTCAACCCCAACTTCGTATTTGCATCTCTTTTTGTCTATTTGCTGCGTCGACGTACTGAGGTATCTCCGGTCGCATGACATTCAAACGCGGTGTCTTCCTCGTAGCGCAGGCCGTATGCTTATCGAACGCACGATGATCAACCGCTTGGGTCAGCATGCAGACTTCCTTGTTTTTGTGGTTCGACTCACGCCTTTTCATTCATCACAGTCTTTTTTTGGTTCTTGAGCGCAATATGAACTTGCCCTTTTTTCTCTC
>Ga0160429_1000864_pt1 | contig 19328 bp, 14 predicted proteins | sample SolpanmetagenomR_FD_108199 | JGI IMG/M metagenome (GOLD analysis project Ga0160429, IMG submission 108199) | Solar panel surface microbial communities from Lawrence Berkeley National Laboratory, California, USA - R | ecosystem: Engineered > Built environment > Solar panel > Unclassified ...
AAAAAAACCCCCCCTTCCCAAAGCAAATCTTCAAAAAATCACCTCAAATCTCCTACCCACCCCATCGACTCCCTCTCCTCGCTGCCGATCCGCGCGTACTCGAGCAGCAGTCGATACACATACACCAGCATGTCCTCCTTTCGCAGCGTGCGTTCCGCCCAGTCCGCGCCCTGAGCGGCAATGGCATGCGCGACGTCGTCATGGCCTGTTTCATGCTTCTGCGATACTCGTTTGCTGCGTCTCGCGGTACGGACACCGCCGCGCCCCTCAACCACAGGCGATGGCGCACTTCCCGACCCTAGGAAGTAATCGACGAGCCCGAACCAGTCGACGAAGGTGTTGTCCATTGGCACGAAATGGCGCCAGGGGATGAGTCGGTTGTCGTGGAACTCGGCGTAGATGGTGGCTTTGATGGGGAGGCTGTTGCTGCGCAGGAAGCCTCTGTAGCGGCCCGAGAAACTGTTGCCGTCGATGTCCGGCAGGTACTTGTAGTGGTACTGTTCGCTCATGGCTTGGGATGGGGCCACGGAGTAGAAGGGGTCAGTGTAGGGGCATGTCGGGGCGTTGTCGGGAAGACCTGGGAAGCAGAGGAGGTGCGTGAAGGCGGCGTCCATTGTGTCTCCCGAGGCGAGGGCGATGGCCGGGGTGGTGAGGTTGTAGATGCTCAGCGAGTCGAGGGGGAAGTTATGAGGGGCCACGGCGTTTGCGGTGGCGGCTAGAGCGGCGAGGTTGGCGGTGTTGGTTGGTACCTTGTCGTCGCTTTGTTGAAGTTCTGCGCTCGCAATGTGCGCGGCTTGTTCGGCGATTAGTTGCGTGACATTGGTCATGCTGACGAAGCGGTGGCGTTGGAAGCGGCGCCAGTTGGTGTCTTTGTTACGGCCGCCCGACGCGGCGCCGCGCCATTTGATGCCGGGGATTTTGTCTTCCCAGCGGACGTGCACGTTACCGCCGGAGTACATTTCCATGTCGCTCCAGTACATAGCTGCGGGTAGAAGGATTTCATTGTTCATTGGCAGCTTGGAACCACCGAATAGCGGTATGAGTTCTTGGGATGTTTTCATGCTGAGCGGTTCGACGAAACTGCCGTGCAGGTTGCGGAGATGAGGATGCAGGCATGGGTCTTTTGCCATTGTCCAATTCTGTATGTACCCTTGGGCTGATTCCGTGCCGTATGGGAAGCCTCTGGGGAAGACCGCTGGAGTGGAAAAGTCGGTATCTTGCTCCGCATGACGAGCGGTAGAGTTCGGCGGGCAAGTGTCTCGCGCGAGGTTCCAGTAATTGACACCGCCTAGCCACTTGCAATCTATCAACGGTCGGTCTTCCATGAGCACAGACGCGTTGAGCCTCGGATACGTGGTCACGATCGAGCCGGGGGAATTTGGATGCGCAATATATTTAGTCTTCGCCGCAGCAGCCATGTACTCGTTGATCTTCTCCCAGGGGACCAACAAGCGCGATTCGTCCATTGGGTTTATGGGAATATCCACGTCCGGAAGAAGATGTTCTATCTTCTGAATCATCGAATGCCAAATATCCACCCACGGCACATCTCCCTCCTTTCGGAAAGTCGCATGACCATTACGCACACTGATAAGATCAATCCAACTCAACGCCGCCGTCCGCATGTATTCTGGTGAAAGTGCCCAGTATGGCTCGAGGTCGGTGTAAATCTGATCGAAAAGAGATTCGATGATTATCGCCTTTTGCGATTCGGCATATTCCACCCATTTGTCAAATTCTGGTGGGGGGTGTCTTCCTCTTCTTTGTCTGTATGCGGCAGCGGCTCCTTTCACACCATGTGTCCTCCGTGCCAATAGCTCTTCATGTTCCTTATTAGCTTGCTTCACCAGCTCGTCGATGATGTGGTGTGGACGCGGAGGTGATTTGTTTAGGAAGGGGACCTGAAGAGGTAGATGTTTCGGGATATAGCTAGAGCCACGATATAGCAAGGTGCTGAAGAAGAGGAGAACGGCGCAGAGGAGAACGAGGGGGATTCGTAGTCCACGCCCACTAAAGGTGATCATGGTTGCTGGTATCTATGCTGCGCAAGAACAATTATTGGACTCATGGAAGGCTCCAGGTGTGGAGATTCCATTCGGTTACGGTGTATGTTTTCTTCGACCTTTAAAGAGACGACTAGGCAGGCCATAAAGTAAATCTGGAAAACAGGCAGCCGGACCCCGTAACTTACTTACTTAAGCGAAAACATGCATGTGGTCTAGATCTGGACACATGACATCGACAATATTTCTTGCCTGAGAAAAGCACCGTTTTATCTCAAGGCCAGCTGAGAATTATAGCTGTTCTTTGTTCTTGTATAAGCATAAGATGAGCTAAGTCACGGAGGGGTGAGCGGGGTGTCATATATAAAAGCCACGGGCCAAAAGATACGGAAGAAGGATACATGAATGATGATCAGAAAAACTTTATTCTGTATACAGACGAAACAGATGTTGCAGGTATGAACAAGCTATTGTACAGGTATTAGTAAACAACCGGAGGAAAGATCCATCCTGTCGCTGGTAAACAAAACAACTCCATCATTAAGACCTCGTAAAAACACTTTCCCACCCAAGAGAATCGTCATCAACAGAAAAACGACTCTCTTCATGACATCATACACCAGGACGAGTTTGGTTAGTAAAACAAGATGTTGGAACAAGAAAATGACAGACAAGACATTCATGATCTGAAAACATCACAGCGCTCATTCCTCATTGTGATCGGCGGAGTTTCGAGATCGCTCACTCCACTTCCGCCGTCCGTTACGCGTTTCGAATCTTCGGGGTACAGAGCGACCGGACTTGCTGAGGGCTTTCTGCATGCTCTTGCGATAAGTATCCACTGTGATTCTGTCAGTTCAAACATCATCACCAGAGAGCATTTGCAAGAACTCACATGACCGCTGAATGAACAACGGACGCTCGGAGAAGTTCTGCACGTAATCCCAACTCATACGACACCCGAGGTCATTCAACGCCCGCTCCTTCGCCCGTCTCGACTTTGTCGTGCGTGGAATCGCGAGCTCCGTCTCCCAACCATCTTGCAACTTTATGGGGACCACCGTGCGGCCCACTGACGGCGCGAAACGTCCACCCGCCATTTCGACACTTTCGTCGTCAAAGACACTCGACCCTCTATGACGCGGAGGCGACTGCATATGACGCGCGTAGTAGGACCGCGGGTATATCGAATTCTTCTGTCGGAAGGAATCCGGGATCTCGTCTAGACTGACGCCGTCCAGCTTCACATTGACGCGGACGTTTGTGTCCTTCTCAATGTCCTTGACTGTGATGGATTTCCTGGGCATAGTCTTTGCAATGTCGCCGAAAAATTTTGCTTCCTCGATGCCGTACTCGGTTTTTATGCCTGGCATGGTGGTGTTACTGGAATGTGATGTGGTGTGTGCGCCAAGTTGGTCCATGTTGTGAAGAGGTGGCATTTGAGATTGGCCTTTTCCATTGTGGACCGGCCATATCGGGTAGAAGTTCTGGGTATGCCGGGGTGACATTGTCGATGGATGGTTCTGTAGGTGTTGATGTTGGTATAAATCTTGTTGATGCTGCTGATGTTGTTCTTCAATGCCCGTTGTAGTTGATTGCATGTGATGGTGATGAAGCTGTGATGCATTGGCACGGCCAGGAGTTGATGTAGGTGGGATCCCCGGCAGCGGCATCATGCCAATGCTGGCTTGTGGAGGAACACTACCGGTAGATGAACCTGTGGAAGGCATTGACTGGACCTGAGTTCGCTTCGTGCCTTTCGCCATTCTCCGCACCCTACGGCTGCGAAGCTTCGAATCCGAATTACTGTTCCTCCAACTGTCGACCGCGCGCTGGATCAACCCTCTTTTGCCACGAAGCGCGGGGTTCAGCTCGGCCAATGCCCACCCAACTTCGTTGCAATCCGTCTCGTACTGCAATCGATTTCCCTTGTACGGTTCCTTCCCACTGCAAGCTCGCGGATATACACAGTTGTTCTCCTTGAACACTTGCGAAAGCGCTTGAGTATTGACGTGTTCTACATCGCACCGGATTTCGTACTGGACCTTGATTCTATCTCGTGAGTATTCGAACATTATCCACTGCACTCCATTTTGATCTGATTTCACAAGCAAAGGGGTTGTAGCGGGAATGGGGCCAGGAGCGGCGCTCTGGCCACTAGTGCCGGGAGGTGACTGCTGAGACGATAAAGGAGGGGTAGGTAGCGTAGTCGGTGGGATCTGTGGTGGACCCATCTGAGCCGAAACGGGTCTTTGTATAGCATTTGAGGGTATCATTTTCGTTCGTGGACTGTTGTCCATGTGCGGCGATTGTTTGAGTTGGCGTTGAGGATGTGGCGCTTGCTGATGTGGCATTTGCGGTTGTTGCTGTTGTTGTAATGACATTGCCATGGTGCTATGTGGAGGCATTTGTTGCTGCTGTGGCATGCCTGATGGCGGCTGCATGTATGATGGGTGTTGTTGTACAGGGTAATGGGAGTAGTATAAACTCGACGGATGTGGTGCTTGGGTGTACATGGTACGCGCATGAGGATCCTGGTGAGGCGAGTGGATCGATGCAGGTGAGTTTGTCTGAGGTGTATAAATTGACATGGGCTGTTGCCTCATCGTTATGGTATGTGCCGCTGCCATTGTTTCGGGAGTGTCTGTGTCAAATGGTTAGAGTAATGGCCAAAAGGCATCACGCCATGGTACGACCACTTACCAACAGTAGTATAGTTGCCGGAATTGCTGCTCGTGCTGTATGGACTTGAGTGAGGCGCGTAGTACACACCGTCCGGAGTGCGCTGGGGAAGAAGGAGAGGCAACCCAGCCTGGTTCGGCGTCTGACGACGAGAAATGTCGTGAACTGAAGCAAGCGGGGAGCGATATGAGCCAGACACTAATGGTTGGCCAGCTGGCGAGTTTGAGGGTAGAATCTGAGGTTGCAAAACCAACGGCGTCGTCCTCGGCTGATGTGAGTTCTGCTGAACTGCAGTAGGAGCAAGTTGCGACTTCAATTGGCGTTGCTGTCAACATGACGGTAGTTAGCATTGTGAGTACACGCGCGACATCTCACAGACATCATGAAGAAAGCAATATCGAGAAGTTTCAAAAATCACAAGGAAGATTATGTTGGTAGAGTACCTTGCGAAACGACGAAACCAAAATCACGGTCACAAGGGTGTTGCCTGCCTATGCCAGGCCGGCGATTTTTTAGATTACAGTTGATTTTCTCTCTTTCTTCCAATACACTCGGTAGATTTTTCAGACGCGATGATGTAGTAGGGGAGTTTGTTTATTGCCCGGTATTGCAAAGAGGCGCGACTCGGAGGGGACAAATGGTAGGGTGTATGAACTATGAAGTGTGTATTATGCAGGGGGGGGAGAGAAACAAGAAGTGTAGAATAAGCTTAAGATAAATGTGTAGGTAGGCAGACAGGGTATGCAGTAGTAAAACAAGTAGAGTAAAGTAGTGATGTTGCAGGGAATTGGTTGGGTAGTGCACGGGGTGTAGACAAGTATTGATCGTATAGAAGACATGGTTGATGATGATTTGCGACAAAGTGCGGGAAGCGTTAGAGCTTGCAAACGGGGGCGGGAAGGGGCCAGGCGTACCATAAGCGTAGCGTAACGGCGGCCAAGGCCTCCACCTAGGCGGATGAATAAAACGATATGTATAATGTGGTGTGGGGTGCGTGTGAAGACGAATGAGAAAACAACGGGAGCATGTATGAGTAGTAATAACGAACACCAAGGAGAAAATCAATGCCAATCAATCAATAACGGAAAAAGCGGATGAATGAAAGACATATTGAATGAAAAAACTCACCGAGGCGTCAGGGACAGGCTTGTCCTTATACTGCTTCTTAACGGGCGCATGCTGGGCGGAAGCCATTCGGCGCTTTTATTGGGCACGCCTTCTCCCCGGGAGTCGATCAAGTAGAAAGGAAAGGGAGTTGATGGATAGCGAAAGAGGGGCAGAGGACGATAATGTGACGAATATTGTCGTTGGATGATGAGCGCAGGTTGATGGTTACGCAAGAGGAAGAAAAAGCAATGACACGACGGGAGGGACGGGTGAAGGCAACGAGACCAGCAGAAGTCTAGCCTTGAGATTAACGAAGCCTCCAGCGTGTCGGGTTACTATACTGTGCAAGTAACTTGCTCGAAAGAAAAACAATGAGGAACGAACGCGGGAGAAGAGCATTATTGAGCGAGTTGGGCAACAAATGCGCCTGATACACCGACCCTGAGTTGGCCTTAATTAGCTGGAATCTCGACAACTTTACATTATTGGGGATATATTATCTGCATTGAAGTGAATGTTTGTTCCTGCACCTTGGATAAGATGAGACATAGACGGGATGAGACGAGAGGCAAGATGACTTCTGACTGGTCAAGAGTAGTCGGACAGGCAATAAAAAGGTCACTTGCAATACCGAAGCCGACGGGGCGAGAACAGGCGACAATTACGTTGCCTTGTAACTTAGAGCCTAACGCTAATAAAGCTGGGAGCATGAGTAGTGTGATATGCATGCATGCGTGATATGAACCTTCAGCTGCCGCCGATCATCATGGTCGAGAATGTCATTCAATTGCCTTCGCCTTTGCTATTGTTCTCCAAAGAAGACTGCCTCGTGCTTGTGCCTAAACGATCATCATTGACAATACTCACAAGTCTGTCTGTATACACGGGGGCCGTCGAAGCCCACGAACAATCCCCGAGCTGCAGCCTGCAGCACACCATCAGCCTTCTCCTCAACTGCCGAAACCCACTTTTAGCAGGGGGAGCAAACGGCTGTAAAACGTCCCCCGTTGGTACTGCTGCAGTAGTATACACTGGCCGAGTTCTTGTTTGCGCACTTCACCACTTGCCTTCGTTTCGTATCGAGAACGGTAATGCAGTGCAGCCAGCCGTCAGCACCAATTTCGCTCCGAGTGGACGGACGCTCAACATTAAGGAGGCTGGCATGTGGAGCCTAAACTTTAGGGACATAGCAATGCTCCGACCAATACGCAGGCGCCTACAAGCAGAGGTTCAATTTAATCGTGAGGGGAAAAGATTCAGAGTTGTGATAGAACGGCAACGTATGACGATCAAATGAAAACGGTCGCTAACAATGACTCTGCGAGAAATAAAAGGAAGAAGGGAAGAGTTGTTCATGCACCTTGCACACATGCGTGCTCAGCCGCCCGGATCAAACCTTCTAATCTCACCTCGACATTTGGCTTCTGATACTTGGCGGCCATTGAATGTGATGAACTCGGCTAGCTTTGTTTCGATCAATTGCTAAAAGCCTCTAGCTTGATGCCACGTCAACGATGTTGTCGTCGAGCGGTACTAATAAATCGCAAAATCCGCAACGGTCCATGCTCTTCAACATCACACCTACCTACAGTCTCCTACCAACCCCCACTAAATGTGCTCCGCTCGCAGTCGTGACTTGCTGCTGTCTTTTTTCGCCGTAGTTGTGCAGTCGCTCTCCGATAAGGTAGACCTCGTCTCTAATCCTTCGCCTCCATTTACACGCCACTCGCACCACCAACGACAAGATGTAGAAACCCAGTCCAGCCGCCAGCAGTACCGGGTAAGCAAACCGCTGTGCGATCTTCGACGCAACGTCATTGTCGGCCGCAAAACTGTAGCGTTGGGCGAACCACGCAAACGGCAGAGGGGCAACCAGCGCCATCCCTGCCACGACGCAGCTAGGCAGGATGAAAGCGCGAGTTGCGAGGCGAGCGTTAGGCGTAAGCCAGCCTTTCTCGATGATGGCGCGAAGAGCACGAGCGGTGCGCGAATCCGGGTAAGCTGTGATGAAGCGGACGCCGATGCGGAGATACAACACACCAAGCGTCCAGTCTTGGAGGAAGTACATGGTGTACGGCTCGGAGACGCCGTGAAGATAGGCGTGCAGTGGCATAACAAGGTACAACTCGAGTATGGCCGCAAGGAGCGTTGGGATTATGATGATAAGAGCTGTGTACGTGTACGTCGCTACCAGGATGTTCTTGGAGACGACGCTGAGATCTTGAATCATTTCAGCACGACTACGAAAGCGAGAATTAATCACTGTTGTTAGCTCCTCTGCGATCAATTGCCTCCAGGAAATCAGATAGGATGCAACTCCAAGGACGCACATCCCAGAAGCGTACGCATAGATGTCGCTCATCTCAATTGAGTTTGATATGATAGTGGACAGAACTAGACGTCCTAGGGTGAGCGGGAGAACTGTCACTCCAAGGCCAACGGCTGCCGTAAGTGCCCACAGACAGAAGACAAATAAGCCAATGCGGATTCGAAACCATGGAGGAATGTATAGTTTAATGTAAAGGTCATTTTCCCGACCATGCACACCCGTGTCGAGTTCAGGTTTTCCGTCTATTCGCGTGTTATCCTCTGTGACTTCGAGAAAAACACTACTGTTCTTCAGTATGCGTACAGAGTCCGATGCAGGCACTCTCACGAAACGTCCACTTGCTGTCCCCTCAATGCGATGTATTTCATCCGCCTCATCCTTGCCGAATAGGAAATGAGAAAGTCGCAAGTAACGTGCACATTCGCGGAACCACCAATCGTAAATTACTTGAAGTCCTTGTGATGGCTTTAACATGTGGATTATTAGCGGAGTCAGGAAGTTGTAGAGGAGTAAGTCGATTGGGAAAGCCACGATAGGTTTGTTGGAGAGCCAGTCGATTGGCAGAATGCCATCGACCAGATAATATATCGACCAGACGACACTGCCAAGGCAGAGCATGACCAATCCGCCGTAGACCAAAGCACTGAAGCCAATCTTTCGCAATTGTGTGGCAACACTTCGTTCCAGAACATCTCGAACAGGATGGAATGTCGGATCGTCCGGATCTCTGATGAAATATAGAACACCACTTCGTAGAATCTTACGACACATCGAGACGAAGAGGGCAAAATGGAACATGTAGCATGTGCCGATAAACCAATGGACAAAACATGAAGTCCAAGGAGAATTTACCGTGAAAGAGACTCGAGAAGCTATGGTAGAGTCGGTAAAGAGCGGAAGCATAGCGACATCGAGTAACAGTCCACAGTAGAGTGGGAAGACCAACATTTCAATGCTAATGATGAGAATAACTTTTAACACGCCACCGGCTTGTTGAAGCATTTCAGTCAATGCCCCTTCCACCTTCCTACCATGTTGTGAAGAAGTGATAGGTGCTCCGCGCCTGAGGTATAGAGCGCCGGCAAAGGCAAAGAAGGCGTATCCAGTAAGAATGGCAACCAGGCGATCCGTTGCACTCCACTGAATTAAGTCAAAGCTAGGAGGACCGGAAGTAATGCCACCGTCTAGGTTCAATGTAAGGTTTCCAGACCGGATTACCTGTGTAAATACACTCTGAACATCTAGTAACATTTGTCCAGCCAGCTTGAAGAATTGAATCAACAGCTGCCAGATATAGAAAAGAGTCTGTTTGACAAGGACATCCAGGGGAGTTGAATGGCCAAGTGTACAGATGTTCTGTATTGATTCAATAACAAGGGATGAGAAAGCACTGATATGCGATTCCAAGATTCTTAATGCTTCGTGCGCGCGAACAGAAAGATGTAAGTAGTCGGAGTCGGCTTCGACTCCTACTAACCTCATGGTCTCAGCCATGCGGAGTATTGCGGATTTCGCCACGTCATGGCAGTAATCGTTGAGCCAGCCAAAGAAACCCACGATATCTTGAGATCCAAATCCCACAACTATTCCTGCAAGAATCCACAACGCGAAGCCAAACCACTCCACAACACTTGCTAAGAAGAAGATACAACCATCGATTACGAAGTTGCTGGTACTAGATACGATTTGAACAGGTGCTTTGACCGCAAACTGTATCGGATGTGCGAGAAAGAGCAAGACCACTTTTCCCCACAGATATGGTATCCATACCATGACAGAGACAGTTGCCGAGATTAGAACTGCGCTGAAGACAGCATTCTGAAAAAGGCCAATGAGAGGTCCTTGCATACCGATTAATTCCATGACTCCTTCAAGTTCTTCCATATCCTCAATGGCTTCGGCGTCATTTGGGTCTATTCCTGCCTCTGCGGCTGCTGCAACAACTTCGGGATCCTGGGCTTCGTCTTCGATGGGACCAATGGCGTCGTGTCGATGAAGTTGGCCATCAGCAAATGGAACGAATGGCTCCTCAGCCGCTGCATCTTCTACGATCCGCTCATCATCTTGGTCTTGATCTTGCTGTAATGGGGATTCGATGGCAGCAAGATCTCCAAAAATCCAATCGCTTAAACGTTCCCCAATACTTCTCGGATGTTGTACCTCAATATTTGTATCCGAAGGGTATACAATTTCATTCATTGCGGCTTCACTGTTCTCGAGTGGTGCCTCAAGTGTATCCTCCGACTGGGGTGCATTGTATTCTCCCAGGGTGTTTGTGCTTCCATCTTCAAAACGGCTCCCTTCAATAGATTGTGAGATATCCTCGGCCGTGTTCCCGATCACAGAGTGCCTTGTACCGCTTGTGGTGAGATCTTCCAAAACATTGAGAGCCTCAGAAAGTTGGCCAACATCAGACGATGGGCCAGATTCATTGGTTAGTTCCAAGGGCATCTCGTTAAGCACGATCTCAGGAGTATCCAAGGGTGTCCGTGGTCTTAAGGGAGTATTGACAGCTTCACCCCTCGCTTCATCACACGGATCACCATTCGGATCCAGACTTTCATGCGCCCCGTTATCATCACTATCCACAGGACGGTCTTGCACTACTCCAGCTTCTTGCGACGAAGGTACTTCAGGATATTCGGCTTGGTCTATGTCTTCAAGCTGTGGCTCTCCTTGAGCGACGGCAGGTCCACCTATCTGTGCTAGCCTGTCCTGTTCTTCGCGACGAATTTCTCCATCTGGACCCATCAGTGCGCCTTGTATAATCGGCTGCTGTTGTACAACCCATTCACGGATGAGAAAAACCAGAACAAAGGCCACAACTACAAATAAAGTGATGATCTGCCCTTCCAAGATATCGACGATAAGTTTGTTAAGTTTTGGTTGAGCCGTCAAATGAGTAAGAAACGTAACGCTTGATAATAAAGATTCACGCTCCCACTGCGGCGCGCTTTTAAAAACAGTGTTTTCGACGTCAGAAGAGTTTTTACCCGAATCATTGAATATCCAGGCCATTTGATCGAACAAGGCTTTGACAATCGTGAATGTTATCGGCGCTGCATTGAAACTGTTATTATATGAGTGAAGCATAGGAAGCTTAAATGATATTTGAGGTGCACCTCCAAAAAAGCTGGTATCTGTTGTTAAATTCCCATGCACCAAGTCTCCAGAAGAGTTAGCATTGAGAGTTGTAACAGGATCTTGCATCGCGACCTGCGACAAAGTATTGTTCATCAGTTGTTGTTGCTGTTGTTGAGCCCATCCACCGTCTCCCAGCCAGAAAAGTCCTCTCCAGATGAAGCGCATTGACCAAGGTAACCATATTAACCAAATGGACGCTACGAGGAGCGCACGAAGACCTGTAGTTAGCTTCCGAAAGGTGTGTATTGCAGCCTTACGTAGGAAGACGGTGGTAGGTAATGTCTGTGGCATGTCGGCATCATAGAGCTTAGTGAAGGTGAAGGCAGTTTTGCACAATTCGCAGTGTTTTTTCTGAGAGTGGGCCAGCCACTCCATAAGGCAATCTTGGTGAACCCATTTGATGCTCCCACTGCATTTGCAAGGATAGAAGAGTGGCTCCTCTATTGAAGCCTCGCCACGGCATATTCGACATGTCTCAATATCCTCATGATTTCTTGTTGGCACGAAGGAACTTGGGACATCCACATCCATCGAAAGGTCCTTGCCTGAAGGACTCAAGGTATGGGTTCCATCCATGCTTTTACAGCTTCCCCGCCTCCTCCACGGTGTTTGGTGCGGTCGATGGTGTCAATCCATAGACCGAAGAGAGCAGCTAAAGGGAGATCGGATCTACGCCTAGGAATCGACCGAAAGCGGCGCCTTGACTGAGAAGAGGCGCAAGGTGAATGTCTTCCTGCAAGTTGAAGGTGATGATTGTGATATGACATGGAACGAATGAACTGTGTTGAGATATTGGTTACAGCCCTAGCACGTGACATGCATTGAGCACTGTCTTTGGAGGCTGTTTTTCTCAATATTTAACTTTTTAAATATATGGATAAGGGTTTGATTAAATAAAGACAAAGGCTCCTAAAACCTCTTACAAAGTTTCTAAATAACCGTCTGATTATGGCTCATCCAGCGCATTATAAGAATTTAAGATCTTAAATAAAATGTAACGTACAGGCCGGACTTTGGAGAAGCACGTGAGTATCACATGCCAATCTTGCATGGTGAAACCAACTTTCTTATCTTGTGCTCTCTCCTCATTATTGAGTACTTGTTACTCTCCCAAACGTCATCGAAGACTATTGCCTCTTTTCATATCCTCATTGTTGTTAGACGTTGATTGATGATTTGATCGTCGTCATCCATGCTCAATACGAACAGAGCACTTTAAATTTATTTTCATCAATTACGGCATCCGGCTGGCTGTCCTCCGAAGCCAACTATCGAGGGTTGCACTAATAAGCTTCTTTTTCGATACATTCACCAGGTCATATGGCGTCAAACAAAGCTGTTGCAGGACTAGGCAGAGGCATGCGAGTCAAGCGGAGGAGTTGGACTGGAAGTTTATTCGGCCTCTCTTCAAGGTAAATATTTGGAAGAACACTGTTGATGAATAACCATCATCTAACTTTACTAAGATTACTCTTCTGGTACACTCTAGTTACGGTGCTGTTAAGATGTCCGTCTTCAGTGGATGACGTTACGGAGCAGAGTCCGGCAGTATGCAACGTGTACTTCGATACAAAATCTCAGCTTGTACCTCTGATCAAACCCTATTATCAAGAGTATGCAGCTCAATATGTCAATCTGGTCCGGCCTTATACAGATGTTCTCGAATCAAAGGTATATAAGCCTGTAGCGACACTGGCAAGCCACAACTACCAAAAGCACGGAGCTCATCGTCTTGCGCATGGACAAACGTATCTTCAGAAACAGTGGCAGCAGTTAGGAGCGCCACATATAGAAAGGCTAAGCACGTACATCAACACGAACTATGAACACATTCTGAAGCCATACATTGATGAGATCGTCAAATCCTCCAGGCCATACCTCGACACTGCCAGCAAAACGGTTGTTCATAACTACCACAACACCGCTGTGCCACTCTATCAGAGATCCTTGCCCTACGTTCGGAACGTGTATTCTCAAGGACGACAAGTCGCAGTTGGTTTTGTGATTCCAAATGTGAAATATGCCGGTCAAAAGAGCTGGATATTCCTTAGTCGGAAGGCTTGGCCTACAATCAGAGTTCTTTACGGAGAAAACATTGAACCACAAGTATCCAAAATACGCGAAAGATTGGCCAGTTACAGAGACGGGAAGAAATTAGAAGCCGCAGTAGAGGCCATGACCAGGTAAACAATACTCTGATGGTTAATTGGAATGAAATTAAATTTTGATATAGCCTATCCAATGTATCCGTCAGTGAATTTCTCAGTATCGAGACTGTAACTATGTCTTCTACGGAATTTGAAGCACTTCCATCCATTGTTAGCGAAGAGCTAAGTATCTCAACGGAAATGAGTACTGCTGTGACAGCTACTACAGGCGAAATGCCTTCCATGTCATTTACAGTTGTGGGCACGAGTGAAGACGATCTTGTAACGCAACCGACGGTCGTACCTATTTCGGCATCTTCAGAAGAGACCACCACAATGCCGACCGTTGAGGCCATGTCAACGTCTTCCCCAGTAGAAACTACGGGTTCTTTCAGAGCTGCTACACCGCCAGTAACATTACATGTGTCAGAAGAATTACAACTCTGGGAGGAGAAATTTACGAAAGCCTGTCAAATAGGCAAAGCCGATTTGCATGAACGAATTGAGACAATTACCTCCCGGCAGGTGGAGAACCAGGTCAGGGGACTAGGTGAGGCTTTCTTAACAAGACTCCAGGAAGCAGCCAATTCAGGGTTGGAAGATGTTCGATATGCTATTCAGAAAGCTGTGCGAGAATTACCCGAAGAGTCGACTACCGAAGACAACGCAGCTGCTGTAGAACAGGTGCATGATGTTGTACGTTTGGCAGCCGGAAGTGTGAAGACTCGAGCTCAAGACCTCCGCTCTTGGAAAGCACAATTCGATATAGAGACACTTGACCTCACCGAAGCCGCTCTAGAGTCCACCCTAAATGTTGTCGATCATATTCGTGATCTTGGTCTACAAGAGATTGGAATGCGTTGGGCATCGATGCCTGAAGTAACGTACAAAGATTGGTCTGCGTATTATGCACTGAAAAAAAGCGTTGATGAATGGCGTAACGAGGTAAAACTGGTAGCACTGGAACACACAGGTCTTGCACACGCTAAATCTGAAGCTGAAGATACCGAGTCTAAAGGCATGGTCATTGCAGAACAGACTGCAAAGGAGCTGGCTCACCTGATGAAAGTCGCCAAAAGGAAGATCGCAGACAAGGAATCGAGTGATGAATTCGATAATGCCGGGACTATTTCTTCCTTTTTAGGAAACGCTGGAGACAAAATTCGGGAGGGAGTCAATGGAGCGTCGCAAGCTATTCTGGGGATGGGTTCAGAAGAAGAGCATCCTGCACTATCGAATCTGGCCGACACTGTAACATTTACGGCATCCGAGCTAGCAGAGACGGTCTCTACCAATCTCAACAGCGCAGCTGATCTCACTGCAGTCATGGAGACAAAAGTCACTTCCGCACAGGAGTTGGCGTCATCAACCATTGACTCCGTCACAAGCATTCCGGCGGCAGCCATTAAGTCCCCAACCGAGCAAGCATTTGAAGCAGTCGAGGGTGTAAAGGAATCAATTGAATCAGCTTCGTCGACTGTTGCAGAGGCGATGCCTTCGATAAGCTCAATAATCGAGGAAAATTATGCACCAGCGAAATCATTCGCACAGAGTCTCCTCTCGGCACCGAAGTTCAAAGCTACAGGAGTTGGTGAACAAGTAATTGGTAGCCGTCCTCCTCCACCGCCATCACCTCAAAGCTTTGGAGTTGAAGAGGAAATCTCATCTGGTGATTCGACTTTTTCGAGCTATGTGAGCAATGCTGTTCCGATCGGGACTATAGCACCATCAATCAAGGGCATCAAGAGTCCAGTGAACGACATCATCAGAGACGGGTCATATCGTGCATCGATGAGCATTCAAAGTGCTGTTAGCAAAGCAGGCACAGCCTATGCAGATGTTACCAACTCCCTGGCCCAGGCACTACATCAGAGTCCAGCCGGGACTGAGTATACAGTGTCGGTCTAGCCACGGAAAAAGTTAGGCCTAAAGAGCGAAGCATGGATGTCATAATGATGGTTGATACAGTGCTCCGATGCAAGTTTGTTGGCTTATTTTGCTGCGTTCAGAGCGGATCGAATTGCAGTTTCTGTCATTTACAGTAGATGGTTCATCTAATCAAAATCAGCATCCTCAATGCTTGAAGAGTGTACAAGTAAGTTGGTCTACAACTTCACCAAGCAAGAAATGCATGTGATGTTGTATTGTTGCCTTTTCCTTGATTTGTACTTGACTTGCACAATTGCATGATTGGGCTTTTGGTTAATAGGGGCTCTGATGTCACTTTTGTGGCTGGGGGAAAAGCCTACTTCTCGTCTCAACCATTATCTATCCTGCCTCATCATCTTGCTCCCTTCACTCAACTCCTGAACTTGTCTTTCATCTTTCAGATAATCTGTCAATTCTATCCTTCATCAATCTCACATCCTCCTTCTGTCCAACATGGTTGCAAGAAACGTCGTCCTCGGGCTCCTCCCAGTCGCAGGTGTCGTCGCTCTTGATGTTCCCAGCGTCATTGACTCCGTTGTGTCACGCGTAGCTGGTGCAAGCGCCCAAGTCGCAAACTCCGCCTCCTCCTACAGCGTCTCCAGTCAAGTGGCCTCTGCCGCTTCATCTGCCTACCCTTCTTCAGCTGCTTCTGCCGCTTCAAACTATGCCGGCGATGCCTACTCTTCTGCCTCGTCTGGAGCTAGCTCCGTCGCTTCTTCCGTCTCCTCTGTAGCTGCATCCTATGCTGCTGGTGTTACACCTCCAGCATCATTCGACCACGTCTTCGACTCTGTGGGTGCTCAAATCCAGCTTGCAGTCGCTGCTGCTTCCAATCGATTCCACGGTTCAAGTGTGGGATCGATTGAGTCAATGCAGTCCGCTGCGGGTGATGCATACTCTTCCGTTTCTAGCAAGGCTAGTGAGGCAGTCTATGGTACAACTATGGGATACGGTGAAGCTGCACACGCTTCCCTGGACTCTGCATACTCCTCAGCCTCTGCCGCCATACATGGTGCTTTCTACGGATCTGCATACACCGATTCTGCTGCGAACAGTGCCTCGAGTGCTGCATCTGCTGCCAGTGCTAGCGCAGGTTCAGCGGCTTCAGGCGTTGCGGCCTCTGCTTCCTCCATTAGTTCCGTCGTTGCAGACAACGCAGCTTCAGTCGGGGCTTCCGCATCTTCAGTAGCATCTGCAATGAGCTCTTACGTTCTCGGACCTGAGGCTTCCGCTTCATCCACTTCTGCCATGGGTCGCCTTGCCGCTGCCTTCTCTTCTGCGCGTGCCTCCCTTGCTTCCTTCGGTCACCATGCGACTGCAACTGCAAGCTCAGGTATCCTTGCTGATGCTCAAGCCAGCGTTGCAAGCGTTGCTTCTGGAGTTTCAGGTGCCGCTAGTTCGGCCGCTAGCGTTGTTGGTGGTTCTGCGAGCTCTGCAGCATCTGTCGTTTCTGCCTCAGCCTCATCTGCTAGCAGCAAACTGCACAAGTCCGTCAGCTCAGCTTCTTCAGTCGCTGACAAGAGTGCTTCCAGTCTCAGCAGTGTTTTGGCCAAGTCATCGAGCTCTTTGGAAAAAGCTGCTAGCTCAAGCTCTTCCAGCCTAAGCTCCGTCCTTGGCAAGTCTTCATCTTCGGTTTCATCAGTCGCAGACAAGAGTTCCACTTCTATCAGCAGCGTTGTAAGCAAGTCAAGCAGCTCACTTTCAAAGGAGGCCTCTAGCTCTTCGTCAAGCCTGTCGAAGGAGCTTTCTTCCTCCTCGGTCAGCCTTTCCAAGATTGCCTCTTCCTCGTCATCTAGCTTGTCCAAGGAGGCGGCCTCGGCTGCCAGCTCCGCTTCATCCATTGCAGCAAAAAGTGCCAGCTCCGTCTCCTCCAGCCTCAGCTCTGCCGCCTCTGTTGCCAGTGCATCTGCAAGCTCGGCAAGCAAGAAGGCATCCGCGAGCTTGAGTTCCGCCTCCAAGGCTGCATCCAAGTCTGGCTCAGGTGTTGCTGACGCTGTTTCAGCGTCGATTTACTCGGCTGCAAACAAAGCTGCAGCTTCAGCATCATCGCTCGCACAGAGTCTTAAGGATGAGTTGTAAATGAATTTCGACCAGACTCAGAGCCAACCATGCTTAACGAAAAGTATAGGATGAAATGGAAAGGGGGGTTTAAAACAATGTCACATCGTTGAGTGTTTATAATTATGGAAAAAGGGACAAACGATATGATGCACTGATGCGTATAAACATAATGGGAGACGGACGATTAATCATGAGAAAGAACCTGAACGTAACGTTTGCCTATAAGTACTCAAAATTCAATGTTCACACAAGCGTGTTTTGCCTTCAATTAGCGGTGCTCCTTTTGTTCTTGGATTTTGTGTCTTTTTATTGCCCCTGAGTTGAGATCTATAGTTTTATTGTCAACCTTATTATTACCGTTCTGAGTGGTGTATCTCTTATATTGCTTTTTCTTAACTAATATCCTTTGCTTGTTATATCCCTCTGACTAGGGCCATTACTGGTAGTCCTTCCACTGAGAGAACGCAAAGATATCCGAATCTCCTGTTCCCACCACTAACTCATACAATAGGTAGCCCTTTACAAAAGAGGCTTCCCGCCGCTTCATCCAATCGCCTCACCATTCCCCTCGACCCTCCTCCTTGAGAAGGCGCCGGCGTAGTGGACTGTGGTGTATCGCGTCTTGTCCTCCCGAGACCTCGTTGTACTGAACCGGTAACCCTTGTGCGCATCACCAGTATCTGCTACTGGCGGTGGGAAAGATTGACCGGACGAACAACTCCCAACCTGTTTTCTTCGTCATCTTGTTATATCTGCCCCGATATGCATAATCCGATTTCTCCGATTGCTTCATGGTGCCGGGGTTCTTGTCCTGTCCTTAGCTCTTCTCGTCACTCCTCATGGCTACTCGTCTTGTTATCGGTAAATCTGGAACAAGGCCTGTTTGCCAATCTTTGCTATCCAATGCGTAAGAGAGCCAGGAACGGATGATTTTTTCGTGAAAGTTAAGACAGCCACTTCCATATTTAAACCGAGTGGTAAGAGCGAAAGGAGAAGACGTCCGAAACGCACCTCCTACTGTCAACGACATTAAACACACATCTCTCATACACCAGCTCAGAGATATTTCCTCCCAGCAGCCGCGACGCGCTGCTTAAACACAGGGCTTCTGACCTCCATATTGACCGTGTAGAAAGGGTTCATGACCGTCTTTACCCAGCTCTCATACACGTCCGCGAAGAACTGCCGCACCGCCTCCTCCGTCGCCGGGCTGACTGGGTTGCTTGCGATGTTGTTATTCGACGAGGAGGACGAGCGGGTGGAGGCGGTGGTGCGGAGTGGATCTGCGCCGGAGGAAGAGGCGCTGGGGTCCGGGCAGTGTAGGAGAAGGAACTTCGCGCCGGCGCCGGTCATGAAACAGGAGATATAGTTGTTCTGGAAGCGGTCGATGGATTTGAGATACCTTTTTGTTGTAGCGTGGGGATGTTAGATTGGGGTTCTTTTTGTGGGGGATTTTAAAAGGGGGGTTTTGGATGACAGTGTGTGGAATGTTCAGAGGAGGACTTACATGGCGCCAGTTGTCCACTGTACCTCCTCGACGATGTCAAGACTGCTGTGTACAATGAACTGGTTCATGTGCTTTGCTTCTTCGCGGAAGCGGGCGATGCCGTCGCCGCCTTGCTTTGAAGTGCCGAATTCATGTTCGAAAAGCGGGTTGTCTTTTGTGCCTATAATGGCGAAGTAATATGACATTATTGTGAGGGATAACGTAGTCGGCTTGATCCAAAGTCTAAAAGATAGGATAATGCGAGGACTTTGATGGATGGCTCTTAACAGCGGGAAATCTTGGCAAGGGCGTGATTCCGCGCTTCTTTTTCAATGCCCGAAGTTGCGCAGGGAACGATCAAGGGACTTTCGAAACTATCACATAGAAAATGTTTGGAGCATTTCGCGCGACGAATCCATTAGGCTCGGGACTTCTATGGT
>Ga0160429_1000866_pt1 | contig 19323 bp, 20 predicted proteins | sample SolpanmetagenomR_FD_108199 | JGI IMG/M metagenome (GOLD analysis project Ga0160429, IMG submission 108199) | Solar panel surface microbial communities from Lawrence Berkeley National Laboratory, California, USA - R | ecosystem: Engineered > Built environment > Solar panel > Unclassified ...
GAGCATTTCCATTTTGTAGCATTGTGTGACACGAGTGTGTGGAGGGTACGCATATGAAAGGGAACTGTGGCATTTGGTAGTTGCGATAGTGATCAAGCAGATCATCAGCTGCTTTCCAAGATAACAAACGCAGTCTGTCGTTTCCCTGATTTTGGTCAGCATAGTTGGAAGCATTAGAGGATACGACATATCACATACTGTATTCAAGCCAAGCATGCCCAAGCTGTCGAGTAGGACTGTGCCAAAATCGTCCACGTATTCGGGTCCATCCTCCATCACAGTCGTCCGGTCGAGCATTGACCAGTCTTGGTTTGGGAGCATGCCTTCTAGTAAGCTGAGCTCTTGTGCTGATGGACTCTTCTGGGACGTAGAGGAATCTGGTGACGATCTCGAATAGGATTTAGTAGTCGAGATCATTGGTTGCTGGGGCTTCTTTGACTCACCTCGGTTTCTGCTTCCGAGGAGCAGGCACTTTTGGCACATGTGGTATGCATTCTTTGTTCAGTCTCAGACATCTGTAGCCCAAAAGCATTAATGCTGCTCTAGCGATGCGAAGCGAAACCGTCTAATGAGGCTACAGGACGGATAATCACGCCTTCAGTGGAAATTCACAAGCATACCTGTCGCATTTGTCATCATTTGACATATCACAAGCCAATTTTTGTTTTCGACAAGCTTCGCATGCTTGAGCACTTCTGGCTCTTCTCGAATTGGATATGTTCATTTCCCTCTGACCTCGATATGAATTCAAGAAGGGCAAGCAATGACCGCAAATACGGGCACGTTGAGGTAAAGCTTGACATATTGTACTAGAATTGGAGGATCGGGAGGCACGAGGGCAAGCGGACTAATGTTGTTGGTCAAGCTGTTATCATTTTACCTCTTTAGGGTTCTTGGCGGGCGATCCGATAGCTTCCGGTTCCGAATCACGTGATCATTACTCTTATAATCTAGGCGTAGTAGTTTCAGATATCGCCTGGGAGTGATGTGCAAATAGAGAATCATAGTGGCTTGCGTCAGTCGCAAGCATACTATAAGGACGTTCAGAAAGAGGTCAACGAGTGTCCGAGATCACTCATGGAAGCCACAAAGGAATGTGAGCGCTCAACATGAATCTGACGGCGCACGGCCTTTGAAGGACCAATTCTTCTTGGAGTGAGTCTCTTTATTGAAGGATCGTTCATACGCTAAAATATGTCAAGGCGTAACGCTCCATGCTGAACCGGGCTAAAAACTCTTCAGGTCGACACCCATTGACTCACAGTAACACTGGTAGTATATACCATGGCCACCACCCCGACCAACATCATAGCAATATCTGCACCACTTTCCCATCTGTTTGTTGCCATAGCTTTGTAGTGCAAGAGTGGTGGGTAAATGTAGACGAGTGGGATGCATGCGAAACTTCCTATCAAAGCCACGAACTTGTCGAGGTCGTCTGCACCGACCCAAGCGATGAATCCACATAAGATGACAGCAGCCGCTCGGAAAACGTTCTTTTTCCATTTGGTCGCAGTGTCCTTCTTCCCAGTCAAATAGCCAAATATCTGACCTTCCACAATCCTTACAGGTGGGAACAGCTGGATAGGTGTACCTACGAGGACCGCGAACGAATAGAGGAACTGAATTGCGTTGACGAGTTTACTGTCTTGTGGAAAATTGGAAATGACCTCAATCTTTGTAGCTGAGCCAAAGGCAGCATATGCAAGTGCGCCGACTGCAGTGAATACAACTGTGATGAGTCCCATAACAATGTATAGGAGTTTCTCGAACTTTTGTGGTTGCTTCATTGAGGTCTGGATTGGTAGCAAAAGACCAATTCCCTCAAATGTGAATATAGCAGAACCAACTGTCAGAGGAAAGCTGGTTGGGTTGAATAGTACAACGGACTTTGCCATGCCCTTGTCAGAAATAGTCGAAATAGTGTAGTAATAGATGTAACTGAGGCCAATGAGAATACAAACGTCAGCAACGAGAGCAGCACCACCTAGCTTCGAGATGTTGCGAATAAGAGCAAGAGGAATGAGTACGACGACTTGTAGCGCAATGAGCACTTTGGATGAAATTGGATCAGGACCTTTGGCCACGGCAACAGCGAAGGAGTGCATGTTCTGAGCAGTAAAAATGATACCAGCGCAGACAAATCCAATCTGGGACAGTGTTACTGAACCAAGAATGATCGCTGACAGATATTTCCCACCTATTGCTCCACCAAGTTCACCATAACCACCAGAATACTTTTTCTTACACTGTAGCAGAAGTCGGAAGCAGAGCGTGGTAACGAGAGACACGACGACGAGCGTGATGGATGAAAACAGTAGGCCTCCGTTGTTGAATGCTTTGGGCAGAAATAGAATACCAGTACCGATAAACGCTTTGAGTAAAGTGAAGAAAGTTTTGGTTTGAGATGCATCGCCTGCTTTCTTTCCTCGAGTTGTTTGACGACGCCCTAATAGTGGTCGAGTCTCAGTAGCCTCTCCTTGCTCTTCTGGATGGTCTGCCTCATCGTCTGATTCAGCCAGATCTTCGCCAGCGAAGCTACCATAAAGATCTAGGAATTCGACGAAATTTTTCGTGACAGGCGCGTAGACTGAGTTCAGACGATGCTGTTGTCGCAGGATGAATTGCCGGCGGAAGCCTCCAGGAGCTAGTTGTTCAGTGGCAGTGTAGGAGTTGGCAGGTATACGGCTGGAAAACGCAGGGGTTATTGGACGTGGAACGGCGCTCATGGTTGCTGCTCTCTTGTGAAGTCCTGCTCGATGTGCCTTTGCATCCATCTTAAATAAGTCACGATGGATATCGCCGCCTTGAAGTCGGAGTGACGATTCTTCGCCATCCAGTATTGAGCCTGCTCGACTTTCGGTCGGTGTGATACTCGCGATTCCAGCACTATAGCCTGTGGGCAGATGTTTGGGGAGGACTGTGGTGTCAACTGCTTCTTCCTCTCGGTGCTCGCCATCTGAATGGGGCGCGCCCGACATAATTGATACACGAAGGAGTCACCCACAGGAAGTTGGAAAGTAACAAAACGTAACCGTCGTGGTTTGGGTAAGGTGTGTCTTGTATCTGTTGGCGGTGTTTAACAGCTAGAAAATGTTGTTTCAGATATTCGTCATAGGGAGCAGCCACGTGATGTAGATCTGTTTGGTTACAAAACGCCTTTTGGGTGACAATCTGTCGTGTCGTAAGAAGTAGACTTCATTATAGCCACCATCTCTAGCTGATCGACCATTCTGTCTTTCGTACGTCTGCCCCCTTCTTTCTTCCCACTTTCCCCTTCCCTCAGAGACGAAGAGACGACGATAAGGCGATTTCCTTAACGGAAAAGTACAAGTTGCAATTCCCTTCGAGTCAACTTGCTGCTCTCAGCAATCCAGACACATCAGGTGGCGGGGCCGTGACCGGTTCAAATGCGCTCGATGTTACTACTAACAAGGAAATCCAGCAGCTTCGTGACGATACTGCTGGTCTTAGACAGGCTAACGGCAATCTCCTGGTCGACGTCGCTGCGCTGAACTCAAAGGGGAAGCTGGTCGTCTCTCGCAAATACTAGTCTGCAAAAGCTGTGTTGCAGGATCATGACACCAGCCTGCAGCTCGGAGACGCAAGACTGAGTCGCCCTCCTCATGCTTCATGTGGCAAGCCAAATGCTCAGGACTATCAAGTGTGGACTAGAGTCTAGAAGGGTCAAACGCATATAAAAGAATACAATATTTATCATAACTAATCATCCGTCACAGACCATACACTGCTCCTAAGGGGCAGGCTTTCGCAACTTCATAAGCCATAAGCTCCGACAGCTTGCCACCACGAACAATCCGAAACTCATGTTCATCCAACCTCACCGATGTTTAGCATACTCAGTGACCGCAACAGCAATGGAAGGTCTACGAAATCCTGCCTCCTCGGCAACTGTCACACTACCTCCACGTTGGTAGCGACTGGCTAGCCTATCGGTATCAGCCTCATCAAAGGCGTCAATGTTGGTAGTGGCAAATTTGCGAGCAGGGACGTTTTTGGCGAAGAGGATATCGAGTTCGTGGAAGGTGCGACCTTTGTCTCGGGGAGACGGAAGTAAGCCCAGATAAGGCACCCCAGACGAAGCTAGCACAACAAGAATTAGTATGGTGTGATTGTTACCGAGTGGAAAATGTCATTGTGCTGGAACACTTACCCAGTGTAACCACGAAGGTTTCAAGTGTTTGGGTTGATCATGAAATTCTCAAGGGTGCCTCCGATGACGCCCGTGATGTTTGAAACATTACGGGCAAGGTAGACCGTCTTTTGTCTGAGACGGGTTAATCCAAATTCGGCGGGAAGTGCCCAGCCTGAAGCGACATGTGGTTAGTCAAGATATGCAGCATAACATGAGACCGATCAGGAACACGCTTACCAAGTTGTCCAGCTGAGAGTTGGAATGTTACAGTCCAGACCAGAGTCAAAATTGCTTGAGCCCAGGCAACAGAGGGATTGTCAGTCCAGACGTTGAGGATGCCGATGAGGCAAAGCTCAGTAGCTATGGCAGCCATACCCCAAACGTAGACGGTCCTGCGGCCAAAGTAACTTGATATAGTGTTAGAAATCATCTCATGTCTACGGATCTGAAATCACATACGGAATCAAGAAGAACCAGTTGGCAAAGCAAGCAAGGAGTGCCAGCGCATTAGCGCCAAGTCCAAGAGAGTACGCAGCATCCATGTCAAGTCCAACCTGCTGGAAGAAGTACGTGCTTGCGTAAGCGAAGCAAAGACCGCAGACCAGTTGGCCACCAAAGACCACACACGCAATCTCCGTGCGGCGACGTTCAAAGCCCATAAAGCAATCCTTATACGTGGTGCCGACAGAGAGTTGCTCTTCGAGGTTGTTCGTATAAATGATCTGAGCAAGTTGCTTCGCAGGATCAATTCCCCTTCTAGGAGCTTGAAGACGACGGAGACTGTGCTCGGCTTCTTCAAGCCTCCTGTGACGGACCAGATACCAAGGACTTTCAGGGGCGAAATAGATAGCAGGAATAAAAAGGCAGGCCAGATCCACTGTAAGGCGAATGGGATGCGATAACCCCAAGAGGCCATCAGATCGAAGACAATGGAAAGACAAAGCAACGTGTGCTTACCCATTGATCCAGACGGTGGACCAATCCACGCAGGACACCAGCTGAGATGAAGTGACCCTAAAATAGACTTAGCACTAACCTATATGCTTCGTATCAACAGAAGCTCTCTCCAGTAGAGATGAAAGCTATAAGGAGCTAGAGAAGAGTATAATGCAGTATTACTTACAAAATGAAGCAGACATTGGTGTAACACGAGTCGAGCAGAGAACGAACATCCTGAGTGAGTCGCCGAATGATGGCCATGCACTGCTCACTTTACTGACCGGGGTAACTCACCACAGTACAGTGGACACTCAATATGGTCGACGTCTGCACATCGAATGGGCTACAAACAACCCGAGCTCTTCAGCGCAAAAATGGTGTACCTCTACCTATGGTGGAAACGACTTTTCTGCAGATGTCCAGAATCGACAATACTGACCATATTCAAGACGAAACATTACTGCTGCAATAAGCACCCTCTCAAGGAATGCTAGTGCAGTTTGTCAAATTGAATGCAATCTTATTCGAGGTTGCACAGCTCATCAAAGTTGTTTCGAATCAAGGTCTACATGTACACGTCCACGAACCAGCGCCACATTTAGCAGACTCTCGCACGAACTCAGCCAACGGCACGATGAACTCTCTCCTAACCTTAAGGCCACGCCCGTGAATATGATATAACATGTCGAGCTAGGTCTGGGTGGAGTGTTTGTGGCAATTTACTTAGGCTATTACTACCTCACGTAGCTACTCTACTACTAATTCCTTTCTGATGACAACTCTGAAGAGGCCAATCCCCAGGCACGCTTATACGCAGATAAATGCAAGCCCCACTCGACCAGTCTTTGCGAAATCGTGTATCTCGAGCTTTTCGAGCCTTTAGTCATCAACTATAACAAAGAATCAGAACCGTCAATGCGCTCCAAATCCTAGCAGCAGGGCTTCCAAGACAACGCAAATAGGACAATGCTCTGTCCAGATGTGTGATAATATGAAGCCCGCGTATCCGAGGCCAGGGAACGATTTCCTTTTCTCAAGGTAACAAAGGCTGTGATTCCTTCGGCATAGCCGTGCTGGTCTATGTACCAAACTGTTCAGCTCTGGAAAAGAAAGCTTTCGAGCATCGTTAGAAATAACCTGCCTGCGGACGTCTTCTGCCTGATGCCCAGTTGTCCCGCATCCGATCTCAAGCATTCACCCTCACCGGTCTTTGATCGAATCTCAAGCCGTGCGCACGTCTGTGCTCAGATATGCCACGAGGTGTGTTTGGCAGGGCAAGGCCGCGGCGCAAATGTAGAAAGGATTGCATGTGTGTTTGGTGAGCACTATGGTACGGTAGAAGGGAGGAGCCGGTGAGAAGCATCGACGCAGATATGTTGGGGTTGGTTGGAGTTGGAGCTCAGGAGAAAGAAGACAAGGTATCGAGAGACAGCTATGAACTTGAGCTCGCATGCACTATTCACATCACATCCTCCACAGTACACTCTTTGCCGTCACCAACTTCCCTTACATCCATCGGTTCGCTCCCTGGCCCTTGATGGTTGTGCTGCAGCAGCTCCACTCGCTCACGTACTTCTCGTTCCTCCTGCTCAATCAACCACCGCATAGCGCCCTCAACCACAGCAAAAACAGCATTCCGCCCCTTGGTAACCTCTTTCTCTCCAAGCATGGCTGGTACGTGGCAGAATAGAACGTCTGCTCGTTTGTCACGTGTGTAGCATTGTGCGAGTGATTCGTAGTAGATGAAGCCGCAGAGATAGGGGCCTGCTTCGTGGTGGGTTGTGATGTTTAGATTTAGGCCTGAGGTCTTGTGTGATACGTCTGTCCTGTCCTTGCCTGTCCTGTCCTTGTTGGGACGTAACTCAGAATGTTGTGTGTAACACTCGGAGTCTTTGTGCTTGTCGCTGTGGATCCAGCAGGTGTCATTGGGAACGACCTTGCTGGGTGGCTTTGATGAATCCCTGCGAGGAGGCCGCTTTCGTGCTTCGGCTTGTTCATCTTCTTCTTTTGGTATTGAGATCGCAGCGAGGGTTGTTGACAGGGCCGCCCGTGCAAAGATAGCGACTTGGTCTATGTCCAGTGCCGTGCCTAGACCAGCGGGTACATCTTTCGCAGCCCACGGATCCCTGCCTCCGTCTACATTATCAATAACCTCACCTTTGTCATCAGGTATACGATGATACCCCTGTTGGGCTTCCCGTAGTTTCCACCACGAACTCCGCATACTTTGAGAGAAGGCGAGACGTTCGAGGCCGAGCGACGGTGGATCGTTGCAGTAGGATGCTTGACCTAGGTGGATTATGAGAGTTGGGTTCGGTGATGTTGGAGGAGGTGGTTTTGTGGTCTCAGTGGAAGGCGGTGCATGTGGATGACGAAGCGGTACTTTAGGGGAAGAAGCATTGGAGGCAGCATGAAGTGGTCGACCAAGAGTAGGAGAACTTGCATCGATATCATCATGAAGTTGCTGGATGTAGCGTCTTGTATAGCCGTATTCTGTCTTTACGTAGGCGTCTTGCTCTGCTGTTGGGTTAAGTATGTTCACTCTCGCCCTTCTTCTTCTTCCCTCCTTCTGTCGAGTGGTCTCATCTTTGCTGTCTGCGGGAGGTAAATCAAATTCGATATGAGGAGGAAGAGCTTTGGCGATTTCGTTGGAAGCGTTGATGTTGTAATGTCCACCACGTCCATTGGGGAAGGGACCGAACGAGGTAACGATGACGCTATAGGTCTCTTTGGAAGAGATGGGGGATGTGGTGGATGATGTTCTAGAGTGAGGAAGGTGGTGTAAGTATACGAGGAGTGAATGCATGCTATAGAAGGAACTCACGGTCCACCTCCCATTGTACTTGTGAGCTATGGTGATTTGGGCGGAATTAGCGCTGAGATTGGTGGAATTGTATATGGTTGCTAGATGTTGTTGTGTTTGAGTACCTTGCTGGCTCAAGAGATATGAAGCACAGCTGAAACACCTCAGGGTAGGCGGAACTGGCTGGCAAAACAAGCTCTCAGGCAGCAAGTTTTGACTCATATTGTTTGTCATAAGCATGTTTCATTATTCAACAGATGCTATGTGAGCATATATATACAGGGAAATCAAACACCATTGCGTATTGCCATCTTCGCTCTCATACTTAATCACCCCCACCAGCTGACCACCATGGACCATTCCCATTCACCCTCTACCCAGATGGTCGTACTCACCCGCAAGATAGGACGTTTTGATGACACAATCGTTCAGCTTTGCGCGGAAGGTTGCTAATAGTGAAACCAGATCGTGGGACGGCGTAGTCCTTAAAGATCGGGCAGTGATCAGATCGTGCCACTAGAAGGAACTGGTACCTGATGGCCACGACCTCTTGGATATCACCCCTAGTGACGACGAGCAGGCCGCGAAGCGAGCAATTGTCGGTCTGTGATAGATAGCGGTAGCAGCGGTGGTGGTAAGAGCATTCGATGCTGAGTGACGATCTGAGTCGTGCTGCGATCTAGAATGTAGCGTGACTGCTATGCATACCGAGAAAGAGCGAATATGCTTGTTGAATCATTGTTTGTGTTGTAGACCATAGGTTTTCTGTAAGCTCATTCAACCTCGTAGCTGTTTCTGAGTGTCCTTTGGCGATGTAGTAAGCCAATGAATGACACAAGTGCTGGCCATGACTATCACAATATGTTAGTACTTCCTTGGTTATATGCCAGGGAAGGCTTGACATACCATCTAGCGTGCATATCAGAAAGCACACCCAGCCAGTCTCCATAGATCCCATCGTAACGAAGTAAGCAAAGTTGAAGATTTCGGTCGGCATAATCATTAGAAGACCGTATATGGACTTCTTAATCAAAGTCTCCAGTCTCAATATTGCTGGCTTCTCTGTTGTAATCATCGTTGGTAATGGTGACGACTCAGCGTCTAGATCTGTGCCAGACTTGATGCCAACGAACTGTCTCGTTGCGCTATCGACAGAACTTGGGTCTTGTTGATCCTGAATAACGATGCGGTGGCGAATAGCTGGTTTAAGTAGCCATAGGTACAGTCCAAGTACCAATACTGTCGAGAGTGTGCTGCAAGCCATGAGGGCAATAAGCCATTGCCTGGGGATACGAATTTCACAAGAGTCAAAAGTCTTGATGCTCGCGTCTGAGAATACCATTGAGGCAATAAAGACGGCCAGCGCCCACACACAAGTGTAAAAGAGATTCCCGATCCAGATCCAGTCTCTCGACCGTGCAATTTCAGATGACCGAACGTTATGGGCGCGCTCGATGAAGAAAAAGACTAGACTGCCTCGATTGAGCGCATACCAGACGAAGCATATTATTACGCTTGAGCGACATGCTGCAGAGGTTGTGGTAAGACCAACACCACTATACATCATAGCTAATGTGAAGATCATGCAGATAGCTGTGCCATATATTGAAAGTGTGAGACATCGTAGCACATTAAGCGCTTTGACTGGTAAGTAGTAGAATTGTCGTAGTCGAATTGCTGCAAAGATGTTAGATAGAGTATGTTGGCTTGATGAGAGAGAGGCTTACTGAATAGGACTGTTAATATCATAATACTGATGAGTGAGACGGCAGTATAAACAACTTGTCCAGTGACATCGAAATGCGTGCCCTCTTGCAGATTTCCGATTATGGTTATCCCTCGTCGTGATAGTCTGTCACTCCAGAATGTAAGTGTGTTCATCCTGTCACTGTAAATATGAGACAATGCTGCAACGATTCAAGTGATTTGATGTGATAGATGTGTAGCAGAACAATTAGATGCTAGGACGACCAATTAGGATAACTGAATAACAGCAGATCATGCGGGACAAGTTGCCGTAGTTATACATTGGCAGGGTGACAAGGAAGGAGAATTCTGCCGGATTGAGCTGACAGGACCCATCCTAATCCACAAGTAGTTCGCGCAAATCCTGCACTTCTTTCAGCTATAGAGTTAAGGCATACGAAGTACTCCAAATAGCAGCAGGTCTAGAAGGCGGTTTATTGACGTACGCTTAGGCAGTATCAGACCGGTAAGACTGTGAGTTGTGACTTTTCTTGCGCCGGGATATTCAAGGTGGTATCATGAACACGAGGAGTCGAAAGCTAACAACATCCCAAGCAGGTTGATCTTCCAGAATCCTCGTGTTCTGTCTTATGGCGCCACTGTATGGTCTTTCCCAACGCTCAACCCAAGCATTGTCGTTCTGTCACGCAACAGCCAACCACAACGAAGAGAATCTACTCCGGAGGCCTGAAACGTCTGCTAAAAGTGCCTCATCGCTGACGCAGCTCATTGTTATAATTGTCCTAGAAAGGCCGTATCGCATACGAAATGGAAATAGATAAAAAGCCTCCGAAAGTGGTTTGCCAGAGTGATCTGCTGGATCGTTGCCAGAAGCGTGGAAGCCACCTTCGACTGTTACTGTGAAAGTACTCGTGGCAATATATCTGTTGGTGACGGCCGGGAACAAGTCCATCGATGAGACATTTTGTCGATGAGGTGTGGTTGTTGATAAGGTGGCGAAGACGGTAGAACCCCCTTCATTTCCATAGCTGAATTAGGCGATTATCCCGCCCAGTTTCCAACCTCACTCCATCTCCTCCCGATGTCAAGCATCTCCAATTGCAAAGTCGAGAGACCATCTAGAAAGAAGCCATCTCGTCTCCAGGACGTCTTGGGCAATAAGCGCCTTCTGGACGCCATCTCGTTCGGGAAAAACCACAGAAGCTCCGTGAATCCCCCGAGAACATTCTTCAGCCTTCACGGGCCTCGACTTAATCTCCTGAAATGTCCCGTCTCACGAACGTGCTTGTGGCGGCAGCACTATGTGCCACTCATGTTCTGGCCGTGTGCTATGATCCTTCACCAGCCTTTCCTCCCTCAGCTTCGAAAGTGCTAGCTGAGGATAAAGACTTCTGGAATGATCTAGACAATATTGTGGATCATGTTCTCGTTGGTAATCGCTACAACACTTCATCCTTCTCCATTGAGGTCACAACATCTGAGCGGACGCTGTGGTCACACTATCATACAGCTAGCGCTTTGAATGAGTCTATTGGCGTGCGCGAAGTTGATGGAGATAGTCGATTCCGAATTGCTAGTGTGACAAAGACGTTTACTGTGCTTGCTCTGTTGCATCAAGTAGATGCTGGTAAACTTCGTCTGGATGATTCTGTCAAGGAATATATCGAGGAGTTTCAGGGACCTCATGCTGGAACTTTACCGTGGAAAGACATTACTTTGAGGTCTCTAGCCAGTCAATTAAGTGGCATACCACGAGAACGTATGTATATATATGTAGTACTGCAAACGTGACATCAGCTGAATGATCCTGCCCAGTCTCTTTATCGGAAGTAGGTCTGGAAGATCCAGCAAAATATGGTCTGCCTATGAAGTCTCGCCCAAAAGACCTGCCGCAATGTGATACATACACACCTGGATTTCCCAAGAACATCACTCCTTGTACTCGGAAAGGTATGTTGTCCATACTCTGTTGTACCTATTTGCCATTGCTCACTCTCCACAGATCTCATGGATAGACTAGCCTCAACACCACCTGTCTTTGCTCCAAACCAAAAATCAACATATTCCAACGTCGCCTTTGAGCTTCTCGGCCTCGTTCTCGAAAATGTCACTGGCATATCATACGACAAATTAATCCATCAAACAATACTCGACCCAATCGGTATGACAAACACTTCCACAACCACACCAAGTCACACCGTAATGGCCATCCCTGCATTGGACAACTGGTGGTCAAATGACCTAGGAGTTCAATTACCAACTGGAGGCATCTACTCCAGCTCATCAGACCTATCACGTTACCTCCGCTACATCTTGTCACATTACAACTCACTCGCTGGAATAAATTGGTTTGGCGGTGTGTCGTGGAGTGGCAGCGAGTCCTCCTTCTATGGAATTCCCTGGGAAATCTTTCGCACCAGCAAGATTCTTAGTCCTATTAGTAAACCAACTACGTTCATTACAAAGGGAGGCAGTCTACCTGGTTATTATAGCCATATCATTATGCTGCCGGACTACGATCTTGGTGTTACCATTCTTGTTGCGGGCCAACAAGCATTACTAGCTGAATTGCGAGAGGAGGTGACGGTCCCGATTGTGCGAGCTGTTGATGCTGCTATTGCCAAGGATATTGACAAGAGATACTCGGGATCATATGGTATGTTCAGACGTGCGTTTCCGGAGAAAAAGAAACTATTCACCCACTTCCATCCTATCCTACCCGCCACTCTCCACGGATTCCAGTTTTAGCTATGCACCTACTTTCTTGTCTTGCTTACTCTCTCACCATCGCGCAAGACCCCTACAACTCATCAGCTTTCCCCCACTAACACCCTTCCCTGAAAGTCCCCCACAACACCACCCTAAACACAACACTGTCCCTCACCGCCTCCCCCACAACCGGTCTAACACTAACCACCTTCATCTCAAACTCAACGGACGTCCTCACCACAATCTTCCACGACCTCCTCCAAGACCCCAACCGTTCCTCTCTCCCTCGCTCAGCATGGCGCGCCCAGCTCGTGCCAACCCTCTTGTACAAAAACCAAAGTACGCTGAGTGGTGGGATATGGCGGGTTGTGCCTGTGCGTAATCGCTGTGCTGGTGCTAGTGATGCTGAGGATGGCGAGGTCGACGAAATGCATGGTGAGGATGAGGACAGGATACGAGAAGAACTAATGAAACATGTCCATCTAGAAGAAGAAGGCAGAGCTCGCTGTCAGATTGAGAAATGTACCAAACTCTTCAAGAACTTGGGTTTCTGGCGGAGACATGTGGATGTTAGACATGAGGCGTGGTTTGAGCGTTTGAGGGAGGAGGGAGGGGTACGTTTCGATCTTTTCTACTTACGTTTTTTTTTCTCTCGTTGGGGCTTGTACTAATTGAGTTTTGTATAGTCTACTACAAGAACTCAACGCCTTATCACCCCGGCTTCTACCACATCCACATCCACATACACTAGCCAGCTCGAAAACGAAAGCAATATATGGACTGCTGACTGCATGACTGATGTTGACAATGTCATGTATGTGGGAACACCGGTGAATGAAGTTGTCTTCTACTTTGATGATGGAGGAGTTGTCAAGAGTATTGAATTGAGCGCTTTCGGTATTACTCTGGTGCCTCAGGAAGAGAGGAAGGTGGATGTGAATGTGAATGTGGATGTGGACGGGGTTATTGGTCCTGACGTTGGGCGTGCGCCGGGGCAGGGACAGGTCGTGCTTGATTGATTGAATGAATGAATGATTGATTGATTGAGTGTGGTGGCAGCAGGTAAGATAGTGGCTGATATATGTATCTACCACACCAGACATTCGGAGTGTATCAGTAGGTAGTCAAACTCTACAACGTTCACGACTATCACTGTTACTCTTTTCACTTTAACATATAACACTGAACTCTTCTCCATTTATCATCTCTTTCTCTTTCTTTAACCTTCGACCAGCCGAAAGGACGATTGCGATACTAAAAGGCTAAGAGCAATCATAATCACAATCAACGAACGATAGAGCTTCATGCCTTGTTTCGATTTTGCTTTCCTCTCATCTGAGTGGGCCCCGTCGGTCGATTATGAAGATTACGAGGGTATCACACATCTTGAGACACAGCATCACAGCATCAAATCGAAGCATATCATGAAGTAAGTAAAGGAAGCAAAGCAAAGCAAGGGAAGAAGGAAAGAAAAGGAACAGAATAAAATAAAATAAGATAATTAACTGAGCCATAAATATTAGATTCTATGCGTTCCTGTCGGTCTAGAGATATATAGCGTATGTAAAGAGAAAAGCAAAATACTCAAAATACTCAAGTCGTAAGATGGTCGTTATTTCTGATCTCATCCCAAATGTGAGGTCTCATATCGCAAACATCTCTTCTGGCTTATGGCCGGCGGCGGCAGGGGTGGGTGGGTGGGCGGAAGGGCTGATTTCGAGCGTGAACATAGCGAAACGAAGCGTCTGTCTCATTTTGCCACCCAGCTCAATCATCCATAACACCTCCACCACTACCATGTCGAATCTCCATATCATCATCCTCAACATGCTCATGCTCATCCACAACCGCCTCACCAATCCCAGCACCATCAAATTCACCAACAACATGTGGAGCAATACCAGCAAGCAAAGCCTGCGTCTCACTACCTTCCATCACATCTTCTCCTTCCTCCTGCTCCTCATCCCTCCTCACCTGCCGCTGCAACCTCGACTTCGGTCTCTTCATCCCACCACCCCAACCTGTTCCCGTCCCTGGCCGACTCGTCGTAAATCCACTCCGATACCCACTCATTCCCCCTCCCTCCCCCAACAGCGGAATATTCGAATAACTCGGCTTCCACCCACGCATCCAGCCATCAACCTCTTTCCAACTCCATCTATATCCGCCTACACCACCAATCTCGTCCGAAATGGGTACCGGATGGCCCACGACCAGGACGGGTTCAGCACGGTCTTCCACCCTTTTACGACTACGACTTCTGGAAACGTCGCGATGTGTATGAGTTGGTTCCGAGCGTAGAGACGTCGGTTTACTTTCTGCACCTGCAGCGGCTGTTGTCGTTGCTGCTTTAAGAAGTGCAGTGGTAGGCGTAATAGCGCCATCACGACTACTAACGAGCGTGCGTTCCGAATCGAGACGGGTGCTTACTATACTTGCTTTTGCTGCCGAGCCAGCTTGTTCCTCCTCGCTCAACAACAACACAGCCTCTCTCTCCTCACGTCCAAACCACCAAAACTGCCCCGCAACAGCCGCATCAAGCATAAGCACGCCCGCCGCCCCAAGAAAAAACGGCGCCGCATTCTTGATCCACGCGATCCTGTCACTGCCTTCATGCCCGACCCACCCGTTGCACCCATGTGCGGGATAGTCGGACCAGAAAAGTGGGTTGGCGAGCATACTGGCGGAGTAGAAGAGATTACCGAAGAAGGCGGCGATGAAGAGGGAGATGCTTAGACCGGCTGTTGAGCGACGAGAGTGGTTTTTGAGGAGTTGGGGGAGGCGGGAGAGGAGGTAGAGGGCTGTTGAGGTCCAGGAGAGGAGGGGGCCGAGTGTTGCTTTTAGGCTGTGTAGAGAGGTGGTAGAAGAACTGATGTGACGAGTTGTGGTGGTGAGAGTTGAGGTTGGGATGTTGGAGGGTGATGATGGCAAGGGAGAGGCTGATGTGGCGAGGACGAGGACGAGTGTGGTTAGAAATAAGACTGTGCGTGGCGAGGGTGAAGGGAGGTCGTCTTTTCTGGGCTTAAGACGGTAGAGAGCCTTGCGTTTCTTGTTGCGGTCGCACGGCGTGGCCATAACGCTGGTGCCGGGCGTGGCGTCCTCGAGTCTTGTGACGTTGGTGACTACGGATTGAAAGGAGCCGTAGTTTGGTATCGCAAAGATACCTTCTCTCGGCCTATGGCGAGGGATCTCTTTCGGCTTACTCGGCGACGAATCTCTGACCGTGCTAGATCGCTTCGAAGTGTTATCCATATACACCTCTTCCATATCGCCCTGAAACCGTTGTCGAAATAACAACGCCGGTTCAGAAGCAGCACGAGATTGTGCCCCGTGGCTACTATGCACCAGAGTGCTCGAACTATCATTATCGAAATGATTGCCCAGTCCTGTTCCTTTTTGCCTCCACAGCATGCGCACAGGCCGCCCGTGTTTCAGCTTTTCGTACCAGATCCATTGTGCCACTAGCATGAAATCAACAAAGGTATAGTACCCTCCAATGATAATCTGCCATGTTGCTTGTTGCGTCAAGATTGCTCCTGACAGATTGCTGACATCACCGGCGCACCATTCAATTAGGAAGAAGATGCTGAGCCCCGACGTCGATTTGATGTGGTAGTTCTTGTATAGTTGGGGTAGCTGCGCGAACAGCCAGGAAATACAAGATAGAGTGCCCAGGAGGACGGAGAGAAAGGCTAGTGGCGTGGGTATACAGGTGCCGGTGGCGATGGAGATGTAGTGCAGGAATTCGTAGGTAGGGGTGCAATGTGGTGGGAGGGAGGAGGAGGGTGTTGGGGCGAAGATGTGCTTGTTATCGGTCCATGCTGGTGTGGTGTTGTTCATGATATGCTGGGCAGATAAAGGCTGATGGCGCCTGTAGAATGCTCGTCTAGGACGAGTGTGCTTCTAGTAAGAAGTGGGATGTTTTTTGCTATACTTCGTATATCTGATTGCTGACGTCGCTGTCGCAGTTTCGGCGACGAGGTAAATAATTGTCCGAAGACCCGTATGAGGCGACGATTGCTAGGAACGACCGAGTTGATGTTGATGTAGAGATAGATTGTCGGCGATGTAGATGGTGATATTGATGAGACAGAGTGTTGGAATAGAATGGATGCGGCAGATAGATGAACAGACGGCTTCTTGCTGCTTATCTGTTCGAGTATTATCGTCTCATGTGTTGTATGCAAGATAAGGCGAAAACCCCACAACAACCTTAACTTAATAAAGGCGATGCTTCGGGAGGATGTCCTCCGAGAGAGAGAATGATACAACCAGATGTAAAGTCTTCAATATAAATCGCATCACGTATAATCGATAGTTCAAAATGTAACTAATGATTTACTATTTCTGGTGGTTACCTTCACCTCCACGTATACTGCGATGTCAATGGAGGTGTAGTGGTCTGAAGGTGAAATCCATGCCACATTCCCATGGCCTTGGCATTAAGAGATCCCACGTACTCAACCTAATCCAAAGGGTTGAGAAGTTGTGAAGAGTGCTGGAGGGACTTTTCAAGTCGAACTCGGTAGCTATGTTACAAGTCTCCAAAAGGTCGATGTGGGATCTATGTTGAAAGTTGGTCTTACGAATGAGGCTCAGGGTGAGAGCATGGTCAATTCAGGGAATACCCTCACCGGGTATATGAAGGACAGATGATGCAGGAGATTATAATTATCACTATGCACTTACTACTACTACTCCAGTGCTACTATGATACAGTATTGTCTCTTTCCAATAGGATATCCAGCCACACTACCACTACTTTACACCTTCCCGAATGCACCTATGCTTCAGACTTCATCGAACGAGTCATCGTTGTCCACAGTATCGTACACAAGCTCCTTTTTCTCATATGGTGGCCTGTCATATCCAATGTCAGTTTCCGACTGGATTAATTCCCAGGGAAATGCAAACCCACCAAGAGAAAACAAACAACTCCAAACTCTTGCCAGAAACATTGAAAAGGTAATGCACACCTACATCAAAAAGTTCTTGGCTCCAACAATGGCTGCTGTTCCGACAGTGTAAAACCACAACAAGGTGCTCCAGCTTCCCGACTGTCCAACAGATAACGCAATGAGATCGTACACCAAGCAGGCGCCAATGATCCAGTCAGAAGCAAGGGCGCCAAGACCGAAGCCAACACCGGTCAAGATCTTGACGAGACCACCTGGGTTGGAGTAGTCACCAACGTAAAATGCTGCAGAGGTGTTGTGGAGGAGATCGAGGACACCAATACCAGCAAAGGTCTGGTAATCAATGTTAGTGATTTTCATCCATTATTCTGCTCTATTTGACGTACCTTTGCAACAACGTGGGTGAGCCATGAGGAAGTAGAGTTTGTGTTCATCTTTCCGAGTCTGAACATGCAGTAGTAGAGTTGAGAAAGAGTGTTGATTGTGACGAATATGTTGGAAATATCGAGACGGTTGGAGTTCCAGAAGAACAACCAGGCTGTAGGATCACAATGTCAGAACGTATACTTGGTGGCTTTTGAGTTTTGGTTTGATAACTTACTGCCAATACAAAAGTTACCGAGAGCGTAGAAGGGGACAAAGTCAACAATCTGGTCAAGCTCGCTCTTCTCCTTGGGGTTGGTGGGCTTCAGCTTCCAGAGTCTGTATAGCCAGTAACATTGGAAGGCTTGCTGAGGAGTGAAGAAAGCACCAATGAAGCTGGAAATGAGGTAATTAGACTTATGTTTTCGACATGATTACAGGCTAGAGAAGGAACATACAAGGGGTTGGGACTGAAGAATGACAAGTTTGCGTCGTGAATCTCCTTCATGTTAGGTGAAGAGAGACCACCATAGGTTTGACAAGCGAAGTCGTAGAGGAAACTGGCTGGAGCGATCCATTTCGCAGTTTCGTAGGAAAGACCAATGTAAGCCATTGTGTTAAGAGGTTGTTGTTGGAAGTTGAAGTTAGTGAGATGTGTGTAGATGAGGAGGTGGTATTGTGCTGTATGAAGAGGAAGACAAGTGGGTAGGTAGAGTACGAAGTAGAGAAGCTCTCAAAGTGATGCGGTCATAGCGATCCCCCACATCAAGCCACATTCCGAACCAAGATCTCTTATTACCGATTATCTCCTATTTCCATCCTAAATGCGACACGTTTCTTGTACCCCTCTGTTGCCTTGACCTCAATTCCAGACTGCAGTTCGAGTCAAAAACGACTTCTGAATGGTCAGTTTAGTCAGCAGTATGCTGAGACTAAACCAGAAATGGTGTCAAAGCCACTTCGAGGCCATTGAAGATCATGGAATAGTCATCATATTGCGGTTCTTATCGGTAGCGGGGTCTAGGGCCTATAAAGTCTGAGCTTGTCGTCACTTCAATCAATCTTTTATCTGCCATTTCATCTCCTAATCTCCTAATCTTGCTCTGTCTTTGATAAACAACATGACCGACCAAATTCCCAAAAAATGCAAGGCTGCCGTCTTCGAGGAGGCCGGTAAAGACCTCGTCATCAAGGATGTTGATGTGCCTCAACCACAAAAGGGTGAGGTGTTGATTAAGGTGATTGCTTGTGGCGTATGTCACAGCGATTCCATGTTTGGAAAAGGCGCCTTTGGTCCTATGTTTCCTCGTATTCCTGGCCACGAAGTCATTGGTGAGGTTGTCAAGCTCGGTGATGCTGTCAACAAGTGGCAGATTGGTGACCGTGTCGGAGGACCTTGGCACGGTGGCCACGATGGTATGTATTATCGTAGAAACGTATTGGGTGGAGTAATGTTAATAAATATGATATTTCAGGCACCTGCAGGGAGTGCAACCGTGGTAAATTTCAAATGTGCAAGAATGAAGCTATCAATGGTATCTCTCGTGATGGTGGATGTAAGTTGATAGGTGCACAATGGCTTCTCTGACGTCTGCTAATATGCTGGAAATAGATGCAGAGTACTGCACCCTCCGCGCTGAGGCTGCAGTACAAATCTCCAAGGAGCTTGATCCTGTCCAAGCAGCTCCTCTGCTCTGCGCAGGTGTTACTTTGTTCAACGGGTGCGTACA
>Ga0160429_1000867_pt1 | contig 19292 bp, 15 predicted proteins | sample SolpanmetagenomR_FD_108199 | JGI IMG/M metagenome (GOLD analysis project Ga0160429, IMG submission 108199) | Solar panel surface microbial communities from Lawrence Berkeley National Laboratory, California, USA - R | ecosystem: Engineered > Built environment > Solar panel > Unclassified ...
GTATGGCTAAGAACACTTAAATCCAAATGTGACGTAGCTTGCTAACGATTTACAAGGCGCCGGTTTCGGTATGCTCGAAAATAACATTCTAAGATGTGACCACGACTGATTATTTCAGTCACAAAACCCACCGTAGAGATCCTTTCAAACAATGGCATCTCAGTCACAGTCGCTTGCCGAACTCTTGAGCGTGCCAAGAATCTTGTTTCTGGAACTAATGCTACGCCTATCTCACTAGACGTGGAGGATGAAACTGCGTTGGATGCTGAGGTAGCAAAGAATGCTATTGTTGTCTCACTCATTCCGTACACGTTCCACGCCACGGTCATCAAATCCGCCATAAAGAACAAAGTCAATGTTGTCACAACCAGCTATGTCTCTCCCGCTATGAAGGAATTAGAGGCGCAAGCCCAGGAAGCCGGCATCACGGTCATGAACGAGATTGGCCTCGATCCAGGTATCGACCATCTTTACGCTGTCAAGACAATTGATGAAGTGCACAATGCCGGCGGCAGAATCTTAGGTTTCAAGTCATACTGTGGTGGCTTACCCGCTCCCGAAGCTTCCGACAACCCGCTCGGCTATAAGTTCTCGTGGAGTGCCCGTGGTGTACTTCTGGCTCTCCGAAACGCAGCCAAGTATTACAAGGACGGCAAGGTTCAGGAGGTACCAGGACCCGAGCTCATGGCGACTGCAAAGCCATATTTCATCTATCCCGGATTTGCCTTCATCGCCTACCCGAACCGTGATTCCACTGCTTACAGAGAGATGTACAGCATTCCTGAAGCTCAAGATCTCGTTCGCGGCACGCTGCGCTATCAAGGTTTCTCCTCCTTCGTTAAGACGCTCGTGGACATGGGCTTCCTTTCCGACGAGCCCGCAGATTACCTCAAGGCTGGCAGCAACATTTCCTGGAAGGAAGCGACCTCCAAGGTCTTGGGTGCGACCTCGCGGGACGAGCAAGATCTGATCTGGGCTATCAGCAGCAAGACAAAGTTTGAGTCTACAGACGAGAAGACAAGGATTATTTCGGGTCTCAAGTGGATCGGTCTCTTCTCTGACGACACCATCGATGCCCGCGGCAACCCACTGGACACCCTTTGTGCGACGCTGGAGAAAAAGATGCAGTACGAGAAGGGCGAGCGGGATATGGTGATGCTCCAGCACGTGTTTGAGATTGAGCACAAGGATGGTAGCAAGGAGACGAGGACGAGCACTCTGTGCGACTTCGGTGATCCCAAGGGATACAGCTCGATGGCGAAATTGGTCGGTGTGCCGTGTGCAGTGGCTGTGTTGCAGTTGCTGAAGGGGGATGCGGCGTGGACGAAGAAGAAGGGGATCTTGAACCCAATGACGTCCGATTATTTCCCCATCATGGATGAGCTGAAGGAGAAGTATGGTATCTTTTTGGTGGAGAAGACCATTGGTTGAGAAGTCCCACAAGCGATCGGAATGGGAACCAAGAACAGATACAGAACCCTTACGAATACGTAGACTCTGAATGAACATAATGAGACTCCCCTTGATGCGAGAATCCAAACCTCATGGCTTACCCTAAGGTTCCTGCTTTCCGTGCACCTGTGACTCGCTCCCCACCCCAGGAGTACCCTTCCTCTCATAATCAGCCTCATACCGCCGCCACACTTCCGCGTCCCGAGTGATGCGTCGTTCTCGCCGAACAATCTTCTCATGCTCCCGTAATCGCTGATCGGCTTCGATCATGCTGCCGATGGTCATGCCCGACATTATCAAGAAACTGTGCTTTGATCAGAACGCTTTTCCTCTGAAGATGAGTGGATTTTCGTGACACGTACACTTTGAATTGGACCGTCAATCCGCGGACAACCGGGCTATATAGATATGCGGCTGTGCCCACGAGACCGCTGTAGAGTCCCCACTATGTTGCTCGTTAGCTTTTGTTGATGCAACATCGGAAACGACACCGTGAGCGATCTCGAGACAATAGGATTGCGCAGGGACAAGGTACAGGAGGGGAAGATGCGGAATATCAAATATCGCTAGAAGCGACTGCACAGCGTCAAAACAAGAAAGCAGAATAACGTACTCTGGCAGCTCCAGTTACAGCACCTCTCGTAGCGACCCAAGCGGCCTCGTTCAGCTCCGGATCATCTCGATCCAGATTCCCATGATGTCGCATATCGTCAATACTGATGGTATGAACATTGGTGTTGGTAACTGTTGGAGGAGAATTCCGCGTCGGCAGACTACGTCACGTTTTCTGCCGAAAGAGGCAAAGAATCCAAGCACGCACGCGACACGGACATGGTTGCAGTGGTTGTTTAGCTGTATTCGGCTATCATATTACTCAGAGGTCTACCATATGACAATATATCTATGTTCAATCCAATCGTTCAAGTTAATGTACCAAGCCTTATGTCCAACCCATTATCCCATACCGTCCTATGCACACCAAAAGCCTCTACCTCCAAATCGGGCGGCGGCCACCCTGTGTATTGGAAGGTAAATGTGGACGCCTGCGCTGATGCTATACATACCGTGTCCACTCCGTGTGTTCCGTTTCGCCAAGAGCATCGTGTATGTGCATGCATTGTTGTGTCTTCTCCAGTTGCCCCCCCGATCCTCCCATCTCATCACCCAGTGCTGGCCCTGACGCCCATGTAAAGATTCCCAAAGCTTGTTGAACTTCGAATCGAAGATGATCGATTCGTGTGATCTTGTTCTCAATGCTGAGAATCGTCCTTACTGTCCCTCTTCTCCCTCACCTTCTTAGGCAAAACAAGCCGCAAATCATCCGCCCTGCTGCCAATACTAGGCGATTTTTCAAGCACCATCTCAATTTCGTCCATCAACGAAGGCGGCCCGTCTGGCAGGTTCATGGTCGCACCATCGAAGTTGAGCTGCTTTTCCACGCGCGGTGTGCTGTCGGTCTTGACCTTCTCAAGCAACTCGGTAACATTGGCTGCCATTGCCGAGACCTGTATGTCCTCTATCACATCATTGGTATAGCCTTGGTCAGGAATTATATCCTCGAGCGGGAGGCCATTCGTTATGCGGTAGTTGCGCTCCAAATATTGCTGCAATCTGCTGACCTGAAAATCCCAGCCGTGATGGAGCAAGCCAACAGCAGCTTGGATGTCTTGCTGTGTCAACGTAATAGGTAATGCATTCGAAGGCCGTCGTGGTTTCGGTGATACGACTCTACTGACGATCCGCGTTCGCATGGAACTAGATTGCTGCTCAGGTTGGGGTGATCCAACACCTTGCACCTCCGTAGCTTCTTTGATCGTTTGCTTGATGCCCTCCTCTCTACTCTCGTCCATCGTTGGTAGCACTAGTAAGGTGGTGTTTTCCTCGAGCGCATTGACAATGTTTGTGAATCCAGACAACGGGATCTCATTATTGTCACAGTAAAGCTGCTGCAGTGAAGTATTGTGCCTGATAATATCCGCTATCGTGTCTGCGCCACGATGACCAAGCCTCTGGAAATGGACACACAAAGTACGAAGGCTGTTGTTTTGCTTCAAGCCGACTAACGCGCGATTGAGGCCCGGACCAAGATGGATCGCTTCCAATTTCGCGTCCTCCCCAGATATGTCCAAGGATTCTAGGACGATATTGCGCGAAAGCAGAGCCTCCAGCGAATCAATTGTCTCCTCGCTAGCGCTGCCTGGGAGTGATGGTCGCGAGATGTCGAGATGGGTTATCGTAGTGTTACCAGCAAAGGCATCGATCAATCTCCGAAAATACGATTCCTCCTCGAATTCCATATACCGAATGGTCAAATACGCCGGCGCGTAACCACGTCGTACTGCGGAGACCAGCTCATGAAACCCAGTCTCAAAGCGATTTCGGCTCACGTCGAGATGTATCTCCCGACCTTTGCCTGGCTCTGTCGTCATGCACGATAGTAAAGTGGCAATGTCCCGGCCGGAGATGCGAGTGCTGTCGAGTCTTAGTTCCCGCAAGAGCTTGGATTGCGTGCTTGCCAGATAGATTCCTATAGATTCAACTGTAGCTGAGTTGATAGTTGTTCCACTAAGATGCAATTCTTCAAGCCGCCAAGAGCGAAGGATGTGTGGGTCTAGAAGTGGACTTGGAGAGCTCTCTAAGACAAGATTTGCAAGGCACAGTTTTCGAAGGTTCTCGAACGATTCGACTTGCGCGCCGAATGTGTAAGGGTCCAGACGAAGAGGGTTCTTGGACAGATTGATCGCCTCAAGAGTGGAGGAGTGGGCATTGCGAAGAGCGCCGAAAAGTTGAGCGAAGTCCCGGTCCGATATACCGCAGTCACTGAGCTCGAGAGCTCTGAAGTGACAGCGAGGGTTGGAAGCCGATTCTATAAGATAACCCATATCGGTTTCGCCCATGCGTATACCGTTAAGGATGATCCAATCAATGTTAGTCATCTGGTGCTGGAACAAAAGGTATAATGCTTCTGCTATTCCGCAACCGGGATCGCTATGCCTTCTTTCGTCGAAAGAATCAGGTGGGATGCGAGAAATGCAGAATGAGAAATCGACACGCCTTAACCGCTGGTTTGTAATGGCCAAGGCTCTAATCTCTTGAACCAGCAGGCGAGCTCTTGTAAGTTCTTGCGTGTCTACCTCGATAACGGATCCTCTCTTGGTCTTTGAACAGATGTGCTCATTACCATGGTGATCGCGGATGCCGCCGAGGTTGTCCAGCGAGACATTAGCAAATGAGAGTGAAATGAAGGATTCGTGATAACGTAGTGCTCGCAGGACTGCAAGAAGCTCAAGGCTGCTGTAGTCTGTACGACTGTTGCCAGGTGGTGGAAGAAGTTCGAAGCAAGGAGCGTCCTCGTAAGGGTAGCTGAACTGGTAGCTTATGTCGCCAACTGATACACCATAGGCTTTGCAATAGCCAGCTAAAGTACGTTCGAAGGTTTCTGGTGCCATGGCCGCTGACGGCGTAAGACCATGTACACTTTCCTCGAATGTCTTGGGGACTATGAACTGATATGGCCGAGTCTCCCATTCCGGACGAAGGACGTCTTCAGCAAAGCGGAATTGGCGAACGAAATCGGAAGACGAAACCGACGCCAAGTACAGTACCTTAGACCTCTGGAACGGTAGTCTGTATGTGATTTCGAAGTTGTCATCACTCGGACACAGTCGCAAGCAGGTGATGGCAAGAATACCAAAAGATTCGTGGGTTGCGAGACTTCCTAACGAGGGACTCGACGAGGAGTTCTGAAACTTGTACAACGGAATGATATGGATCTTGTATGGCCCAATCACTAGGAAGCAGACCGTTGAGCCGGATTTGGTGAGATCCTCTGACGAGGACCGATCTCCCACCTTGGGAGAAAGTCTCTGCACCACTTTGTATATCGTGAAAGCATCAGGCTGATAGTCACCATCGCGCTCCACAGAGCGCGCAACGAGCGCGGTGTTGAACTGCGAAATTGGTTCACCATCAATCAGAGTCCCTTCGTGCGCTGCTTGCCGGATTGCATAGAGCCAGGTGTCTCTTTCGTCAGGCTCTGAGAATTGAAGCAGCACTGAAGATGCTTGATTGGTTCTCTCATTCAGACAATCGATCTGCAAAGCGAAGCATGGTCGCCCATCGTCCAACACATAAACCGCCACAACATTGCGGAGTGGCGTGCCCACGGCACGTTCTTCGAAGGGCTCCAGGGAGGAAAGTACATCATTCGCAGATCCAGTCGAGAGATTGTAGCTGTGTCGCTTAATCGGCGCCTTCATAGGTGGAATGATATTGAACGTCTCGGACGCCTTTTGCTGACTCTTGAATCGCATAATGTGGGTATCGGTGAGTACAAGATACTCTTTCCTTTTTCGAAATACTGACGCGCCCGTTTGTGCTTCGCCATGGTGGAGTACGTTGCTCGATCGTTGCACGTACTCCTCGTCCGGCCAATTGATCGAAGGCGTCGTGGATGAAGGAGTAGGCACATCGTTTTCGCTAGCGGATCTCATAGACGAGGAAAGAGAGCCGAAGATTGAGGATGGACGAGTACTGGCTCGTTTCGATGGGGAAGGCCTTGATGTGATTGGAGATATTGCGTCGTCCTGCTCAGCGGTGTTGTCGCCTGACGTCCTCAGGTTTGGAATATCCTTGAAAAGTGACTGCACACGCTTCTTGCGAAGCGCCTTTCGAGGCTGTGCCCCATTGTCAAGACTCCTCCATGAACTCATGAGACCTTTGCTCTTGCCCCCACTCGAAGTGTCGTTGCTGAGGGAAGGTGAATGAGACATGCTGTCCACGCGCGGCAGGCCACCTGCGGCGAAGCGCTTTCCAATGTTATGGAGGAACGGGGCCGCGATGCTGCCAGCGATTCACCAACAAGAGTCGGAATCGGACGACAAGCGGTGGTCACAGCCGCAATCAGGTTGACAGGCAGTTCACTGATACCCATGGAACCGCACATCGGGGGTTTGTTGCATGCAGCATGTTCACAGGCGCGGATAGGCCTGTTCAGACAATGAAGGCCGGCACAGTACGACAGCGTGAGTTCAGTATAATCCGTATCAACGGCGAGGTGCCGCAGGCGGAAATAGTGTTTGAGCGAGGTACTGTAGGTGTAGATGGTGTTATCCAACGGTCGGAGGATAAAAAGGTCGGAGGCACGATTGTCGCATGGAGCGTTAGCAGGAGCCCAGATGGTACCTACATGTAATGTATAGGTGCAGGTGCAGGTGCCGACGGCTTCCTAACCTCAAGGTACCTTAGCACCCAAGTCAACCGGAAGCTCGGTGCGCCTAGGTGCATGGCTCGGGCGATATTGAGGTCATGATCCGCGTGGCGCCAGCGCACGTTTACCCAAGGTCGGGTACTAAGGTACCCATACACCTTGGGACCTTAGGTAAGTACATCGGGCCGCATAAGGGTGGCACGGCTGGACGATGCTTGCACGTCCTGCACGCGTGAACCTCGCGTTCTCCCGTGCTCAGACCTCAGAGAGAAAAAAAGTCTGCGCAAACCTAAGGTAACTACTTCCCCAAAGCTACCTCACACAACCGCCGCGACCGAGTTTGTTTGCTCGAACAACGTCTGCCATCAAAGTCGTCCAGCACGTGCTCCATCACACTCAATGCTGGGTCGCGCTGTCCATCCCCTGCCAAGGACTGCCTCTGTCTACATTTGTCCAGCGTGTCTGTCAAAACGATGGCCTCCATCACAGCAAGCCGCATCGGGCGACTCTCGACGGAACCTTTCAGCAACCTCTTCTCGTTCCATCAGCAGGAAAGGCGATACCTCCAAAGCGGAAGGCGAAAAGGCTGGTACGGAAGAGAAGGAGGATGAAGCAATCTCTAGTACTTCATCGTTCATCAAGGACACATTGTCGGCGGTAGTGCGATTAGCAAGCGGTCAAGTTACAGAGGATACCAGGTGGAGACGCATTGTATCGCGACCGCCGCTGGAACCTGGAGTAGCTCAACAGAAGAAATTGGACGAAGGAGTGCCAGAGAAGGCAAAGGCTAGTACATCCAAGCCAACTACTTCGAGGGTGTCAAGGAAGTCGAAAAATGCTGCGAAGTCATCTTCGAAGCCCGTCAAGCTGCCGGAGCAGGGACAAGATGGCGCCGATGAGACTTCTGCCACACCGCCTGCAGATCCGCCGAGGAAGGAAAGGAAACGAGGCCTAAGAACATCTCGTACTGTAGGTGGTGAGGTCCGTCATAGAGCCCGCGCTGTACGTGCTGGAAGTGCTATCTTTCGGAGGATAATACCGACCCTTCGTGTTCGGAGGTTGACGGGCTCTATTGTTCGGCGGTCACGGGTCCCTGGATCACCAAAAGGAGCACATGCCCTTGCAATAGCAGTATTAAACAAGGGAAAAGCTGCACGGGAAGAGGCCCGCAAGAGACAAAGGGCCCGCAAGACACAAGAGCAGCCAAAACTCAGAGTCCGTCGCATAATGCCTAATTCAAATGCAGCAAGCGCAGCAAGGGCGGCCAAGGCCATATCAGTCATCAATAGTCGCGCGAAGCAGGTCGATGAACAGGATATCAGCATTGTGGAGGCCGGCTCTCTGGATTTTTCTCCGCTTGAGATAGAGCAAAGGTCTGTTCCTCAGCTATCGTATGGCCTTGATCGCGTCCTTTTCAACCCCGGTGTCTATCATCTCCAGGACCCGCGTTCTCGTGTGTACAACTTTGATCCGTACCTGCAAAAGATTATGCCTGTGAACGAGTTTGAGTTCAACTCTCTTGGCCAATACGTGACCTCTTCCAAGGATCGCTTTCTTTCTTCCGTCGCCAAACAGCATGGCAAGAAATATGTGGGATCTACTTCGAGTATGACTGATATGCTCAAACACTTTCATTACCTAGTCTCTGCTTGGCGTCCGCTGAACGTTTCCATGCTTTCGCAGAGCTTCGCTGTCAAGAGCAACGAGTTCTCTGTGATCCAACGCGCGCCTGTAGCTGTTTTCTTACGATGGCAAAACGGCACGTATGCGATTGATGCAGACAAGCAGTTCGATTCCGCAAACATATTGATGATGTTGGGAAGGTCTCTCGAGAAGCTGCTCACGCTGCCGAAGCACGAGTTTGAGAAGTTCAGACGATCCAACCCGGAGCAAGTCTCTGCGGCTATGAGAACAGAGCCGGAATCGTACCACTACTCTACTTTGGGCGATTTCGTCATGCGCTCTCAGCTTGATGCTTACGACCCGCGACTACCGGGCACTGGAGTATTTGACCTGAAGACCAGAGCAGTCGTGGCCATTCGAGCTGATGCTTCCGGGTATGAGAGGGGTCTCGGCTACGAGATACGCAGCGATCATGGTCAATGGGAATCCTACGAACGCGAATACTATGACTTGCTGCGAGCTGCGATGCTGAAGTACTCTCTTCAGGCTCGGATGGGTCGCATGGATGGTATCTTTGCTGCGTATCACAACATTGAACGCATCTTTGGCTTCCAGTATATCAGCATGGACGAAATGGATCGTGCCTTACACGGGCAGACTGATACGGTGCTTGGCGACCAGGAGTTCAAAGTGAGCTTAGAGCTGTTAAACAGAGTCTTTGACGCTGCAACAGAGAAGTACCCAGAACAGGTATGATTGGAACAGAACGCTTGGGGCTACGTACTGATGGAGTTAGTCACTTCGTTTTCACTTCGAAACGCGCCCGAAAACGCCTTTCATGTATATTTTCGCGGAGCCGGTCACGGAGGAAGAGATCAACGGTATCCAGAATACTAACAGAAAGAACATTGAGGATTACGAGCGCTCCATTCTTGGCCTTGAAAACAACAAAGAAGAACAAGTTACTTCTGGCACGGACAGCGGGTGGCGAGACATCAGAGAGCTTGTGGACCGCGCCATGGAGCGAGATCAACACCCAGAAGATGACGCGCAAACAGAAGTTCGGGAGGATCCGGAGAACAACGTCGCAAAGCCATTGAGGTCGCAACTGCAAGACCTGCAACTGTCGGTTGAGGACCTTGTCCGCAAAGATCAGGAACTTGACGCAATGCTGCTCAATTCCTTCCAGACCGCTCAGGCAGACAGACGCTCCACAGCTGAGGAGGACAGACTTGAACGATCAGCTCGAGCTATTATTACGTCAGCTAAACACTGTTCTGGAGTATCTGAGCTGTTAAGGAAGAAGATGCGAGAAGAGGAGAAGCTCGATCAACGTCTAACATACTTGATCGATCGTGTTGACCGCTTACTGGCCAGATTGCTTGTGAATCATAACACACAGGACCAGTCCGCGGGTGCGCCAACTGCCAACGACGACGTCTCAAGCGAAGATGACCTGGTCGATCAAAGTCATGCGGCAGCCGAGAGGCAAGTCATTGACGAGGACACGCCTCATGAAAGCACCGCAAAAAAAGCGGACTGTGAGGCAGACGTGCAGCGTGTCGTAGTAGACGAATCTACAAAGGAGGACGCAGCCGCATCGGAGGACGGAGCAACGGCTCAGGCTGATACCTCCGAATCGGATACAGCTCCAAGTCACCCGAGGAAGAAGTCCAAGCAGGAAGCTACCAAAGCACACACTTCCGAAGTTCCGAAGGAGAATCTTCTCGGAATGACACTGACCATCCGCAACAAAGTCAACGGAGAGTACGTCACCCGACCAGAGAGTCTCAGCCATGAAGACAAGTGGGAAGTGGAATATTCTCTCCGTGAGATTGAAGGCTCGAGCGCTGCATGGAGCTTGTACAACGCGTGTCAGACGCGCCGCAAGTCAAAGTTCGCACCGGAGGAAGACGACCAGCGGACATTCGACTGGTACCGTCAGCATCTCATGAAGCTGACAAACAGCGGTCGTAGGTGGAGATCGAAGCAGGATGAACTTGACGAGAAGAAGGGCATGGTCGTATTTGAGTCTTTGAAGCGATATGATCAAGAGGTATCCCAGCCAGCTTCTTCGACTGCTGAAGAAAACGAGGTTGAAGATGTTGATTCCTATCTTAGCTGGTTGTATAGTCGCAAATAGATATCAGAATATAATATGTTCACTCACATGACGATCCCTGGCTTGGTATTACAGCTTCGGTTCACTCGAAATACCTAGGTATAGGTAGATAAGAGGTACCTGTAATGATTTTGATCTTTCCTTAGGTAAGCAGGAAGCTCATCGGATGTGAGCACGTACCATCGACCATCGGCAAGCTCCCGTGAGAGCTTGAGCTTTGCGTGACAGCACGCCTTGTGAAAGTGAAAGCGGAACTTGCACTCACCCGCATATCACTATACCGCCAAACGTAACTGCGAGCATGTCGTCTACGCAGCTTCTCACCGGCAGCCTCGCTTCCTCGTGACTTGCTCTCACCTTCACAGTGCCGACTCCGACAACCTGAAGCTACGCCTACCCAAGAAACCTTGTCGAAGACGCAAACATGGCGCAACCCAGTCGAGAGGACATAGACAACTTCATAGCCTTCAGTGGCGGTGCCACGGAGGATGACGCGAGAAAGTTTCTTGGGGTTCGGCTGTGACACCTTGATCGATGAGAGTAGAGCTAAGTACAATAGAACCATGGCAACCACTTGGAGACCGCGGTCAACGAGTACTGGGAGAATCCAGAGAAATACCGGGTAAGTGGGAGCGTTCAGTGGATCTTCATGGGACTGTATTTCTGATGCCTTACCAGAACCAGCCGGTGCCAAATCATAATTGGGACGAAAGCGCTTGGTCACAGGACAAGAGCGGCGAGCAATCAGCTGGAGATACGGCTGGAGGTACAATTCTAGTCACACGAAGCCCACGAGAAGCATACAGTAATGTTTTCGGCTTTAGCATTTCAGCTGGACTACGGCACTCATGGCAGTTACCCGCACACTAGACCACCCTCACGCACCAGCCAACACACCAATATGACAGACCTACAACTTCCGGGAGCTGCAAGGCCGGACAGTGCAATGGGATCGCAAGAGTCTGGTGTGATAGGCGCAACTCAATTTGGCCCAGCCAACGCAAGTCAATACTATGATACTGATAAGTGGGCCATGACTCTTGCAGGTCCGACTACGCAGGAGCTCATCCCAGACGTTGAGCCACACTTGCGCCAGCGAAGGCAAGGCGAGCCGGCCTTCTGCAAGCCAATGGCGCAGGGAGATTATCTGTCGTCGCTCATCACCATATTGGCGGCTATCCCTCTCGCGAGCCATCTTACCCTTCGTATAGCCGCCGATCTTGACCAAGAGTATATAGGCCATGAATCACATTGGTGGTCTGGTACCCCGATCCAACACTCGCACGCTGTCGATACGGAAGATGATCGCCAGTTTGGTCATAGAGAAGAGGCGCTATTAGAGACCATCCGACTGTTTGCTTTCCTTCGAGGCACAACACGTGCATATGGCAGCGTTGAGCCCCTGGCGAGTTCCCTAGACAGCGCCACGCAATCCGACCCCTTGCTTTCTTCACAGTCGAAAGTATCTAAGTTCCTTAGTATCTGGTACGAGCAAATAGCCAATTTCAACGAAGACATCGAGGATCAGGTGTGGGATGCAACAGCTCTGCGCTCTGTCATCTCGATTACGAAGTCCGACGGCTCCGTGCAACGCAAGGACCAATACGATCTTGACATCACATTAGACAATGGGGCGCGTGGTCCGACGAGGTCACTGTACGACGTGCTCGACGGTGCAATCTGGGCTGAAGACCAGGATGGCGACAGTCCAACGGAAACGGCGATCGAGCGTTGTGCCGATTTACTGGTCATGAGGGTATGGCAACCGGATGGTCAAGCTACAGGACTGAACATGCGCGTACCTGCGACGTGGTATGCCGACAGGTATCTGCCCGAAAATGTTGCTGTAACGAAAGAGATGCGCCGAAACATGTCTCGATTCCGTCATGAAATGAGACGCATTGAGGAGAAGAAGCAGACGATAGAGACTTATAAGCATCCGAAGACTGGCAAGTCCGAAGATGCTATGAGCTTAATTCAAGCGGCAGCTTCGACTCTGATCAGACAGGCAAAGCTACAGACGCAGAAGCAGAACACGGACATTTTGGAGCCTCCTGAAGATGACGAAGACGAGGAAGGAGAAACAGGAGGTGATCCCATGGAAGTGGACACACCTTTAGCCGAACTTCCTCGAATCGTTCAGAAACTACAAGACGTGTACCAGAACATCAAGCGTAAGCTACAGTCACTGGAAGAGCAGAAAGAAGGAGCTCGAGCTACGATGGAAGAGATTTCAGATCTGCTCAAGGATCCTCCAGCCAAGGAGACTACTGCGTCCAGGGTTACGCCACAGCGCGCATACCGTCTTTGCGGAGCGTCCACGGATCCACATGTTTTGTATCTTCGCTATCCAACGAGCCTAGTTGGAGACGCAGAATCGCGCTCTTACCAATGGTGGAAGATACATTATACTCATGAAGCTACAATCACGAAGACCACAATCTCGGAGGCGGAAGTGCTGAAAGCCGCAAGCGAAGACAGCAGGAACGCACTACTTGTTTACGCCAGTGATAATGCCCTTTACCAGCAGTTTCCGGCTCTGTCAATGGATCTGCAGGTATGCGTGCCGAGCTCAGCTCTTTTTGACGGCTTTACTGACATGTGTAGGCCTTCGTCGATCACGACAGCGATGTGTTCAGGTCGGAGCTGGCAGAGGCGGAAACAACACGGTTGGAAACAGGGGCCACGACAGAAGCAGCTCGCAAGAAGATAGGCGACTACCAAGAACCACCTCCAGCATACAGCAGCCACTGGTCACCAGACACAAATCCTGGTGAGTCCGATAGTGAGTATGTTCGCAAGCAACAGCAGGAGATGAAAGAATTTGCGGTGAAGGCAAACGCGGCGGCAAACGAGGGGGAAACGGACGCCTTGCCGAGGGGCTCACGGGACTTGGAGGGCGGGACGAAGCAAGTGGAGATGATGGAAGTGGGACGGAACACATAGAGTATGGGGAGCTGGAGTTGCGACTGGCTTTCTTGATACCCTAGCTTGTTTGGAATGGGATGGACAGCGGGTTTGGACTTGGAATGGAACTGGTGATCAACGGCCTGCCTGTCCAGATGACAGCTGTAGGGGAGTTATATCAACGCAGCCTCTTAGCGATTGTCATATATCCCACGAACAAAAGTACCATGGACTTGTAATTCCTAAGGACATTGCATCAAGTCCCCATACAGACCTGATTTACAAGCCATCCCTGGCTCGCGGTACGATCAACATGGGGAGCATGTTGATTGTACGTAGGGGTTATTAACCGATGACGACTTGATTGGTCAGTGCTCAGATCTCGCATCGCCTCTCTTCCGCGTCTTCCATTCCTTCTACGGGACTGTCACTCCCACTGCACACCCACATTTTCCTGTCGCACCTTTCAACTTCGCGGTGCGCTTTCCCTTCCTTCCCACTCCCGATGCAGCCCCCCAATCTCTTGCCCCAGCAGACTCCCCTCGTCAATCTACCCTCCTCGTCCTCTTCAACGCCGCCGCCGCCGCCGCCGCTACCGGTCACCGAGAATCCTTACGTCGACCCCGGCTACCACGCCTTTAGCAAACACCACGCACAGCCCTTATGCGGTAACTCGGAGGGCTGGGGTCCTCTAAGCCCCTACCGCTATGACTTCACGCCGTGCTTCCTCGATATCTGGATCCTCGCCGTCGCCGTCTTCGGCATCCTCCTCGGCGCGGCCGCGCTTTGGTACCTGCTCAAGAAATGCACACCACAATCTGTGAAGCGGAATTGGCACTTTTACACAAAATTGAGCGTGCTGGTTGTGGTCGCGGCAACTCAGGTTGTGCTCGCGGGCTTGCAGATTAGCTATTATCCGCAGGTCTGGGCGGGGGATATACGGTTCTGGACGAGTGTGCTGTTGGTGGGGGCGTTGGCGGTGGTGGGTGGGGTGCAGTATGTGGAGCATTGGAGGAGTAGGACCGCGAATGGGGTTGTGCTGTTCTTCTGGCTGTTTCTGATCATTGCGGAGGTAGTGAAGTTGAGGAGTTTGATCGCGAGGGAGACGCACAGGGTGCACACGACATACTTTGTTGTGTACTGTGTGGGGCTTAGCGCGATCGTGGTCGAGTTTGCGTTGGAGTGGTTGGTGCCGAAGAGGTTGTCGGAGTATGATGCGCTGGGGGATGAGGACGAGTGTCCGTATGAGTACGCGAACATTTTCTCCGTGCTTACGTTTGGCTGGATGACGCCGATGATGCGCTATGGGTACAAGAATTTCCTCACCCAGGACGACCTCTGGAATCTGAGGAAACAGGATGCGACAAGATCGACAGACACGAAGTTTCAGGCAGCTTGGGAAAAAGAGATGGAGAAGAAGCGACCGAGCTTGTGGATTGCAATGATCAGGGCCTTCGGGATGCCGTATCTTGAGGGAGCCATTTTCAAGACTGTTAGCGATATACTTAATTTCGCGCAGCCGCAGCTTCTCCGATTGCTGATCAAGTTCGTCGACTCTTACAGAAGAGGATATCCTGGAGAGCCAGAACCTGTCATCCGCGGCCTCGCAATTGCGCTTGCCATGTTTGCAGTATCTGTCTCGCAGACGGGCTTCCTGCATCAGTATTTCCAGCGAGCTTTCGAAAGCGGCATGCGGATCAAGTCTTCGCTCACTGCTGCCATATACTCCAAGTCAATGCGGCTGTCGAACGAAGGCCGAGCAGCTAAGTCGACTGGTGACATTGTCAACTACATGGCCGTAGATACACAGCGATTGCAAGATCTCACCCAGTACGGGCAGCAGCTATGGTCCGCACCTTTCCAGATTGTGCTGTGCATGCTGTCTCTGTACCAGCTCGTGGGAATCAGCTGTCTTGCAGGTGTGGGTGTCATGGTCCTAATGATCCCGATCAACGGGCTTATTGCGAGGATCATGAAGAACCTGCAGAAGAAACAGATGAAGAACAAGGATGCGCGTACCAGGCTCATGACGGAGATCCTGAACAATATGAAGTCCATCAAGTTGTATGCATGGACGACAGCGTTCATCAATAAGCTAAACTACATCCGTAACGACTTGGAGCTTAACACGCTGAGGAAGATTGGTGCCTCGCAAGCTATCGCCAACTTCACCTGGTCTACCACACCGTTCCTGGTATCCTGCTCGACATTCGCTATCTTTGTGCTTACGCAGAACAAGCCTTTAACGACGGACATTGTCTTCCCGGCCCTGACCTTATTCAACCTACTCACCTTCCCGCTTTCCGTCCTGCCAATGGTTATTACTGCCATCATTGAGGCATCCGTCGCTGTTGGACGTCTGACTTCTTTCCTCACGGCAGAGGAGCTACAGCCCAATGCTGTCATCCGCGAGAAGGCTGTACAGGACATGGGCGAGGAGTCCGTCCGTATTCGTGATGCGACCTTTACTTGGAACAAAGAGGAGCCGCGTAATGTCTTGGAGAATATCGGCTTTTCTGCTCACAAGGGCGAGCTCTCCTGTATCGTCGGCCGAGTCGGCATGGGGAAGTCTTCGCTGCTCCAGGCCATGCTTGGTGACCTGTGGAAGATCAAGGGCGAAGTGGTACTTCGTGGGTCAACTGCGTATGTGGCACAGTCACCCTGGGTCATGAATGCCACCGTGAAGGAGAATATCGTGTTCGGGCACCGCTTCGACCCTGACTTCTATGACGAGACTGTCAAGGCCTGCGCGCTGCTTGAAGACTTCAAGACGCTTCCTGATGGTGATGAGACAGAGGTTGGCGAACGAGGCATCTCGCTGTCGGGAGGACAAAAAGCGCGACTGACACTGGCTCGGGCTGTTTACACTCGTGCTGACATTTACCTGTTCGACGACATCCTTTCAGCTGTTGACCAACATGTTGGTCGTCATCTCATCAACAACGTTCTCGGTGCGAACGGCCTTCTTGCCGGAAAAACTCGCATTCTTGCCACGAACCATATACCCGTGCTTCGAGAGGCGAGCTTTGTCCTGCTGCTCCGTGACGGCAAGGTCATCGAGCGTGGCACATTTGAGCAGTTGATGGCGATGAAGGGTGAAATTGCCACCCTAATCAAAACTGCCAGCAATGAGGAAGATCATTCTACGGAAAACGCCAACGGCTCCGACAGCCCGTCAAGCGATGAAACAGCCTACGACACAAGTACCGAGGAAGAAGAGGACAACTTCGAGATCGAAGCGCACCAAGAAGGCGAGTCGCACCTTGCGCCGATCAAAACCAGCGGTGGACCGGTCCGTCGATCATCTGGCGTAACCCTACGCCGGGCAAGCACTGCATCCTTCCGCGGTCCCCGCGGGAAGGTGAATGACGAGGAGGGTGCGGGCCTTAAAAGCAAGCAGACGAAAGAGCACTCCGAACAAGGCAAGGTCAAGTGGAGCGTGTACGGCGAGTACGCCAAAACGAGCAATTTGGTCGCGGTGGCCATCTACTTGGTGACCCTCATCGGCGCGCAGACGGCGCAGATTGGTAAGTGAGGCTTTTCTCTTACTGTACAGCGTTGCATTTGGCTTTGGTCCGCGAGGTCCCGGCGACCTGGTCGCGAGCGAGCGTTGCTAGTCATGCGCTATCCTTTTGGTCATATCGGACCTGTCAGATTTGCAGCATCTACTCGATCGGGTTGCCATCGGAGAGCTGCCAGCGGCACGGGTCGGCATGTATTGGTATCGGGAGCGGCAGTTGCGCGATCATCTCGGCCGTATCGATCGATCTTGGCTAACACAGATATGATGCAGGTGGAAGCGTTTGGCTCAAGAACTGGTCCGAGATCAACGGCGAGTACGGCGGAAACCCTCATGTCGGGAAGTATCTGGGCGTCTACTTCGCTTTTGGTATCGGCGCGTCTGGTCTTGTGGTCATCCAGACTCTGATCTTGTGGATATTCTGTTCCATCGAGGTAAGTCGAGTCGTGTCCTGCTCAGCCTCCAGCGGCTGGCACCGTCAGCACTATCTGTTTGTTGCTCAAAGATCTGGTACGCTAACGCCGGCTCCCTCTGCCCGTAGGCCTCCCGTAAGCTGCATGAAAGGATGGCTTTTGCGATATTCAGGTCGCCAATGACATTCTTCGAGACGACGCCCGCTGGTCGTATTCTGAACAGATTCTCAAGGTAAGCTAAGCCCTCCGACTGATGCAAGCCACCACCTGCGAGCTTGGGGGAAAAGAAAAACTCCCGAGCCGCCTGCACGCTTGCAGTCTGGCAGCGGCGTTGCCGCAGGACAGTCTGCCAGATGTGGATGGCGGCGCATCGAGCCATGTCGAAGCTGCAGATGCTGACTTGAGGTTGTGCCAGTGACATCTACCGCGTGGACGAGGTTCTCGCGTGAGTATCCCCCACGTGGAGTCGGCGTGGAAGCCACAAGCGCTAACCAGAAACACCACATGCACAGACGAACCTTCAACATGCTTTTCGTAAACTCCGCACGAGGTATGAAGGGTTTAGATCCGCGCGTAGTGAGAACAGTTTCGCTGACGTTCATTCTAGCTTTATTCACCCTTGTAGTCATCTCGGCCTCGACGCCGATCTTCATCGCACTAATTGTTCCACTCGCGGCGCTGTATCTCTACATCCAAAGATACTACCTTCGGACCTCGCGAGAGCTTAAACGCTTGGACAGCATTAGCAGGAGCCCCATTTATGCGCATTTCCAGGAGTCGCTTAGCGGCATCAGCACGATTCGTGCATACCGCCAGCAGAAGAGATTCTCTCTGGAGAATGAGTGGCGCGTCGATGCCAATCTTCGCGCTTACTTCCCCTCTATCAACGCTAACCGTTGGCTCGCTGTGCGTCTTGAATTCCTTGGCTCTATCATTATTCTGGGCGCCGCAGGGTTCGCAATCATCTCCGTCTCAACGGGCTCTGGACTGTCCGCTGGCTTGGTGGGCCTCGCCATGTCATATGCGCTGCAAATCACACAGTCGTTGAATTGGATTGTACGACAGACTGTCGAGGTGGAGACCAACATTGTCTCTGTCGAGCGAGTGCTGGAGTACGCGCGCCTGCCGAGCGAAGCGCCTGAGATCATATCCAAGAACCGCCCGCCTATCAGCTGGCCGTCCCAGGGCGGTGTCGCGTTCAACAACTACAGCACCAGATACCGTCAAGGCCTCGATCTAGTGCTCAAGAACATCAATCTCAGCTTCAAGCCGCACGAGAAGATTGGCGTGGTAGGCAGGACGGGCGCAGGCAAAAGTTCTTTGACGCTCGCGCTTTTCCGCATCATTGAGCCCGTAGAGGGCAATATCAGTATCGATGAGCTGAACACTAGTACGATTGGATTGCTGGATTTGAGGAGAAGGCTTGCGATTATTCCGCAGGATGCGGCGTTGTTTGAGGGGACAATCCGAGACAATTTGGACCCGGGTCACGTTCATGATGATACTGAGCTTTGGAGTGTGCTTGGTAGGTCGAAGAACGAACCCTCGTCCGATGGAGACCCTCCTTTCCGACGGGCTTGTTGGAGATTCTCCATCTCTAGTAGCCTTTTGAAAAATTCTTCGTCGGACAGAAACGCAGGAAGCCTGTCGCTAACGTTGTTTCAGATCATGCCCGTCTGCGGGACCACGTGGCGGGGATGCCCGGAAAATTAGAAGCGCGAGTTCATGAAGGAGGTAAGGATAGACCTGTAACACTCGACGGCTTCCAGAACAGTCGCTAAGGCGGTGTAGGCTCGAACCTTAGTCAGGGACAGCGGCAACTCGTGTCACTGGCTCGTGCGCTTTTGACGCCCTCGCACATCCTCGTTTTAGATGAGGCAACGGTACGTGTGACACGATCTGAACCTCCGTAACGGCGACGTACATGTTACTGACGCACAATCTCTTCTTCCAACAGGCTGCCGTGGACGTTGAAACGGACGCCATGCTCCAAACTACGTTGCGGAGCAATATGTTCAAAGACCGAACGATCATAACGATAGCGCA
>Ga0160429_1000868_pt1 | contig 19248 bp, 16 predicted proteins | sample SolpanmetagenomR_FD_108199 | JGI IMG/M metagenome (GOLD analysis project Ga0160429, IMG submission 108199) | Solar panel surface microbial communities from Lawrence Berkeley National Laboratory, California, USA - R | ecosystem: Engineered > Built environment > Solar panel > Unclassified ...
AGCATCGACTGCTCGTCGAGGTGACTCTTGGCCAAGACAACGTCAAATACATCACAATCCGTTCGCCTCTAACAATTGAGAATAACACTCAGATTCCTCTGGAGATTGGGGTGCTGGATGTGAATGAAGGCGTTCTGCAAAAGATTGAAAAGGTTCCGCCAGGGGAAGCAAGACCGGCCCCCGTCGGTGCTGCGTACGACCATTCACTCATCATTCGGCCGGACCCAGGCTTCGGGTACAATTGGTCCGCCGAACGACTCTTCTGGAGGGATCTGCTCAAGCGACCCACAAAGACCATTACCTGCCGTGGGGAGCAAGACGAGAGTTCACCACCTTTCTATTTCCAGATGAATGCCGCTTTCGACAAGCGGGATCCTCTCACTGGTGTCTATCCCTATATGCGTATCAAAATCGCTGCACCGGTCGAAGTGCAAAATCTGCTCCCTTTCGATTTCAAATACAGGATCTTTGACCACAATACCAAGAAGGATTGGACCAACTTCCTACGGAAAGGCGGCGTTAGCCCTGTTCATGTTGTGGAGCTGTCGCATCTCTTGATGATGAGTGTCGATATGCAGGACACTCCCTTCAAGCAAAGCGAGTTCACGGTCATCAACTCTTCTGATAGAGAGAATTTCAAGAGAGAAAAGACTATCATCGTGAAGGACAACAATGAATTGACATTGAGGCTCAAACTTCACTACTAGTAAGCATACAGTACCCATAAAGCAGACTTCCACTAACAGCCCGACCACAGCACCCTTCCGGATAGCGGTGGAGCTTTTAAGGTCACAGTGTACAGTCCATATGTGATACTTAACAGAACCGGGTTAGAGCTTGATGTTCGAAGCAAAGCATTCATGGGACAGACCAAGTCCGCAGCTGGCGTATTCGCCAGTTCAGGCCAAGAAGCCCAGAAGCCATTACCATTCATGTTCAACTTTCCCACCGACGATCGCAAGAACCGGGCGGCCATCAAGGTTGGGGATTCGTCCTGGAGCAAGCCTCAAAGTTTTGATGCCATTGGAAGCACGTACGATGTTCAGTTACCATCTACTGACGGCAGGAAAGAGATGCACTGTGGGATCACAGTCCAAGAAGGCGAAGGCAAGTACAACCTTTGTAAGGTGGTGTCAGTGGCGCCTCGCTTTATCATCAAGAACAAGGTCAACGAAGAGATTCGAATCCGCGAAGAAGGCGCGGGCTCGGACGAGGAGATGGTCCTCAAGACTGGAGAGCTCAGGCCCCTGCGCTTCATGCGTCTTGCTGCTAACCAGCAGATTAAGCTTTGCTATGGCGGTGTCAACGACCGTTGGACGTCGCCTTTCAACATCGCCAACGTTGGAAGTATGCACGTAAAGATAGCCAAGGCCGGCCAAAGGCAGAAGCTTGTCAGGATTGACGTTCTGATGGAAAATGCGACAATATTCATCCACATTGGTCTCGAGACAAAGCATTGGCCTTTCTCGATGAGGAACGAAAGCAACACCGAGTTCGTTTTCTGGCAGACCAATCCGTATCTGGACGAGGATGAAGAGGACCGCGGATCGGGCTGGAAGCCGATTCGGTACAAGCTACCTCCCAGAACCATCATGCCTTACGCTTGGGACTATCCTGCGGCCAAGAACAAGGAGATCGTGGTCGTAGCACATCAGCCGAACAAGCCGGAGCAATGGGGCAAGCCAAGGCACATCAAGCTCGCAGAAATCGGCAATCCTCCACCAATGAAGCTGCCAGCCACCGCAGACACACGCAGTCGTATCCTCGACATCAACATTGTCGCTGACGGTCCGACACAGACTCTCATACTTGCCAACTTCAAGCAATCCAAGAGTTTGTACAAGATGAAATCGGCGTCCGCTTCTGCATCAACTGCGACTGGTTTCGATGTGAAGGACCTGGACTCAGACCTGACATTCACCGCTCAATTGCGACTTTCTGGCATCGGTATCTCGCTAGTCAACAGACAACTCAGGGAATTGATGTACATCACCTTCCGAGATCTGGAAATCAAGTACGAGGAGTCAGCTCTGTACCAGACTGTCAAATCCGTCATTAAGTGGATTCAGATTGACAACCAGCTCTATGGTGGCATTTTCCCTATCCTTTTCTACCCTAGCGTGGTACCCAAGACCGGCAAGGAGATGGAAGCACATCCCATTCTTAAGTCCACAATCAGTCGAGTCAAGGACGATTCTTACGGCGTGTTGTACATCAAGTACTTCACGATCTTATTGCAGCAGATGACCCTGGAGATTGATGAAGACTTCATTTTCGCCCTGCTCGACTTCACAAAGGTGCCGGGGGCCTCATGGTCAGAAGAAAAGGAGGGCAAACTGGCCGACGAGGACCTAGACATTCCGGAGCCGCAGAGGGAAGAGCACGGCCAAGACATCTACTTCGAGCTCCTCCATCTGCAGCCCATGCAGTTCGACATCTCCTTCGTCCGGACGGAGCGAATCAACGCTGAGGATACGATGACGTCCAGTAATCCGCTGATGTTCGCTGTAAATGTTCTAACGATGTCCGTTGGCAATGTCAATGATGCACCCATCCGTTACAACGCCCTAATGCTTGAGAATGCACGCGTCTCGGTCACCGCTCTCATCAACAACATTAAGACGCACTACGTTCAGGAGAGCTTACGGCAGGTGCACATCGTACTCGGCTCTGCAGATTTTCTCGGCAACCCTGTCGGCTTGTTCAATAACATCACCTCCGGAATCTCAGACGTCTTCTACGAGCCTTATCAAGGCCTAGTTACGGACCGTCCGCAAGATCTCGGTATTGGTATCGCGAAAGGAGCATCCAGCTTCGTGAAAAAGTCGGTCTTTGGTCTCTCAGACAGTGTCTCCAAATTTACTGGCAGCATTTCAAAGGGTCTTGCTGCCGCATCCATGGACAAGGAATTCCAGGACCAGCGACGCATGTCCCGCTCCCGCAACAGGCCCAAGCATGCGCTCTACGGCATCACATCTGGAGGTAACGCCTTCGCGAACAGCCTCGCCAGCGGCATCGGCGGCCTCGCCCGCCATCCCATGCAAGGCGCCGAAAAAGAAGGCCCTGCCGGTTTCGTCAAGGGCGTGGGCAAGGGACTTCTCGGCCTCGCCACCAAACCCGCCATCGGCGCCTTCGACCTCGCGTCAAACATGGCCGAGGGCGTCAAGAACACGACCACGGTCTTTGACCAAGAGGGCCTCGACCGCGTGCGCCTGTCGCGCTTCATTGGCCAGGACGGCATCGTGCGGCCCTACGCGCAGCGCGAAGCGCTCGGTCAGTTCTGGCTCAAGACGCTGGACAACGGCAAGTACTTCAACGAAGATTATATTGCGCACCTTGAGCTTCCGGGCAAGGACATGATGGTCATGCTGACGTACATTGGCATCATGCTTGTGCGGACCAAAAAGTTGACGACGGAGTGGGATGTCCCGCTCAAAGACGTGCAGACGATTAGTAAGGAGCGGACGGGGATGAGCATTACGTTGAAGGGAGGGACGAGGGGTCCGTTCGTGCCGGTTAGTGAGGAGGGAAGCAGAAATTGGTTGTATAGGCAGGTGGCTGTGGCGGTGAATGCGTATAACGATAAGTGGAACGCGAAGTCGTAGATGGGAGGGGATGGTACACAGGATCTGAATTCTCGTTTCCGTTCTTCATTGACTCACTCCTAGTATTGTCGCTTTTGCATGGAACATAATGACAAGAGCATGAGCGACGGCTTACTGATACGAATTTGATACCAAATTTTCTTTCTAACAATCCAACTTCTATATACTAATTCTCTGCTATCAGGGTATAGATGACAATAAGTCTACAGCAACGCCTTTCGCTATGCCATATCCATGCACTCCCAACATCTACGAAACGTGAAGGGTTGCTTCATTGCAACGAGCTACTCGATCAGTCATCACCATCATCATCGTCATCCTTATCTTTCTTCTTCTCTTTCCCCTCACCGTTTTTCTGCTTGTCCCTCTCCTGCTTCAACGCCCGCTTAACCTGGCGGCCCTTCTTTTCGCCCAAATTCATCTCCTTGATCTCCTCTTCCTCATCCCAGTCGACATCGTACTCGCTCGCCACATTCTTAATCTCCCTCCGCAGCATATTCGCCTCTTCAATCAGACTCTCCCACCTGCCCAGATCGAAGCCCTTGAGCGCATACAGCTTCGACTGCCGCGAATTGATGGTGATGTTCATAGCCGAACGGTACGAGACTTCGCGGTTATGCCACAGGAACCACACGTACCCACCAATCAGCGTCGAAAGTCCGACGAGATAAGTAACAGGCTCCATGACATCCCAGCCCAGATCGGTCTCGAACGTGAGCCTGTACACGAGATACCACCAGCCGACGAGCAAACCGAAGCCACCGACGGCGATCCGCTGCGCCGACTGATGCGCAATGTCATCACACTCCCTCTTCACGTCCGCCATGGTGGCAATGGCCTTTGACTTGCTGCGCAGACGCGCACGGAGATAGTAGGTCCGATCGCCAAAGGATGGTACCCCGACGCGCACCTCAGCCGGCGCGCCCTCGAGCTCGACGGCGAACTCCTGTCCGCGCGCGGCGTCGCGGATGAAGTCGCCGATCTCGGTGCTCGAGGACCAGCGCACGAATTTGCGGTCTTCGGGCTTGGGCGCGTCCTCGTCTTGAGAGGCTTCGTGGCCGCGGCCGGAGTAGGATTCCACGCCGCCCTCGCCGGGGCCGCCACGGCGCAGGTCGGCGGAGTCGGTGGGGGAAGCTGCGGAGTCGTTGGAGCCGGAGGAGGTGGTGGATTCTTGGCTGCCCAGTTTGCCCGTCTTGACGGATTTGCCGTCGATATAGGTGGAATCTGCGCTAGTCTTGTCCAAGTCTTTGCTCTCCTCTTCCGTTGCTTCTGCTTCTTCCTCTTCCTTGATCTCCTTGTCCTTTTCTTCCGCTTCGGCTTTTGGCTCGAGCGAGTCTTGCATGCTGTCTTCGGCGAGGAAGTAGACGGCGGGTACACGTTCTTTTCCCGTGTCTTTGTCTTTGATGACAGGGAGTTCGGACTGAATCAGGCGTTCAAGGTAGGATAGGGGCTGCTGAGGGTGCACGAGAAGGGCGAGGGGTTCGGCGCGGTCGTCGTGGTTCGTGTCGTACGTCGTCAGAGGGAGAATAAGCTTGAGCATGCGAGAAGGTGTAGTGAGCAATTTCCCTGCGGCAACGTCAGCCTTCAATGACCGTAACGTACGAGAGGGCAACTGCATATACCCTTGGTCATGGCCCCGGCCGATCGCTGCCTCGACACGGGGGATTTATCGACACCATCTCGATGCCATGGTGTGCGGACTTGCTTGCCCTTGTCTTCCTGCAGCTTCCGCTCATAGTCGTCCTTCTCTTCTTGGGAGATGTCATGGTTGAGTTCATGAGCAGGCCGCGATTGAGAGCTCTCGGAATGGGTCAAAGGTTCCTTTTCGGACGTTGTGCCTAGTGCTCTTACAAAAGGAGGCTCAATGCCGCTCGAGAGCGTTCTGGGATTGAAAAAGCGTGCTGAAGTCCTAGGCCTTGCTGATATAGGGGTGGGAAACGTGCAGAGGCGGGCGATCCGTATCCTGGTCTTCATCCTCGGCGAAGCTTGAGCGCGTCAAAGGAGAGCAACGACGGGTTTTGAGGCCGTAATTAAAACATGATGGTCCGGAGCTGTAAGGTCGATCTATATAGAAGACGCCAAAACACGCCGAAAGTTGGCAAGTTGCCATGGCATGGCAAGAGAACGCGCGCGCGCTAATTTGGCATCAAGCCGTCCGACGTCATCGCTGCTACGACGACACGTGACAAGCAGCCCCTTGGCCTCGCCCTTGCCAGCTCCCTCCTCCAACGGCAGTAGTGGCCGGTGCCCTTGACTGATCTTCCAAAACTAGCTGGCTGTGTCTGAGCAGAGGTACCGTAGCGAGCACTAGTCAACTCAGGCGGTCTTTGACAACTAACAACATTTTAGTGAACATTATGAAGTTACGGGTATGATCAAGCCATTCAATGTACAGCATCTAATGCCTTCGCTAACAATGTGTATCCGTCCTCCAAACGCCCTCGCCATGCAATGTTATCCGACCGATCCGCTATGCTCTAGAACCCACAGAACCCCGGTAACACCCTCCCCAGCCCTTTCCTCTTCCTCCCTTTCTTCTCGTCCGGCCTCGCCGAGTTCTCCTCTTCAATGTTGTGCTTCCTGACAATGCTGAGGAACACCTGATCCAGCGTCGTCCGACTGACGGAATAATACTCAAAGCCAAGATGCTCCTTATTCGCCTCCAGCACGCCAAACAGCGCCGCAATACCGCTGCGCCGTCCATCCACTGAAGTGTTCGGCACACTGAACCGCATCTGCCCGTGAAAGCTCTTCTCCTCCACCTCCGCACCGGGCAAGTTCTTCACGGCCCAAGACCTCACATGCTCGACCGCCTCGTCCGAGACATGCGGCGCACCTCGGAGGACGAGGTGCACATGCCACACATCCGACCATTTCTTCCTCAGTCCTTCGACCGTCCCAAGCGCCAACATCTTCTTTGCCATGATACCAGCTCTATGCGCCAACGCGTCCGCCTCTTCCATCGAGTGCGTAGTCAGCACCAGCGAGCGACCGCCCTTGACAGCCTTGAGCGTCTCCCACATGACACGCTTCGACGCCGCGTCCATCCCACTCGACGGCTCGTCCAGCAACAGCACAGACGGGTTTCCCATGAGCGCGATCGCGAGCGACAGTTTCCGCTTGTTGCCACCGGACAGCTTCGCCGCCATGCGTGTCTGGAACTGCGTGAGGCCAACGGCGCGCACGACGGCGTTGACGTTGTACTCAATGTCCTCGACACCCCGAACGCGCGCGTAGAAGCGCAGGTGCTCGAGCACGGACATGCTGTCCATGGCGTCGAACTGCGGGCAGACGCCTAGGTGTCCGCGCGCAGCGGCGCGGTGCCTGATGACGGAGTTTTGTTCGACAAGCACGTCGCCTCCGCCTGCAGACGGCCGGATGTCGCCGCGGACGAGTGAGATGGTGGTGGATTTGCCGGCGCCGTTGGGTCCGAGCAGCGCAAAGACCTGGTCATGTGGTACGCCGAAGGTGATGTCTTGGACGGCGGTGTTGCGACCGAAGCTCTTTGTGAGGTGCTGGACGCGAAGACCATCATCCTGATCTTCGACACGCTTAGCTTCAGCGGCGATGTCGGCGTCCAGAGCTTCGGATTCTTCAACGTCGGTGGAGCGGTGCGTGTTCCGAATGAGGAAGGCAGGTTTGTAACCGCTGTCCCACCATACGAGGACCGTGAAGAGAACAAGGGACTGAAGAATGAGGTACAGAATTGGACCACCGTAGACAAGGATGCCGCCAGGATAGGATGCGATGTCGTTGCCACGGCAAAGTAGTGAGAACTCGTTGAAGGTGAGCAGCAAAGCGCGAAGCAGGTTTCCAGCAGGTGTGAAAGCTGCAAGCACAAAGTGACCAATAGTGACGGTATTATCGATCTGGTCGACCGGAGCGTATGTGATGATGCAAAGATACCTGCAAGACGTTAGCTGGTTTACGCAGGCGCGCGTAAGGGGCAGACCTACATGATGAAGTATATAAGGAAGAAGATGGCTTGCATCCCTGCTGCGAATGCGAATGCCGCAAGCTGCGAAAACACGAACAGCGAGATGACATAAGACAGCAGGACTGACGCCAAGCCGTAAAGAAAGAAGACAACAAAGAGGTAGCCAGGGGCATACCAGCCGTTCCACAGCTAGTTACACGTTAGCGTGATGATGAGTGGAGGGGTGTCATAGATCAACTTACGCCGACCCAGAGACCGGTAACGACGGCACTGATAACAATTACAAAGCAAAAGTCAAACGCCGTATAAGCAAGCCATAGCGGCGCAGCTCTAATGCCGTTACTGTAGTGAAGAGCCCTAACGTTCCGAATGCGCTCAACAGTGGGGTATAATGCAAAGAAGCCAGGATATGCACACATCGCAAGTCCGAAATAAAGAACGAGCTGAAGCGTAGAGCCTGCCCCTGGAGCGAACGGAGAAGCGAATTCTTGGTACTGGGTAACGATCGGGCTCCCAGTAAGGAAAACGTCCATGAAGTTCTGTGTCAATGTTGGTGTGTAAAGCTGCCAGTTACCGACGTACGCGAAGAGCGGGTTGCTACCCTCTGGGATGAAGAAGCCACCAGGCCAAGTAGTTTTGTAGTTATTCGTAATGAATTGGTTGAATTGTTCCACCGTGTCCACAATCTGAAAACTTGAGGCGTTTGCAAAAGGAAGTCCAAGTCCTTGTGCAAGTGCTGCAAGCGCTTCCGCAGAAACGACGCTGGATGGGCCGACAGGCATACGTAGGTTCCTCAGGCTGGAGATACTGAAAGATCCGGGGTTGCTGCTCTGCGCTCCAGGGTCGCAGGTGATGGCCTCGAACCCGTCCAAGAGCAGAGTTGTCAGAGCAGCTGCCAGAATCGGGATGATGACAATGAAGAAGTAGGGGATCCAATTTCGACGAAGTATCGTCAGACGCTTTCTGAACAGAACAAAAGCCTGACGGAACACGCCTGTACCTCTGCCAACTCGGAGTTGGAGATCTCTCTCAGTGCCAGAAGGTTGAATCGCTGTTCCACCGGCAACTTTGCCATTTGGAGCTCTGCTCGACCTTCCATTGGTTTCATGATCTTCATCCGCAGCGATTGTGGAAGATGAATCTGAACTGGCCATCTTCCTGCTCGGCGATCCGTCCTTGTCATCGTCCAATGCCGGCACAGCAGCTGCCGACGGGTCTTCCTTGACTTCCTCTGCAAGTTTCAGGAATACGTCCTCAATGGTGGGACCGTTGACTTGATAGTCCTGAATGCCTTGACTCTCCAGCATATCGACGAAGACAGCCGCCTGAGCCGAGTCTTGCAATCGGTACACTGAACCCTCGTACGATGGATGATGCGGCACGTTTGAGAAGTTGCGGGGAATGACGACAGCAGAATCATGGGGCAAGATAACTCGATACCCTTCTCCAAGTGTGTGCTTGAGCTGGACGGCGGAGCCCTCAGCCTTCAGATGACCCTTGGATAGAATAGCGATATGGTCCGCAAGCGTATCTGCCTCGTCGAGGAAGTGCGTTGTCAGGAGCAGGGTACGGAACCCTCTCTCTTGGAGTAGAATATCCCAGATCTTCCGTCTACTAAGTGGATCCAGGCCAGATGAGACTTCATCGATAGCTACGACCCTGCTGCCTCCAATGAACGCCATAGCGAGCTGCAACTTGCGTTTCTGCCCACCAGATAGCGTCTTTGATTTGGCGTACATCTTATGGTCCAAGTCGCAAGCGCGAATCAGCTCTTTCATCTCTTCTCTTGTGGCAGGTGTAGTTGTAGTTTTCAGCCCGTTGAAGATTGACACATGCTCGTATACGGTAAGCTCGTCCCAAATGACATTCTGCTGCGGGGCCAATCCTAGTCCTCCCGTTCCGTCCACATCGATCTGACCTTCCGTGATCGGTGTCAACCCGGAGATCGCACTTAGTGTGGTACTTTTACCAGAGCCATTGGCACCAAGAAGCACGAGGATCTGACCTTCGCTAGCGGTCAGTGTCAGATCGTTGACAGCCTTCACCGTCTCAGGGACCCTCTTGCCAAACCACCTCAACACATTCCTACGCCACCAGCTCGGAATGTAGTGTTTGGAAAACCCGGAGAGCTGAATAGCCCGCGAATGATCATCTGGGTTGTAATTCATCTTTCGTGCCTTGGATGCGGTGCCGTATAGTGAACGCTCGACGAGCATACCAAGGACAGGATATACTATGATGTGGACGATGAAGAAAACCCACAAAACGATCCCAGGAAGCCCCCATGGTGAATTCTCATTGGACGGTGCGCCTTCCGTAAGATTGGTGGGTTGGAAGCTTCGCTCGAACCTAGCCATTAATATGATGAAGTATACGTAATCCATCGGAGGGAACAGCAGGCTCAGTATGGCGACTGCACCAGAGCTTTGCGTGTGTGTTACTTGAGCGATGATGGCCAGCACAAGCGATACGAGCACGATCGTGATGCCGGAGAGCTGTGCCTTGCGGAAGAACATGGCTGCAAAAATTGAGAAGCTCGATAGGGAAAGGCCAGCAAGCAGGTGACCGATGATTACCACAGCGCCAGAGGTCGTGGGGAACACAAGTCGCCACACAAAGACAGACATTATGATCCATCCCGGAAGGTAGATCAGGTCAAAGCTCAGATGGTATGAGAGCATCCGCGCTGTCTGCGTGAGCCAGACGCTCTTGTTCGGTGTCATTGCATCAATGAGCTGCGACATGCCCATTTCTCGCTCTGTGGCTATCTGACCTGCGAGCTGATAGAGGATACCGCAGATGCCGATGAAAAATGCAACAGCAAGAATGTTGATCAATGTCCCCTGATACAAGAAGCGGATGTTGTCGTCCCTCTCCTGTGCAGTCTCGCTCGTATATGGATATTGCTCGACTGTAGTGGGCAAGCTGGACCCATTCGCAGACGCAATGGCCTGGTCAATGGCATGCTGGAACGGTAGGGTGTATATTTGCGCATCATTATTGTCTTCATTCACGTACACCTTGGCACCGAAGGCGCCGTCTCCGCGGATGGTGTAATTCCAGATACCGCCCAGGCCTTCGCTCGGGGAAGAGTGGAAGCTTGCAGCTGCATAGCAGTTGGATGCGCCTCTCAACGAGGAGCGGCACACCGTCAAGAGTTCATTGTCGCTGTTAAGCACCCGCGGCTCCAAGCCGGCGGCCCGCACTGGCTGTGATATTTGATCTATAATGCCACTGATTACACCTCCAGTATGTCCGTTGTTCACAAACGCTACCGTCGTCTTACTAGAACTCGCAGCGTTGATAGCTTCCTGTAGGCTTCGCAGAGTGGATGGGGTGCCGACACCGAAATCGCTGGGAGGGACGAAGAAATTCTTAGCATAAGATATGAAGAACATCTACGACATGTTAGCTATATGGTACTGCTCGCCACAGACTGCGGACATACGAATATTATGGGCATCACAAATGCTCTGATCAGGGTGGAAAACCAGTGCCTGACCAGCACAATCTGGATGTTCTTCCTCGTCAACGTCCATGTTTGCCGGAGGAAGGCCATGTTGTCGAACGCTTAGTAGAATTCTGTGTGCGCAAATGCGCAAGGCAAAGAGTATATACTATCGCGGCGTTACCAGCAGATTCGTCCGAGGCGCTACTGTTCGATTGCGCGGGTGGCGATGGGGTTGACGGCTGAACTGTGTTCTAGTAGTGAACCCATGAAAAGGTATTGTATGGTAAGCGAAGCGTGACAGTAATTGAATGTGGCGGATCTGGCTAATAGCATCAGTTTGTCTAGAGACCAGCTCTGCTAGGCTTGCTGTACTGCTTGGATGAAAGTATCCAAGCGAAGCGCATGGTGAGGGCTTCGAACGTTCGGCTTTGCCTCCAAGAAGGTGCCATCATAGATGTAGCTGCGCCTCTACTCGGCGACTTGGCTCAAGCTGACGTGCCTCTTGGGTCGGGCCGCGCGGAAGCAAAGGCACGTAAGTTACAACAACAACAACAACAACAATCATCACGACACAGACATGAGAGCAAGCGCGATGGAAACAAACTTGCGACGTCGTTTGTGACGGGATCAAGAGCCATCGGCGCGTTCGACGCCCAAAAACGCACGTCTCTCCCGAGGTTTACCAGACCAGACTAACTATATATAAGGTATGCTGTGGTCCTTTCGTGAACTTCATCCTCTCTCTACCAGGGGTCCCCCAAGTATGTAGCAGCCTGCAGTACATCTCAGATATCACACTGAAGCTATTCTAATTATATCCTCGAGGTGAAAGCGATCTTCATCTGCTTTTCGCCTTCTCTTTCATCTCCAAGATTGTCATCCCAGAAACAACATCTACTTCGAAATTCACCGTCATCTCATCGCAACCTCCTCCCGCACAACCCCATTCTTCTCCTCATCGCTCTCAACCTTACCATCCTCAATACTCGCCTGGTAAAGCTCATCTTCATCCCCAAAGATGGCCGCAATCTCCTCGAGCGGCACGCCCCACGTATCGGGGAAGACGAACCATATGATCGCCGCCGCCACGCTCCCGCAAATGATGAAGCAGAGATAGTACTTCCAGCCAATCTCTTGAAAGGCCACAGGCGCGACCTGCAGCCAGATGAGATTCATGAGCGTGATGCCAACAACGCAGAGATTCATCCCTGCATCACCAACTCTGTCAGCAAACAAACATGTTGACATCTAGGCAAGGTAGGTCAGGTCTGGGCAGGCACGCAAAACTCACCCTTGGCCCTCAAATGCGTCGGAAACAGCTCCCCACAATACACAAACTGCGTGCCGTCCAAGCAACTCTCATACACGATCACATATACGAAGAACATGGCGACCGCGGCCTGCAACGCGGGCGTGTTGTCCGACGGCACGAACTGCGCCACCAGCGCCGCCTCGACGATAAGGCAGACGATGCAACCTGCCAGTCCAAGCGCGATGAGTTTCGGGCGCGGCAGTCTGTCCACCCAGAGCATGCCCATTATGCCTGCGCCTAGGCCGAGCGTCATCCAGCCCGCTTGGTAGATGAGTTGCTTCTCCGGGCCGTAGCCTAAGCCGGCGTACAGGATGGGTCCATAGTTGTTGATGACTGGTAAACAGATTAGAAACGAAGATGGATTGAACAAGACCACTCCTGAGACACAGGTGCATGTCTTGTCGCTAATCGATAGGGTCGGTACATGTGGGCTCACTTACCAAGGATACCACTACAAGCTATCCCACACGTCGTGCCCAGCGCCAAAAACGAGCGTTTTCGGTACGACGGTTTCTTGAACATGGCCCAGTAGGAGCTCGGCAGCGTGCGGTCGATGCGCATCTGGTTAGCGATCTGCGCGAGTTCGACCTTGGCTTCGTCCGGCGTGTGCAGCTTGTGCAGGACGGCCGAGGCTTCTTCGTAGCGGTCCTTGATGAGGAGGTAGCGCGGGCTTTCGGGGAGGAAGGGGAGGAGGGCGAAGAGAATGAGAGGGAAGACGCCTTGGATTGCTGTCGGTTTGGACGTCGTGTCAGCTGTCCCGCCTCGTTCTGTCTGCCATCTCCAAGCAGAGTAGGCCGGGAAGGGGGACGGAACGAAGGAAGAACACTGGAGATGGAGGATGATGATGATGGGTAGGGAGGAATTCAAAGGAGAGTCAACTGACCCATAGGGATCCGCCACGCGTTGATGTTGTCCCAATAAAAGAACCCATATCCAGTCCACATAGCAATCACATACCCCGTCAACAGCGCCACCCCATGCAAATCCACCAGCAGCCCGCGATTCGCCGGCGGCGCCACCTCGCTCATCCACGTCGGGGCAGCGCTCAAACTCATAAAGGCGCCCGCGCCGCTGAAGAAGCGAAAGACGATGAACATGCCCACGTTGACGCTGCCGGCCATGAGCGCGGCGCTGAAGAGGGTGAAGCCGGCGGAGACGGCGATGCCGACTTTGCGACCCCAGCGGTCGGAGAAGTAGGCGAGCGTGATGACGCCAATGAAGCCGCCGGCTTGGAAGACGCCGTTCATGGTCGCGATGAGGTTGGTGCCTGAGGGCCCGGCGAGGTCGAAGTAGGTGTTGAATGAGGGCTGGGCGAGGGTGGTGGCGATGATGGAGGCAGAGTAGCCGTAGCACATGCTGGAGAAGCCCATTGCTGTGTTGAGTTTGGATGGTTAGATTTTAATGTGTTATGTGCAAGCGCGTGAGGTTGGGGAGACGAAGTGTACCGAATATGATGAAGACATTGTATAGGTTGAATTGGCGTTGGCTTTTGGTGAATTTGTCGACCATCTTTGTCTTGTCTGTGATGCAAAAATCTCTATACGGCTCGTCTTAATCCCTTCGCGAGACAGACGGTCGAAAGTAGAACTGACTGATGAGACGCACACCTATCTACTTATTAAACCACAAGCTCCCAGTCAAAGTCATGCACCATCGGCAAGCCTGCCGTACGGCTGTCCTTTTCCACTTGTGGAGAACCCCATGGGGGAGTAAATGAGCTCTGCACGAACACAGTGAAGATGTACAGAGTACAGAGCTACCATTGGACAGCGATGATACCCGAATCGCACGAGGGATCCATGTGGGATGCGCTGCCGAAAAGTACCGGGTACCTCCGTAATCAGGAAGCTGTCATTGAGTCAATGTGTGGGCCGGGAATAGGTCGGCTTTATGGCCATGAGTCAGAAATCGCTACGGATGTACGATAAGTAAGTGCGAAGTCTTTTGGGTGAGTCGTAACGCATTGGTTCGCACAGAGGTGGAAGATGTATATAAGTATATTGCTTTCTTGCGAAGCGCTTGTGTTCTCGGGTCTTCCGGGTATCTACTGCACGCTCACTTACAGTAAATAGCAACACTACCTAAGTCAGTGCCGAATCGACGGGATGATACCCAAGTTTGGCATGTAAAGGTTCCCAACACGAGCTTCTCGCAAATAGTGGTAGTGCAGAAGACTCGGTCTCTCTGGAGCGGGTGCATTAAATTCGAAGAGCTGAACAAGAGCGGGAAGGAGGTTCGCTATACTGTCTGGACGCTCAGTCCACAAGACTTGAATCCTAGTCAGCCATCGTGAATAAGTTTAGAAGGCACCAGCTTTTTGGTGGCAGACTTTGAGGATCATCGAGAGCTCGTGCAAGAAATTCAGGTTGCGGATGACTCCAGATCAAGGGTTCCATAGCAGGTCCCGCCGTGAATGGTCCGATCTTCAGGCCCCTCATTACTTCCATACTCCTCTCATCACCCGTAATACACCTCCATAACACTCATCGCACTCCCCTCGGGCCTCTGTACTCTCCCAACTTTCAACCTCGGATCGGCCGCTTGAAACAGCTGTTCCCATTCACCCAACTCCCTCTCCTTGGCATTAAGCAGCGTCATCATGAGCATGTCCATAGTCCTCAGCGTACGCTCCTCGCTAGGCGGCACTGCTCCGGGTTGAGGCAGTATGGAGTCCATGACGACGAGCCGAGAGCCAGCATTGTGCTGCAGAGCTGGCAGGAGGTTTTCGATGATGTTCCGCGCGTACTTGTCCGGGTAGTCATGCAATATAAAGCGTAAGAGGAAGACGTCGGCTTCGAGACCTTCAGGCTGCGGGGTGAAGAAGTCGTGGGCCTCAAAAGCAATGCGCATTTGCAGCTCTTCGCGACCTTGTAGCGCCGTTCCCTGCGCTTGCTCTACGATGTCTGGGAGATCTTGAACGACGAATTTCAGCTTCGGCGCTATCTCTGCGATGGCGATACTGGCTTGACCGTAGCCGCCTCCTACGTCTACGACTTTTGCTTCTCCGAGGGCTGGCCAGTCATAGCCGGTTAGGAGGTGTTTGACGCTGTGGCCTTCGCCTGCGCTCAACGTCTGCATTGCTCTGGCGAAACGCGGTCCCTTGACAGGGTGCTCGCTGAAATATCGCAGGGCTGGAGCATCAGTGTTGTGAGCCATGTTGAAGGGCGCGTGATTCAACTCTTCAGAATCTCCGTGCTTCCGTGCTTGCTCCACGAGCTTCGCTGCTCCGGGGAAGACGTCTTCGGAGCTGTAGCCTAGTAGATCTGAGACGCCTGGCATGAGAAAACAGCGGGATGCTGCGGTGTGGGCTACCTGACCGGGTGCAGGTTCATGGAAGAGCCTGTTCGTCATTGCATATCGTAGAACTCGTCTCGTTCTGCTCTCGTCCGTTTTGGTCTTGTGCGCGATCTTGCTGAATGTCACGGTGCTCTCGAGAGGCACAGCTTCGGCAATCTTGAAATCGTAGATGTACTGCATCGTGCTGCAATCGTTGTAGCGGGTGCTGAGCCATATTGTGCTCTCGATTGGTCCTGTCGCCAAGTCGTGTATCCGGCTTGACGCTTCTCTGAGCTCTCTGCGGGCGACCTGTACATCTTCTGGGACATCTGAAGGGAAGCCGAGGGATGTATCAACAAGAAAAGAAGGTTGTGGAATGTTGTTGGATGCAAGAAAGGTCTTGATTACTTTTGCGGAAGACGAAACTATTTCTGCAAGATGCTCGAGGTCGTCCAGGTCAGACGAGGCCGACATGATGCTCTTTGCGTTGGACCACGACGTGACTTTGACTTTGCATCCGTCCAAAGGATTCGTTCGATGTGGACCAGCCCAGTCGTCGGCAAGGCATACAGGCATCCGTTATTCCCTGTCTTGTACTAGCATGTTGCTCTTATCGATTAGCAGCTCAAGCACCCCGACATCTGTGGGACGGAGTAGAACAGGCAACGTCCAACTCACACTCGTGGTTTACCTGAGCTGAAGAGAACAAGCTGGACACTTTTGAGAGGTTTACTCGGCTTCGCGCTTCAAATGAACAAGCAGGTCTGTCCATCACGCGCCGCTCTAGCCTGTAAGGAAAGTGAAAACGATGAGTGCTGGCGGACGGACAGCCAGCACAGCCCTTCGATTCAGGATTGATATAACCCGGCAGCCACATTCCGGCAGGGGCCCTCCCAAGTTCTTTACCTAGGTACCAAATACGCAGTATCTTCGCCCAACTTCGCTCGAGGCCGTCCCAGATTCGGGCATGCAGCAAGTATCATTATCTCTTCCCTACCGACTACGGGTCATGCAGCTGTTTGATAATCGTGCGCCATTTGGCCGGTCAAAGGTCCTTTTCAAAGCGCCATCACAGGCGCGCCGTTACATCATACACGAGCGTGGCTGGCATGCCGAACATGCACGATAGGGAGCTACTGTATCTTCCAAGCTCCAGCTTGCTTTTAGCTTTGCTTTCACACTACAGTACTCTCCGCCAACGCAACCCATCCTCTGCCGCAGCCTTTGCGGGGATGTACTCGGTCGTCAAGACCGCCATCAACCCAGGTATGATAGCCTTGTTTTAAGACGAAGCTTTGGCATATCTGAGGCCCATCTCCCGCTCAGTTCCGCTGGCCGAGATCTCTAGTCGAACGTCGCCTGCAACCTGGCGCTGTTTAAAGCCTCATCTTTCTGTACTTCAACCTAACGCGACCTTTCCATCTCGCACGCACATTCTTACCGTCTTGCCCTTCGTTTTCAGTGTATCGATGAGCATGCGCCAGCCTCGCTGACGTCTTCCATCCCATTTCATCAAAACCGTCCATCCCACCCTACCTGAGAAACCTCACCTCCAAACTTCCAGCCATGTCTCCCAACCACCTCAATTTCTCACTCCTCCCACTCTCCCTCCTCGCCCTCCTGGGCTGCTCTTTCACGCAAGCCAACCCGAGTCCGCGCCCAAATCCAATACCTGCTGCCGATCCACATGCGCAACCTCTCGCTGCGCCGGAGGCGGCTCCGCAACAGCAAATCTATGCGCCCTTCAGTGGGGCGATATACATTGTCGGAGCCGATGGATCTGGATCGGGCTTTGGCCCTGCGAGCCCAGCGCAATGCCCGGCGAACGCGCAGCAGAACTGCGGAAATATAAATATATGGAACTGGTAAGCTACATTCAGCAGCAAAAGAGTCCACGGATCGAGATCGCAAGTGCGCTCCAAGCTCCAAGCACCTCCACCCATCGAAGTCGAACATCTTATCGCAAGCAAAACCGAAACTGACCAAAGACAACCCCAACACACAGGTGCTGCCCCACAGGAAACACCTGTTCCCTCCTCTCCAACTCCCTCGTCGGCTGCTGCCCCACAGGCACAACCTGCTCCGGCTCCGTCGCCGCAAACCAAGTCACCACCGTCACCGTCTACCAGCAAAACACCGTGACCCAGTACCAGCAGCCCACCACCGTCGTCGCCGGCGGCGCCGGCGTCTACGTCTATCCCACCACAACCACTCCGGCCGCGACGGTCAACGGTGGCGGCGGCGTCGTGTATAATGGGTATTGCTCGACTCTGTATGCGGATGGGCCGGGCTTGCCGACTACGAGGGCTGGGCAGTGTGGGGAGATTTTGGTGCTGCAGGCTGGTGCTCATGCGGTCGTTGGTCGGGGCTTTTTCACGGTGCTCGGGATCGCAGGTGCGTGGGCGCTTGTGGGGGGTTTGGCGTTGTTTGCGCGGTAGCCGTTTATGCTGACAACACACTTTTGCTTTTCGAGCGTTGGTGGGAACGGCAAGGTGAGCTGACGGGACGGCGTTGGCTGAGCTTCTTCCGGTGGCCATCTGCGTGTACGTGTGGGCGCGCCAATGCCGATGCCCGCGAAACCAGACACTGTATTAGCGCCAGCCTTCTAGAGTTTTAGGGGCTACGGCGTTCGAATGGATAGATAGGATGGGAAAGGGCGGAATGGTGGCGGGAGTCTGTCACGTTAATACCCAGACGCATCGAATTGTACAGCAAAAGAGTTTCTGGTTTGATCATTGACTGTCTGCTTAGCTGTGTTCTCATACACACTTATATATCAAATACGCATAAAGTAACGTCCGAAGCGGCGCGGAGGTGGCATAAAGGTGTCCGAGTCACTGTGTACGTTCTGTCTGCAGGACAGAGATGGTAGAGATGGACAAATCGATGAACGGTTCGGCGTCTAAGCTGGCAGGTTCGGTTGGAGACCTGGTAGCTAGCTTGCTGCTTTGCAAACTCGATGTGGATGATCACATTCGACAGTAGTAATTACGAGGACTGGCCAAGAAATCTTTGATTTCCGGATCATTACATTTGATAAGGCCGCTCCCTTTTTTTAAACCCCATACTATACAACTTTTTCCGAAGCATTAGGTACACGATCAATTCCCCTTCTGAGCATCCTCCTCCTTGTTCTTCGGCACGCCCACGATGTTCGGCACGGTCACGGCGTTCAACTTCCTCATCGCATTGCTAAACGGTCCATCCGGCAGCTTGCCATCCCACTTATCCTCGACCTTCTCGATCTTGCCGTTCGAGTCCGTGAAGATGTTGACGACGGAGCTGATGGTCTGCTCTTTACCGATGCCCTTGACGACGTAGCGCGTCTTGAGATTCATGACAATCGGGTTGCCGGCATCGGTGACCTCGTGGTGGAGGCGCTCGATCTCGGAAAAGGCGGTTTGGAGACCGTACTGCGATGAAGATTAGAGAGCGTTTCTGCGGGGAGAGAGGAGCTGAGATGACGTACCCATTGAGCCTCATACTGCTTCCTGCCACGAGCTACGGTGATGGGGTCCTCGAACACGCCGTCATCCTTCCACAGCTGCAGCTTCTCGAGCGAGGGTCGGCCAGCAAAGAGATCGAGGACCGAGCCGACGAGTGTCTTTTGCTGCGAATCCAGGGACACGCCGGATGCGGTCTGGATGTTGGTGGTCTCGGGCTGGAC
>Ga0160429_1000869_pt1 | contig 19243 bp, 14 predicted proteins | sample SolpanmetagenomR_FD_108199 | JGI IMG/M metagenome (GOLD analysis project Ga0160429, IMG submission 108199) | Solar panel surface microbial communities from Lawrence Berkeley National Laboratory, California, USA - R | ecosystem: Engineered > Built environment > Solar panel > Unclassified ...
ACCCACTCGACACCTAGGTATGTCACCCCGGACAGACCGTCCGTGAAGGGGTCGAGCCCGGCGATACTCACGCTGTTGCGCGGCGCCATGCGCTTGCCGGAGAGGAGTCGGAGGAGGGTTGTTTTCCCGGCGCCATTGGCTAGTGCCGTTTGTTTTAGCGAAGAGCGCGATCTGTGGAAGATAGGACTTGTACAATACCGCCGATTAGAAGCGTTCTACTGTGCGCCGGGAGGTCGAGGTTGACATTGCTCAGACCAGAGCTGCCGTCTTGGAAGACATAGCTTAGCGCCTTGACTTCGATCGATGGCGGTGCTGGAAGTGCTTCCGATGAGTCTGACATTCCTATGAAATACAGGCAAAAATGTATAGAAAAAGGTTGTTTTGCAGTGAAACCATACAAGCACCAAAACAAAAGATGGTGATGAACTTTTGACTCAGTTTAGACCCTGCGTTGTACCTGTCGATCTCCCATTCGTCTTTTGCTACCCTTCACCCAACAAACCCCGCAGGCACTTCTCACACAAAACATTGCGGGGTTTCATGTTGCGAGCATCGAAAGCATTCTTTAACACGCCTAAGATGGCAATTCCACGGCTGTCGAATCCGGTAATCACCGTTCTCGGTGCGACGGGAACAGGCAAGTCACAAGTAAGCACGCAAACAAATTACACTCTTCATCCAACATACCCCGCCTGACCACAACAGCCAGCTAGCAGTCGACCTCGCGCTACGCTTCAATGGCGAGGTGATCAACGGAGATGCCATGCAAATGTACGACGGACTGCCCATAATCACAAACAAGATCACACCTGAAGAACAGCGAGGCGTGCCACATCATCTGCTAGGCTGCGTACAACTAGACGAAGAGCCATGGCGAGTCGGCAAGTTTGTCAAGAGCGCGCGTGCAATAATCAGAGATATTCATGCGCGGAAGCGGGTGCCGATATTAGTTGGAGGAACGCATTATTACACCCAGTCACTGCTGTTTAGCGACCAACTCGCGGATGGAGATGCGGAGGCCGAGCAAGCAGCACAAGAGGAGGAGCAAGGCAGCGCGCATAAATGGCCCATTCTTGAAGCTTCTACGGCCGAGATCCTGCATAAGCTGCGAGAAGTGGATCCCATCATGGCGGATCGCTGGCACCCTGATGACCGACGAAAGATTCGCCGCTCGTTGGAAATCTGGCTGCAGACGGGGAGGAAAGCTTCGGAGATATACCAGGCACAACAACGGGAGATGCGTGAGACGTATGGGGTAGAGGAGATGAAGAACGACGGCGATGACACTCAGTCCCCCCGGCCCAGGCTACGATTTCCAACTCTCTTCCTCTGGGTACATACGCCCTCCGAGTCTCTGAAACGCCGCCTCGGCCGTCGTGTCGACACAATGCTGGACTCCGGCCTCCTGGACGAGGTTCTAGGCCTTTGTACTTTCTTGAAGTCACAAGCAGCGCAGCAGCACGCGCCCATCGACCAAACCCGCGGTATATGGGTTTCGATCGGCTACAAGGAATTCGCACCCTACTGCGCAGCATTACAAGACACAGCCAGCACCTCCAGAATCCTCGAGCGACTCAAAGCGCAAGGTGTCGAACGCACCAAAATCGCAACCAGGCAATACGCGAAACGCCAAGTCAAATGGATCCAAAGTAAACTTCTCAGCGCAGTCCGCGAGGCCGGCAGCTTGGAGCACATCTTCGTGCTTGATTCCTCCCTTACATCTCCTACGACATGGGAGGAAACAGTCTCGACGCCCGCAGAGCAAATCACCGCGTCTTTCCTGGCAGACGAACAACTCCCAGCCGCGGAGGATGTATGCACGTTAGCGGGTGATTTACTGCGCGCAGACCGAGAGGATCTGAGTAGACGGAGGGACTTGTGGGAGAGACGGACGTGTGAGCTTTGTGGTGTTACGGCGATCACGGCGTTGGAGTGGGAGAAGCATGCCGAGGGGAGGAAGCATAAGATGACCGTTCGGGCGCATAATAGGAGAGCGTCGGCGGGGCAGCTGGAGGTTCAGCAGCAGCAGCCGGATGGAGAAAGTGCTGGAACATGAGCGGCAATCTACGAGACTTTCATTGTACGCTGTGAGGCAGTGTTAGAGAACTGGGATAAAAGGTCCTTCGGTCAATGCCAACGGTAACGCTGCCAGTTGAATCCAACTCTATACGACCCATTACCTCCCTTAGTCCCCGCATGTTATACGGCGTCCCACGACGTGATTGAAACTACGAGCGACAACTGCGCACAGTTTAGTGGATATCAGCTGCTAATTGGACTGAGTCTTGGATGTACATTGAAACAATGATAAAAGATATCGACTCAATCGTCTTCAGCCTGAGTGAGGGAGACAGTATGTAACTACGGCCAACCCCTACCGGGAACGAGTAGACACTCCCTCAAGGTTAACATTCCCATGAGCCTTAAATATTTTTTATTTTGCTTTCAGAAATACCAAAGCAGACAACATCTCACAGAAGATTATTGTCTTCGGACGGTCTATGGCAGCTGCAGTATCCAGGAAAGGTATGAGTTCATCGAATCAGACCACATCGAAAACCGAAAAATATTAGAAACCCATCATCAAAACCCCCTCACGCAACCAGCGTATTCCTCCTCCCTCTCCCCAACCTCGCATCCCCACTCCCAATGACCGCCTCAAGCGCCTGACCCAGCGCCGTCTCATCATACCTCCCCAACCGGCCATACACACGAATCGTTTCGATCCCCTCTTTCGCAAACAACGCTTTATCAACCTTGGGCGCCGCCTCGCCCTCCATATAGATAACATGCGTGACATACGCCGACAACGCAACAAATCCTTCCACTCCCGCCCTCCTCCCAGCCCCAGCAGCTTTGGCAACAGCCGCCACGAAATCCATCGCCGTCAACACATCCCAGCTCGGCCCGGTCTCCCTATCCCCCGTGCCGTTCAATATCAAAACCTTCGCGACCCGTCCTCGTCCGAGACCACGCCCCACGATCGCGTCCCCGACACCCCTGGCGAGTAAACTCGGCGCCAAGGATGTATACAGGCTCCCGATGCTGTACACGATGGCCTGCGCGGCGTGCAGAGCGGCCAGAGCGCGGGGGTTGGCGGGCGGTCGGATTTCTTGGCCGTAAGGGTTGATGTAGAAAATGCGGGCTATGCGGGCGGGGAGATCGTCGGACGGGGGGTTTGCGGATGAGGTGGAAGGTTGGGGCTTTAGGAAGGTGATGTAGGGTTTTCGGAGGGTGGGGAGGGAGCCCGGGAGGTTCGCGTCTTCGATTGTGTCGGCGTCCTCGGTTTCGGTGCGGGTTGGGCTTGGGGGTTCTTGGAGGGTGGGTTGGTTGGGGGCGATGAATGGGGAGGGGAAGTATGATGAAGGGGTGTGGCTGGAGGAGGAAGGGTGTAGGAGTGGTGTTGTCGCTGCTGTTATGCTGGTGGCTGGGACGGCGGTTGCTTCGCTCGGGTGGGAGATTGCATTTTGGCCGGTGATGATGTCGCCGTTTGTCAAGGCGGCGCATATGTGGTGGGAGAAGTTCGTATTGAGGATAGGAAGGACGGATGTGTTGGCTGGGATTGCGCAGATGCTCGATAGGAGGTAGATGGCGGACTCCAGTGATCCGGAAAAGAGACGAGCGCTTAGGTGGTTAGCAAGGGCATTGTGGCGTAGTCTCTTATTCTTAAACTGATAGCATACCCGGTGAGAAAGAGGTTTCCTACACTAGCACTCTCGAAGTTGAAAACACTAGATGGCCTGGCTCTTTTCACAATCTCCAGGTTCAACAAGTTGAGGAAACTCCGGATGAGCTCCTTCTTCGGCGTTGAGATGTTGTTCCAAAGCGCATGCCTGGCTTCGACAATGTCTAACCATTCTAGCCGCGCAGTCTGCGGGTTTGAAGAGAGTCGATGGTTGAAAAAGGTCTTTATGGCAACACCTCCGGGCTCGTCATGTCCTTCATCTGGAATAAGACGGACCAGACGACCTAGATGACTTTAGTCTTGAACTTTTTTTTCCGCCTGATTGCACTAGGTCTTTAAAGACATCTTTGAATCACATACTTCGTAAGTCACCGATACCTTAGATCACTGAGTATTAGCCATCAGTCGTCACAATATCGCGAACAAAACTACCTGGTCCGCCGAAGACTCGTATTAATTCACTGGAACTGCCTCCGTTGTCACTAATGGGGATAATGTAACTCAGGGGACACCTTTTAGCTTCAGTAAGACGATTAAAGACATCAACGAGATTATTGGCAGCACTTCCTCCGGAGAACACGACGATTCCTCTTGGAGTCTGCTCCATGTTCATATGGAAGAGTCGTCGTAACCATTTTTTAGCGGTTGATGACAGATATTACTTAATGTTTACCGCTCCTGGCTTACGTCGCCTCAAAGGTGTTCCCGTGAGGTATTCACATTTCATACTGAGACACTAGGTACAGCCACAATATGTAATAACACGAAATTTAGATGAGATGCCGATTAATGTATAAATCAAATAGCTGCAATTCGTTGTTTCGTATGTAGTCTTAGCTCATAACTAGTCGTCCTTCCAGTAGCGGGCTCAATAGCGGATTATCACAAGACCTTCAATTCCTTCCGGTAGACCTTCATCAGAATTAAAAAAAAAACAATCAAGGATCTTTCGGTGTCACACACAATTTTGGAGCATTTGCCTGTTCTGAGAATCAAAAGGACATTAGTGTCTGCAACCCATTGTATAAACTGACAGAAATTGGCTAACCATCTTGATTTCCCTGGTCAAAGGGCTTGTCTGCGGTTCCTGATCCTTGCACACCAGATACTGGCTCCTGGCCCGACTCTTTCTTTTGTGTCTCCGAAGGAGTGTTGGTTGTCTTTGAGTTGGAGGTGCCGGTTGCGGCAGAGGTTACAGCCTCAATACCCTTCTGGATGGCTTGCATATTGGGATCTGGTGGGAAGGTTGATTCAATATTAATTAAGGAGAAAAGCTTCCAGAGGTTGTGCGTTGTTTTTGGCTCGTGGAAATGATGTCTGTGATCGAAAACACTGCATAGAGAATCGACAATTACAAGTACGAAGGTACGGCGGGGCGAATGAAACGTCATGTAGGGCTGAACCCCGCCTTCCCTATGTTTACTAGTAGGTCACATGTCCATGGTTCTAGTGTGTTAAATCAATTCAAAAAAATATCATTGGTACTTGTATCAACCATGATATCAATCGTATTTTGTTTCATGTGAGCTTTTAGTGAATGAACCTAATAAATGATATGGGATAATCAGTCTAGAAGTCCATCGTCTTTCCTGATGAAGAGCTCTCTTTCGCCAGCTCAATCACTCTCAATACAACCGCCGCTTGATCCGGGGTAACAGGCACCTTTCCATCACCTTTGATAGCAGCAGCCAACTCTTCATAGATACCCATGTATGTTTTCGGCGGAGATACTGGAGCAACCTTCTGTTCTTCCATTTTCCCCGTCTTCTCGTCCCAGAGCGTGAGCGTTCCATTTGATTCCTCCTCCTCCACACCGAAATCCGCATCTTTGCCTGGTCGCTTGCCGGCTATGAGTTGCGGCTCCTGTACGTCGAGGTTGAACTTCTTGAAACTGCCCCTCTCGCCACGGATCCAGTATCGCAGCTGTCTAGTTTCTGGCGACACAACAGCTGCTTTGGCAGTGCATAAAAGACCGCTGCTGTAGTGCAGAAGAGCCGTGAAGCTGTCGCCACCCGCTCCAGCAGCCTTGTGATCACCGTATTGTCTTTGGTTTCCAACGAACGCAGTGATGCGCGCTGGAGCTCCGAAGAGCGTTACGACTTGGTCCAGTAAATGAGTGCCCAAGTCGTAGATAGCTCCACCAGCGGGTTGATTTGGCGTGACCTTCCAACTGTGTACAAGGGCCGCCGGATTAGGCCTGTGTCGGTCGAAATGCGATTCAAACTCGACAACACGCCCCAATGATCCTTTTGCGAGTATTTCTTGAACCGTAATAAAGTCTGCATCCCATCTTCTGTTTTGGTATACAGCCAACACACGTCCGCACTCTTTTGCAATTTCACCCAGCTTCGTCGCTTCGGCCGATGTAGGCACGAAGGGTTTTTCGCACAAGACATGCCTGCCTGCCCTTAGAATGGTTTCACATTGTGCAAAATGCGCTGACGGGACTGATGTGACGATGACGAGTTCGACAGCCGAGTCGGCGAGGAGGGAACCAAGATCGTGGTAAGTGGCGATTCCTTTGTGGTCGTTCGCTGCGTTGTTCTTCTCCGTTGGCGTGCGTTGTAGGACGCCGTGAAGTTTATACAGTTCTGGGAGAGCGAGGATGAAGGGGATGTGGAAGACTTTAGCGGAAAGACCATAGCCGATTACTGCAACATTCATTGGTGCCATGGCATGGGATGGGATGTTGAAGAAAGATATATGGAGGGAGAATTGTGGAAGGATACTTTGTTATAGGTACGAGTACATTGGTGATTGATAACCCGAGAACCATTGAGACCCCACCATTTGATGCGGGGCGAGGCAAGCATGGCGTCATTTGAGGATGATCCGAAAGTACAATACCACACACTAAGCATACAGTAAGTTACTTTGTAGTTTCGATATTAATGATTGTTGGAATGAAGCAAAGAGCGGTTTCAGTCGGAAGTTGTTTCGAATGCGTAGGCTGTTACCCAAGAACTTCTGAAGACACTGGATATGTATTTCATAATCTGTTCATTTTTTTTACTATGCATTGTTGTCGGTTGATGTACAGGTTGTTAAGGTAAAAAATTTAGGCAGTTTAAGCAAACTCTCTCTTCTTAGGCCTGAATCCTTCTTGCCCCCGACTCATATGCGCGAATTCAAGAATACTACAGGTACGAAAGGAACACTTCCACCACGTATCAAGCATAAGCAGACCAGCCTATATCACGTTAGTCTGAGTCTCAATACTCGATTTATGGCACTTACCCGCAAAGAGCAACGCCAATTGCCTCACATCGCTTGCTTGCTGTATGAGCTCGTTCACCGTCGCTGTAACACTCAAGCTCGTTGCCAGTTTCTTCTCCACGCCACGTAGGGCCCGGACTGCCTCGTCCGCTTCATCCTCCTCATTCTTTTCAGGCTCCACACCGAGTCCGACTGCACCAGTAGAGCTTCTTGTGCCCCGGACTGATCTGGCGGCCGTGCTAGGGCCGACAGAGCTTGTTCCTGTACCTGCAATCTCGCGATCCTGTTCGTCTTGCATTCGCTTCGCACGTAAGGGACTTAGAGACCAACTGTAGAGCGGATCGTAGCGGAGCACGTTGAGTAGCGTCATAATGGCATCTTTGTGCGCGCGCAGTGCCTCGAGAGTAAACTCGCAACAGCGTCGGAATACTCCCTCTGTGCCTGCAATGCCAAACCCGTCGACGATGTCACGCGTCAAACGGAACGGGACTGTTTCTGGCACGTTGAGTATCCGGCCAGCTTCGAATGCCACTCCGAGATCAATGTGAATGACCTCGCCTGTTCTTGTGTCAATCAAGATGTTCTGACAATGACGGTCACCGAGTCCGAGGACATGTCCAAGGATGGAAATGGCCGCTGTGCTACGAGTATAAGCAAGTCGTCGCGCAAACCATTCGTCCGGATCGAGGAACCGTTCGTAAAAGAAATGTCGCATTACTGGATGGAACTTATTCATGACATCTTGGAAGACCATGATGCGTGTCTCTTGCGAATGATCGACTACATCAGCTATAGCCCGCCGAGCAGAATGCCATTTCAAGTCCTTTGGGTAATAGCGCTCATGCGCTCCTATCAGAAAATCATTCAATGGAACAGACGGCTGGCAGAACTCTATGGCTCCAGTTGAAGCATTAAGCGGAACCACATTATAAGTTCTGACCCGGAGATCACGCTGTTTTGTAGCTTTGCTGATCTTGAGAAGCTCCGTAACTTGTGCAAAAACCTGTTCCATGATGGCATCTTGCCTTAAATCGTCAGATCCGAATTTGTACTGGAAAGTCAGCGTATGTCACTATTCAAGGAATGATTTGCTTACAAGTTGTTTGCAGGATTCTCCCGATGATGTGACAACCGTGACAATTTTGGGTGCGCTGAGACCGCTAGCAATGGCCATAAGCGTTCCGAAACGCGTGATCGTCGGAACAGCACTGTAATCGCAGTCCGCCCGCAGATCAATACTCAGGGTTATTGGGGGAACGTGCAAGGTAGGAATATCCCGAGCAACACGCCGCGATGGAGGATACTTGGCTAATTGCCACTTCGTGTTCTGGACCATCTCGTCGGTTTTGAAACTGGCGAAGTCAATATAAAGCTCATTCGATTTATACAAAGCTGCCCAGATCTTAGATGTGGTGGAATTTTTCTGAAGTTTCTGAGCCACCTTAATCGCCGCAGCGTTTCGAGAAATTGCAACCTGGTCATTTCCCCCAGCAGTTTTGCTTCCAGCAAAGATATTCGGCATGCCGTGGTAAGGATGCTCGATACATACACGTTCAACAAGTTCGCGTAAGATAATCTGGAAACGTTCGTTGCTGTCTTGAAGCCTGGAAGCTAGCTGATTCATCAGCTTGGCAAACTTGGATGTCGGCACTGTCCTGATGCGTTGTGCTACTGCTTCGTTTGCACCGGTATCGTCAATGTTTTGAAGCCAGGTAGCGACGAACTTAAGCACATCGGTGGCATAAGAGTCTGTGTGTGACAAAGAGCGGAGAAAATTGTCCAGACTTTGCCGCACATTTTCGGTTCTGGCTTTCTTCAATCGACCATGCTCCTCTTCATCGATCTGAATCCACACTCTGGCCTTATTCTTGTCGCTTCTTGCCTGCTTCCTATCCTTTTCAGACTTTGTAGTCCGAATTACTTGATCCAGGTTTCTTATGTCCTCAAACTTACGTCTCCTAAATCTCTCACTACGTTGAAGCTCATTCAAAACGTCAGGATTTTGTACCTGATTGTAGCAATAAGTCGCATATTCGTGATGAACTTTTCCAATCTCGAGGCCAGGCGTTCCCGCATGCAACGCCCGTAAAGCAGGCTGGAGATATTTGGCCAAAATTTCTTCAGGCTTTTCCAGTCGTGCTTGAGAAACACGACGACCCTAGTGATGTCAGTCATGTTCACTTTACATACGCAAACACCAACATACCAAATCAGCGAGCACACCAGCTTTTCCGATGACTATGTGCTGTGTTTCGAAGTCGACATTATTAAGCATGCTAACAGATACTTGTATCGATGGCTGGATTTCACCCTTATCCCACAGCACACTAGCAGTTTCGTGTTGTATAGCACCCTCAAGGTTGAGACCCACTCCTTGGCAAACAGTAATCAGACTTGTAAGGTATGTGACATTGCTCAAGGACGCTTGTAAGGCACTATGCTTGCGATAAACATGAGAAGATCGCAGACTAGACTCAGCCTCTAAGAGACGCGCGTCTTGTTTGTTAAGTTTTAATGAGCCTCGCAATTCCGAGTTGTCATTGAGGACTCCGAAGAGCACTTCGCGGGTTGACAGTAGTTGTGAAACATTCGCAAGACTGTTTACAGTCAGTGGACTCGTTAGATTACTCTATCTACCGCTTACCGGCAATTGTCCATCCACGATTCCCTCCGCTTCATCGTCTCCCACACCTGAAATACCTGCTCCGTGGTTTTACAACTGACAAGGTCCTCCACCTCGGTCAGTGTCGCTAAGGCAGCAAAAGAATTATGCAGCAATTGACCGCTCAATCTATTTATTTGAATGTTCTCAAATATGTTTAGCATTGACACACCAATAGTTCGAGTTGTATGAGGAGAGGCGCCACTCTGGTTAACGGATTGCAATGCTTCATACACTGCTGCAGTATGGGTACGAAAAGTACTTTCTACCGGGATGTCCCATTTTCTCAGCTTCATAGCCGCTTGCAAGAGTTCATCCGTGTTGGTGTCAGCGGCTTCTGGATGTTGGTTGTGTACAATGAGGTTATGTGTAAGCGTACTAAGGTTGAGAGAAGCCACTGCATGGACAATACTAGGTAGGACTTGTGATTCTTGCGCAACTCGACTTCTCAGTAATCCATCGGAATTGGCACCCCGGAGCAATAATCCTTCCACACCATTCCCCTCAAAGTCCAGACGATTGACTATAGCCTTTAGCGATGGGGGTGTTTTCACTCCATAGTAAGAATCAGGCTCTTCAATCTGTCGATAAATCTCAAGAAGCAAATCCTGCATCGTGTTACTGGAAGCAGCTACCGCGTTCGTCTCCCAATGTAGTTCAGCAAAGAGCTGTGCGGACTTGAACATCTTGCACCTAATAGCCGCATGTGATGCTATCATGTAATCAATAGTAAGCCAACCATTACGGTCTACCGTTGTAGATTCCTGCGGAAGGGCCTGACCTCTCAAATAGAGTATGACATTTATGATAGCGCGATTCCGGGCTACCAGAAGGTTGTCCGTGTTCCGAAGTAACCTCATAAAATTTTCAGATAGTTCCTTGCCAGTGTTGGAACCATCCTCTCTGCTTCGCAGAAGCAAAATGTGTAATATGTAAGGAAAAATTAGTTCTGCAAGGCTGTCGAACACATGTAACACTTGCGGCAGTGCGAGAAGGAGAGGTTCGTGATTACACATCTGGCACAATATTAATGCCAAATTTCGCATCCATTTGATGAAAGGTATTGCGCTCGGTTCAAAGCATTCTGCGATTGACATTGAGTGTGATGTTAAGCCTTTTACCCTGGGTCGCTCATCCACAACCTTTTCCAGAATTAACAGCAACGACTCCGGAAGATTGCCCTCAATGAGTGATTTCTCCTCCTGTTTTGCATAGTGGCTAACAACCTGTTGAAGACACTTTTCGATGGTGGCTGCTACTAAGCTTTGGTTTTGGAGATGATCGACTAGGACCTTGAGAATGGCCACTTTTGGAAATGAGAGGTTGGTTGCTTGGCAGTTCACACCAGTAAGCTGTTTGTAGTCGCTCTCCACTGCAATTTCTGCAGGAAGTTCGCCATGAAATGTAAAAGACCGTCCTAGCATTCGCACAGCCCATAGAAGATATTTTTCGCCGACATTGGAAGAAGTCTTCAGCGTCTTCCAAACTCGAGTCGCATAGTTGGCTGCAGCTTCATCGGTCGCATAGACCTCCTCGGCCTCGGATAACGTTTGCTGACTCCGAAACTGTTGGCTGAAAGTTTCAAAGCTCCACGTATACAGGGGGCCTTTAATCATGTCCTTCATCCCCTGAATTTCTAGCAAGCAGTGTAAAAGGTTGTTCTCTGCAATAGCCAATCCGACTGATTCCGTAGAGACTATATCAGCTGCAGACCGAAGTAAATTGAGAAAGAGTTCCATTGAGTCATTTGACGATGTGTCCGTGTTGTAATTACTCACATACACTTTCAGCCAGTGGTAGAATACCTGGGTGCGTGACATAGTTGCACGATGCTGACTTTCCTGGGTAGTTCTGTCCTGCCCAGAATTCAAAAAACCCCTTAAAGACAAGAACAATGCAAGCAAGGTATCCCCAATAAAGCCAGGTACGTTTCTTAAGTATGTAACACCATGTCCAAGGAGATGACGCACACAACCTTGTGCATCTTCGGCGCATTGGGGATCTGTAGTAAAAGGCCTCAACGCGTGCACAATCATCTCTAAAGGATAGCCTTCAAGTGCGGTGCTCCCCGCAAAAGCAAGGAGAATCCTGATCCTTTGTACAATCCGCCGTGAGTGCAAGGAGCCAAGTACCGGGTGAATATCGTCAATCAGTAACCTAGCAACGGTGAATACCACATCAGGAGTCCAGATTGTGAGGACATCTTTGCCACATCTGCGGCACAAGCGTTCGATTTCATCAACCAGCTTCTTCGCTGGAAAGCTTGGCTGTTGGGCAGGCGGAAGTGCAATGTCTGAAAATCCACCTGCTTTGATGGTACGTAGAATTTCCACGGCCTTATCCCAACCTTGACGCTTTGACAAAGTCTTGTCGATCTGATTTTCTCCCTCAAGTTTCAGAAACAAATGGCCAATAACATTCCCAAGCCTTTTTGAAAGTAATGTTGCCAAACGGTTTTTCGAAAGAATAGTACGAAGCCGCGTTTCAGCGTCATGGGATGGGCTGCCTTCAATGCTTGGTGAACACATATCTGTGGCAAAGCAATAAGCCGTCACTTGACTGAAGTTATCTTCGATCAATTCAGCTGCAGACTTTGACACGCCCTCTTCCACCATACGAAGCTCGACCTCAGAGCCACTCATGATTAACTGGCTGACGATCTCACCTTGGACATCGGCCAACAATTCGATGAGTGACCCATATTCAAACACACCGAAAGGAAAGCCACTCAATTTGTGGTGTAGTGTCCAAGTATATAGTAGTTGCGAGCTGAACAAGCGAAAGAGTTCTTTGGGATCTTTGAGATTAACCGACATTGACAATTTTCGGATGCACATTCTTGCATGAGGCACCGTTGTTTCGAGAAGCCCGGCAGTTTCCACCATATGGTAAAGAGAACGTCGCAATAGAGTCTGCCAGGAAGCCGCAAGTCGTGATAGAACAAGTAGTCGGATAAAGATACCTTCGATGCGTTCTTCAACATTTGGTAAGCTGCTGTGGATGTCGTCGAAGACGTTGTGATGTTGCGCCAAGACAAAAAGCTCGAAGACCTCTGAAATTCGTAGCGCAATGTGATACTGCACGCACACTTCGCTTTCCTTCAGAATGCTGAAGAGAGTGGTGCGAACCGAGGGCATGGCCGAGCTCGAAGCAAAATCAGGTGCTAGTCGAAGCATACAGTAGAGAAGATCAATGATCTTGTTTTGCGTGTTTGACGAAGCTATGCGGCGTTCAAGGGCTTGTGTTATGAGCCACCTGTAAATGTCTTCAGCTGCTTCGCACAGAGAATCGAGTTCAGAATCTGTCCACAGAGGCGCAAGGCCGATCATAATGTCGAGACATAAGCCAATCGAAACCTCACACCTTTCGTACTCATATGAATGCGCGAGGAATGTGTTAGCCAAATGGACCAGAAGAGCTTCAGCATCGGCTGGTCGAACTTGTAGTCCTGACGTGAGAAGTCTTCTTAGGTACATGCGACAAGCCATAAGCTCTGTCGCGGAGAGTTTGAGGACATAGACAATAAACTCGTTTGGAACTGCTCTTATCTCGCTGCGGTCCATATAGTCCTGCGCGGTGGCCTCCAAAAAGTGCATCGCTGCCGCTGTACAACAAATAAATGAAGCCATTGACGACTGGGCTGGAATATCGGAACGATGAATATCCATGTTGTCTTCTAGCAGGCTAACTGAAGCCGGAATCGGATCTTCTTGCTCAAAATCGTCAAATTCTAACGATGCTTGTTTTTGGCTGACTTCCAATCCTTCCCGTCGAGCTGTCATTGCCTCGTTGAATGTTCGAATTATGGGTAGCAACTGTGTGTGGTGTATATGTAGTCCCGATTTCTCTCCACCAATAATGGGAAGTAAGAAAGGTGATATAGTTTCCAGAGCAGCATGCATTAAATTACTGCCACCTGCCGGGTTTTCAGGCTGGCTTACCACACGTAGTATGATCTGATATAGCTTGGCATTAGCCTTTCCAAGGGCTTCGGCTTTTTGCAGATGTAGTCCTGAGATCGTTGTGGAAGCAATAACTGAAGCCCCGACAAGGCAAAGGGAGAAAACAAGCTGCACCATATCCTCTGTAATAAGATTATGGCTGCTGCGTTGAAGTTCCTGCCACGTGTCGAAGGCACTTGATGTCTCTGCAACCAAGAAATCGAGTATAAGTCCATGACCTTTACAATGTCTAATCCACTGGCACTGCTTCTTGGGTATTTGGAGATCTTCAACCCAAAATGCGGTGATTTCATCCCGCCCATCCAATAAAAGGAGATACCTGATGAGATCGCGAGATTGATCGTTGTTTATTGCAGCATGACCAATCTTATCAAGACGTGGAGATGCAGTCCCGTCCTCCATCTCGAATGGAAATACGTTGCTCGCCGAGTAGAAGAGTTTGGCAAGCTCAATGGGCGTGAGACCGCGAATAATTTGGCGCGCATGTTGTCGGTTTTCGAAACCACCTGGTTGCAAGGTAAGCAGTTGTCTAGGAGGCCTATCTTGTGTACATACTTGGGTTCCATTTCATACACAACCAACGAAGAACTTCTTCGCCGGTTTTGTCGCGAGCTGCGGAAGGTCGATATTTCATTCTTAGTGTCATAGCAGCATTCCAGAACTCCAACGTAGAATCCGATAGAACGCTTGGCCCATGAATGCTAGGTGCGGTTGTGACAGATTCAATAGAGTCTATCATATCTGTGTACGAGACGCACTCCCTCCTCATGAGCACAACAAGCAGTTGACTTACCACACTAGCGTGAGAAGGAGAAGTCAACATCGTGATAGCAGTTTTCCATGATGTGGTCCAATGTTCTGAGAGTGACATATGTTTCGTTACGTTCTGGTTGGCACATCTATGACAAGTACATTAGTGAAATGCGAGTCTTTGCTCTATTATCTTACCCAATCAGTCCAAGCATTGCCCATGAAGATACAGCCGCATTGGAGTCAACAATGTACAGCATTAGTTCATTAAGGATTGCAACTATCTCATCCACGTCTAGAGCTCTACGCGCAGTCACGAAGCTGACTACCTGCAATACGTAAGCTCTTTCCGCAGGATTCGAGCTCTTTGCAGTGCTCAACAACTCTTCTATTTTTCTCTCTCTTCGGCGCCGCTTGTGGCGTCCAGGAGAGAGGTCGCGGCCGGCAGGTGCTTGATTGCTTTCATTATGTAAGTCAATCCAATTCACAAAAAAGGCGATAAAGTGCAAGACTGCCCAGTTATGCTCGGACTTGCTGGTCGCTTTACGAAGAGCAAAACAATGATTTTGGAATGGCATCAGCTCACAGTTCAACGTACGGGCTCCCAAAGAAAGCTCGTCAAGCTCCAAGTGACCCCTTGTGCCTCGCAATGCATCGTAGTAATCATTCGCCATGATTTCAAGGAGTCTCTCAACTTCGACGATCAGTATTTCACCTCTTTCTGTGCCGGCAAGGTTAAGCAGGTATTCTTGAGTATGATATAATGCGATAAGAATTTCGTCTCGAAGGAGGACTTCCTTACTGGTCCACATGCTTCTGAACGTAGGAAACACTTCTTCCAATGCGTCATATGTCAACTTCGTAGATTGGGTCGAGACACGGACTAAAACGTTGTTGAGCAGTGTCATTGCAGGCATATGAAACGAGCTTGAGTATGCGTTTGTCTTTACCGCTTGCAGAAATGTTCCAATAGTGGATAAAATATCATTACTTTTGTCCAGGACAGGAGCCATTGGCGCCAAAGTTAGGAGCGAAAGGCTTCGGAACAGTTCTTCAAGACACGCATTTCCATCCGCAGTGTGTTCATTTTGTCGCCTGCCGTTCGATGTTGATAATAGCACTCTGTTGGAAGCCGCCCCTGCACTCCCATCCCCATGTGAATCGTCCGCTAAGTAACCTAGACTCTCTCCGAAGCCTTGAATTCCATCAAGACAAAACTCAACTACAGAGTTCCACCTCTTTTGAGGAAGATGTTCAACGTGAGATTGATATCCGAATACTTTTACCAAAGTCCTTAGATAGTCAAGCCGAAGAGGTCTACAGAACCCTGACGCCGGTGTTGGCAATAGCTGCGTAATATGATCGACGAGTGCTCTTACAGTTTGGCTCCGAATACGCTCTACCCATGTTTCCACAGCATATCGAAGGACTGCAGCACAGACTGCGAGACGACTCTCGGCAGCAGTTTCTGTGCGGCTTGTTTTGGATTTAATGTAAACCGATTTTGTTTTGGTTGCATCTTCAAAGAGAACTTCGAATATCATATGAATGAGATCATCGTCGACATTTAGCTTCTCTGCACTTCTGCCTTTTCTTGTGAATATTTCTTTTAGTTCGCTTAAGCCCTTGATGGAGCCGGATTGAACTTCCTCTAAAAAGTATCAGATTATGCACCAACATGCGCTCATGGTCACTTTACTCAAAGCTCTCCGGATATCTTCGGCAACTCTCTCACTACTCGTATTCATCCTGCCGAAAAGACACACCGTAGTTGGAAGAACTTTACGGAAACTTCAAACAAGCTCATTGCAAACGACAATTGTAGGCTGATCTACGATCAGAAGGTTGAGCCGAAATGACCAAGGAGTCTAGCTTATGGCAAGCTTGTGTCGGGAACAACAATCATTAATGCATCTAGGATGGGATGCTGTTCACAATCTTCTTCATATGTACTGAGTAGAGCGGGAAGGTGGTTATCTTGACAGAAGCGGAAACGACTGTTTCTTCCTCTACAGGAAAACGCTAAGGCGTCGTTATGGACTGGGGAATGATTTATAAGTTACTCTTTCCTCAGAGCGCACGTGATATTATTTTGGTCGAAGGATTAGCCTTCGCGCGAAAAGGTTTCCGGGTAGGGCTGAGTGAAGCGCGTCCGCCCTGTTGCATAGTCAATAAAGTTCCAGCCGTGCAAGAGTCAGCCAATATATGAAATCTGCGCCATCTCTTCTCAAAGAGACTGTGCCTGTGCTGGTTACGGCAATCTAATGGACATTCCAGGTGGCGATAGTCTCGAGAGACTCCAGGGATTGCACCGCGACCTGGTCGGTTTTTTGGAGTCTCGTCTACCTAATCTCGAGCGGTTGTGGACGGAGCTTGATGCACGTCTTGAGGAATTTCGCAATCTTCTGGACAAGAATTCGAAGAGCGATAAAAGTCGCAAAGCATTATCCTCTGGTAATTGGTTGATCAACTCTTTAGGCCAAGGATTCTGAGTTGAGTCATTCATTTAGCCTTGACTGACAAGCCGAATAGGATCCATCACTATCCAGGAAACCCAGTACCGAGTGAATGAGGAGTTTATGCAAGATACAATTGAGATTGCAGACGCTCTGGACCTGGATGAAATTGAAGCCGCATCCCTGCTACTCCAGGCACAAGAACAAGCAGGAGACCTTGATAGATCACCGTTAGCAACGTCCATCATTCTATTTCATCAGCGAAGACAACTCCTCCTAGAGTGTTTAAGGATATCTATTGAAAAGGCAGTCGTTCAGGAGGAAGATGAAGGATCGACCAGCCCATTTAGAGAGCTTCTGAGTCTTATTCTGCTGCGCAGCGATGGACAACCTGCTTCGGGCTCTACCTATTGGCGCAAGGTTGTCACAAGTATGACAGAAATCGAGCAATGGCTTCAGCGGGTAGCAGAAAATACACAGCGATTTGCAATCACCGGTCAAGTCATGCCGGCAGAGTTTCTGGAGATCATGAATTTTCAGCGTGATAGCTTGATTAAGCAACATGAGTCGCTCAGCGCGATTGCTTTGTGGCTTGTAAAAGCCAATCATACCAATGTGGAGGATCTTCGTTTCTTGCTTTCGAAGACGAAGGTTATGGACAGATATGATGCTATACTCATTCATTATTTGCCAGTTCTTGCCTCTCTGATTACGCAGTGCGCTTCCTCGGAGAGTCACTGCTCATTACGTGACGCAAGACTGCTTCACAAAACCATCACAGCCAGCAAGGACAATGATTCATGGCCTCTACGTAATTTCCAGGCTTCGGTCATCGCGATCTGGCTTGCTGAGTATTCTGCGCGCTATCTCGATCAAGCTCTAGATGCAGACCTTCAAGATATTGATCTCGACCTTGAAGCAGATGCACGTTCGACTCAATTTATGGATCTCCTTAAAGACGGGGCTTTTCAATTTATGCTTCTGGTGTGTCAGTATGTCAAAGGCAATGAGTGGACAGATGCGACAAGACAAGCATCTACTGCATTTCTTGTCCATGACGCCCCAAGTCTGCTACCCATAATCGTGCCTTTCCAGAAATATTTCCAGGATATTCTCATGGAGCAGATGCAGACATTTGTTGACACCTTTATTACGAACATGCCCGACACTCTTCGAAAACTGAAATTCGAAGAAGATGAGCAAAGGAGACAACTTCATGGACGCTTGCAACTTCGACCCGCAGAATATGAGCTTCACTTGGAACGATTTTTCATCATCATCTCGATCGCTTTTGAGGGTTTCCCCGAGGCAGCGCAAGCGTTCTGGGCTGACACAGATGGAAATCTCTTCGGCTTCCTCCAATGGGCAGCACAGCGTCAATCAACGCCACGTGCGGCGGCGTTTTGCGAAATGCTACGAGCACTGTCCGAGGGGGAAGATTGTGCGGAGTCCGCACATAAGTTCCTTCTTGAAGATTCGTCGCCGACTTCTGCAAAGTTACGGAGAAATGTATCTCTCGGCTGGAACACGATATTTAATGAATTAGAATTTTACTCTTCCACGATCAAAGAGCGGCCCGCACCATATCCCGTTCATGCATCGGAGACAGCAAAATCTCAAGTGGAGCAGCTTGTTGAACCTGAGAGCGCTATGATGGTTGAATGCTACCTTCGTTTAACAGCTCATGTTATCAGGGAAAGTACCTCGGCAAGACAGTGGGTTCTGACCAATACAAGCTTCAACATGCACGAGCATCTCCTCTCGCTCTGTCGGAGTGCTGTAGATAGCCGGTTGAGAGCCTGTGCGCTCAAAACACTTACAGCTATGCTTACTTACAAAAGCCGTGAGCTTGCTGAAAACAACTGGATTGCACTTGATGCATGGACATCAGGAAGCATATCATCAAACTCCAATCTGTCGAGGCCGAGCAATCTTTCAGGGCAAACCCAATATGCGGATCAATACGTCTTTGAGCTAATCTCTACGGGTTATGAGGAACCAATAGCATTTGTGGCCTTACTACAGGCGTTAGTTGAACCTGTTAAGGAGGATGTTGCATTGCACGACTCATTGCCTTTTCCAGAGAGTCTCGGTGCAGCTTATAGAATGCCTGGTATCGATCCTTATATCGACTTTGTTATGGATCGTGTCTTTGCGAACAAGTCTCTGGAATTGCAAGATACTTTACAACTGCGCACAATGCGATGGACTTGCCTCAACTTTGCAGCCACTTGCCTCTCGACTTTCAACGAAGACCTAATTATCTTTGCCAACAAATCCAGCATTGCCGTGGAGGCCGCAATCAGGACTTCATCACTGTCGACTTACGTTCGTATGCATCCGTTCGCTCGTACCATGGAATGGTTTTTCAACGAAAGGGTAATATCTGCCCTCTTTCAAACCCTGAATCAGGATGTACAGGAAGTAAACGACTCTGCAATCGACTCACCACTAGTTTTGAGTCTACTCCGAAGTATTGAAATTGTCGACATGATCATGAAACTGCAGACGA
>Ga0160429_1000870_pt1 | contig 19223 bp, 13 predicted proteins | sample SolpanmetagenomR_FD_108199 | JGI IMG/M metagenome (GOLD analysis project Ga0160429, IMG submission 108199) | Solar panel surface microbial communities from Lawrence Berkeley National Laboratory, California, USA - R | ecosystem: Engineered > Built environment > Solar panel > Unclassified ...
ATCGTCATCGATTTCACCGGGGATGCCTGCAAGGGCTACACGATGCAGACCCGCCAGGTGACGGTGCTGGAGAGCGGCGAGACCGGCAGCCGCACCTCGGACCTGCGCAACAGCACCTTCGAGAGCGGGGACGGGCGCAGCTACCGCTTCAAGACCAGCACGGTGCTCAACGGCACGCCCGGCCAAGCGGTGGACGGCACCGCCGAGTCAGGCGCCGACCTGCTGAAGGTCAAGCTGAAGGAGCCCAAGCGCGACCAATTCCAGGACGCGGGCGAGGTCCTCTTTCCCACGGTGCACATGCGGCGCCTGATCCAGGCGGCCCGCGACGGACAGACCACCGTCTCCGTCAAGGTGTTCGACGGCTCCGACGATGGGCACAAGGTTTATGACACCCTCGCGGTCATCGGCCGTCAGGTCCCGGCACCGGCGGCCTCCGACAAGGCGGCCGAGCGCGACAAGCCCCTGCGGGACGGGCCGATGGCGACCGTGCCGCGCTGGCCCGTCACATTGAGCTACTACATTCCCGGCGAGGGCGAGCGCACGCCGATCTACGTCCTCAGCTTCGACCTCTACGAGAACGGCGTCAGCGGCGCGCTGCGGCTCAACTACGGCGAATTTGCCGTGGTCGGCGACCTCACCCGCCTCGACACCCTGCCGTCGAGCACCGACTGCCATCCCTAGCCCATCCGACCGGGTCTGCGGCGGGTCCGCACCGATGCGGCGGACAAAATGTCCGAGCACGGACTTCTGCACGGAAATTGTGCATTCCGGGCCTTCCGGGGAGCCGTTGAATCAAATTCTCGACGTTCGGGTAAAGGAATGTCGGGAAGCGCCCCGTTTCATGACATCCGCAACCTCAGGATGGTCATGGGCGAATCCCTCACAGCAACGCAGACGAGACTGATCCTGCCTGCGCTCTGCTGGAGCCGGTATCGCGCCGATTTCTATGCCGTCACCGCCGATCTCTCCGTCACGGGTCTTCGCTTCCGTTCGTCCGTTGTGCCGTCTCTGGGCGAAATCCTGTCCTGCAGCATTCGGCATGCGGGCTCGATGGAGGCCCAGGTCATCGAGGGCGGCAAGGAGCAGTTCATCACGCGGGTGATCCGCGCCGAGGCCCCGCTGCCCGTCATCGTGCGTCGCCTGCTCGACCTCGCCGCCGAGCAGAACGGCGCCGAGGTGCCCCAGCGCGTCCATCCGCGCTTCGTGCCGGATTCGCCCGACATCCTCGTCACGATGTCCTGCGGCACCCGGATCCCGGCCCGCCTCCTCAACGTCTCGGCCTCGGGCGCGGCCGTGCGGATCGACATCCGCTTGGAACCCGGCACGCAGATCACCCTGGGTCGAACGCCGGCAACGGTCGCGCGCTGCTTCGACGACGGCATCGGCGCGGCGTTCCTCCAGCCCCTGCCGGCGGAGGATCTCGGGCCCCACGTCCTGTTGTGATGGGGTAGGTCGCTCGCGGGATGCGGGATCTCTCCGGTCTGTCCGAGGGCGGTCCGGTTCCTCCCGCGATCCGAGGAGGCGACGAGCTGGGCGGGGATATCCAGAGCCGCAATCGCGGCGGAACCACCCGCAAGGCTACAATTAAGTTTCTATCAAATGATCAGGACTAGCCTACGGCCTCGCCCTCCAGTCGGAGACTTGACGATGCGGTTCGCGGACGATGCGACCATCCCGGTTCCGTCGGGGCCTGTCCCATCGAGTCGATCCGGCAGGTTTCCACTGCTGGCGATATCCTGAAGATCGCCTCGCTGATGCCGCGTCCGCCCGATCCTGTCCTCGCCGGCCCTTCCCACCTGTCCGGAGCGCGCGTCTCACCCGCCGCCGGATCGCGAGCGCCCGAAGCGACGTGGGGACGCCGGGCGGGGGATCGCGTGCGCGCCGCGGCACCGAGCAGCCCGGAGCCGGCGTCGGAGGGGGCGCCGGCCCACGCGGCCGGCCGCAACACGAACCGCTACGATCTGGAGGCCCGGGCCGGCCATCTCGACGAGGTGCTGCAATTCGCGCCCTACCTGGCCCTGACCCATACGCTGGTCGTCGGGGCCGTGCTGCTGCTCTTCTGGAGCGAGGCGCACCGAACCTACCTGCTGGTCCTGTTCGCCAGCGTCGCCGGTCCCATCACCCTCGCGGCCATCGGGGCGCAGCGCTACCGTCGCCGGCGCCTGGGAGCGCGCGAGATCGTCACCGGGCATCGGCTCGCGGCCTTGTTCTCGCTGATTCTGGGGTTGGCCTGGGCCAGCATGCCCCTGGCCATCCTCCCGCCCGCAGGCACCCAGGACCAGACCTTCGTGGTGGCCATCGGGGTCGGCCTGATGGCCACCACCTACACCTTCGGGTCGCTCGCGCATCTCGGTCTGGTCTATTCCGCGCCGATCGCCTTAGGCAGCCTCGCGGCCCTGTTCCTCGTCGGCGGCCCCGCCAACTGGTGGCTGGCGATGCTGATGGGCATCTATTCGGCCTTCGTCGCCTTCACCGCCGGGCGGATGGGCCGCCTCTCGGAACAGCGGATCATCGATCGCGTCCGGGTCGGCGAGCAGAACGAGACGATCAGCCTGCTGCTCCACGATTTCGAGGCGAGCACCAGCGACTGGCTCTGGGAGACCGACCCGCTGGGACGGCTCCAGCACGTCTCCGAGCGCATCGGCCAAGTGTCGGGAGAGGACCCGGCGGTCCTGCACGAGGCGCCGTTCGCGGCCCTCTTCCTCGGCGTTCGCAAGCCCCGTCCGATGACCCCGGAACTCGCCGAGATCCTGGCCCTCGTCGCCGAGCGCAAAGCTTTTCGCGAGCGCGTCGTCGAGGTCACCATCGACGGACTCACGCGCTGGTGGCGCCTCAGCGGCAGGCCCATCACCGACGGCGCCGAGACCTTCCTGGGCTTTCGCGGGGTCGGCTCGGACATCACCGATACCCGGCAGTCCGAAGCGCGGATCGCCTATCTGGCGAGCTACGACCCGCTGACGGGCCTGGCCAACCGAACCCAGTTCCAGGGCGTGGCGACCCAGCTCTGTGCCCGGGCGCAGACCGGGGGCGAGGCCTGCGCGCTGCTCTACCTCGACCTCGACGGCTTCAAGTTCGTCAACGACACCTTCGGCCATGCCCTGGGCGATGTCCTGCTGGTCCGGGTGGCCCAGCGCCTGACCGGCACGGTCCCGCCCCAGGGGCTGGTCTCGCGCCTCGGCGGCGACGAGTTCGCCATTCTCCTGCCCGGCGGCGACGAGGACGCCCTGATCGGCTTGGCCCGGCGCCTCATCGCGGCCCTGAGCATACCCTACACCCTCGACGGGGTTCAGGTGGAGATCGGCGCCAGCGTCGGCCTCGCCCTGGCGCCGCGCGATGCCCACACCCCCGAAGGCCTCCTCAGCAAGGCCGATCTCGCCCTCTACCGGGCCAAGGCCACCGGCCGCGGCAACGTTCGGGTGTTCTCGCCCGACCTCGAGGCGACGATGCGCCTGCGGCGCGAACTCGAGGTCGATCTCAAGCGGGCGGTGGCGCAGGGCGAATTCAGCCTGCACTACCAGCCCCTGGTGAGCCTGGAGGACGGTCGGGTCCGCACCTTCGAGGCCCTGCTGCGCTGGACCCGGGGCTCCGGCGGCCCGGTCTCCCCCGCGGATTTCGTCCCCGTCGCTGAGGCCTCGGGCCTGATCACCGAGATCGGCCGCTGGGTCCTGATGCAGGCCTGCCGAGAGGCCGCGCGCTGGCCCGACGACATCCGGCTGGCGGTGAACCTCTCGCCGATCCAGTTCCGGAACACCGACCTCGTCGCCGACGTGACCCAGGCGCTGGAGGCCAGCGGGCTGAGGCCGGAGCGGCTGGAGATCGAGGTCACCGAGTCGGTGTTCTTCGAGATGAACGCGACGACCATCGCCAATCTCAACGAGTTACGCGCCCTGGGCATCCGCGTGGCGCTCGACGATTTCGGCACCGGCTACTCGTCGCTGAGCTACCTGATCCGGTTCCCGGTGGACAAGATCAAGATCGACCGCTCCTTCATCAAGGACATGGGCAGCCGGCCCGAATGCCTGGCGATCATCGAGGCGATCCTGACCCTCGCGCGCAAGCTCTCGATCACCGTCACCGCGGAGGGCGTCGAGACGATGGAGCAGGCGCAGATGCTCAGGGCGAGTCGCTGCGACGACATCCAAGGCTTCCTCTTCAGCCCAGCCCGACCGGCCGACGAGATCCCCCGTCTCATCGCGTCCCTGCCGGTGCGCTTCGGCGAGATTTTCCCCCTCCTGCCGCTCACGTTCCGCCGGGCGCCGGCGTGACGAGGCCGTCCGAGCCGCGCAGGCGCTCGGCCACCGCGGCGGCGGCCCGCGTACCCTCCTCGTACGCGCCCCCCGCCGTGCCCCATTGCAGGCGCGACAGGGCCTCGCCGGCGAACCAGACCCGGTCTGCCACGGGTGCCTGCAGGCGGGCCCGGGCGCCGGCATGGCCCGGCGGCACCACGGCCCAGGATCCGCGCGCCCAGGGATCGTGGCGCCACGCGCTCACCGCCGGGATGCTCAGGTCATGCAGGGCGCGGGCGCCGAAATGTGCGGCGAGCGCCGTCCGCACCAGGCGGCGGACCCCGTCCGGCCCGGCCCCGCGGGCGTCGAGGGCGGCGGCCATCGGCGCATCGAGCTCGAAGAAGTGGAACGGCGTGCCGTCGATCCGGGTGAGGAGGCCCGGACTCGGCTCGCGCCCGCCGACCAGGCTCGCGAGCCGGTCCGCTCCGCGGAACGGGCAGGAAGGCCAGTGCAGCACCGCGTGCTCGTAGATGCCGGTGGCGAACCCCGTGATCGCGTCCGCGACCTCCGGGGGGAGGGCGGGGGTGAAGAGCGGCGCGGCCCGAAGCACCATGGTGGGAATCGTGACGATGACGGCCCGGGCCGTGAAGCTCCGGGGGCCCGCCTGCACCCGCACGTCCGGGCCCGACCAGTCGATGCCGGTGACCGGCGTCCCGAGGGCGATGGGCAGCCCCTGGGCGAGGCGGGCGAGATAACCGCCGTAGCCACCGGCGATGAAGCGGTTGTCGCCGTACTCCATGCTCGGAAAATCCTGGAGCGAAACGCGGTCCAGCGACTGCCCCGAGACCAGGCCGTGGACGCGCTCGACCCGCCGGCCCCAGGGCCCGAGGCCCGGCGGCAGGGCGGTGGCGGCCGGCCGGTCGGGCCCCGCCCAGCCGGCCTGGGTGCTCATGGCCCGGTCGGCCACCGCGAAGGCCCGGCCGAGGGCCGCCGCCTCCGCCGGCCGGCCGCGCCGGCGCCCGACCCAGAGATGGCTCTCCTGCGCCGCCACCCGCAGGGGCTCCCCCCGCTGGGTGCCGAGCCGCACCAGCGGGTTGATCGGCCCCGCATGCAGCCAGTGCCCGCCGAGGTCGACGGGATGGCCCCGCAGGGCGACGGTGACGAGGCGGCCGCCGACCCGATCGCGCGCCTCCAGGACCGCCACCCGGACGCCCCGGGCCGCGAGGCCGCGCGCCGCCGCCACGCCGGCGGCGCCCGCCCCGACGACGATGACCTCCGGATCGTCGGGCAGGGGGGCCAGGCGCGGCGCGACGCTCGGGCGCCAGCGTTCATGGTCGGGGCGGGACGTCCTCATGGATGACGGTCTCGTTCCTGTCGGCGAAGGGTGGCGACGGGCCTAGCAGAGGGCGGTGCCGGGCGACACCGCGCCTCCGGTCGCAATCCGGTCACACGCCAGAAAACTCCGGTGTCCAGGATCGGCGCCGCGAATCGCCCATCCGCCGCCCGGCGGGACGGGTGGTGCAGCGATGGTCCGCACTTGCGCCGGCGCATCGCCATAGCCAGAACCTCGGGACACGGCGCGCGCGGGGGCGACGCAGGCCGGGTCCTCGCGAACGGATCGATCCACGACCACGGGATTCCCAGGTATGCTCATCCAGGCCGCCTTCGCCGCCGTCCGGCAGGTGTTCTCAGCCCCCTTGCGCGCGATCCTGTGGAAGTCCCTCGGACTGACCGTGGGTATCCTCGTCGTCGTCTGGTTCGGGCTGACGCGGGCGATCAACTGGTTCCTGTCTCAGCACCATCTCTCGGTGGACTATCCCTTCCTCGATACCCTGGCGGTGTTCTTCGCCGGGGCCGGCCTGTTCGTGGGCCTCGCCTACGTCATGCCGGCCGTATCGATCCTGGTGGCGGGCTACTTCCTCGACGACGCGGCCGAGATCGTCGAGCGCACGGATTTTCCGGACGAGCCGCCCGGTCTCGCCCTGCCGCTCGGCACCGCGATGTTCTACGCCGTCCGCTTCGCCGGCCTCGCCCTGCTGGTGAACCTCGTGGCGCTGATCCTGTTCTTCGTGCCGGGGGTGAATCTGGTCGCGTTCTTCGGGGCCAACGCCTACCTGCTGTCGCGGGAGTATTTCGAACTGGCCGCCGGGCGCTTTCGGCCGATGGCGGAGGCCGGCGCCATGCGCCGCCACTACGGCGGCACCACGCTCCTCGCCGGCGTGCTCCTCGCCGGGCTGATGGTGGTGCCGGTGCTCAATCTCGTCACCCCGCTCTTCGGCATCGCCCTGATGGTGCACGTTCACAAGGGCCTCAGCCGGCGTACCCCGGTCGCCGGCCCGCAGCCCCAGCCGCGCCTGCGCTGAGGCCATCGGAACAGCCGGGTCCGAATTTCACCAGGCGGCCTCCCGTCTGGCCTGGAAGTGGTCTAGATACGCTGCACCTGGCTCAAGGACCGGCGCCGATCCATGCCCCGCAAGGGGCCGGACGGGCGCGGGCGCCGCTTTTCGAGACGCACGAGCGATGACCGGCTTCGAGACCCTCCCCCTGACCCGCCCCGCCGCGCAGCTCGTCACCGTGTTCGGCGGATCGGGCTTCCTCGGGCGCCACGTGGTGCGGGCGCTGGCCAAGCGCGGCTACCGGATCCGGGTGGCCGTGCGCCGGCCCGATCTCGCCCTGTTCCTGCAGCCCCTCGGCAAGGTCGGCCAGATCGTCGCCGTGCAGGCCAACCTGCGCTACCCGGAGTCCATCGCCCGCGCGGTCCAGGGGGCCGACATCGTCGTGAACCTCGTGGGCATCCTGCAGGAGACCGGCAAGCAGAGCTTCTCGCAGCTCCAGGCCGAGGGCGCGGGCGAGATCGCCCGGGCGGCGGCCGCCGTCGGCGCGCCCCTGGTCCATGTCTCGGCCATCGGCGCCGACGTGAACTCGCCCTCGCACTACGCCCGCACCAAGGCCCTCGGCGAGGCCCGGGTTGCCGAGGCCGGCGGTCCGCACGTGATCCTGCGGCCCTCGCTGGTGTTCGGCCCCGGCGACAGCTTCTTCAACCGCTTCGCCGCCCTGGCCCGCGCCCTGCCGGTGCTGCCGCTGGCCGGCGCCGCGTCGCGCTTCCAGCCCGTCTACGTCGCCGACGTGGCCGAGGCGGTGGCTCGCGCCGTGGAGGGCCACGTGCCCGCCGGAAAGGTCTACGAGCTCGGCGGCCCCGAGGTGGAGACCCTCGAGGCGCTGGTGCGCTACATGCTCAAGGTGACGATGCGCAAGCGCGTGGTCCTGGGCCTGCCCCAGCCCGCGGCGCTGCTCCAGGCCCGCGCCCTGGAGGTGGTCGACACCCTCACGCTCGGCCTTCTGCCGGACAGCCTCAAGCTGACCCGCGACCAGGTCATCCTGCTCCAGAACGACAACGTCGTCTCCGAGGCGGCCAAGGCGGAGGGGCGCACCCTGGAGGGCATCGGCCTGCAGCCCACCGCCATGGAGGCCGTGGTGCCGGGTTACCTCTGGCGCTTCCGCAAGGCGGGCCAGTTCGCCAAGATGCAGGAGCACGAGAGCGCCATCCCCGAGACCTTGGCCCCGAAGCCCTTCGTGCCCCGCAGCGGCAGCGGTCCGGCCCTGGGGCCGGATTCCAACGCTCCGAGCCGGATGGGCGTCCGCTGGGGTACCCGGGGCTGACGCATCCGCGCGTCACCGGAGTCCTCAGGCCCGTCGAAATGGGCTAGAGGGCGACCATGACCCAAGCCTCTCCACCCGAAGTCGCGTCGCCTGAAGTCGCGTCGTCCCGAGTCCCGTCGCCCGAAGCCGGCGCACCCCTGGTGCGCTTCGCGCCCTCGCCCACCGGCTACCTGCATATCGGCAATGCCCGGCCGGCGCTCCTCAACGCGCTCTTCGCCCGGGCGCGGGGCGGGCGCTTCCTGCTGCGCCTCGACGACACCGACCGGGAGCGCTCGACCGCGGAATTCGCCGCCGCCGTCTCCGAGGACCTCGCCTGGCTCGGGATCGTGCCGGACCTGTTCGCCCGGCAATCCGACCGGGTGGCGATCCACGACGCGGCTGCCGCCCGCCTGAAGGCGATGGGGCGGCTCTATCCCTGCTACGAGACGCCGGAGGAGTTGGAGCGTCGACGCCGACGCCAGCTCGGGCGCGGCCAGCCGCCGATCTACGACCGGGCCGCCCTGACCCTGACGGAGGCCGAGCGGGCCGCCCTGGAGGCGGAGGGGCGCAAGCCGCACTGGCGCTTCAAGCTCGAGGCCCGCACGGTGGCCTGGGACGACCTGGTGCGGGGCGAGGCCCACGTGGATTGCGCCTCGCTCTCCGATCCGGTGCTGATCCGCGCCGACGGCAGCTATCTCTACACCCTGCCCTCCGTGGTCGACGACGCCGAGATGGGCATCACCCATGTCATCCGCGGCGAGGACCACGTCACCAACACGGGCGTGCAGGTTCAGATCTTCGAAGCCCTGGGCAGCGCGATCCCGGTCTTCGGCCATCACAACCTCCTGACCACCGTGGACGGGGAGGGGCTCTCGAAGCGCCTCGGCCACCTCTCGCTCCGAGGGCTGCGCGAGGCCGGCTACGAGCCGGGGGCGGTGCGCTCCCTCGCCGTCCTCACCGGCTCGGCGGAATCCGTCCGGGCCGTGGCGGGTCTCGACGAACTCGCCGGCCTCGTGGACCTGGCGCAGATCTCGCGGGCGCCGGCGAAGTTCGATCCGCACGAGCTCGACGGGCTCAACGCCCGCCTCGTCCATGCCATGGAGTATGCCGAAGTCGCGGACCGCCTCGCGGCGCAAGGGGTCGCGTCCGAGCGCGCGGCGGCGTTCTGGGAGGCGGTGCGGCCCAACCTCGCCAAGGTGTCGGAGGCGGGAGACTGGTGGCGCGTGGTCACCGGGCCCGTGGCCCCGGTCATCGCCGATCCGGCCTTCATCGGGGCCGCCGCCGCGCTCCTCCCGGCCGAGCCCTGGGACGCAGAGACCTGGAAGGCCTGGACGGGCGCCGTGAAGGCGGCCACGGGTGCCAAGGGCAAGGCGCTGTTCATGCCGCTGCGCCTCGCGCTGACGGGCCTGGAGCACGGGCCGGACCTTGCCGGCCTGCTGCCGCTGATCGGGCGGGACGTCGTCCTGCGCCGGCTGGCGGGAGAGGGCTGACGCCGGGTCCCTGCGGTGCATGCAGGCCCGACCCACCGGCACGGGTGACTGTCCCTGGCCGGGTGGCACGCCTATATGCGGGCCCGACGCCGTTTTCATCCCGAGCCCCAGATCCGAATGAGCACCGATCCCGCCCCGGCGGCACCGGCCGTGGCCGCGCCGCCCGCGCGCCCCGGCCTCGTCGCCACCTATCGCCGCCTCTGGCCCTATCTCTGGCCCCACGGCCGGCCCGACCTGCAGCGGCGCGTCTTCCTCGCCTTCGGCCTGCTGATCGTCGCCAAGTTCGTGACGATGGTGACGCCCTTCACCTTCAAGTGGGCCACCGACGCCCTGGTGGCGATGACGGATCCCAAGGCGGCCAGCGGCGTGCCGGGCGCGGCCGTGCCCACCGGCCTGCTCGCCGCCCCGATGCTGCTCATCGGCCTCTACGGCCTCTCGCGCATCCTGATGGCGGGGCTGACGCAGGTGCGTGACGGGCTGTTCGCCAAGGTGGCGATGCATGCGGTGCGCCGCCTCGCGCTCCAGACCTTCGAGCACATGCACCGGCTCTCCCTGCGCTTCCACCTGGAGCGCAAGACCGGTGGCCTGACCCGCGTGCTGGAGCGTGGGCGCGGCGGCATCGAGGAGCTCTCGCGCCTGATGGTGCTCACCCTGGTGCCGACCATCGTCGAGTTCCTGCTCGTGATCGGCGTCCTCGCCTACGAGTTCGACTGGATCTACTCGGTGGTCGTGTTCGTGATGGTGGCGGCCTACCTCGCCTTCACCTGGAAGGCGACGCAGTGGCGCATCGAGATCCGCCGGCGGATGAACAATTCCGACACCGATGCGAACACCAAAGCGGTCGACTCGCTGCTGAACTTCGAAACGGTGAAGTATTTCGGTGCCGAGTTGCGCGAGGCCGAGCGCTACGACGTCTCGATGGCCAAGTACGAGAAGGCCTCGACGCAGACCTACGTCTCGCTCGCGGTCCTCAACGCCGGTCAGGCGGTGATCTTCACGATCGGCATGACCGTCGTGATGTGGTTGGCCGCGCGCGACATCATGGCCGGGCGCACCACCCTCGGGGGCTTCGTGCTGGTCAACACGATGCTGGTGCAACTCTCCATGCCGCTCAACTTCATGGGCATGATCTACCGCGAGATCAAACAGGCGCTGATCGACATCGACGACATGTTCCAGATCCTGCACCGCAACCCGGAGATCGCCGACAGGCCGGATGCGCTGCCCCTCGCTGTCTCGGACGGCGTGGTGCGCTTCGAGGACGTGCGCTTCGCCTACGACCCGGCCCGGCCCATCCTCAAGGGCGTCAGCTTCGAGGTCCCGGCGGGCAGGACGGTCGCCATCGTGGGCCCCTCGGGGGCGGGCAAGTCGACCCTGTCACGCCTCCTCTTCCGGTTCTACGAGCCGCAGGGCGGCCGTATCCTCATCGACGGCCAGGACATTTCGCGGGTCCGGCAGGCCAGTCTGCGGGCGGCCATCGGCATGGTTCCGCAGGATACGGTGCTGTTCAACGACACCATCGGCTACAACATCCGCTACGGCCGCTGGGACGCCACCCCGGCCGAGGTGCGCGCCGCCGCCGCCCTGGCGCAGATCGACCGCTTCATCTCCGCCCTGCCGGAGGGCTACGACACCCCCGTGGGCGAGCGTGGCCTGAAGCTCTCGGGCGGCGAGAAGCAGCGCGTCGCCATCGCCCGGACCATCCTGAAGGGACCGCCGATCCTCGTCCTCGACGAGGCGACCTCGGCCCTCGATTCCTTCACCGAGCGCGAGATCCAGGACGCCCTCGACACGGTGAGCCAGGGCCGCACCACCCTGGTCATCGCTCACCGCCTCTCCACGGTGGTCAATGCGGATGAGATCATCGTCCTCGACAAGGGCGTCATCGTCGAGCGCGGCGACCACGCCACCCTGCTGGAGCGAAACGGCGTCTATGCCTCCCTGTGGAGCCGTCAGCGCGAAGCCGATGCCGCCCTGGAGATCCTCCAGCGCAGCGAGGCGGCGCTGCCGTTGCCCAAGGAGCGACCGGCCCTCGTGCCGGAGCCGGTTCCCGCCGCGTAGGGGCCGCGCCGTCAGCCCCGCTTGTCGGGCTGCGGCACCGCCGCGGTCCCGTCGGTGGGCAGGACGAAGATCTGGCCCGGATAGATCAAGTCGGGATTGCGGATCTGCGGCTGGTTGGCGTCGTAGATCACCGTGTAGCGCGTGCCCTTGCCGTAGATGCGCCGACTGATCTGCCACAGGCTGTCGCCCCGGATGATCGTCGCGGTCCCGATCTCCGGGACGAAGACCGTGGGACTCCGCTCCGCCAGAGCCGGGGCCTGCATCCGGGCGGGTGTCTGGGCCGTCTCCGGACCAGGGCTTCGCAGCGCGGGCGCCTCGACTTGGGCGGGGGCGAGCGGCGTGATCGAAGCGGGGCGCGGTAGGGCCGGCGGCGTCGGCTGCTGCGACGAAGGCTGTCGCGAGGGAGATTCTCGTGAGGAAAGGGTTTGTGACGGAAGGTCTTGTGACGGAAGGTCTTGTGACGTCCGTGCTTGCTGCCCCGGCGTGAGGGTGGGGGTCGGGGCCGGTGGCAGTCCGGCCTCGGAATTCGCAGGGGGGAGCGCGGCTGGCGCCTTGGGGGCCGCTGCCCGGGGCGCGGCCGCCGGGGGCAGCGTGGCCGGGTTCTCCGGCGTTCCCAGGCGTGCGACCGGGCCCGGCACCGAGGCCACCGGCGGCGGATTGCCTTGCTGTGCGACCGGGGCCGCGCCCTCGGACGACCGGCCCGCCCCCGGTGCCACCGGCTTGGTCACGGCCGCGGGCACGTTGAAGGCGACCTCGGAGCGGGTCTTCACCTTGCCGGAGACGGGATCGACCTGATCCACCCGGACCTTGTAGTCGCCCGGCCGGACGCCGCGCCCGATGGTGAAGGCCACGCGCCCGTCCGCGCCGGCACTGCCGGGTGCCACCAGGGCGTCGTTCAGATAGAGCCGCACGGTGGCCCCGGGCGGGGCCTGACTCGTGACGTAGAGCCGTCCACCCTCTTCCGCCTCGACGCTGACGATCTTCACCGGCCCGGTGCGGTCCGCGTCGGCCTTGGCGGGGCCGGCCTCCGCCGTCGGGACCGGATTCTGGGGAGCGCGGCCGTCGGGCATGGTCGTTGCGAGGCCGCCATCGGCCTCGGCCGGGAGCTTCCTGCCCGAGACACCTTTGCTCGGGGCAACCTTGTCTGGATCGGTCTTGCTGGGGTCCGTCTTGCCGGCGTCCGACTTGCCGGGTTCGATGTTGCCTGAGGCGGGTTTTCCCGCCCCGCTCCTGCCCGCATCGGCAAGGGTGGTCCCGGGCGGCGTCGGAGTCGGATCCGGCTGCGACAGCACGATGGTGGGCTTGCCGGGGGAGGTCAGGGCGATGAGGGGCTTGGCATTGCGATGGGGCGAGACCACGACCGCCACGCTGTCGCGCGAGATCCGGGCCTGACCGTCGGCGCCGAGCACCCGCAGGGTGATCTCACTGTTGCCGGTGGGCAGGGCCGGAGGCACGATGGCGAACTGGCCGGAGGGATCGACGAGCGCACGGGCAATCGGCTCGTTGTCGCGCAGAAGCTCGACGGTGGTGTTGGGCGCGGCCCGCCCGGCGATCACCGCTTCGCCATTCGGCTCGATCCGGATGATGTCGAAGGTTGGCGCCTCGCTGACCGGCGGGGTGCCGGAGGCCTGCCCCGGCGGTTGGCCCGGCTCCAGGGCCGCCAGGGGCTTTCCCGTCGGCGCCGCCCCCTCCCCGGGGCTCGCATCCCGCCGCACCGGCGGAGTCGGCTCGGCCGCACCGTCCGTCCGGACGGGGGGCTTGCCGGCGGGAGCAGCGCTCTCCTCGGTGGCACCGGAGCCCGCCGGGGACCCGAGGCCGCGCTTGAACAGGGTGCCTGCGCCGTAGAGGGTGACCACGAGGGCAAAGCCCGCCAGAAGCCCCACGCAGGCGAGGAAGATGCTCCGTCGCAACTCCGCCCTCATGACACGCCACTCCTTCGTCCACCGGCACGGCGGCCGAAATTCCATCGCCGCGGGATCGGGCCCGTCGACAAACCGGCGATTGATGGCGACATATTAGCGAACATGACCGGATCACCAAATCACACCCGCCGGATCGCGGCCGGATCCTCCGTAAAATCAGCAGTTTGGCGCGTGGACCGCGGCGTACGGGTCCTGTCCGCGGCGCATCAGGGAGGTCCGGCATGGCTCCGGTAAGGACGGTCTGCGTCTATTGCGGCTCGGGCTTCGGCGGCGATCCGGCCTTCACGGCCGCGGCCGTGACCCTCGGCAAGGCCCTGGCGGAGGCCGGGATCGGCCTCGTCTATGGCGGCGGCAATGTCGGCCTGATGGGCACCGTCGCCCGGGCGGTCCTCGAGAACGGCGGCCACGTCACCGGCATCATCCCCGACTTCCTGAAATCGCGCGAGCGCATGCTCGACGAGATCCAGGAGACCATCGTCGTGGACGACATGCACACCCGCAAGCGGCTGATGTTCGAGCGCTCCGACGCCTTCGTGGCCCTGCCCGGCGGCATCGGCACCCTGGAGGAGCTGGTGGAACAGCTCACCTGGGCGCAGCTCGGCCAGCACAACAAGCCGATCCTGCTGCTCTCGGTAGCGGATTTCTGGACGCCCCTCCTGACGCTCCTCGACCACATGCGGGGCCAGGGTTTCATCCGCGAAGGGCTCGACCTGAGCTACCTCGTGGCCAGCGAGGCGGCCGACGTGGTCGGCCTCCTGCGCGACGCGGCCGGATCGGTTGCGCCGGCGCCCGCCGCCGAGGCCCTGGTGGCGGAGCGGTTCTGACGCGGAGCCCGACCGGTGGCGGCCGCCCGATTCAGGTCGCCACGCTCCAGGTCGTCCCGTCCTTGCCGTCCTTCAGGGCGACGCCCATCGCCAGCAACTCGTCGCGGATCCGGTCCGAGGCGGCCCAGTCCTTGGCGGTCCGGGCCGCGCGCCGGTCCGCGATCAGCGCCTCCACCCGGGCGACGTCGACGCCGGCCGCCCGGATGGTACCCTGGTCGCGCGCCGACTTCGTCTGGGTGAGCAGGCCGAGGAGATTCGCGCCGGCCTTCAGCGCTGCCGGCTCGTCGAGGCGGTGCAGCTCGGCGAGCGCCGCGGCGGTGTTGAGGTCGTCGAGGAGCGGCTCGCGCACGCCCTCCGGGATCGCCTCGGCCGCGGCCACGTCGCCAACGACCCCGTACCAGCGGTCGAGCATCCGGGCCGCCTCCTCGAGGCCGCGCAGGGTCCAGTCGATCGGCTGGCGGTAATGGGTCTTCAGCATGGCGAGGCGTGCGACCTCGCCGGGCCAATCCTTCAGCACGTCCCGGATGGTGATGAAGTTGCCGAGCGACTTCGACATCTTCTCCCCCTCCACCTGGAGGAAGCCGTTGTGGAGCCAGACGTCGGCCATCACGTCGGTGCCGAAGCAGCAGCGTGACTGCGCGACCTCGTTCTCGTGGTGGGGGAAGATGAGGTCGATGCCGCCGGCATGGATGTCGAAGCGCTCGCCGAGATGCTTCCACGACATCGCCGAGCACTCGATGTGCCAGCCCGGCCGGCCCGGTTCCGCGATTCCGCAGGGGGAGGGCCAGGACGGCTCGCCGGCCTTCGAGGGTTTCCACAGCACGAAGTCGAGGGGCGAGCGCTTGTAGGGCGCGACCTCGACGCGGGCTCCGGCCTCCATCTCGTCGAGGGGGCGCTTCGAGAGGGCGCCGTACTCAGGCATCGACGGCACGTCGAACAGCACGTGGCCGTCCGCCACGTAGGCGTGGCCGCGCGTCACCAGGCCGGCGATGATGGTGTGCATCTCGGCGATGTGGTCGGTGGCCCGCGGTTCGACGAAGCGCGGGCGCTCGCCCGGCACATTGACGTCTTCGGGCATCAGCACGCCGAGTTCGCGAATGTCGGCGTGGAAGGCTTTCAGGGTGCCGTCGGTGAGTTCGCGGATGCTGATGCCGCGCTCGGCGGCCCGGGCGTTGATCTTGTCGTCCACGTCCGTGACGTTGCGGGCATAGGTGACGTGGGGCGCGCCGTAGAGTTGGCGCAGCAGGCGGAACAGCAGGTCGAAGACGATGATCGGCCGGGCGTTACCGATATGGGCCGCGTCGTAGACGGTGGGACCGCAGGCATACATCCGCACGTTCGTCGGATCGATCGGCGTGAAGGCGGCCTTCTCGCGGGTCAGCGTGTTGTAGAGCCGCAACATCGAGGCCATGAAACTTTCCTTACGTCCCGGGCCTCCATCCGGACCCGTCCGTCCCTGAAACACCGCAGCGCATTGGTTTCGCGCGGCTTTTGCCGCAGCGCACCCAGCCGCCCGCCACACCGTCGCCGCGTTCCGCCCGGGGCCCTGTTGCGCGAAGGCGACGGCCGGGCCGCCCGTCCTGCGCTACCTCAAAACCATGAGCAATTCGAGAACGACGCCAGACCGGCACGCCTCGGAAACGGCTGCCTCGAAAAGCACGACGCGGCGAAAGGGTTTGTTAACCCGGTGCCGTGAAATTTTCGCCCCATACGCTTCCGACATCAGCAAGGTTCTGCCCATGCGCCGCGCGGCCGCCAGTATCGGCGCTCTTCTCGCCCTCGCCCTCACCGCCCACGGCGTCCTGGCCTCCGACGGCGAGAGCCCGGCCAAGGCTCCCGGCACCGTCGAGAAGACGTTCCTGATCCCGTCGAGCGAGGGGTACGGCGTCGGCGACTGCCTCACCAACGGCGAGAGCGCCTGCGGCCAGGTTGTGGCCAATGCCTGGTGCGAGGCGCAGGGCTTCGCCTCCGCCGGCTCCTTCGGCGTCGCCGCGCAGGACGAATATACCGGCGCGATCCCGCCGGCCCCGGTGGCGAAGCCCGCCGAGCGCCCGATCCGAATCACCTGCCAGGACTGATCCATCACCTGCCAGGACTGATCCATCACCTGCTAGGACTGATCCGCAGGCCGGGCCGCCCCGTCGCGCGACGACCCGGTCTCCCGGCCTACTTCTCCATGAACGCGTCGCAGCGCGGCGGCGCTTCGGTGCCCCAGGGCATCAGCGGCACGGCCGAGGTGGAGTTCTTGGGCGAGCCCTGGATCACCTTGTCCGAATAGACCATGTAGATCAGCGTGTTGCGCTTGGTATCGCAGCCGCGCACGATCTGCATCGACTTGAAGATCAGCGACCGGCGCTCGCTGAAGACCACTTCGCCCTGCTTGAATTTCCCCTTGAACTGCACCGGGCCGACCTGGCGGCAGGCGAGGGAGATGTCGGAGACATCCTCCGCGAGGCCGAGGGTGCCCTTGATGCCGCCCTTCTCCGGCTGCGTGTACCAGCAGGCGACCCCTGCCACCGACGGGTCGTCGATCCCGTAGACCACGAGCTTGTCGTTGGGGGTCAGCGGCCGCCACACGGTCGACTTGTCGAAGATGCGGTCCGCATCGTCCGCCCGCGCCGGTTGTGCGGCGAGGCCGAGCCCCAGCGCCAGCGCACAGCCTGTGAGACCCCGAAGCCACATCATCGTATCATTCCCCTCAGTTTGTTCCGGCCGGATGTGGGAAGGGTGTCGCGGTCGTGCGAGGGGCGCTAATAAACTTGTGTTGAGCCCGTTCGCCTCCGCTTCGTTGACGTTCCCTTCGGGGGACCTCGCGCGGCGGCGTCCCGCCATCCATTGCAATCAGGCCATGCCGCTGATCCCCTCCCAGATCCGCACGCTCGTCCGAGGGCTCGCCGGCGTCCTCGCCGTCACCACCCTGACGGGTATCGCCGAGGCGCAGACCTCCGCCTGCCTGCGCTACCGCTCCGAACTCGCCGGCCTCAGCGACGGGGCCAGCACGGCGCGGGCTCTGCAGAACGAGATCGGCCGCCTCAATACCTATTATCGCACCCTGAACTGCGAGGGGGGGCGGTTCCTCTTCTTCGATTCGCGCCCCCCGCAATGTGGCGCGGTGGAGCAGCGCATCCGCGCGCTCAACGCCGGCTACGGTGCCGAGAACGGTGAGGTGACCGCCGCTCGCCGGCAGCAGCTCACCGAGGCGATCGCCGCGGCCTGCACGGATCCGGCGAGCCGCAGCTTGATCAAGGCGGACGGGATTCCGGGCGAGGCGCGGGCGCGCGGTGGCGCGCAGGTGATCTGCGTGCGCAGCTGCGACGGCGCCTACTTCCCGATGACCAACCTGCCCGATGGCCGCGAGGGTGCCGACGAGCTCTGCCAGGCCCTCTGTCCCGGCGCGGAAGCGGCGGCCTATTCGATGCCGCACGGCGACGAAGCCCTGAAACAGGCCGCCACCGTGAAGGGAAGCCGCGCCTACACGGCCCTGCCGAACGCCTTCAAGTTCCGCACGTCCTTCACGCCGAACTGCTCGTGCAAGCGCGAGGGGCAGAGCTGGGCCCAGTCCCTGGTCAAGGCCGAGAGCATGCTGGTGCGGCACAAGGGCGACATCTTCGTCACGCCGATGCAGGCCGAGGCCCTGTCGCGCCCGCCGAAGGTCCGCCTGACCCTGGTGGGCCGGGCCGACAAGACGGCCGCGGGCCTCGCCGCCGACGCCGCCACGCGCCATGCCAACGTCGCCTCCGATGCGCCTCCGGAGCCGGCCGTCGCCGCCGCAGCGCCGGGAGCGGGCGAAGAGCGCCAGCCGGTGCGCATCATCGCTCCGAACCTGTTCTCGACCGCCGCGCGGCCGGGGAATCCCTGAGCGGACGGCCGGCGTCGCGCGGCCGGAAACGGGAACCATCCCGCTCGCATTCTGTTCCGAAGGCCTCATCAACGACGTGAGTGACCTTCGATGCGGAGCATCCGCCACCTCCTCCTGACCGGCACGGTCCTGCCTGTCCTGATCCTCTCCGGCCCGAGCCTGGCCCGGCAGGATTCCGCGTCGGGCGGCACCATCCTGCTGGCCCAAGCCGGGCCCGGCGAGGGACCCCGGGGTGGAGGTGCCGAAGGTCCGCGGGGCGGGCCGCCCGGCGGCGGACGCGAGCGTCCCGAGCCGCGTCAGGAACGCCCCGAGCCCCGTCCGGAACGACCGGCACCCCGCCCCGAGCCACGTCAGGAGCGGCCGGAGCCCCGTCAGGAACGCCCCGAGCCCCGTCCGGAACGACCGGCACCCCGCCCCGAGCCGCGCCAGGAGCGGCCGGAGCCGCGTCAGGAGCGCCCAGAGCCGCGCCAGGAACGACCGGCACCCCGCCCCGAGCCGCGCCAGGAGCGGCCGGAACCCCGTCAGGAGCCGCGTCAGGAGCGCCAGGAACGTGCGCCGGCCGCGCCGGCCGAGCGTCCCGCCGCTCGCCCGGAGTCGCGCCAAGAGCGTCCCGCCCGCGATGAGCGTCCCGCCCGCGATGAGCGCGGCCCTGGTGCGGACCGGGATCAAGCGCCGCAGCGCCGCTCCCCCGGGGCCGATGCGCCCGGGGAGCGTCCGTCGCCTCCGCCGGCCGCACGCGAGCGTGCCCCCGACCGGCCGAACACGCCCGAGCGCCCCGCCGCGCCCGAGCCGAGCCGTCCGGCGCCCACGCAGCCACGCCAGGCGCCGGCTCCGGCACAAGCTCCCGCTCCGGCGCAAGCTCCTGCTCCGGCGCAAGCCCCGACGCCGAACGCGCCCGAGATCCGCAACCCCGCCAACCCGAATGTGCCGGGCGCAGCCCAGCCAAGCCGTCTCAATGCCCCCGGCGAGCCGCGTGCCCCGGGCCAGCCGGCCCCGCCGGCTCCGCAGCCCGGCCAGCCCGGTGCAGCGGCACCCAATGCCCGTCCCGGCGTCCCGGGACGTCCGTTCGTCCCCCCCGGCGCCCCGAATCCGGACGCGCAGCGTTCCGACGGACGTCCGGGCGTGGGTCCCAGCCCGGCCGATGCCCGGCCGGATCGGGATGGGCCGGTCCCGGGCGGCCGGGATCCGCGAGATCCGGCCGC
>Ga0160429_1000871_pt1 | contig 19163 bp, 14 predicted proteins | sample SolpanmetagenomR_FD_108199 | JGI IMG/M metagenome (GOLD analysis project Ga0160429, IMG submission 108199) | Solar panel surface microbial communities from Lawrence Berkeley National Laboratory, California, USA - R | ecosystem: Engineered > Built environment > Solar panel > Unclassified ...
CTTCGTCATCGCTCCATCCTCTCAAGAGTGGGAGCCTCCGGGAAACCCGGCGCGGTTCAGTGATCGCGCGGCCAACAGCGCCCTGCACATCATTGCCATCGGGCGACTGCGGACCGACGCGCGGACCAAGGCGTACATGGCCCGTCGCATCGCCGAGGGCCACTCCAAGCTGGAAGCGATCCGCTGCCTGAAGCGCTACATCGCCCGGGAGGTGTTCACCCTCATCACCCGCAAGCAGCAGGCGATCCGTCAGACCCGCATCGCCGCTTGACACATAGAAGGGCGTCCAGGGCTCACAATACACGAGTGAAGCCTTCCAGCGCCTGATGGCCGAGCACGGCGTGACCTGCTCGATGAGCGGGTCGGGCAACGTCTGGGACAACGCGGAGATGGAGAGCTTCTTCTCGTCGCTGAAGACCGAGCGCACCGCCCGGCGGACCTACCGCACGCGGGATGAAGCCCGTGCCGACGTATTTGATTACATCGAGCGCTTCTACAACTCGGCGCGGCGGCACTCGACCCTGGGCTATCTCAGCCCTGTCGAGTTCGAAAACCGAGCCCAGTTAGCTTAGGACGGTGTCCACCAAACCGGCAGCAGGCCAGTTCAGCTGGGACCGGGCGAGGCGAGCTGTCGAGACTTGATCGCCCGGTCCCTATCGAGCGCTGACCATGGGAAGGAATGGCGCATCGATCTCCGATGCGCGCCCACGCCGACCGGACGCCGGTTCGGTGTGGGTGCACAGCGAGGATCGAGAACGTGCCTCTCGGACGACGGTCTCGATCCCCATTTTTCCGAATGTCCTGTCCCGTCGCTCGGTCGGCTACTCCGCCGTTGCGCGACGCGACCGGACCGCGATCAGTACTTGCGGACGATCGGGGCGGGCACCGACGCGGATGCCGGGGTGTAGAGGGGCACGATGAGCCGGAACCAGCCTTCCGTGTTGTCGATCTCGCGGCCGAGCGCGTCGCGCGCCGAGCTCACGACGTCGCGGGCGACGTAGGCCTGTGCCGTGAAGGGGCCGAAGTCGTAGCCGATGAGACCGCCCAGCGCGAAGCGGCCGCCGCGCCCGATCAGGGGATTGGTCGTGGCATTGAACGGCACGCCCGCGAACCGGGTGAGGCCGGCGTTGAGGTTGACCGTCCCGTAGCCGATCGCGCCGAACTCGAACTTGGCCTTACCCTCTCTGAACAGGTCGAACTTCTTCGTCGCGGTCAGATCGAGGTTGAGCGCGTCCGAGATGTTGAACGGGCCGCGGGTGCCGAAGGTGTTGTTGCCGCTGAACGTGGCTGGCGAGTCGTAGAAATTGCCGGTCAGGTTGGCGGTTATGTTCCAGCCGTCAGCGGTGTACGAACCGGCGATGCCGGCGCGGTAGGTGTTGGAGGCGAGATGCGGCAGGACCGGAGCGGCCGCGAAAGCGCCGGCGTTGGTCACGAGCACGCCTCGACCGCCATTGAGTTCGTTCAGGTGGACGGCGCCGAGGAGCGACACGCCGAAGCCGCCGCCGAGGTCGAACGCCCAGATTCCTCCGACCAGCGTACCGACGTTGATCGAGGTGTCGCGGAAGGCGCTCGGGCCGCCGGTCCGACTGAACGTCATGACGGTCGGCGCCGCGACGAGGATTTCGACCCGACCGCCGAACGGCACGAACGGGGTGGCCCAAATCATAACCGGGATGTTGACGGCGACGTCGAGGGGCGCCGACGTCACCGGCGCGTCGGGCGCGCGGTAGAAGAAGGTGTTGATGGCGTAGATGCCCTCCGGCAGCGGTGCGCCGGCAGCGAGGCCGACCAGCTCGCCCGGCGCCGTCGTCGTTTGCGCCGAGGCGGCCGTCGCCGTCACCCCAAGCGATAGTGCCAGAGCTCCGGCCACAAGATTCTTTTTCATGGCGATCCCCTTTCCCCAAGTTTTCCCAGCCGGCATCGAGTCCGGCCGCAGATTGCGCCCAATCTGATCCAAGATATTCTCGGTTGCGTTGAATGGAAAAACATCCGAATCGGGCGTTTCTCACTATTCAAACTTATTTTTCCACTGAGATCGTCTTGAGTCTACGAATAAGAACTCTCAAAAATCCTCAGTCCGCCATCGTTGCAAAAAAATCACTTTGAGTATTGTGCAGGAGCGGCGCACCGGCGGGAATCGTGACCGGTCAGATCTGCGCTGAGGTATTGGCGATCGAACGCTCGAGATCTTGCCCTGGAACGGCACTGCACGAGCGCCGTCCCGCCCCAGGTGCTGGCCCCGCGGATCACCGCGACAGGGACTTGCAAGACTCGTCGATCCGCTGCGAGAGCGCATTCCGGCGAAGGGGATGCCTGTTCGTCGAAAGTATGCGTGGCACAACAAGAATTTAGAGCCGTCGTCCTGATGCAACCAGGTCGGATACGGCTCTAAGATTGACTGGTGTTCTTGTTTGTAGACGGTCTGACCAACATAGGGGCACGGGAGCCTATCGGCTCCCGTGGTTGTTTTTGTCAGAGGGAGCCGAGCCTTGTGGTGATGGCCTTGGTCTCGAGGTAGTTGGAGAGGACGGCCTGTCCCATCTCGCGGCCCCAGCCGGACTGCTTGTAGCCGCCGAAGGGCAGCGCCGCGTCGAAGACGTGGTAGCAGTTGATCCACACCGTGCCGGCCCGCAGCCGGTGCGCCACCTGCTGGGCCAGGCCGGTGTCCTTGCCCCAGACGCCCGCGGCCAGACCGTAGACCGAGTTGTTGGCCTCCGCGATCAGCGCGTCGTCGACCTCGTCGAAGGGCGTGGCCACCAGCACCGGCCCGAAGATCTCCTCGCGCACCACCTTCATGGTCGGGTTGGTGTCGACGAGGATGCGCGGGGCGACGAAGTAGCCCTTGCCGGAGGGCACGTCGTTGCCGCAGACGATCTCCCGGGCGCCTTCCTCGCGGCCCGCCGCGATGAAGCCGTTGACCCGCTCGTACTGCACCGAGGAGACGAGCGGCCCCATGTCGGTGCCGTCGACCAGGCCGTGGCCGATCTTGATCTTGCCGGCCTCCGCGGCGATGCCCTCGACCACACGATCGAAGATCGAGCGGTGCACGAACAGTCGCGAGCCGGCGTTGCAGCACTGGCCGTGGTTGAAGAAGATCGCCGCGTTGGCGCCGGGGATGGCCAGCGACAGGTCGGCGTCGGGCAGGATGATGTTGGGCGACTTGCCGCCGAGCTCCAGCGACACCCGCTTGAGGTCGTGCGAGGCGGCCCGCACGATGATCTTGCCGACTTCCGTCGAGCCGGTGAAGGCGACCTTGTTCACGTCCGGGTGGCCGGCGAGCGCCGCGCCCGCCGTCTCGCCGAAGCCGGCGATGATGTTGACGACGCCGTCCGGCAGGCCGGCCTCGAGCATCAGTTCGCCGAGCCGCAGCGCCGAGAGCGGGGTCTCCTCGGCCACCTTCAGCACCACGGTGCAGCCGGTGGTCAGCGCCGGCGCGAGCTTCCAGACGGCCATCAGCAGCGGGAAGTTCCACGGGATGATCTGGCCGACGACGCCGATCGGCTCGGGCCGGGTGGCGGAGAAGAAGTCGGAGCCGGGCGCGGCGAGCGCCGAGATCGGGATCGACTTGCCCTCGATCTTGGTGGCCCAGCCGGACATGTAGTGGAACATGTCGGCCGAGAGCGTCACGTCGGCGGCCTTGGCGACGTTCTTGGGCTTGCCGTTGTCGATGGCCTCGAGCGCGGCGAGTTCGTCGGCATGCTCCAGGATCAGGTCGCCGATCTTGTGCAGCAGGCGACCGCGGGCGGAGGGGGACATGCGGGCCCAGGGGCCGCCCTCGAAGGCGCGGCGGGCCGCCTTCACGGCGAGATCGACGTCGGCCCTGTCGCCCTCGGCGACGTGGGCGATGACCTCGCCTGTGGCCGGATCGGTGACCTCGAAGGTCTTGCCGGACTGGGCCGGCACCCACTTGCCGTCGATCAGGAGGTGGCGCTCCTTCGACAGCCACTCGCGGATCGCGGGCGGCAGGGTCGGGGTCGGAATGTCAGCACGAGCGTTCATGTTCTATATCCTCCCTATAGTGCGCTGATCGGTTTCTGCTTGCCAGCGCCAAGCTCAGGATGAGCGTTGTTCTCGGTGATTTCAAGTCTATTCAGGGCTGGCGCAAGCCCGAAGACAGTGGATGGCCCTCGACCTCCGACGCCCGGCCGCTACCCGATGCCGCCTCAGCCGAGCCCGACCGCCTTGGAGACGACGATGGCGAGCACGCCGCCGACGATCGGACCGGCCACGGGGATCCAGGAATAGCCCCAGTCCGAACCGCCCTTGCCGGCGATCGGCAGAACGGCGTGGGCGATGCGGGGGCCGAGGTCACGGGCGGGGTTGAGGGCGTAGCCGGTGGGGCCGCCGAGCGAGAGGCCGATGCCCCAGACCAGGAAGCCGACCATGATCGGGCCGAGCGCGCCCGTCGTCCCGACGCTCTTGGAGAAGATGGCGATCACGCCGAAGACCAGCACGAAGGTGCCGATCGCCTCGGTCAGCAGGTTGGCCTTGGTGTCCCGGATCGCCGGACCGGTCGAGTAGCAGGCGAGCTTGAGGCCGACATCCTCGGTCTTGGACCAGTGTGCGAGGTAGGAGAGCCAGACCAGCGTCGCGCCGAGGAACGCGCCGGCGAACTGTCCGGCGATGTAGGGCACGACGTGCGAGGCGTCGCCGCTCGCATAGGCGAAGGCGAGCGTGACCGCCGGGTTGATGTGGCCCTGCGAGCCTGCAGCGATGGCGACGACGACGCCGGCGAGCACCGCAAAGCCCCAGCCCGCCGTGATGGTGATCCAGCCGCCGCCGTTGCCCTTCGAGCCGGCGAGCAGAACGTTGGCGACGACGCCGTTGCCCAGAAGGATGAGCACCATCGTGCCCAGCATCTCTCCAATAAAACCTTGTGACATGGTTCAGCCCTTTCCCGGCGACGCTCGCCAGCGTTGTGCGTATCCTCAGGAACCCCTTCGTCGCCGAGCGTCTCACGCGCTCATCGTCCGACGATCGGGCCGGTCTCCCGGCGGCTCCGCGCCGCCGGGCATCGTTCGCACCGCGTGCGAGCGCCGGTTTCGGCGCCCGCCCCGATGGTGTCGGCGGTCCGGACGCTGTCCGGGCCCCTCAGTTCGCCGCGAGGGTCTTCGGGAGCCGGAAGGCCCAGAAGCTGCCGCCCTGGTTGACGTGGGAGGTGGATTTGGCCACCTCGCCGCCCCAGAGCGGGACCGCGCCGCCCCAGCCGGCCGCGACGCCGACCCACTGCTCGCCGTCCTGCTCCCACGTGATCGGCGAGGCGACGACGCCGGTGCCGACCTGGAACTTCCAGACTTCCTCGCCGGTCTTGGCGTCGAAGGCCTTCAGGAAGCCCTCGGGCGTGCCCGTGAAGACGAGATTACCGGCCGTCGTCAGAACACCGGCCCAGAGCGGAGCGTTGTTCTTATATTCCCAGGCCGTCTTGCCGGTGGCCGGATCGATCGCCTTCAGCGAGCCGATGTGGTCCTTGAAGTTGGGGCTCACGTTGAAGCCGGCGCCGAGATAGGCGGCGCCCTTCTTGTAGTTGACCGGCTCGTTCCAGAGATCCATGCCCCACTCGTTCGAGGGGACGTAGAACAGCTTGGTGTCGGGGCTGTAGGCCATCGGCATCCAGTTCTTGGCGCCGAGGAAGCTCGGCGTGACATGGACCACCTTGCCCTTGCCGCCGTCGGCCGCCTTGCTCGGATCGCCGGGGCGGTATTCCGGATCGTAGATCGGCCGACCGTCGGCACCGTAGCCCTTGGCCCAGTTGACCCCGCTCACGAAGGGCGTGGCCGAGATGAACTTCCCGTTGGTGCGGTCGAGGACGAAGAAGAAGCCGTTGCGGTCGGCGGTGGCGCCGGCCTTGACGGTCTTGCCGTCCTTCTGGAGGTCGAACGGAATGAACTCGTTCACGCCGTCGTAGTCCCAGCCGTCATGCGGCGTGGTCTGGTAACCCCAGACGAACTCGCCGTTGTCGGGGTTGATCGCGACGCGCGAGGACGACCATTTGTTGTCGCCGGGGCGCAGCCAGGAGTTCCACGGGCCCGGGTTGCCGGTGCCGAAGTAGATCAGATTGGTCTCGGGGTCGTAGGTGCCACCCAGCCAGGTCGCGCCGCCGCCGTACTTCCACATGTCGCCCGGCCAGCTCTCGTTGAGCTTACCGGTCATGGTCGAGGGCTTGCCGTTCAGCTCACCCACGTGCCCCTCGATGACGGGGCGCTTCCAGACGATCTCGCCGGTTTCGGCGTCGCGGGCCTCGATTCGGCCGACGATGCCGAATTCACCGCCCGACACGCCGGTGATGACCTTGCCCTTCACGATCATCGGGGCAGCCGTATAGCTGTAGCCGGCCTTGAAATCGTCGATGTCCTTCTTCCAGACGACCTTGCCGGTCTTCTGGTCGAGGGCGACGAGCTTGGCGTCGAGTGTGCCGAAGATCACGAGGTTCTTGTAGAGCGCGGCGCCGCGGTTCACCACGTCGCAGCAGGGCAGGATGCCCTCGGGCAGGCGGGCGTTATATTCCCACAGCTTCTCGCCGGTGCGGACGTTGACCGCGTAGATGCGCGAATACGAGCCGGTGACGTAGAGCACGCCGTCCTTGACGAGCGCCTGGCTCTCCTGGCCGCGCTGCTTCTCGCCGCCGAACGAGAACGACCAAGCGGGGACGAGCCCCTTGATGGTCTCCTTGTTGATCGCCTTGAGCGGCGAGTAGCGCTGGGCCTGAGGCCCCAGGCCGTTGGTGACGACGTCGTCGGTGGTCTTGGCGTCGTTCAGGATGTCCTGATCCGTCACCCCGCCCTCCGCCGACGCGGCGGTCGCGCCGATGAGAAGCGCTATGCCGCTGGCCGCAGCCAGAAGCTGATTGCGAAACGCCATTTCCGATTTCCTCCGCATGATGTGGCCAGTGGCGCTGGCGTGTGCGGCCGGGGCACTTCATGTGTGCCAACTCTCAAGCCTGCACAGTATAGATGTCATAGTTCTGAGACAATCGTCCATAAGAAAAATATGAAAATCGAAATAAAATCGCTTATCGCTCATTCTTATTCACAGACGCCGTAAAAGTTAATTCTTATGATCCAATTTTTTGGCGAATGCGCTGGATTTGAGTTCAAAAGCCTCACATTTTTTGCGTCGAGAACTGCGAAGGCCCAGCCAATCGACTTGCGAGAGCGTCTCGGGTGCGGGACATGCGCCGACGAAACGGGGAGGTGTTTTCGGCCGGTCACTCGCCGGGAGGAGCGACGTAGGTCACGCCGTAGCGCGAGAAGATCGCCCGCAGCCGCCCGTCGCGCGCCATCGCCCCTACGGCGTCGCTGAGGGCGTATCCGAGATCGCGCGAATCGCCGCGCACGGCCCCACCGAGCGCGAGCCGCGCGCGCACGAGTCCGGCAGACGGCAGATCCACGATGGAGACCGGGACCGGGTCGGGAGAGGCCGAGGCGGCGTGCAAGGCGGCCTCGATCGCACTCTTGGCACCGGCCAAGGCGGCAGCCTCACCGGAGAGGAAGGCGCGGGCCGCCCCATCGAAATCGCGAAAGTGGCGGAGTTTGGCGCGATGGCGCCCGCCATCGGCGAACAGCAGCGCCGTGTCCGCGGGGCTTGCCCCCGCAACGGCGATGCTCTGCTCCTCCAGGTCGCCGAGGGCCTGAAGATCGGCGGTGCCGCGCAGGGCGACGGCGAGGCGCTCCTCGTAATACGGAGCCGTGAGCACGATTTGCTCGTTGCGTATTCCGAGTTGCCGATCGCTCGGGACGTGGAGCATCAGGTCGGCCAGCGGCGTCCCGGCGAGGTCGCCCTTCCAGAGGTTCAGGCGAAAATCGCCGTCGACGGTCTCGGCCGCCTCCACGATGCGGACCTCTGCCGCGACTCCGAGGGCCGCCGCGATCCCTCGCGCGAGATCGACCTCGATGCCTTCCGGGCCGTTCTTCCCCATGCCGGAGAACGGCCGGTTGTCGCTGTAGAGCGCGACCCGCAACACCCCGGACGCGACGACGGCATCGAGCGGCCGCGCAAGCGCGGCTCCGCACGACACCGCTATGGCGACGAGGGCGGCGGCGACGCGAGCGCCCCTTAGGCTCGATGGGCGGCCGGCCGAGCGATCGATCCGCCCGAAACCCCGCCCTATCCCATCGATAGAGGCCTCGACGCCAAGCTCCTGCCTCGCCACGTGCTCCCTCGACGAGCCGGCCGGTTGCAAGCGGCGCATCAATCTTCGTGACGCGATTCGAGATAGGACCGGATGGCCCACATCGCCTCTTGATTGAAGACCGTCTTGAACGGCGGCATCTTGTAGACGCCGTTCACCATCGCCCCGTTCTGGATGCGCTCCATGAACCAGGTGTCTCCCTCCTTGCCCAGTTCGAGGTAGCGCAGATCGGGAGCCAGGCCGCCGGAGATCGCTTCGAGGCCGTGGCAGCGCGCGCAGTTCTGGGTGAAGGCCGAGAAGCCGACCGCGATGGCTTTCGGATCGCCCCGATAGGGGTTCTCTTCGAGCATCTTGTCGCCAAGCGGCTTCAGACCCTCGGTGTTGACCGCCTGTGGCTGAACGTCGCCGTGGGCCATCGCCAGCGGTGCCACTACGCCGCTGGCGATGGCCACCAGCGCAAGGCCTGCAACCGTCCTCGTACCATTCATCGCTCGACACCTCATCGTTTCGTGCATATTCCAAATGCATCATGTCACGCAGTGGCTTTATAGCAAGTTATTCATCCTGAAAACTCAGAAAAATTTGTGCCGCGCAGACAAAAAAAGGCAATTTGTAGCCATTCTTTTTGCAGCGCAGCGCATAATGTGCAAAAAATATCTTCTATATATCGGCTGTGGACGCAGGCTAATCGGCAGATTATCTTGAAGTCGCGAGGGATCATTCGAGCATGCGGCGGTTGTCTGTCCTTCGTCGGGCGTCATGTGCGTCCGGCAACCGGGCTCAAGAGACGATGGGAGCCAGGCCTCGCCCGCCCAATCGACGGTACGCCGTGCTTGCTGGAGCAGTTCTGCTGAGTTCGATGATGCCATTCGGACGGGCGGCATCGGCCGCGCCCCCAGTGTCGGCCCCTGCGCTGGCAATCCACTACGTCGAGCGCCGGGTGGAGCGCCCAACCCCGCTCAACAACGAGTCGCCGATCCCCAACGACGAGGGGCTTGCCGGGGCCGAGTTGGGGCTTCGTGACGGCAACGCCACCGGCCGCTTCGTCGGCTTGTCTTTCACCCTGAAATCCACGGTCGTCGAGCCCGGCGCCGACCTGCCCGCGGCCCTCGCCGCACTGGCGCGCGAGAACGGCCCGTTGCGATTCCTCGTCGTCAACGCTCCTGCCGAGGACCTCTTGGCCATCGCAGATGCCCCCGAGACGCAGGGCGCCGTGCTGCTCAATGTCGGCGCCCCGGACGTGCGCCTGCGCGACCACGACTGCCGGGCCCGGCTGCTGCACGTGCTGCCCTCGCGCGACATGCTCACCGACGCGCTGGCGCAGCTCCTCCTCTACAAGCGCTGGAACCGCCTGCTGCTGGTCTCCGGCCCCGGCGCCGACGACGCCCTCTACGCCGACGCGCTGCGGAAAAGCGCAAAGAAATTCGGCGCCCGGATCGTCGCGGAAGCGAGCTTCGACGCCCGCGGCGCCGACCTGCGCGATTCCGCGCTGAAGGAGTTCGCCGTCATCACCCGCGGCCCCGAGCACGACGTGGTGGCGGTGGCCGACGAGCGGGCGGAGTTCGGCGCCAACCTCGTCTACAACACCGCCTCGCCCCGCCCGGTCGTCGGCACGCAGGGGCTGACCCCGACCGCCTGGGGTCGCCCTGTCGAGGCCTGGGCCGCGGTGCAGTTGCAGCAGCGCTTCGCCAAGCTCGCCGGCCGCCCGATGGGCGCGGTGGACTGGGCCGGCTGGATGGCGGTGCACGCCGTGACCGAGGCCGCGACGCAGCTCAAATCGAGCGACGCAAACGCCATCCGCGATCTCCTTCTCTCGAAAAAGTTCGAGGTCGGCGGCTTCAAGGGGCGCGCGCTCAGCTTCCGCCCCTGGAACGGGCAGTTGCGCCAGCCGGTCTTCGTGCTCTGGCCCGGCGCCGTAGTCGCCGCCGCGCCGGTCGAGGGTTTCCTGCACCGGCGCACCGAACTCGACACCCTCGGTCTCGACGAGCCCGAGAGCGCCTGCCGCGCCTTCGGAGGCACCCCATGATTTTTTTGCGACTTTGCGTCGGCGCCCTTCTCCTCGCACCGCTCTCGGTAGAGGCCCACGAGGTCTACGTCTCGAACGAGCGCGACAACACAGTCTCGGTGATCGATTCCACGACCTGGGAGGTGACCCGCACCTTCCCCGTGGGCCGGCGCCCGCGCGGGCTCACCTTCTCGCGGGACGGCAGACGCCTGTTCGTCTGCGCCAGCGATTCCGACGCGGTGCAGGTGATCGACCCCGACACCGGCAAGCTGCTGCACGACCTGCCATCGGGCGAGGACCCGGAGCAGTTCTCGCTCGCGCCCGACGGCAAGACCCTCTTCATCGCCAACGAGAACAACGCGACGACCACGGTCGTCGATGCCGATACCCGCAAGGTGCTGGCGCAGATCGATGTCGGCATCGAGCCCGAGGGCATGGCGGTGAGCCCCGACGGCAAGCTCGCGGTGACGACCTCCGAGACCACCAACATGGTCCACTGGATCGACACCGCGACGCTCCAGGCCACCGACGCGACGCCCGTCGGCCAGCGCCCGCGCCACGCCGAGTTCACCCGCGACGGCAAGCGGCTCTGGGTCTCCTCCGAGATCGGCGGCACGGTCGCGGTGATCGATGTTGCGACGCGCCAAGTGGTCGAGACCATCGGGTTCGAGATCAAGGGAATCTCGGGCGACCGGATCCAGCCGGTCGGCATCGCGCTGTCCGAGGACGGGCGCAGCGCCTTCGTGGCGCTGGGGCCGTCGGATCGGGTCGCGGTGGTCGATACCGAGAGTTTCAAGGTGAAGGCCTACATCCTCGTCGGCCGCCGGGTCTGGCACGTCGCGGCGCTGCCGGGCGGCGAGCGGCTGGTGACGACGAACGGGGTGTCGGGTGATGTCACGGTGATCGACGCGGGAAGCCTCAAGGCGCTCCGCAGCATCAAGGTCGGGCGCTATCCCTGGGGCGCCGCGGTGCGGCCGGTGGCGGGCGTGCGCTCGGCAGGGGCGGCGGAGTGACCCACCGAGGGTGCCACCACACCCAACCCTCCCCCCTCCGCGGGGGAGGGTGCCCGCGGAGCGGGCGGGAGAGGGGAGCGACGGTGCCGCTTGGCCGCCCTCGTCGAGGATTCTCCGGAAGCCGGGTTCCCCTCTCCCGACTCCCTTCGGGGGCCACCCTCCCCCGCGGAGGGGGGAGGGCTGCGAGGGTGGCTCTGTGCCACCTCCTTGCAGCGCTCCTGCTGCTCTTCGCCCTCCCCGCCCAAGCCGGCACCCTCGGCCGCGCCGGCATGGAAAAAAACTTTCCCCCGCCCCTCGTCGTCGGCGAGCGGGACGAGCGCATCCCGGTCTGGCCGATCCTCAAGCAGGAGGCAGGCGCCTACGAGGTCGTCGCCTACGCGTTCGAATCCATCGACTTCGCCCGCATCCCCGGCTTCGGCGGCACCGCCCCGAACCTCCTGATCGCGCTTGCGCCCGATGGTACGTTTCGCGACGCCAAGGTGATCGCCCACCACGAGCCGGTCTTCCTCGAAGGGCTCGGCTCCGAGCCGCTCTTCGCCTTCGTCGAGCAATATGTCGGCCTCTCGGCCCGCCAGCCGATCCGGGTCGGACGGCCGAACGCGCGGGCGGCGGGAGCCGCGCCCGCCACCACCGTCGACGGCATCTCGATGGCGACCGCCTCGACCCGCGTCATCAACGAGACGATGCTCGCGGCCTCGCTCGCGGTAGCGCGGGAAAAGCTCGGCTTCGGCGCGGTCAACACCGGCCTGCGTGTCGAAGCGAAACCCGATATCGAGCCGCTGAGCCTCGCCGAACTGGAGCGGCGCGGCTGGGTGAAACGCTGGCGGATCACGCGCGCCGAGGTCGATGCCGCCTTTGCCGGCACCGGCCTCGCCGATCCCGATCCGGGCGCGCCGGACGAGTCCTTCGCCGAGCTAACGCTGGCCTATCTCAACGTTCCCACCATCGGCCGCGCGATCCTCGGCGAGGCGGCCCATGCCCGGCTGATGCGCGAGATCGGGCCGGGGGCCCACGCCGTGCTGGTGGTGAGTTCGGGCCGCTGGAGCCCGATTCCCGAAGACTTCGTGCTGGGCTCGGTGCCCGAGCGCCTGACGATCCAGCAAGGCGGCCTCACCGTGAACGCCCGCGACGCCGCCTGGGAGCGGCGCGACCTCGCCCCCGATCTCCCCGCCGGCCCGTGGACCATCCTGAAGATCGGCGATGCGGCGGGCTTTGACCCCTCCGCCCCCTGGTCGCTCTCGGTCAAGGTGACGCGCGAGCGCGGCCAGATCTTTCCAGAGAAGGTCGCTCGCGAGATCGCCACCGAGTACCGCCTGCCGCCCGAACTGTTCACCCGCGAGGTGCCGGATGCGGGCCCGAGTTGGACCGATTCCTGGCGCGCCCGCGGATGGGAACTCGGGATCATCGCGGCGAGCCTCGCCCTGCTCGTGCCGGTGCTGGCCCGGCAGGACGCGCTGGTGGCGCGGGCCCGCCCGTTCTCGCTCTTCCGCCTCGGCTTCCTCGCCTTCACCCTCGGCTTCATCGGCTGGTACGCCCAGGCCCAGCTCTCGATCGTCACCCTCGTCGGCGCGGTTCGCGCGCTGTTCCAGACGAGCGATTTCGGCTTCCTGCTCTACGATCCACCCTCGCTGCTGATCTGGGGCTTCGTGCTGGCGACGCTGGTGGTCTGGGGCCGGGGCACGTTCTGCGGCTGGCTCTGCCCGTTCGGCGCGCTGCAGGAATTTTTTGCGTTCCTCGCCAAGCCTTTGCGCATCCGCCAAGTGAGCGTGCCGCCCCGCCTCGACCGGGCCCTGCGGCAGGTGAAGTACGCTGTGCTCGCCGCGATCCTGCTCGCTGCCGCCCTCGGCTCGCCGCTCGCCGACAGCTTTTCCGAGATCGAGCCGTTCAAGACGGCGATCACCCTCTATTTCGTCCGCACCTCACCGTTCGTGCTGTACGCGGCCGGGCTGCTCGTCCTCAACCTCTTCATCTATAAGGGCTTCTGCCGCTATCTCTGCCCGCTCGGGGCGAGTCTCGCCCTGCTCGGTCGTCTCCGTCTGCTCGACTGGATTCCCCGGAGGTCCGAGTGCGGCACGCCGTGCCAGCTCTGCAAGGTGCGCTGCCGCTACGGGGCGATCGCATCCTCCGGGGCGATCGACTATTCCGAGTGCTTCCAGTGCATGGACTGCGTCACGATCATCCGCGACCCGACGCAATGCGTGCCACAGGTGGTGGCGCGGCGGCGCGGACGGCGGATCGTGCCGCGGCCTGCCGCGGCGGAGTGAGCACGATGCGGAGCCATCTTCGCCCGGTCCGGCGGCGCATCCTCCTCGGCGCCGCCGGTCTCGCCGCCTCGACCGCCCTCGGTGGGATTGCCGCGTTTCACGCCCTGGCGAGCCGGCGCGGCCTCGCGACCCGCACCCGGGCGGGGCTTGCTTTCGGCACCGTGGCGGCGCTCACCGTGGCCGGGCCCGACGAGCCGGCGCTCGAGGCGGCCCTGAGCAATGGGTTCTCGGCAATCCGCGCGGTCGAGGCCGCCGCGAGCCTGCTGCGACCCGACAGCGCGCTTTCGCGCCTCAATCGCGAGGGACAACTCGACGCGCCGCCCGCCGATCTGACGGCGATGCTGGCCTTCGCGCTCGACCTCGCGATGCGGACGGAAGGGGCCTTCGACCCGACCGTGCAGCCGCTCTGGCCGCTCTGGTCGGAGGCTTCGGCCCGGGGCGAGAAGCCCGAGGCTGCCGCGCTTCGTGCCGTGCTCGCCCGCATCGGCTGGTGCCGCGTCCACCTCACACCGGAACGCATCGCGCTGGAGCCCGGCACCGCCCTGACCCTCAATGGGCTGATTCAGGGCTATGCCGCCGACCGCGTGATGGCGGCGCTGCGTGCCCGGGGAATCGAACACGCCTTCATCGACACCGGCGAGTTCGGTGCGCAGGGAACGCACGCGGACGGAACGCCCTGGCGCCTCGGCATCGCCGACCCGCGCCGAACGGAGACGCTCGCCGCCGTGCTCGCCCCGTTCACGGGCTTCGCGGCAACGTCGGGAGACGATCAGATGTGCTTCTCGCCGGACCGGGCCGACCACCACATCTTCGATCCCGCCACCGGGCGTTCTCCGCGGGATCTTGCATCGGTGACCGTCACCGCCGAAACCGGACTCGTGGCGGACGGTCTCTCCACTGCCTGCATGGTTCTCGGCGAGGCGCGGGGCCGCGAGGTCGTGGCTGGCTTTCCCGGCTGCTCGACCCGCTTCACCGGCAAGGCCTGATGCGGCGGGAGACACGGACATGCGGCTCCGACGAACCGAATGGTGCCGCATCGCGCTCACGGTGCTGTGGGGCCTCGCTCCCGCCGAGGCCATGGCGGCGGAGCCGACGCCAGCCGTCGCGCTCGTCGTCGCCGTCGACGTCTCGCAATCCGTCGATGAGGCGCGCTTCATGCTGCAGATGGAAGGGATCGCCGCGGCGCTGGAGGATCCGGAGGTCGTCGCGACGATGACGGGGCGGCCGGGCGGCACGCTGTTCGCGATGGTGACCTGGGCCGATCGAGCGAGCATCGCCCTGAACTGGCGCCGCATCGCCCACCGCTCCGACGCCCTCGCCGTCGCGGCGCAGGTTCGCGCCACGCCCCGGCAATCGGGTGAGTTCACCTGCCTCGGACAGATGTTCCGAACGGTCGCCGCCAGCGTGATCCCGGCGATGCCGGTACCGGCCAGGCGGATCGTCGTCGACGTCTCCGGGGACGGCATCGACAACTGCACGGACCCGAAGAACCTGGAGGCCGAGCGCAACGCGCTTCTCGCCACCGAGGCCACGATCAACGGCCTGCCGATCCTCGTGCCGGGCGAGAACGACGTGGTCGGCGCCGGCGCCTACCGATCGCCCGGTTACGGTCTCCGCGCGACGCCGCTTCCCCAGGAGCGCACGGACCTCGCGCAGTGGTACCGCGATCACGTTCTGGGGGGGCCGGGCGCCTTCCTCCTCGCGGCGGCGGGTTACGGAGATTTCTCGCGCGCCTTGCGGCGGAAATTCGTGATGGAGGTCAGCGATGCGGGCGATCACGCCGGCAGGTGAGGAGCCATCGCCCAGGGTTCAGAGGCTGCAGATCGACCCGTCTCCACGACGTTAGGCCACCTCTGCAGGCCAAGAAGCCGGAAAGCTGCCCCAGTTGACGACTGTCAGCGGGGCCTTACGCCCGGATGCACGTCCGGGCCGAACGTGAACTCGATACCAGCTTTCTCGAAAGCCTGCCGGATATCGAAATGAAGCTTATGGCGAATTTGAAGGGGACCGGTTTGCTCTTCGATGCGGCGGATCGTTGAGATCGATACTTTCGAAGCGCGGGCCAAGTCCTGCCCGCTCCATCCGAGAAGCCCACGGGCGGCTCGCACTTGCTCAGATGTCAGCCGGTACTGACGACCACCAGACGTCGACGCGCAGCTCCGAGCGTCAGCGCCGGCCGGGAATGGTCGGGGAAGGAGCACGCCGAGCCATTCAACGATCCTGCCTTCCGCATTGCGGACGGCCTTGGCACGCATCTTGAGCCACAGATCCGAAGCGCCGGTTTGGATGAGCCGGACATCGATGTCGAGGTTGTTCCCCGTCGCGCAGCTCTGCAGCCACGTCTCGCGCAGGCGAATCCGGTCCTGCGGATGAATGATCTCGATCCAGCCGCCGCCCGCAGCCGCGTCCCTGGGTTGGCCGCTCAGCGCGCACCATCCCTCGAGGTCGAGCGACAGTTGCACGCCGTTCTCGGAGGCCGTCCACGTGACGGCACCGCAAGCCTGTGCCAGAGTCTGGAAACGCTTGCGGCTCTGATCGAGCAATTCGGCGGCGGACCGCAGATCGGTCACATCCATCCAGATGCCGAGCACATGGTCCGGGCTCAGATCCTGGCCGAGCACGACCTCGCCCTTGAACGACAGCCACCGCACGATCCCGTCCGCGCGCACGATCCGCAGTTCGCGCGTCAGCCTCGCTCCGGTTCTGATGAGAGTTTCTCCGAACTGGCCCGTATGACGGTCGGCCGGATGCACGAAGCTCTGGAAGTAGTCGAGCGGACGAGCCTCGGTGCTGTCGAGACCGTAGAGTTGGCAGAAACCAGGCGAGGGAGAGACCAAGCCGGTCTCGAGGTCATAGCAATCGAAACCGACCCCTCCCGACGATTCGATCAGCTTCACGCAGTCCTGACCGATGCGCGGATCGAAGCCGGATATGTCGGACCGTCGCGGCACCGGAAGCTCAGCCTCGCGCGCAACGGCAATCAACGATGGGCCAGGATGGCCAGTCAACACACGCTGCATGACGAATCATTTCGCCGAATAGATCACGCGGCGAACGAGACTGCGACATTTTTTTACAAATGACAATGGATACGGCTCCATCGCGCGTCCATTTCAAGCAATATTTTTCCACTTGTGGTCTGTGTGCGGCCGGCTTGGAGCGCAGGGCTTGTGCATAGGCCGTATGCGGCAACTGCCTCAGGGCTTGCTGCCGCCGTCGAAACCTTCTTCGCGGATGTGGGACCGCTCCCGACCCCGATCGGCCGTTGGCGATCGGCACAGTCTCTTCACCGATCATTCCTGCGATCCACTACGCATCTCCGCGAGTGCCTCAGGAATCGGGCCGCCCCATGCCCAATCGAGAAGCTCCACGGTGTGGAGAACCGGGATCCGGGTGCCGCTCGCGATCTGCGTGATGCAGCCGATGTTCCCGGTGGCGATGACGTCCGGCGCGACGCGATCGATGTTGGCGACCTTGCGTGCGAGCAGACGGCCCGCGGTGGCGGGCTGCATGATGTTGTACACGCCGGCCGAGCCGCAGCAGATATGGCCCTCCGGCGGATCCTTCACGATGAAACCCGCATCTTTCAGAAGCGTGCGCGGCTCCGCGCCGACGCGCTGGCCGTGCTGGAGCGAGCAGGCCGAATGGTAGGCGACGGCGATTCCGGACGGTGCCTGGACCCGCCCGAGCGTCAGGCGGGCGAGGTACTGCGAGATGTCCAAGGCCAGCGCAGACACCCTCGCGGCCTTGTCGCGGTAGTCAGGATCGTCGGCCAGCATGTGTCCGTAATCCTTGACCGTCGTCCCGCAGCCGGATGCGGTGATCAGGATCGCGTCGAGACCCTTGCCGTCGATCTCGGCGATCCAGGCATCGATGTTACGGCGCGCGAAGCCGCGCGCGTCGTCCTCCCGGCCCATGTGATGGACGAGGGCGCCGCAGCAGCCTTCGTCGGGAATCGGGACGACCTCGACACCTAGCCGGGCGAGTAGCCGTTCGGCCGCCTCGTTGATGGCCGGTCGCAGGACGCGCTGGGCACAACCGCCCAGGATCGCGACGCGCGCGCCGGATGTGCCGGACCGCACCGACGGGAGGGGCGCCGCGCGGCGCGCCGACCGCTGCGGCGCGAGGGCCAGCATCGCATCGATCCGCTCGCCCTGCGGGAGCCGCCGCACGGCGCGTCCGAGCACGTCCCGAGCGAGGCGTGCGCCGAGCAGCGCAAGGCGGAAGCGGCCGGGATAGGGCAGCACCGCGGCGAGGGCCGCGCGCAGCAGCCGCTCCATCGGCGGGCGCCGATAGGTCTTCTCGATATGGGCTCGGGCGTGGTCGACGAGGTGCATGTAGTCGACGCCCGACGGGCACGTCGACATGCAGGACAGGCAGGAGAGGCAACGGTCGACGTGCCGAACCTCCGTCTCCGTCGCCGGGGCGCCGGATTCCAGCATGTTCTTGATGAGGTAGATGCGCCCCCGTGGACTGTCGAGCTCGTCGCCGTCGAGCAGATAGGTCGGGCAGGTCGCGGTGCAGAAACCGCAATGGACGCAGCGGCGGATGATCCGCTCGGATGCCGCGACGGCGGGGTCGGCGAGCTGTGCGAGAGAGAAATCGGTCTGCATCGCTCAGCGTCCCGGATACATGCGGCCGAGATTAAAGATCCCGTGCGGGTCGAAGCTCGCCTTGACCGCGCGGCTGAGACGCATCTCGCCGTCCGAGAGCGGCTGGAAGCGACGAACGTGAGGAGGGACGTCCTGCGGTGCGCGCACGAGCGTCGCGTGACCGCCGAACGGTGTCAGCCGTTGCCGGATCGGTCCGGCACCGCCGTCGGCGCGATCCTCGACGGCGATCCAGACGAGCCCGCCTCCCCAGTCGTAGAAGTGGGCGAAGGCGATGTCCGTGGCGAGCGCGTCCACGTAGGACGGGACGTCCACGGCTTTGAGCGAGACGCGCCAGACCGCGCGAGCGCGCGGTTCCGCGAGGAGCGACACGTCGCGGATCCCGCGCCAGTGCGCCGCCTCCTGGTTGCCCTCGACGAGATCGGCGTCCCCGAACGCGGCGAGCAGCGTCCGAAGGCAGGCGATCCTGTGGACGACCGAATGCGCGAAGCCGTCGACCCGGAGAAGGGTCAGGGCATCGGACGCGGTGATACCGGCCGGCAGGTGGGCTGCACCGCTCGCGCGATAGGCCGAGCCGAGAGCCTGCGTCAGCAGCGCGATGCCGCGCCGGTCGGATAGGCCGCGAAACACCAGCGTCGCGCTGCTCTCGGGCTTCGGCTGCGTCCGGAACGTCACTTCGGTGAGGAGCCCGAGGGTGCCGTGAGCCCCGCAGCACAGGCGGGCGAGATCGAGCCCGGTGACGTTCTTCATGACGCGGCCGCCGGACCGGATCGTCTCCGCGCGGCCATTGATCAAGCGCAAGCCCAGAAGCGCGTCGCGCGCCGCACCGGCCTGAATCCGGCCGGGCCCGGAGATGTTGCAGGCGGCGACCGCACCGATAGACGGCTCGCCCGACGTGCCGAACAGCGGGCGGTGGTCCATGGGCTCGAACGCCAGCATCTGCCCGCCCTCGGCGAGCAGCCGGTCGATCTCGGACAACGGCGTGCCAGCGCGCGCCGAGACGATCATCTCGGACGGCTCGTAGAGCGTGACGCCCGTCAGGCGGCCGGTGGAGAGGCCGTGATTCACGGTCGCCGGATGGCCGAGCCCGGCGCGGCTGCCGCCGCCGACGATCGCCAGACCCTGGCGCGAACCGAGGGCGTC
>Ga0160429_1000873_pt1 | contig 19107 bp, 18 predicted proteins | sample SolpanmetagenomR_FD_108199 | JGI IMG/M metagenome (GOLD analysis project Ga0160429, IMG submission 108199) | Solar panel surface microbial communities from Lawrence Berkeley National Laboratory, California, USA - R | ecosystem: Engineered > Built environment > Solar panel > Unclassified ...
AGGTAGGTCTCGCCCATGCGGGTAAACCGCTCCAACGGTGTTCCCCGCGACGTCAGGGCCCGGGCAAGCCGGGCCGCGAGTTCCGCGAATCCCCGCCCCGCAAGTTCCTCCAGCAGGGCCTCGCGACCGCGGAAGTGGCGATACAGGGCCGCGGGGGTCACACCGACGAGGCGCGCGGCATCGACCAGCGTGAAACCACCGATACCGCGCTCAGCGATGAATCGGCGCGCGGCCTCGATGAGGGCCTCTTTCAAGTTACCGTGATGATAATTGCGCCGATCGTTCGGTCCGTCCCGCCAGGGTCGCAAGATGACACATCCTCTACGCGCTCGAACGCACCTCGCAGAAGGATCGCCATGCTGTCGACTGCGATGTCCAGCAGAAGATTGCCGTTCGTGCGAGGCTTGTGCTGGCATTACGGGCGAGCAGCGCAAATGTTTCGAGCGTTCGTTGCGGGCGGTCGCTTGACCGCTCCGCGCTGATGCAACATTGTTACAACTCGCGCCGTCGTTTCAGGCCTGACCGGTCGGATCAGGCAGGGCCACGCGGCAGCCCACCGGGGTATTTTTATTCAGCATGGCGTTCGTAAGCCTGAAGGCGTGGCGGGCCCGCTCGGCCGAGCGCGCCGAGATCGCGGCGCGCCTCAAGCGGGAGCTCGCCCAGGCCCTCGGTCTCGGCGGGGCCGATGCGCTCGCCGTCAACGAGATCGCCTGCGCCGATCCCGGTTGCCCCGACATGGAGACCATCGTGCTGGTTATGCGCGCCGGCGAGCCGACGCGGGGACTCCGTGTCCGGAAGCCCCTGGACGCCGTGGGTGCCGAGGAGATCGCCGCGCTCGTCGCGGAGGATCGGCTCAGCGCGCCATCTCGATGATGTGACTGCGCGCCTCCGCCTTCCGGGACCTTCGAACGATGCGCCAGGCGCTCGCTTTGCCGTCGCATCGTGTAGCGTGTGTCCGACGCCGCGTTCCCGACTGTGGTGGTGCGGCCCGGGAGTACGCAGCATGAAAACCCGTCGGCACGTCCTGGCGCTGGCCGGTCTCCTCCTGTCGGTTGGTCTGGGACCGGCCCGGGCCGGCGGGGAAATGCCCTTTTCCGATGCCGCCTTCGAGGCCGCGCGCACGGCAGGCCGACCGATCCTGATCGCGATCAGCGCGCCCTGGTGCCCCATCTGCCGGACGCAGAAGCCGATCATCGAGAAGCTGGCCGCCGATCCGCGCTTCAGGAACCTCCAGGTCTTCGCGATCGACTTCGACAGCCAGAAGGATCTGCTGAGGCGGTTCGACGCCCGAATGCAGAGCACGCTGATCGCCTACAAGGGCGCGACCGAAGTCGGGCGTTCCGTGGGCGAAACCCAGCAGGAATGGATCGAGGGTCTCCTCGAGAAGACGCTCTGAGCGGTACACGCCGCGCCTTCCGCTTTCGTTCAGCCAGAACCCGGCATAGCGCCTGAGGCCCCGACTCGCGGCGGGGCCCGATGGAGAGACGACCGGTGACGAGCGCCCCACCTTCAGCCGCCCCGAGCCCCGACGCCGTCGTGGCGGTGCCCGTGCGCAACGAGGAGGAGCGCATCGCGGCCTGCCTGCTGGCCCTCGATGCCCAGGAGGGACTCGCGCCGGGCAGCCTCGGGCTGGTGGTGTTCCTGAACAACTGTACCGACCGGACCGAGGCGATCGTCTCGGATCTCGTCCCGAGGCTGTCGATCCCGGTCCGGATCCTGGTCGAGGAATTTGCTGGGGCGCATGCCGGATGGGCGCGGCGCCGGGCCATGGATGCCGCCGCCGCGTGGCTCGGCGATGCCGGTCAGGCCGGGATCATCCTGTCCACCGACGCCGACAGTCGGGTGCCGCCGAACTGGATCGCCCGTAATCGGGCTGCCATCCAAGCGGGAGCGGATGCGGTCGCCGGACGGGTCGAACTGGACGCCGCCGAGGCGGCGCTGCTGCCGCCCGCCCTGCCCGCACGCGGTCGGCTTGAGGACATCTACGATGCCCTGATCACCGAGGCCGAGGCGCGCCTCGACCCTGATCCGAACGATCCCTGGCCCTGCCATCGGACGGCGATCGGCGCGACCCTGGCAGTGACGCGTGCAGCCTATCTTCAAGTCGGCGGAATGCCGGAGATCCCCCTCGGGGAGGATGGTGCCTTCATCGCGCGCCTGCTCGAACACGGCTTGCGGGTGCGGCACGCCACCGACGTCTGCGTGACCATCTCGGCGCGCCTTGCAGGACGCGCCCCTGGCGGCGTCGCCGACACGATCCGCTCGCGCTGCGAGGAACCCGACGCCCTGTGCGACGCCCGCATGGAGACCTTTTCCCGGGCCGTGCTCCGCTACCTGTGGCGACGGCGGTTCCGCCGTCTGCACGGAAGGGGGCTGTTCGCGCGCGATGCCGGCTGGGCGCGGACCATCGGGATCGCCGCCGCGGAGGCAAAGCGGATCGCGGCACTTCCCCTCGGACAAGCGATCGCGGAGGCCGAACGCGCCAGTCCACGCCTCGCCTACCGGCCCATCGGCCCGAGGCAGTTGCCGAATCAGATCCGGCTGGCACGGATCGGTCTGGTTGTGATCCGCCGGAGCCTCAGCCTCTCCGCCGCACTCAAGCGTGTGGCGGGCGGCGCTGCGAGCCCCGCTCGCCCCATGACGGACACGCCCGGCAGCCAAATCTGAGCCGATCAGCCGCTGCGCGCGCCGAGAAGGTTCCGCGGCGCCAGCTCGAAGCGGCGGCGGAACGCCCGGCTGAAGGGCGCCGCGTCGGTGAAGCCGCAGCTGGTCATCACCGACGCGACCTGTACGCGCCCGCGGACGGCGGCGAGGCGCCGGTAGGCTCGGTCGAGCCGAGCGTCGCGGATCTTGGCCGCGACGCCGTCGTCCCCGGTGAAGGCTGCGGACAGCCGGCTGCGCGACATCCTGAGCGCCGCCGGGAAGGCTTCGGGTCCGAATTCCGGATCGTGCAGCCGACGCTCAATATGGGCCAGCGCCAGCGCGCGCACGGCGACGGACAGGTTCCCATCCTTCCGCTCACCCTGCCCCTCAGTGAGGATGCGGAGCAAGCAGCAACACCGTCCCGGGCGATGCCGGCTTCCGCCTGCGTCCTGCCGCCGACCGCCCCGGAGACGGGGCGGAGATAGCCGATGAAGAGGTGGCTCAGCGGCGTGGCGTCGAGCTTGCGACCGGCGAAGGCCTGCGGTTTGCCGACCTGCGAGAGGAACGCGGCGCGGGGTACCTGAAGCCGGATTTCCTCGTAGCTGTCGCGGCTGCCGATGGCGAATGACTGGTCCATGCCGTGGATCGCGATGTCGCCCGCACCCCTCAATCCCCCATGATTGCCCTGCTCTAGGTAGCCTGTCCCCTGGAGGAGGACCACGATTGCGATGTCGTCGGGTCCGTCCGTGCGAGCGTGGCGGGCCATGCGCTCGACCCCGATCGGGTTGCTGATCGTGCGCAGGATCGCGCCGTGTTTCGACAGGGCACCCCTACGGGCCGCCGCGAAGGGGTGATCCATGACGAGCTGCGGCGCGTCCACGCGCCAGGGCGGTACTGCGCCAGTAGTCGAACACCCGCTTCGGCTCGACCGCCTCGGTCGTCTCGATGAGGACAGGGACCGTCTCGTGAATGCCCACCGAGCGAGAGCCCCATGCTCCCGGATCGGCCCAAGATCAGTCCCGACACGCACAAAACAGGAACAGAGCTGACAGTGGCGCCGGAACGGTGAAGGGCGGGCCTTGACGGAGCGCGTCCGGCGCGTTGCCTCCGAGGTTCGGTCAATGATCCGCCGTCGACCGCGGCTCGGCGCGCGCCGCGTCGGCCTCCGCGAAGCGCAGCACCACGGCACGACCCTGCGGCGGCGGGGCTGTCAGACTGGCGCGAAACCGAGCCGTCTCCGACGCCGCGAGGGTGGCGCGCGGCGCGGGGACCGAGAAGGTCTGCACGGCCCGACCGCCCGCATCGCGAATCTCGACGCTCAGCGGCGTCACCGGCATGTCGGCACGGGCCACCCCGACGAGATCGCCCTCCACCACCAATTCTGCCGGCCGGCCGTCCTCCGCGGGGTTGCTGAAGGCCACGACGTCCCGGATCTCGATGCCGCGCAGGTTCACCGGCAGGCCGATCCGCGCGAACAGGGATGCGGTCTGCGGGATCGCGCGGACGACGTTCGTGCGGGCGAGGCACACGAGGGGCAGCGCCGCAAGAAGGGTCAGACCGAGGGCCAGGCTGGGTGACAAGCCGGCGAACGCGCGCCTGGCACCGCCGCCGCGCAGCGACCGTCGGTCCGGTACCCGGATCGCCGGGGTGGGAACGTCGGAATCCCGCCGTACGAAGGCGGTAGCCTCCTCCCACGCCGCATCGGCGTCGGGGTCGGCTCCGATCCCGGCCGAGAGTTCGGCCTCGTGACCGGCGAGGACATCGGCTGGAGTGATGAACCACGTCTCGCGGCAGGCCGCGCAGCGAACCGAGCGACCCTCCATGCCGATTCGATCGGCATCGATCCGGTACTCGCTGGAGCAGCTCGGGCAGACGATCAGCATACGCGCCATACTCGCAACGACCGGCCGGACCGCGCCGGAGAGTGAATTCGCTTGAGAAAGTGTGGCCGAACAGGGTTAAGCGGGCGTGAAATCCCTCAGGCCTTGAAAACGCCCGCCCGTCCGGCGATTCCCGATCCACCGACAGACGAGACACGGCACGGCCTTGAACCTCCAGGCGAACATGAAGAGCCTGCTGCCCGGCGCTGAGCGGCCGGTGGTGCAGTTCGAGAACGTCGGCATGCGCTACGGCCTCGGGCCGGAGGTCCTGTCCGACGTCAGCTTCCGCATCGCTCCGCGCTCGTTCCAGTTCCTCACGGGGCCGTCGGGCGCAGGGAAGACGACCCTGCTGCGCCTGATCCTGCTCTCGGCGCGGCCGACGCGCGGTTTGGTCTCGATCTTCGGCGAGGAGGTGAGCAGCATCTCCGCGAAGGCGCTGACCGGATTGCGGCGGCGCATGGGCGTGGTGTTCCAGGATTTCCGTCTGCTCGATCACCTCACCACCTACGAGAACGTGGCGCTGCCGCTGCGCGTCCAGGGGCGCGCCGAGACGAGCTACCGGGCGGAGGTCGTTGAACTCCTGCGCTGGGTCGGACTGGGGGAGCGCATGCACGCCCTGCCGCCCCTCCTGTCGGGCGGGGAGAAGCAGCGCGCCGCCATCGCCCGGGCGCTGATCGCCCGGCCGGACCTGCTGTTGGCGGACGAGCCCACCGGCAACGTCGATCCGGGCCTGGGGCGGCGGCTCCTGCGACTGTTTCTTGAGCTGAATAAGTTGGGGACCTCCGTCATCATCGCCACCCACGATTTCGGCATTATGGACGCCGTCGATGCCCGCAGGATGGTTCTAGGCGACGGCCGGCTTCGGATCGAGGAATGAGCAGTCAGGCCACCTCGCGCGGGCGGACGCTGCCCCCGGCCGGAATCCCGGACCCGGCGACGCCGGCGAACCTGCGCCGCAACGCGCCCCTCGTGCCGACCGACACGACGGCCGGGCGCTCGCTGGCGGCGGTCATCGCCATCCTGACCTTCCTGGCCGGGCTCTGCGCCGGCGCGGCCGAGATGGTCGCTGCCAACGCCGTCCAGTGGCAGGGCGACGTGGCCCAGGAGATCACGATCCAGATCCGGCCCGGTCCCGGCCGCGACGTCGATGCGGACGTCGCCCGCGCCGCCACCATCGCCAAGGCAGAGCCGGGCATCGCCGAGACGCGGGTGTTCTCGAAGGCCGAGGCCGAGCGCCTGCTGGAGCCCTGGCTGGGCAGCGGCCTCGACCTCTCCGACCTGCCGGTGCCGCGGCTCATCGCCCTCAGGCTGGGCAACACGCAATCCGCCGACCTGAAGGGGCTCCGGTCGCGGCTCGTGGAGGCGCTGCCCGGGGTCGCCAGCCTCGACGACCACGTCCTGTGGCTCCAACGGCTCTCGACGGCCGCCAACGCGTTCGTGGGCATCGGTGTCGGGCTCGTGGTGCTCGTACTGATCGCGACCGGCCTCGCCGTGACCTTCGCGACGCGCGGCGCCATGGCGAGCAACCGGGAGGTCGTGGAGGTGCTCCACTTCGTCGGGGCCGACGACGACTACATCGCCCGGGCCTTCCAGCGGCGCTTCTTCGGCCTCGGCCTGCGCGGCGGCGCGATCGGGGCCGGCGTGGCGATTCTCGCCTTCGTGCTTGCCGGGCTGCTGGCGCGGGCCGCCCGGTCTGGACCGGCGGGTCAGGAAGTGGAAGCGCTGTTCGGAGCCTTCCATGTCGGGCTTCGCGGCTACGCGAGCGTCATCCTGATCGGCGTGATCGCCTCTCTGGTCACCGGCGTCGTCTCACGCATCACCGTCCGCCGTTTCCTGACCTGAACGTGGTGCCGCCTGTCGACACGGGTGGAAAAAGAGGGTCTCGCCCGTACGTTTACCGTCTGGAAACCTAATCGTTGCGCTGTGTACGGGGCTGGAAGCGCGGCCTCCGGGCCGCCGCAATCGGGGCCGATCCTCCGGAGAATGATCACGCGTATGCTGCGCGCATCGGATCCGCTCGCGACCGACATCGTCGGCTGGACCTGGCACGAGAGGGGGCACCCCGACCGTGCCGTCGCGGCCGCGAAGTCGTCCCCGAAGGCTCGGATCGCCCTGTGGGCCTGCGGATTCGGCGCCGGGCTGGGGACGCTGGCCCTGGTCGCCGGCTTCCTGATCTTCGTCGGTGCCCTAGCCCGTCACGAGCGGATGCCCCCCGACAGGGCGGACGGCATCGTGGCGCTCACCGGGGGCGCACAGCGGATCGGCGACGCCATCGACCTGCTGGCTGGCGGGTACGGGCGGCGCCTGCTCATCACCGGTGTCAACGAGCGCACCAGCCGCGACGAGATCGCCCGCCTGAACCCGACGCAGCACGCGCTGATCGCCTGTTGCGTCGACCTCGATTATCGGGCGCGCAACACGATCGGTAACGCCATCGAGACCCGGCGCTGGATGCGGGCGCACCGCTTCAGCACCGTCGCGGTTGTCACGTCGAACTACCACATGCCGCGCACGCTGGTGGAACTGGATCACGCCCTGCAGGACAGCGACCGCGTCCTGCCGCACCCGGTCGTGACGGACGCCTTCGATGCCGACCGGTGGTGGCAGAGCCCCCCGGCGGCCAAGCTGGTCGCCTCCGAGTACGTGAAGTTCCTGGCGAGCTGGGTGCGCACCCGGTTCGAGACGGATCCCGAACGCTCCCGGGCCGCGATCCTGATCGGGCGAGGCAAGCCGGTGAAGATGGTGGCCGAGCCGCGGATGCTGCGCCGGGTGGATTGAGGCCATGAGGCCGCCCCGGGTTTTGCGGCAGCCTCGCAGGCCTTGGGTGCAGGCCTTGGTTGTAGGCCTTGCCCGCAAGCCCTGTTCGAGTCGCGCAGCCCGAACCTTCACACGACCTTGAGGTCGAGGGCGGGCTACCTCCATCGGCCGGTGCCTCAGGATCCCTTGCACCGCGCCTTGATCGCGGCGGAGAATTCCCGGTCCGAGCCCTGTACCTGAGCGAGGCGCTCGCCGCGTTCGGAGCCGGACAGGCAGCGCCCGTAAACGCTCGCCACCCGCCGCATGGTCTCGACATGCCGCCGCCAGACCCGACAGGTCTTCGCGTCGTCGCTGTCCACCTGCTCGAGTTGATCGATGGCCTGTCGTTGCATCGACTGTGCGACGAGGAGGTCGCGCGCGCAGGTGGAGTCGCCTTGCGCCAGAACCGGTCCGGCCAGGCCTGCGGCAAGCGCCAGCGCGGCGAGGATCCGATATGCCGGCATCAGGCCGCCTGGGGTGTGGTGGAACGGGTGAGGAGCGCGTAGAGCGCGCCGGCGTCCCGCGCCGCCCGGATATGGGCCAGCATCCCCGGCTCCCGCAGGATCCGTGCGACCTGCGCCAGCGCCTTCAGGTGGTCCGCCCCCGCGCCTTCCGGAGCCAGCAACAGGAAGGCGATGTCCACGGGCTGCCCGTCGAGCGCCTCGAAATCCACCGGCCGGTCGAACCGGGCGAACAGGCCGAACAGTCGGTCGAGACCGGGCAGCTTGCCATGCGGTATCGCCACGCCGTCGCCGATGCCGGTCGAGCCGAGGCGCTCCCGCTGGAGGAGCGTATCGAAGACCGCTCGTTCGCCGAGGGCGGGCAGGCGCCTCGCCGCCTGCGCGGCGAGGTCCTGTAGCACCTGCTTCTTCGCCCGCGCACGCAGCGACGGCACCACCGATTCGGGGTCAAGGAATTCCAGAACTGGCATCGAACGACCGTTGCCCCGTCACCCGCCCACATCGGACCGGGCCTCGTCGCAGGGGCGAAGTTGGCCGCTGCGGCCATGCCCCTGCCTTTCAATCGACCGGGAAACAAGCCGGTTCCGGCTCCGTTCCTCCCGACCCGCCGCGTCAGTCGACGGCGTTCGGAGGGTCCACCCAGCCGATCGCGCCATCGCTGCGCCGATATACGACGTTGACGCGTCCGGTACCAGCATGGACGAACACGACCACTGGGGATCCCGTCATGTCGAGGGCGGTGACGGCTTCGCCGATGGTGCGGCGTTGCAGGGTCTTGGTGCTCTCGGCGACGATGGGCGGGTGTGTGTCCCCCTCCCCCGCCTCCTCGTCATCGACCTCCTCCTCGGCCGGGGCCGCGAGCACCGCGTAGGCCGCTTCCACCGCCGCGTCGTCGCCGGGTCCCGTGGCGTGCTGCTTCAACCGGTTCTTGTAGCGGCGCAGCCGTGTCTCCAGACGTTCGGCCGTCTGCTCGAAGCTCGACCGGGCATCGTGGGAGAAACCGTTCGCCTCGATGGTGAGACCCGACACGAGGTGCAGCACGCAATCCGTTCGGAAAGCCGTTCCATCTCGCCGGAGCGTGACATGGCCGGAGCAGGATCCGTTCATGTGCGAGTCGAGGTATTTGGCCTGGATCGCGGACATGCGTTCCTCGACACGGCTGCGTAGACTCTCTCCGAGATCAACGCCGTGGCCTGTGACTCGCAACGACCCCATGCTGCCTCCCCGATTTCGATGCAGGTCGGCGAATTAGAGAGCCGGCTCGCGTTAAGTCAACGGAGCCACGCGCGGTTCTGCCGGTTGCTTAACCCCGGGTTCAGCCGGACGCCCGGATACAGGCGCCCCACCGAGACGTGAGATCCTCGACCGTATGACGACCGATGTCGGACCTTCAGCCGCCCCGACCCGCCGCGCCATGCTGGCCGGCGCGCTGGGCGCCGCCGCGGGATCACTCCCGACGGCATCCTGGGCGGCCGACCCGGAGAAGTTGCCGTCGCTGCCCGGTCCCGGCGAGGCGTTCGAGGCGAACACGCTCACGGATCTCGCCAGGGCCCGGGCGAAGGTGCCCTACGTCGCCCCCAAGACCAACGACGTGCCGGCGGCCCTGAAGGCTCTCTCGCGGGAGGTCTACGAGACGATCCGTCCGGCGGAAGGCCGCGCCATCTGGGCGAATCGGGACGCGGGCTACGTGCTGGAGCCGCTCCTGCGCGGCGCGATCTTCGAAACGCCGGTGTCGCTGTTCCTCATCGAGGACGGTCTCGTGCAGCCCGTGCCGTACGACAGGGCGGCCTTCGTCTCCCTGGGCATCGAGCTTCCGGATCTGACCGCGGAGACGGCCTTCTCGGGTTTCCGGTTGCGTGCGCGCTTCGGTGACGCCGACGGGCTCACGAACTTCGCGCTGTTCCAGGGCGGCTCCTTTTTCCGACTCGTGGCCCAGGGCCAGGATTTCGGCATCAACGCCCGGGCCCTCGCCCTGCGGCCGGCCGATTCCCGCGGGGAGGAATTTCCGTTGTTCCGGGCCTTGTTCGTGGAGGTTCCCGCCCCTGGGCAGCCGGTTGTCGTCCACGCCCTGGCCGATTCGGAGTCGGCCACCGCGGCGTTCCGGCTGACGCTGACCCCCGGTCCGGAGGCCTCGACCGCCGCGATCGACGGGACCGTGTTCGCCAGGGCCGAGATCGACCATATCGGCCTCGGCGGCATGCAGGGCAGCTACCTCTTCGGCCCGCTCGACCGGAACCGCGTCGATGACCTGCGTGCGGCGGCCTTCTCGGTGGAGGGGCTGGCGATCCGCAACGGCTACGGCGAACCGATCTGGCGCCCCGTTCACAACCCCCAGGCACTGCAGGTCTCGGCCTTCGTGGACCGGGGGCCGAAGGGATTCGGCCTGATGCAGCGCGCCCGCGCCTACGCCGATTTCGAGGACGACCGGCGGCACTGGGAGCAGCGCCCATCCCTCTGGCTCGAGCCACAGGACGACTGGAGCGAGGGCGCGGTGACGCTGCTGGAGATCCCGAGCGACTCCGAGCTGAACGAGAACGTGTTCGCCTACTGGCGACCCAAGGCGAAGCTCGCCAAGGGCGGCGAGATGCGATTCCTCTATCGCCAGCATTGGTCCAAAGGCTGGCCCGATCCTCTGCCGCCCGAGGTCGCGCGGGTGTGCGGCAGCCGGTGCGGTCATGGCAGCGGCGGCAATCGCCGCCTCTTCGCGGTCGATTTCGAGGGCGAGGCACTGTTCCAGCCCGGCGACATCGACGTCGATCTCGGAGCCTCGGCCGGGACGATCACCCGCCAGGACCGGTTCCGGTATCCGGAGCGGAAGACCCTGCGGATCCTGTTCGAGCTCGATCCGGGTGGCGAGCGGGCCGTCGAGCTGCGTCTCGCCCTCCGGCGCGGTCAGGCCCGCGCCAGTGAGACCTGGCTGTTCCGGTGGACCGCGTGATCCCCGCCGATATCCGCCTTCGAGGGGCCGCCTGCACCATGTCCTTGGACGAGACGATCATCCCGCCCGATATGCCGCAGCTTCGGCCCGGATCGGACCCGGCGCCGTACGCCGCCGGCCCGGGTCTGCCGCCGGAGGCACCGCTGGCGATGCCGGTCCAGGACCTTGCGCGCTGGGACGGGGCCAGCGCCCACAGGCCGGCGCGGCCGGCGAGGAGCCCCTGGCTCGCGCGCCTCTGGGTGTTCGGAGGCGCCACCGCCCTCACGGCCTACGGCGGCTGGCAGATGGTTCAGACCGTGTCGGTCTCGGGAAGCCCGACCGCGCTTCAGCTCGTGCTCGTCGTCCTGTTCTGCCTCACCTTCTCGTGGATCACCCTGGCCTTCACCAGCGGGCTGCTCGGCTTCGCGACCCTGCTCCGGCGCGGATCGACCCCGCAGATCCCGGGTGCTCTGTCGACCCGCACCGCGGTGCTGATGCCGGTCTACAACGAGGCGACCGCCCGCACCTTCGCGGGCGTCGAGGCGATGCACGAGGCCGTGGCCGCCACCGGGCTCGGCCGGCACTTCGACTGGTTCATCCTGTCCGACTCGACGCAGGCCGATGCCTGGATCGCCGAGGAGCGGGCTTACCTGGACCTGCGCGACCGCCTCGGCCCCGAGGCCCGGCTCTACTATCGCCACCGGCCCAAGAACCATCACCGCAAGGCCGGCAATATCGGCGACTTCGTCACCCGCTGGGGCGGGCACTACGACCACATGCTGGTGCTCGACGCCGACAGCCTGATGAGCGGATCGGCCATCGTGACGCTCGCCGCCGCCATGGAGGCGGACCCGGATGCCGGCATCATCCAGACCCTGCCGCTGATCATCAACCGGAACACACTGTTCGCCCGGCTCCAGCAATTCGCCGCCCGCATCTACGGGCCGGTGATCGCCGCCGGGCTCTCCGCGTGGTCCGGCCGGGACGGCAATTACTGGGGTCACAACGCCATCATCCGGACGCACGCCTTCGCGTCATCCTGCGGCCTGCCCGACCTGCCCGGCAAACCACCCTTCGGCGGCCACGTCCTGTCGCACGACTTCGTCGAGGCGGCCCTCATCCGCCGGGCCGGCTGGGCGGTCTACATGCTCCACCGTCTGCCGGGCTCCTACGAGGAGAGCCCGCCCTCGCTGATCGACGTCGCCGTGCGCGACCGACGCTGGGCCCAGGGCAACCTTCAGCACGCCCGGGTCATCGGCGCATCCGGGCTGCATCCGGCGACCCGCCAGCACTTCGCCACCGGTATCGCCGGATACCTCGCCTCCCCCCTGTGGCTCCTCCAGCTGGTGGTCGGCATCCTGCTGGTCCTCCAGACCGCCACGGAACGACCCGACTATTTCGGCGGCGCCGGCTTCTCGCCGGTCTTCCCACGGTTCGATCCCGTCCGAGCGCTGCAGCTGTTCGGGCTGACCATGGCGGTGCTGCTCGCCCCGAAGATCCTCGGTCTGGTCCTGGCCCTGCTGGATGGCCGGGTGCGCCGCGCCTGCGGGGGATCCGGCCGGCTGATCCTGTCGAGCCTCGTCGAGATCCTGCTCTCCGCGCTGGTGGCACCCGTCGCGATGGTGATCCAGTCCGGCTCGGTCGTCAGCATCCTGCTCGGCCGCGACACGGGCTGGAACCCGCAGCGGCGCGACGACGGCTCGATCCCGCTGCGCGACATCGTCGTCCGGCACCGCTGGCACATGGTGCTCGGGCTCGTGGCAGGGATCGCTGCCTTCGCCATCGCCACGTCGCTGTTCCTCTGGATGAGCCCCACCATTCTGGGTCTCGTGCTGGCGATCCCGATCTCCTGGGCGAGCGGCCAGCTCGGCCTCGGTCTCGCCCTGAAGGACCGGCGCCTCCTCGGCACGCCCGAAGAGGCGGCACCGCCGGAGATCGCGCTGCGCGCCGCCGCCCTGACCGCGCGCAACACCGCGCTGGGGTTCGACGCTGACGATGCGCTGGCGGCGCTCAACGCGGATCCCATTCTCGCCGAGGCGCATGACCGGATGCTGCCCCCCGGGCAATCCAGGCCGCGCGGCGCCATCGACCCGGACCAGACGCTCGCCGCCGCCAAGATCTGCGAAGCCGAGACTGTGGCGGAGGCCCAGGCGTGGCTCTCGCCGAAGGAGCGGCTGGCGCTGCTGCACGACCGGGCGCTCGTCGATCGGCTGGTCCGGCTCTGACGGATGGCCGCCAACGGGGGGGCCGTGCCTGCACGTGAGACGGGCGATCCTGGTGGCGCCGCGCTCAGCGCGGTCACGCTGCCAAGGGCGGCTCGCTCACGCGGGCGAAGTTGGCGGCGCCGACCGGTTCTCGGGCGGCGAGCCGTGACACGCGATTAACCATTCGGGTCCTAGACTCAGCCATTCTCAGATGGACCTGTGCATGACCCTGATGTTCGTGTTTCTGCTCCTGCCGCTCGCGGTCGCCATCGTCCTCGCCCGCGGTGAGCCGGTCCGCACGATCAGCTGCCTCGGCGCGATGGGCGTCGGCTGCGTGATCGCCTGTTCGAGCGTGGTCAGCCTCATTCGCCACCGGGCGTAAACGCGTCCGACCGCTCAGCCGTGCCGGGCTGAAGCCGTCAGGAGAAGCCGACCGGCCGCGGGCCACCCGAGAGGGATCGCCCCGCCCGCGCAACGAGCTGCGAGAAGGCCAGCGCGGCCGCCGTCGCCTGCGCCCGTGATGGGAAGCTCCGCCGAGAAACCAGAACCGTCTCCTCGGTGTCGTTCAGGAGCGCCCAGGACCACAGCGAACGGCTGCTCTCGCGTATCTCGAACTGCACGGGACGCCTGCCTCTCCGGGCCATGCGAAGCGCTAGATTTGCGCCAACCGGCGACACAACGACGACGTGAACAGATCGTCGTCAAGGACAAGTCTCAATCTCGACAATCCGTTCGAGGACTAGCGATCCGAGCGGAAAACACTGTGCACTGCCCGACTGCGAGACTTCCAAGCCATCGCTGACGGCGGTGACTGCTATCGGCTATTCTGAAGACAACTCTGTGAATGACGGCTGCCCGGCGTGCTTTTCCACAGGATGCCGGATAGCCTCATCCCGCTACGCGTCCGCCCCCATCAACCGGCATCCCGATGCAGGGCAGCGTGTCGAATCCCGCGAGACCGTGGCGGGCGGGCGGCGCTGTCCGATCAGCTCGCCAGCCATCCCGCAAGGGGCAGCGAAGCAGGATTAGGTAATGGCGCACCACACCGGATCGCTGAACCGGCCATCGCGTTTCATCCTCCCTGATCTCGCGCATCCGTCGTCCGTCACGTCGATTCGTTCAGTGACGGGACGATACCGGAGAAGCTCGCGATGACGCGAGAACGGCTCATCCTGCGGACGAGGATCGGGCACCGGCAGGCGTGCCGGCGCATTCTCGACCGCGCAGGCGGGGCGGCCGCGACGGGCAACGCGCAGCCGCACTCCTGACGATCCAGGACCGAACAGACGCCCGATGCCATGTTTCCGGCGGCTTGGCGTCCGAGGCTCGCCGCTCGCACCGCATCACGATCCGCCCGCCGGAGATTGCATGAAGACCGTCAACGCCCTCATCGCGGAGGAACTCGGCGTCAGGGAGGCGCAGGTCGCCGCCACGGCAGGGCTGCTCGACGGCGGAGCCACCGTTCCGTTCATCGCCCGCTACCGCAAGGAGGCGACCGGTGGGCTCGACGACACGCAGTTGCGCAGGCTCAACGAGCGCCTGTCCTACCTGCGCGATCTCAACGACCGCCGCCGCGCCATCCAGGCGAGCATCGAGGCTCAGGGCCGGATGACGCCAGCGCTCGCCGCCGCTCTCGACGCGGCCGATTCGAAGGCGCGGCTGGAGGATCTCTACCTGCCCTACCGCCCCAAGCGTCGGTCGAAGGCGCAGGCTGCCCGCGAGGCGGGGCTCGCACCGCTCGCCGAAGCCCTACTGAAGCAGCCGGGTCGCGCGCCCGCCGAGGCCGCGGCCGCCTACGTATCCGCCGAACGCGGGATCGCCGATGGCGAGGCGGCGCTGGAGGGGGCCAGGGCAATCCTGGTCGAGACCTTCGCGGAAGATGCCGACCTCGTCGGCCGTCTGCGCACGGATTTCTGGCGGGGCGGCCAACTCGTCTCGAAGGTCCGCAAAGGCAAGGTGCAGGAGGGCGCAAAGTTCTCGGATTACTTCGCCTGGTCCGAGCGGCTGGAGCGGATGCCGTCGCACCGCGTGCTGGCGGTCTTGCGCGGCGAGCGCGAGGGGGTGCTGGCCGTCGACCTCGACGCGGAGGGCGCAGAGTCGCCGCCCGCCCTTCCGGGCCCGTTCGAGACTGCGATCTGCCGCCGGTTCGGCATCGCCGCGCAGGGGCGCCCGGGTGACACGTGGCTCCTCGACACCGTCCGTACGGCCTGGCGCACGAAGATCAGGACCGGGATCGAGCAGGATCTGCGCACGCGCCTGTTCGAGCGGGCCGAGGACGACGCCGTCCAAGTCTTCGCCGGGAACCTGAAGGATCTCCTCCTGGCCGCTCCGGCCGGTGGCCGGGTCACGTTGGGGCTCGATCCGGGCTACCGGAACGGCGTGAAGGTCGCGGTCGCGGATCGCACCGGCCGGATCGTCGCGGTGGAGACGACCTACCCGCACGAGCCGCAGCGCCGCTGGCGGGAGGCCGTGGCGACGCTGGGCCGCCTGTGCCGTTCCCACGGTGTCGAACTGCTCGCCGTCGGCAACGGCACGGCGTCCCGGGAAACCGAGCGGCTCGCCGCCGAGATCGTGGCGGACAATCCCGACCTCAACCTCGCGAAGGTGACGGTGTCCGAGGCCGGCGCCTCCGTCTACTCGGCCTCCGAGATCGCCGCCCGCGAACTGCCGGACCTCGACGTGTCGCATCGCGGTGCGGCCTCGATCGCCAGGCGTCTGCAGGATCCCCTCGCGGAACTCGTCAAGATCGACCCGAAATCGATCGGCGTCGGGCAGTACCAGCACGATGTCAGCGAGACGAAGCTGTCGCGTTCGCTCGCCGCGGTGGTGGAGGATGCCGTGAACGCGGTGGGCGTCGACGTGAATACCGCGTCGCCGGCCCTTCTGGCGCAGGTCTCGGGTCTGGGAGCCTCGATGGCCGCCAGGATCGTTACCCATCGGGATGCCCACGGCCCATTCCGGACGCGTGGGGCGCTCAAGGGCGTAACGGGCCTAGGCCCCAAGACCTTCGAGCTGGCCGCCGGCTTCCTCCGCATTCAGGGAGGAGACGATCCGCTGGACGCCTCCGGTGTCCACCCGGAGGCGTACCCGGTGGTCAACCGCATCCTCAAGGCGACGAAGAGCGACATCCGCGTTCTCCTCGGCAATTCCTCGGCGCTCGGCCAACTGACGCCCGAATCCTTTGTCGACCAGCGTTTCGGCCTGCCGACCGTGCGCGACATCATCGCCGAGCTTGAGAAGCCCGGGCGCGACCCGCGGCCGGCCTTCAAGACGGCGCGCTTCCAGGAGGGTGTCGAGACGATCGGCGACCTCAAACCCGGCATGCAGCTGGAAGGCGTGGTCACAAACGTGGCCGCGTTCGGCGCCTTCGTGGATATCGGCGTCCATCAGGACGGGCTGGTCCACGTCTCGGCGATGGCACGCCGACGGATCGCATCGCCCATCGAGGTGGTGCGGATCGGCGAGGTCATTCGCGTCCTCGTCCTCAGCGTCGACGTTCCTCGCAAGCGCATTGCCCTCTCGATGCGGCTCGACGATCCGGTGGACGCGGCGGCATCCGCACGGCGGACCGGCGAACCCGCCCGCGAACCGCAGCGGAGCCGGCCCGCAGCCCCCCCGGACGTCGCGCCGACCGGCCCCTTGGCCGATGCCCTGCGAAAGGCCGCAGCATCGCAATCGCGGCGCGGCTGATAGCAGGCGCGGATCGGGCGGCGGGAAGCCGGGTCCCGGCTGCGGGACGCCGCCGCCATCATGATTAGCGGTTCGTAAACCGCAGGTTGGCACAGTCCCGCCAGGGGCCGGCCTGCGTGTTCCGCAGGCACGGTTCCGGGCCCCGGATCCCCGTTCGCCACGGGCGCGATTCCCTCCTGCGGAACGGACTGATGCAAGCATCTGCGCACCCCGAGTTCTGGCCCAGTCCCATGATCGGACAGGCACGCCTGATCCGCGCGGCGTTCGAGGGATCGGACCTGGCAGCCTGTGCCCAGGCGATCGTCGCCGGGGCGAATAACGGCGTGGTCGAAGCGGGCGCCGCGCTGGACCTCTCGACAATCCTGCTGCTGCTGCAACGCTCCGAGGAAGCGCTCAAGCTCCAGACCGATGTCCTGCACGGACACAGGCACTTCAGGCTCCGGTCGAACGCGCCGGGCGCCCGGACGCGGGTGCTCGTCATCGTGGCGGCCGGCGACCTCATGGCCAACACGCCGGTCGATTTCCTTCTCGACGATCCCGGCTTCTCGGTGGAGTACCTCTACATCCTGCCCGGGCAGGAAGCGCCGCGACGACTTCCGGAGCACGACGTGGTCGTCGTCGGCGTCGCGTATTCACGCGCCAACGAGCCGGTCCTCGAAGCCTTGGACGAAGCTGCAGCGCATTGGACCCGGCCGGTGTTCAATCTCCCGCGCAGCGTCCTGCGGACATCGCGCCACGGGATCGCCGAGGCGCTTGCCGGTGCGCCGGGCATCCTCGTCCCGCGCATCCTCCGCGCCGGGCGCTCGAGCCTCATCGCGGGAGGCTCGCGCATCCCGCAGGGTCTCGATTTTCCCATCCTCGTCCGCCCGATCGACACGCATGCCGGGAACGACCTGCAGCGGATCGAGCATACGCCCGCGCTCGGAGACTATCTTGCGGGCGCGCAGGCGGAGGAACTGTACCTCACACAGTTCTGCGACTACCGCGGTCCCGATGGCCTCTACCGGAAATACAGGATCGCGCTCATCGAAGGAGCACCGTTCCTCTGTCACATGGCGATCCGTGATCATTGGATGATCCATTACCTGAACGCCGGCATGCTCGACGATTCCCGGAAACAGGCCGAAGAAGCGTCCGCGATGGCGGCGTTCGACACCGTCTTCGCGCGACGCCACCGGCAGGCCTTCGCGGAGATCCATCGGCGCCTGGGTCTCGACTATCTCGTCCTCGATTGCGCCGAGAGCCGCGATGGCCGCCTGCTGATCTTCGAAGCGGACACCGGCATGGTCGTTCACGACATGGATTCGGCGGAGATCTATCCCTACAAGGCGCCGCAGATGCGCAAGGTGTTCTCAGCCTTCCAGCAGGCGCTGGCCACGCGGATCGGCTGACGGGACGACCCGGAATCGCCGGCGGATCCGGGGGGCTTCCGCCCGCCTCCGCGCACACGAATGGGGCGAAGCGATTGAGAGGCGTCACGCTCACCGGCGGGGCGCTGCGAAGGCTGCACTATGAGGCGGAACGCCTTCGTGTCAGACGGTCGCGTGATGCGCATCACCGGCGCCGGGATGCAAGAGCGCCGGGAGCGATACCGGAATTGCCGGGCCGCCCGCGCGAGGAGCGGCCGGCCCGGTCCTTTCACTGGTTTGGTGGACCCGAGGTCGGCCGCGCGCAGCGGGGCGACAGCCCTGCCGTCGGTCGCGCCGCGTGTCCGGGCGGCGGCGAGCCGGGTGACAGACCGGACCTGCGGAGTCGCGGCGCGATCCAGCGGTTACAGCTTGAAAGCGTGCTCGCCGATATGCCCGAGTTCCTTGCTCAGGTAGGGGTCGCACCAGATCCTGAAGCCGAGGGACCGGACGCGGTCGCTGAAATCGTAGTCTTCGCCGATGTTCACGCCGGCCTCTTCGTCGACGCGGAAGCGGAAGTACGGCTTCTTCAGTCGCTCGAAGACCGACGACTTGACGAGCAGGAAGCCGGTCGGGATCCGCGTCATCTCCAGGAGGCCCTTCGGGGCGTCGACCGGCTGCTCCGGCAGGATGTCGCCGAGGAAATGATGCGGCGCCGTGCGCCGGGAATACGTCGCGCCGATGATGTCGACGTTGCGGACCAGCAGTCTCAGCAGGGCGTCGCGCGGAAACGTCATGTCGCTGTCGATGAACAGAATGTAATCGGCGTTGAACTTCTGGGCGTAGTCGAGGCCCAGATTGCGGGCATCCGCCACGATGGAGGATTTCCCGACGACGATCGACATGGGCATCTCGCCCAGCGTGTGCATCATCGTACCGAGGCTGACGGCGAAATCGGCGTGCACCATGGTGCCGCACGGAATCGCCACCGCGACGTGCGGGAACACGGCGGGCACGCCGGGATGCGGGTTGGCGGCCTCAAGGGGCGACTGAACGATCACGGCCGAACTCCAAGCGCGATGCGGTGCCGCCCTCGCTCTGCCGCTCCGCCCGATAATCCCAGGCGGACCAGCGTGATGGCAGTCCGGCAGCCCCCACGGCTTTGCCAGA
>Ga0160429_1000874_pt1 | contig 19069 bp, 13 predicted proteins | sample SolpanmetagenomR_FD_108199 | JGI IMG/M metagenome (GOLD analysis project Ga0160429, IMG submission 108199) | Solar panel surface microbial communities from Lawrence Berkeley National Laboratory, California, USA - R | ecosystem: Engineered > Built environment > Solar panel > Unclassified ...
AAAAATGGGAACGGGCTGAAACAGCCCCTTATCCAGGTTATCAAAAACGGTGCGCCCACCGGCGAAGGAAATCTCGCGCTCGCGCGAAGTGCCCCCGAAGAAAATGCCGATTCTCATCATACTGCCCGCAAAGGTACGGCGGCGAGCAATGGCTGAATGGGCGAAGGACTGAATGGCTGAATGGGCAAAAAAAATGCTTTGGCCGGCCATTCACGCATTAGCCTGCCGCTTTTGCTACTTTGCACCGCTAAACCCGTACAGGTGCGGTAGGCTTTCGCCCATTCGCCCACTCACCCCTTCACCCATTGCCCCAGTGAACACCCTCGCTAACTACAACTTCGCCGGCCGCCGCGCCGTGGTGCGCGTCGATTTCAACGTGCCGCTCGACAAGGACCTGCGCATCACCGACGACACCCGCATTCGGGCGGCCACGCCCACCATCCAAAAGATTTTGGCCGACGGCGGCTCGGTGGTACTGCTCTCGCACCTAGGCCGGCCCAAGGGCGGCTACGAAAAGAAATTCTCGCTCGAAAGCCTGCGCCAGCGCTTGCAGCAGGAGTATGGCCGCGACGTACTCTGGGGCGGCGATGTGCTGAGCGACGAGGCCCTAGCTGCTGCGCAAGCCTTGCAGCCCGGCCAGGTGCTGCTGCTCGACAACGTGCGCTTTCACCCCGAGGAAGAGACTGGCAACGAGGGGTTTGCCCAAAAGCTGGCCCGCCTCGGCGATGTGTACGTCAACGACGCGTTTGGGGCGGCCCACCGCCGCCACGCCTCCACGTCCGTCATGGCGCATTCCTTCGCACCCCAAGACCGGGTAGGCGGCCTGCTACTGCAAGGCGAACTCGACAACGCCCAAAAAGTGCTCGACAACCCCGAGCACCCCTTCACCGCCATCATGGGCGGCGCCAAGATTTCGGATAAAATTCTGCTCATCGAGCGCCTGCTCGACAAGGTCGATAACCTACTCATCGGCGGTGGTATGGCCTACACCTTTGCTGTAGCGCAGGGGGGCACTATCGGCAACTCGCTGGTCGAAGCCGACAAGGTAGAGCTAGCCAAGCGGCTCATTGCCAAGGCTGAGGAAAAAGGCGTAAACCTTGTTTTGCCCGGCGATAGCCTCATTGCCGACCGGTTTGCCAACGACGCCAACGTGGAAGTAGCCAGTAACCACGCCATCCCCCAGGGCTGGATGGGCCTCGACCTGGGCCCCGACGCCCGCGAGCAATTCGCCAGCATCATCCAGGATTCGAAAACCATTCTTTGGAACGGCCCGATGGGCGTATTCGAGATGAGCAACTTCTCGCTGGGCACCGAGTACGTGGCCCGCGCCATTGCCGAAGCCACCGAGGGCGGTGCCTACTCGCTTATCGGCGGCGGCGACTCGGCTGCGGCCGTGCAGCAGCTGGGCTTTGCCGACCGCGTAAGCTACATCAGCACCGGCGGCGGCGCGCTGCTCGAGTTTATGTAAGGCAAAGAGCTGCCCGGCGTTACGGCGCTGGGGTAATGAGCCGTGGGTAATGAACAATGACCAGTGATTAATAGGTATTTATCTTACTTGCCTACTGCTCATTACTCATTGTTTGTTACTTTTTGCGCAGCCAAATCGAAGTGGTACCCGTATGACCGGGTACCACTTTTTTCTTTTCCACCACCCATGACTGACCACGAACAGGAATACGCCAAGATGGCCCGCCAAGTATATCGCACGCTCACCGACCAGCGCCCCCAGTGGGAAGCGCGCAGTCCCGCGATGGTAGCCGACTTCGAGCAGCTTAACAACTTTTTGCAAGCCTACGACGAAGTAGCCGGCCGCCAGGGCGAGAAAGGCGCCAAAGATTCTGGCGACGCCCGCGACCGTGCCGAAACCGCCGCTGAGGCTGCCGCTGGCCGCATCGTGCGTGGCCTGCGCGTGCTGCAATTAAGCGTGCACAACCCGGCTCTGGCCGAGGTAGCCAGCTATACCCCCGACGTGCTCAACCCGCTGCACGGCGAAGAGCTGCTGGGCGCCCTTAGTGCTATAGCTGCCGCTGCCGGCGGCGTAGCGCCCCTACTCGCCAACGAAGGCGTAACTGCCGAGCACCTGCAAGTGCTAGACGATGCCATTGCCGCGTACACACCGCTCGCTGGCCTCAATAACAGCACCCTTGAAAAAGGCAGTAGCCTCGATTTTACGGCCCGCCAGGTGGTAAAAGGCTTGCGCAAAGTGCTCCGCCGCCTCGACACCCGCATCGATAACCTGCGCGACGACATCCCAAGCCTGGTCCAAGCCTACAACGACGCCCGCGCCGCCGCCGAAACCGGCGACCTCGCCGAAGATGAGAAAGGCCCTGATGGTGGCATCGGCCGCGCCGCCGCTGGCAACGCCTTTGGCCCCGAAGGCCAGCCCGGCCAATAAGTATTTCTTACCCTCCACTAGGGGAGTAGGGCCTTGCCAAAAAAGCCCCGTCACTACGCAGTGGCGGGGCTTTTTCGTGGCCTCATGGTGCTAGGCTGCTTGCTTTTCTAGGGCTTGCAGCAGGTCGTCGGCCGCCTTTTCGATGTCGGCGTAGCCTTGCTGGGCGGCGCGCTCCTTGGCGGCAATCAGGCCATCGCGGTGCACAGTTTTGAAGTCGCCGTAGGGAAACTTGTAGCGGCCTTTGTTGTCGGCATTCTGGCTCTTATCCTCGCCCAGATGCCACTGCGCATACTCCTCGATTTCGTGTTGCTTCAAGAAGGAGTTTTCCTGCGCGGTGTCGGGGTGATGCTGGCCCCAATGGCCTTCGTCGTTTTTGAGCTTGCCATCCTTAATTAGCTTTTTAGCGAACGTAACGGCGGCGTGATTGAGGGTAATAGACATAGCAGGAAGTGGAAAGGATACTTCCGCAAGTACGAGGGGGTAGGGCCGCGGGGTTATAGCCCAGCTTGCCACTCGTGGCTCAGTTCACGTACGGCGCTTCGAGCCGGCGCCCCATGCTTTTGAAGCCGCGGCCGGGCAGGCGTCCCGTGAGGCGGGTGGCCAGGGCCTGGGCCTCGGGCGTGCTTAGCACGTCGAGCTCGTGCAGCCAGGCCAGGCTGCGCAGCTGCGGCTCGATGAGGCCCAGTGGATTGACGGGCGCGTACTCGCGGCGCAGGTAGCTTTTGGTATGGCTCTCCAGCTCCTGCACAAAGGCGCGCAGCTGGCGGCGGTCGCGGGGGTGGTCGGCCAGCGCCACCTTCAGGTTGGCGGTGTGCAAAATAGCCTGGTTCCACCAGTTTTGCCAAGCATAGAGCAACACCAGGCTCACGCCAAACGCGCCGCTGAGCGCATACACCCAAAAGTTTTCGGGCAAAGCCCGCTGGCCAAAAAACTGCTGCTGCACCACATTGCCGCCCAGCCAAAGCAGGGAGATGGCCAGCCATCGCAGGTGGCGGCCCGGCAAGTGGCGCTCATACGCCAGCCGAATGGGCAGCAGCTCCTCATACGGAATCTCCACAGCCATATCGACCGTGCCGCGGCCATCACGCTGGCTCATAAACAAGCCGTTTTCGCGCAGCATAAAGTGCGTGGAGCGGGTAACCTGACTTTGTTGAAACTCCATATTCTTCCTAAAACCTAATCATAAAGCTACGGCGCCCAGCGGGCCACAGCTACCGCAGCAGCTCAAGCGGCGCCGGCGAAAAGCACAACAAAAACAAGAGCACCATGACCCAGCCTAGCACTTGGCGGCCCCGACTTAGGGGGCGCTCGTCGGGCGCAGGCGGGTGGTAGACGCCCGACAGCCGCCCCAGCAGCAGCCCAAACAGCAGCCAGCCCGGCTGGCCTAGCGTGCCTGGCCACCAGGTAGCCACGGCTATTTGACCTAGCCACACTACGGCGCCGACCACTAGCCCCCACCAGGCGCGCGGCAGCAGCCTCCAAAACACCAGCCCCAGATACAGCGCATAAGGCACGCCCCCGTACAGCCACACCTGCCAGCCGCTGCGCACCGAAAACAGCCCTAGCCCCGCGTAAAAAATAAACGCCACAAATAGCAGCGCCGACAGTCGCCCCGCCCGGCGCGGCCCCAGCAGCCCATATAAGATGTGCCCGCCGTCGATCTGGCCGATGGGCAGCAAATTGAGGGCCGTAAAAAACAAGCTTAGTTCGCCGGCCACCAGCAAGGGGTAGCGCAGCAATAGGTTGGCGGGTGGCAGGCGATGCGGGTCGGCAAAGACGTGTTCCAGCAGCCGGTAGAGCAGCGGCTGGGCCAGCGTAAACTCAGGAGCCGGGTAGCGCGCCAGGCTGCGCGTGGTCACCAGCAGATACTCGGCCTGGTCGGGTAGGGTAGCAAAAGCGTAGGCCAGTAGCGGCACTGCCACCAGCAGCCCCGCCAGCGGCCCCGCCAACCCAATATCGAAAAAGTCGCGCCGCGAAAATATCCGGTCCTTTACCCTAATAACGGCCCCAAAAGTGCCCAGCCCCAGCGGTACGGGCAAAAAAATGGGCAGTGTGGTGCGCACCTTATGGTAGCGCGCCGTGAAGTAGTGCCCAAACTCATGCACCGTTAGCACCCCCAAAAATGGCCCCGCGTACAGCAGGCCCCAGCCCAGCTGCGCCCAGCGCTCGGCGGCCGGCAGCCCCAGCACATCAAACGATAATAGTTCGACGGGTCCGCTGCGCACCAACTGCACCCCAGCCAATACCGTCGAAACCAGCGTGAGCAGAAACAGCCCCAGGTGCAGCGCATAGCGCCAGCCCCGCGGCAGGGGCGGCCGCTCGTAGCGCCGAAACAGGCGCCGGGCCCAGGCCCCACGGGCCGGCGCCACGGCATCGGCGGGCCAGCTAAATACCGGGTCGTTTTCGGACAGCTCAGTTAGGGGTAGGGGCCGGGGGGGTAGGGTATTCTCGGGGGTAGGCACGCAGGGCTTCGGGCAGGGCGGTGGTAAGGGTGAGGGGCGGGGCTAGGTAAAGCACCCGCAGCCCCAGGCGGCGAGCCGTAGCAATGTGCTGCGGGCTGTCTTCAATGAATAACGTCTCGGCGGGCTGCCAGTTCATTTCGCGCAACGCGTGCCGGAATATCTCCTCGCCTGGCTTGCGTAGCCCCACTTCCTGCGAATAGAACACGCGGTCGAGGCAATCGGCTATGCCATTTTTAAACCCGTACTGCCGAGCCAGGCGGCGGTTCACTTCTGCAATATGTAGTTCATTCGTATTCGAGAGCAACGCCGTTTGGTGCCCCGCCCGTCGCAGCTCGCCAATGAGGGCCAGGCGCTCGGCTGGCACGTCGAGCAGCAGCGCGTGCCAGGCTTGGTCTATCTCCTCGTCGGTGGCGTCGAGGTCGTAGCGCGCGCGCAGCCCGTCACGAAATTCGGCAGCGGAAATCTTGCCGGTCTCCAGCAAATCAAATAGCTCAGCCTGATTGGCCTGGCTGTACTCGACGGTGCTACCCGCCCGGCTTAGGCGAGCAAATGCTGCGGGGGTGCGGTCGTAATCAATATCAATGATGACGCCACCAAAATCAAAAAGCAGGTTAGGAAGCATTTTTTGGCCGCTAGCTTGTAGCTACTAGCGCATAGCCCGCAAAGGTCGGACTCAAATGATGCCCCGACGCACGAAAATGCACACCCAATCGCTCCGTTTTGCGTAACTTTGAAGCGCTAACCACCATAGGTGGTAGCATCGGGCCTATAGCTCAATCGGTTAGAGCAGCTGACTCATAATCAGCAGGTCCTTGGTTCGATTCCAAGTGGGCCCACTAAAAGGCCATTTCTGCATCAGAAATGGCCTTTTTTATTTCCTGCCCCCGGTTTTGTCCCCGGTCCTATGCTTTTTCATTGACCTAGCTGAATAAGCTGGTTCACCAATTCGCTCTGCCTTTTCGTGAAAACAAACTTTAGATTCCAGCATGGCAGAAACTTTTAAGATTCTTTCCCTCGACGGTGGAGGCATCCGTGGCCTATATACTGCTGAGGTATTACGTCACTTTGAAGAGGCATTTGGGCCTATTGGTGAGTACTTCGACATGATTTGTGGTACCTCCACAGGTGGGCTCATTGCGCTTGCTCTATCGAAAGGAGTGCCAGCAACTGAGAATGTTAGATTCTATAAAGAGCAGGGGCCGAAAATATTTCCAGTTAAGAAATTCTGGAACGGAGTAAGAGGCTTTTGCAGGCAGTTTCTCAGAGGTGGCAAGTACTCTAACGGCCCATTGGAAGCTGCACTAAAAGAGATTTTAGGTGATACCCAAATGAGTGAAGCTAGGAATTTGCTGTGTGTTCCAGCTTATAACTTGACAAGCGGTAGACCCCGTATTTTCAAGTATCCTCATCTAGAAGGGAATAATTATGCAACGAAGTACGGCAGCATGATTGAAGCAGCACTAGCGACAAGTGCAGCGCCCACTTATTTCCCAGTCAAGTCTATCGGAAACCGTTATTACACAGATGGTGGAGTATGGGCAAACAACCCCGTGCTGTGTGGTATTCAAGAGGCTCTGGAATACTTTGTTGGTGAAGGCAAGCAGTTGCAAGGAGCAAATGAAGGTGTAGTGTTTGATAGGTACGCTATTCTCTCACTAGGATGTCTTCCTGAAAAAAATGGCTGGGAGCATACTGGTGAGACAGCCGACCTGAGCATGTCCTTAGCTGGCTGGCGAAAAAAATTGATTAACGCCATGGCTGACGGACAAGACTTTGCTACTGAGCGTCTCGCTGCTAAATTGGTCCACATGACCAAGTCTCCCGGCGAGTACGTGTGGGTTGATGGTTCAAGTGAGGTATCTACAGTTCAGCGCAAGAACATATCATTAGATGACGTATCAGCGGCATCAATGCAAGCCTTGGAGCAAATCGGAAGCGCCGTTGGTGACCATTATAGGACGCGTGGCTTGCAAATAGTAAAGCCTTTCTTCGCGGAAAAGAAGAAATACAGGATTATTAACTAAACTTCCGTAGCCTGCTTCAATAAGTTATGCGCCAATTAAATTTTCAAGCTCTGACCATCCGTCGGATGGCAAGTCACACCATCCTAGAGAAGCAGCTCAAAGACCAGACGTCGGTAGCCGATGTAAGTGACAGCTTATTAGGGTTTGATTTTGACTTGCAGCAGCTCATTCTGAAGCGTTTGCAAGCGGTTTTAGGTCGTAAAGGGAAAGGCTTTTATCTGGAAATAGGTGACTCAGCTCCCAGCAGTTTCTTCGGGCAATGTCACGATTTGGACAGGGTTAATGACCAAACATTCATCAAGCGTACACAGGATATCGCACACCTTTTAGCAGGTTCCCAAAATAGAGCCAATATAAAAGCTGGTGACCTCTATGTTGTAGAGGCTATCGATAGCTCGTACAAAAACGAACCAGTTTATATTGTTATTAAAGCTGAGCCTCATGAAGGTGCTCGCCGCAATAATAATGCGCTTGAACATTTGAAAGATATTGTTTTGAGCCCCTCACAGAAACTGTATAAAGTCGGCGTTCTTTATAAAGATGAAAACGAGGGCAAAACTTATCCCAATGATATTTACAGTGCATATCTATTTGATGAGCAATTTGGTAATGGGAGTAATTTATCTGCTCACTTTCACAAAGAATTCCTGCGTTTTGACCACACAAATAATGGTCCTATTCAGACTAAAAATTTCTATGATAAAACTAGAGATTTTATAGATAAGAATATTAAGGATGAAGAAAAGCGTGAAGAATTAGGTGAGGCCTTACGAGTCTTAATTAAAACAGATAATGCAGAGTACTTGCGGCCAAGAGAGTTCGCGCAGCATTACTTAGAAAGTGATGAGCAAAAGGCGCTTTTTAACGCTACTGTAGCCAATAGCTTTCCTGATATGGTTCAGAAGGACAATGAATTGGTTGATTTTGCTCTTAAGACAAGAAAAGTTAGATTCGACGGAGTGCAAGTATCTGCTTTAGACGCTGAATTTGCAGATAGAGTCCAGCTTATCAAAAGCCAAGATGAGATAGCTAACTTGAATGCGTCTGACGAAAGCTATACTATCCTAAAAGTGGCAGGAAAGCCTAATTCTGTTAAGCGCACTGGTAAATAATTACCTCAGATGGTCGCACGTGAGCGAGAGCTATATTCTGAATTCTCGGCGATAAAGCAGGCTCTGACAGCGTGGGGTACTTTTGTTGATGAAAAAATTCTGGAACTTGTTAGCAGTGAGTTCCAGGGGACTAACTTTCTACAGATAGCTCCCAAGCATAGGTGTAAAGATGAAACCTCTTTTATAAGAAAGGCTCTATATAGAAGCAAAAACAACAACTACCGCAATCCGCTAGTTGACATAGAAGACAAGGTTGCTACTCGTATTATTCTGCTTACAACTAAAAACGTTGATACCGTAAAAGGCTTACTTACAACCTGTTTAAATTGGGATTATAAAGTTAGTAAAGACACTAAAGAATTTAGTAAAGAGAACCCGAACTTGTTTGACTACCAGTCTGTTCACTTAGTAGTCTGGCCAAAAGAAAGCTACAGTAACGTAGCTAAAGAGGTGCTGACATGTGAGATACAGATTAGGACTCTGCTCGAGCATGCTTATGCTGAAGTCACCCATGACTCAGTTTATAAAGGCCCTCACCAGAACAATAATGTCATTAAACGTCAACTGTCCAAATGCATGGCACTTATGGAAACGACGGATGATATGTTCTGTAACATATTCGAAAGTATCTCGCTGAGAGCTGACAATAGCACAAATGCTTTTACTCAGTTACTTGCTCAAGCCACTAATATTTATAATGGCATAATTAATAGTACGTCAGATTATAGAAATTCAGATGTCTATTTTTTAGATGCTATAATTTACCTATTCAATGAGAAACCAATCACAATTGAGTTACTTAGCGCTTACACTGGCGAGCATGAACAAGATGTAAGAATTGCAATTAATAGCAATGGTTCAATACTAATGCGTGAGCCTGCTGTTCTGATTCTGTTTTGCTACATTGAGTATTTCGAGGAATTTCTATGGGAGCATTGGCCTTTATCAGTCACTATCATTGATAGTATGAAAGAGTCTCTAGGAATTTCAGAAGGAGAATACTAAATAAACAACCCCGCTCACCAGTGGGGTTTTTCTTTGCACTATTCCCCCAGCAGACTCATCCCATGCGCATCCGATGAGGACCACCCTATCACAAGGCTTAGCAGCTATCGGGTAGTATGAGACAATTGTTTCGCAGATTATATTCTCCTTCTTGCCTATGCCTACTACTTCCTCCTATCCTTGGCAACGTCGCTGGCTGCCTGTTACGCCCACGACCGACCAACTCGCGTCACCCTATGAAATTGACCAGGCGGGCTACGTAAGCCTGCACCGCGAGAGCCTGGGGTCCGAGCCGGAGTGGCTAGGGATGCAACTCGACGAACTGACCCCGCAGCAGTGATGCGTGGTGCTGCTCGGGGAGCCGGGTATCGGCAAGTCGCGGGAATGGCACATACAACAGGCACGCCTTTCCGGGCGGGCGGACCACCTATTTCTAGACTTGGGCAGTATCGATTCGGAAGAAACGTTGCGTCGGGAGATTCTTGACTCGGCGGCCGTAGCAACCTGGCGGGCCGCAGACACCTCTCTAACGCTCTGGCTCGATAGCCTAGATGAAGGCCTGCTACACGTGAATGTGCTACAGTCGGCACTGCTGCGAATGCTGCGGGCACCATTGCCTCTCGACCGCTTACGCCTGCGTATTCTCTGCCGCGATGCCGTATGGCCCGCCAACTTCTCTAAGGCGCTGGCTCGGCAACTGGGCCTGCCTGAACCTGCGCAGGCTGGGGCCGACGAGGCAATGCTGACCCTGCTACTAAGTCCACTGAGCCGCGAGCAGGTAGAGCAGGCGGCCGAGGCCGAAGGCTTCGAGGCCGCACAGTTTCTGGCGGCCGTGGCGGCCGCCGATGCGCAGCCCCTGGCTGGGCGGCCAGTAACGCTGGCCTTGCTGCTAAACCTCTACCGCCGGCACCAGCCCACGTTCGGGCTGCCGGAGGAAGCCGGCCGGGCGGGGCTTTACGAGTGGGGCTGCCTAGAGCTGTGCGAGCGGCCCGACCAAGACCGACCCGAGGCTCATCGCCAGGACCCTCACCAGCGGCTGCTGCTTGCAGGCTACGTAGCCATGCTGGGGGTGCTTACCAACCGGCGCGTCATCGCGGCCGAGCCGCTGCCCGGTTTGGCCAGCCCCAACGAGCTGGATGCGTTCGCGCTTAGCGGCGGCACCACGGCGGCCTGGCGGGGAACGACTGCCCCCATCACTGTACCGGCCCTGCGCGACCTGTTCCGCCATACTGGACTCTTCACTAACGTCGGGCAGGGGCGGCTGGTGTGGGCGCACCAGTCCTACGCTGAGTTCTTGGCCGCGTGGTACCTGCACCTTAGCGACCTGCCGACCGCCGGGCTACGGACGCTGTTTCGCTCAGCGGTTGACCCGGCGGGAGGTATTGTGCCGGCTCTGCGCGAAACGGCCGCTTGGCTAGCCGACCTGCGGCCCGACTTTTGGAACGAGCTGCTGGACCTCGACCCGGTTGTGCTGCTGCAAGCTGACTTACGCCGCCTCACCGCAGCGCAACGGGCGCGGGTAGTCGAGCGCTTGGTAAGCTGGCTGAGTGGCCTGACCCTACTGCCCTACCAGAGCACGGCCTTCATGCCGCACCTAGCCCATCCCGGTCTGACGGCGCAGTTGGCTCCTTTGCTGGCCGACCCGCATACGCCGGAGGCAGTTGCCCGCTTTGCTACTGACTTGGCCGGGGTCGCTCAGGTTAATGGGCTATGCCCGTTGCTGGTGGCGCAGGCCCTTGATGCCACCGTTTCGCTGAGAATGCGGGAGCGGGCGCTTGCCATCCTGCACGAGCTGGCCGACGAGGCCGTGCGGACGGCCCTGCGCCCGCTTCGGCACCAACTACCTGTCGAAGACACGACCGATGAATTGCGGGGACACCTGCTTTGGCTATTGTGGCCTTCACACCTATCGGTGGAGGAGCTGCTACCGCTGCTCACCCGCCGCCTAGACACCAGCTTCTATGGAGCATATTACCGCTTTATAGAGGGACTTGACCCAGAACAACTAGCCGGAAACCAGGAGTCACTGCTGGCCTCGCTGCGCTGGACGACGCGCAATCGGGCGCGGTGGCGGGGCAGCGATGAAGGCCGCTGGCAGCAGATTGCACTACAATTGCAACGGCGGGCCTGGGAGCAGGTGGATGACCCCGAGGTAGCGGAGGCGCTGGCGGAGGCTATCGTGACGGCTACCGAAGACTATCAGCCCTACGCTGTGGGGGGCACGGCTGTACAGCGGCTAGGGCTACTGGCCCGGTTGCTTCCCCACCATCGTCGGCTGGAATATCACTACCTAGATGAGCGGTTTATTAGTCCCAACAAGGGGACGACGCTTATTGGAGTAGAGGACTGGCCGGCAGTGTACGAACTACTTGATACCCCACTGGATGATGAGGCTCGCGTGTGGCTAGCCAAGATATTAACGGGATTATTATATCAGCTACTGGCTGAGGATAGTCCAGCGTATACTCAGCGCTACGGCGAGCTATACCGGGCTGCCCAGCGATTGCCGGTGTTGCAGCCCGTCATACCCTGGGAAGTTGCAATGGACTGGGAGCCGGAGAAGGCTAAGCGCAGCTCAGAGCAGCGGCAGCAAGCGGCGGCTCGCGAGCAGCAAGCGGCCAATCACCGGCGCTGCTGGCGCAGCATTAACTTACACCGTTTGGTCGGCATCTGGCGCGAAATCCGGCGCGTGGCCCGCGTGGGAGCCGCCGCCACGCTGGACAATTGGCGGGTACTAGTGGAGCGCCTCACGACTGTTTTGGTGAAGCGTGGCACCAAGCAGCTCTACGACGTGGCCACCGCGCCGCGCTGGGCTAGTCTGAATGCTGCGCAGCAGGAGGAAGTCGCGGCCGTAGCCTGGGCTGTGTTGAGCACCCATCCTACGCTGCCAACAGCGTGGTACGAGTTAGGGGTTGGAACCGCTCCTAACGCGGTGCTGCTACACCAAGCCCTGCTGCTGTTGCAATACTACAAGCCAGCCCAGCTAGACACTTTACCGGCCGATTTTTGGGAGAGCTGGGGTAAATTCCTGCTTGACTACCAACATACACTCAGCCGGCCTCACGGGGCCGCGCTGCTACGCCAGGCTGCCGAAGCTGCGCCGCAACTGGTAGAAGACACTATTTTCCAACTGGCGGCTTGGCAGGGCAGGCGGGAGCGTGCGGTGCTATCAAGCTTTGCTGACTTCTACCGGGCGCTGCCGGGAGCTACGTTTCCGACGCGGCTGCTGGCGGCCATTGAGACTAGTGAATGGCGCGATGATTCCAGCGGGCTGCTGCTGGTGGAAATGCTAAAGGTAGACTACGAGCCGGCTTGGGAGTACGCCACGCAGTTGCTGGCCGAGCCGGCGGAGCAGCCGGCGCGGCCTCACCCCCGACCCGACCTGGTGGTGCCCGTGTACCAGTGGCTGCTGTTCGACAAAGAGCGCCGGCAACTTAATCCCTGGCCCTGGTGGCAGCGCCTGAGCACCGAGCCTGGTATAGCCCGGCGGGTACTTAATCTAAGCATCTACCATGCCACCGTGCGAGAATTACGCCAATTGGCCCAACTGGAGGACGGGCAGTTGGAAATGCTGATACTGTGGCTGACTTACGCTTTCGCCCTGACCCCACAGGACGTGGACGACTGGGAAGGCCGGCCCAACGGCCGCCTGGCGGCCGTGCGCACGGCCGCCTCCTTCGAGTTGGCCGACCGGGGCACTCCCGAGGCTCGTGACATTCTGCAACGACTGGTGGAGCATCTGGGCCAGCCTTTTTGGCTGCGGGCCCGCCTCGACCAGGTGCGCGACAACCTGCGGCGCAACGCCTGGGAGCCCTTGCCGCCCGACGCGCTGGTTACCTTGAGCCGGGAAGTTAACCGTCGCTGGGTACGCTCAGCTACCGACTTGCAGGAGTTGCTGCTAGAGTCGCTGGCTCGCTTTCAGGCCGACTTGCAGGGAGAGCCAACTACGGCCCAAGTACTCTGGTTCCCAGTAAAAGACCCGGCTAACAGGCGGAACATCCTGAAGTATGAGGTACACGAGGAGAATTACTTTTCCAATGTGCTGCGCCAGCACCTGCGCCAAGACTTACAGCGGGCTAACCTACTGGTCAAGCGAGAAGTAGAAATTCGTCCGGCGATGGGCCGGGAGACTGGGCAGCGCACTGATATTTTCGTGGAGGCCTTCACGCGCAGTCCCACAGGCGACAAGCTGGACGTGGTGGTAGTAGTTATCGAAGTGAAGCTGAGCAAACACCGTGACATTACCACTTCTCTGGAAGCGCAACTGGTTGATTACTTAAAAGACCAATCCTATAAGCACGGTATCTACTTGGTGGGCTGGCACTACGGCCAGCACGACCCTAAGCCGCCTAGTAAGCCGGATTTGCCGACTCTAACGACCTTGCTAAAGCAGCAGGCGGCCGCGACTGCGCCGGCGTACACAGTCAAATCGTGCGTGCTCGATATCCGCCTGCCCGCCGATACGGAGCGGCCGTAATTTTGTCGGCATGGAAATCTGGAGCAATCTGTCGATGTGGTGGCCTGTCAGCTCGCGTCTGCTCTGAACGCTGAGCATTACTAGCGGCTGACTGCAACACAAACTGGCTAGTATCTTATTCTACTTAGTGCAGTTGGTGTTAAGGCAATTGGCGTAAGATTAAGCTAATTGAAAAAGGCTGCCCGTCAGTAAACGAGCAGCCCTTTTCTTACACCTATGCACAACTAATTCGCTTCCTCAATAGAAATGCGGGTGAGGTCAATTTGAATAGAATACCTCGCTAGCTCAGTGTTCTCCCAAAGTACACCTGCATCCTGCGCAACTTGAAAATGGTTTTGGGCGTCACTAGGCAAGTCATTGAGAATTGTTTCAACAAGGTCTTCTTTCGTTTCTGGCAGCCCAGCCAAATGCTTAAAGTTTCCCTGATTGTCATCGGTGGCCTCCGCAACAGTGTGTTTGAGAGCCTCAATTAGAAAGCGTTGACGATACGTTGGATTAGCTAGCAATGTCGATAGTAAGGCTTGATTGTGCTTAATCGCATCTGGCGTCCAATCATAGGAAAGCATCTCAGGATAATTATGATAGCTGCCCCAAATGCGCGCTACCACCTCCGGTGTCAGTTCCGTGTCCTGATGTACGTCGGCCTCAATCACGAGCCGGATTTTCTTAGTCTGTTTCATGGTGGGCAAGTTAGGCAATGGTGGCGGGCCGGCCGAGTAGTGTCGCGGTGCCAGGCCTCTTAAAGGCTGTGCGCCTCCTTAAATCTAGTTCCTAACAGCGGGCCAGCTACATCTCAATTCCACCATCGCGTTCGCGTGATGGAATCTGCCGATTGGCTTGCACTACTTCCTGCTGAAATTGCTCCAGTAGGGGCCGGCCGTTGGGTTGGAGGTCGGCAGTGCTGAAGCGAGTCTTCTCCCTTTGGTGCGTCACAATCACCTCTTGGGTCCCGGTAACTTTCAAGTCATAGCCCTTCGCCAGCAGGGGCGCGGCTAGGTCGGTCAGCTCACGCAGGGGTGGGCACAGATACTTCGCTAGCACCTGGTTCACCTCGCGCAACTGCTTCGCCCGTTGATTGCGGGCCAGCGTAGCCAGTGCCTCCGGTAGTGGGTCATTTTGCAAGTGCCGCGTGACTGCCTGCCGATGGTGAAGCTGCGTCTTGGTGGTAAGCTCCTGCTGCTGCTGAAGCTGCGTTTTGGTAGCGCTCAACTCTGCGCGGGTGCCGACGAGTAGCTCCTGGCAGTTGGCCAGTTGACGCTCCAGCACCTTTGCCTGCTCGCGGGCCAGCGCGTTGGCCGTGGCCACGGTGGCCAACCCCTCAATCTTCTTGTTGGCCTCGCCTTGCAGTACGGTAAGGACATAGGTAAAGCCAGATTGTGCCTGCTGGCGGTACTGCTCATCCGTCATCTTCTCGTGCTTGGCCGCCAGCCGATGCGTAGGCGAAGCGAGGGGCTGGGCGAGCTCCGCCAGCGCCTCCTTGCTCATCTGCTGCGCGCCGTAGTAGCGGCGCACGTCCTCGTGGCAGGCCGTGCTGTAGCGGATGCCGCGCTTCAGCCCATGCGGGGCCATCGCCTGCGCGTAGTCGGTCTGGAGTTGGCGCAGGCTGGCTGGGCTGAACACGTCCCGGCAGCTGAGCCGACCGTCAGTCGTGATGGGCACTACCACGCAGTGGATGTGTGGGGTAATCTCGTCTTGGTGCAGTGTGAAGCCCAGCACATTCTTCTTCCCGAAGCGGTCAAGCACAAAGGCCAAGTTGTCGTGCCGCCACGAGGAGTCGCGCACGTCCTTGGCCCGGTGGTCAGCTGCACGGGGGAAGGCTTCGGGGCTGGCCGTCAGCACCAGCTCGACGGCTCGCACTGCGTCGGTGCGTAGTCGCGGCAGACCCAGTTCCTGAATGCGCTCCGTAGCTAGCTGCCAGTAGTTGCGACGGTCATGGTTGATGTATTCCACGTTAGCATCAGCTAAGTCGGGGTTGGCGTTGGGCGTGTCCTGGGTGCGGTAGTTGTGCTCGGTGGCCGCCGTGGCACCGGCCAAACTGGTAAGCTTACTTACCTCCAAAATGGCGTAGGGCATAAATAGGAAAAGAATACAGGAAAGTGTAATGGGTTACGCATCGGGTTATTCTTAGCTAAACTGGTTATCTGAAAGCGTAATGGGTTACGCATCAGTCATCGGTCTTTCGGCAGATAACCGCCAGCCACCTTGCCAGATAACAGTAAAAACCCTTAGTGTTTCGTAATATAATTACTAGCGCGTTTCCTCCCTACTGCCTATTTATTTATCTGTAAAAAAGCTCTATCCTAAACTGGAGAGACGAGCTTTTTACTGCCAAGCCAATGGTCATTTTTACCCAGCGTATGTTCCCTCCAACGTCGGTCGAACCAATGCCAGCGTCGTCAATGTGTCGAGTAATGGCCTCACTTTTTCCGGACGAGTACGTTGAAAGCAAGCTGCTACCTGAACCACTGTCATAGGAGTCACCGCCTGTTGTACCACTGCTCTTACTGCCTGCATCTGTTCCGATAAAGCACTAGGCCAAGGCTTAATAATAGCCAAAGCAGTTGTAGAAATTGGGGTTACTGAGAGTGTAAAAGCTGCCTGTTGTTGACCGGGGGCCTGATAGCTCGGACGCAAATAATGCACCACTCCGGTTACCTCCTCCGCTACCCGTTGCTTATTGAGTTGCACAAGCTTGGTGAGTAATTCTGTCTCGGATAAATCAGCCGCCCAGCCATACGCCGCCGCCACCTCCCTATCCAGTTGCTGATGTAAGTTGAGTACCACCGAAGCCAGCCCCAGTTGATTGGTCACCTGCTCCTTTGGGGTGAGTGATTTGCCAGCCCGCAGCTTTTCGACGACGTTGTAGAGGTCTGTTATCGTGAGCATCGAGTGCTGGGCCTGCTGTTGCTTGCGTAGGGTATCGAGTTGTTGGGCTACCTCTCGGATGCGGTCTTGTTGCGTAGTGGTTGCTAGTGGGAAAGGAAAAGGCTGAAAACATCGACTGCTATTGTAGCGCAGGTCATTACCCATGCCCATCCGCCCGCCCGCCGTAGCTGCCCAAGCCACGTGTAGCCGACTAGAAAGCACGCCCAAATGATAAGCATCGGCCGAAGCAATAGCTACGAGCATGTGGTCAGGCGCAATGGTCGTTTCCAAGAACTGAAATACACGATGCTTGGCCGTTTCAGGGGTAGCAATGTAACGTGGTAGGTCCTGTACGGCAGCTCGTAATCCCTTGCGAACCTCCCCAAACTGCCACCATATCTCCTTCAGCCTTTTACGGTTATTGTGGTCGCGCTCCGGTTTCACCTGCTCCACCAGCCATTGGTAAAGATTGGGGTAGGTAGTGAGGAGTTGCGCTTCCGTTAGCCCAAACATATCCAGCAGGTACACCCCACGCGGTCGGGCAGTCAGGTCCTTGCCATTGCGATAGGGCCGAATCCGACTTTCCAGGCCGGGTGTGGTGCCCAGCCCAAGCTGTGCAGCTTCCTCAGCCGTGACGATGAAACCTGCGCCGGCCAGCATCATGCCGTTACTCGATAAGCCTGCGTTGGCCCCCAACTGCTGAGCTGATGACACGTCGGCACCTACCGTCAGGTCGGCATTGAGCACGCCCACCTGTTCGCCTAGCTCAACTGCCGGCGCCTCTTCACCCGCAACGGTCACTTCGCGTATCACCTCGGCTAGCGTACCCGGCTGGCCCGCGCCGGCCATACCCACCGTGATGGCCACGCGCACGGCCGCCCCATCAGTGGCTTCTACCCATGGATGGTCTGGGATAGCGAAGGCCAGCGAAAGCGGCTGCTCGGTATTGGCCAGGTGCTGCTGGATGAGCCGCCGGTTGAAGGTCTGGGTAATGGAGTTGGTGGTAATGAAGCCGAAGCGCTCGGCCTGGCCCGCCTGCACCATCCGGGCCGCGTGGTCCCACCAGTACATTACCAGGTCGGCCGACTCGGGCACCCGGCCCCGATAAGCTTTACGTAGCGCTTCTACATAGCCGTCGCCCAGGGCTCCGCGCATGGCCTTGTCACCCAAAAAGGGTGGGTTGCCGACCAGGAAATCGGCCGCTGGCCACTCGGCTGGGTGCGGGGCGGGGTAGTCGAATACCGGTACCTGGGCGGCTTCGTCGGGCACGGGCTTACCAGTGGCCGGATGCGGCTTGGTGGTCAGCCCATCCCAGCGCGTCATCGCCCGGCCCTGCGCATCAAGGCGTGGCACCGGGGGGGCGTGCTGGAGAATGGCGTCCTGCTGGCGGATATTTTGGTAGCTATCGAGTAGCGGCTCGGCCAACTGGGTCAGGCCGTGGGTGCGTAGATGCCACTGCAGGTAGCCGATGCGCAGCACCACGTCGGCGATGGCGGCCGCCCGTGGGTTGAGCTCCAGGCCCAGTAGTTGGCGTGGGCTCACAGTGCTGCCGGCACCTAGGTCCAGCAGGCCCGTTTGCCCGAAGCCGTTGATGGCCGTCAGCACTTCGCCCTCCAGACGCTTGAGGTGCTCCAGGGTCACGTACAGAAAATTTCCTGTTCCGCAGGCTGGGTCGAGAATTTTAACGGAGGTGAGGCGAGTAAGAAACTTCACCAGCTCGGAGCGGGCACCTTTGGCATCTTCATCGTCGAGGCGGCGAGCGCTGGCCGCCTGCGCTGCGGTCCATTCCCGACGAAGCGGGTCGAGTACGGTGGGCACGACCAGGCGCTCGACGTAGCGGCGAGGAGTGTAGTGAGCACCGAGGCGATGGCGCTCGCGCGGGTCGAGCGCCCGCTCCAGCAGGGTGCCGAAGATAGCAGGCTCCACCTCGGTCCAATCGGCTTGGGCTGCCTCGTGTAGCAGGGTAAGTTGAGCTGCCGTGAGGGGTAGGGCCCTGGCCGAATGGAACAGGCGCCCATTGAAACGTCGCAGCCGGGCCCGCAAATCAGGCGCGAAGCCGCCGGTGTCCATCGTGTGCCAGAGGCTTTCGAGCGCATCAGGTAGCAGCTGCCGCAGCTCCTCTGTAGCGGCGTAGCTGGCTAGCAGTCCGGAAAACGAGGCTTTGGGAATCAGGCTTGCATCCTCTGCAAACATGGTAAAGAGGCAGCGCATTAAAAATTGCGCTACCACCTCCGAGGCGTGGCCTGCTCGTTCCAACTGGGCAGAGAGGGCGGCCAGCTGGCCAGCGAGCTGCCGCGTGACTTGGGCCGCCCGACGGCTAGGGTCGAGTTGCTGCGGGTCGGTGAAGAGCAACCGTAGGCGCACCAGCACCGCCTCGTCAGCTAGGTCAGCCAAAGCGATGCGATAGGTCTGCGAATCGGGGAATGGTACGTAGTTGTCGCCCACCCCGGCAAAGTTGCTGTAGAGGTCGAAGCAGTACCCTACATCTGCTACCACGATGAAGGGCGGCCGCGGCTCGCTGGCCGGTAGGGCTCGCACGTAGCCTAGGGCTTGCTGCCGGGCAGCTTCCATCACCTGCCGCCACCTGGTCGTGCCGCGAGTAGCGTGCCCTTGACGATACTTTTCGGGAGGTAAACCTAGCTCTGCGCGTTCGGCATCAGGCCCAGTTTGGCCGGGTCGTGCGCGGGTCGTGCGCGGGTCGTGCGCGGGTCGTGCGCGGGTCGTGCGCG
>Ga0160429_1000875_pt1 | contig 19062 bp, 20 predicted proteins | sample SolpanmetagenomR_FD_108199 | JGI IMG/M metagenome (GOLD analysis project Ga0160429, IMG submission 108199) | Solar panel surface microbial communities from Lawrence Berkeley National Laboratory, California, USA - R | ecosystem: Engineered > Built environment > Solar panel > Unclassified ...
CGTCTCTTTGACCTAGGTTAATCTGTACCTTCATGTCAAAACCAGCAAGACGAGAGCATTCAGACTAGTCCGTCCAGTGGCCCCCAGGCACCGCAACTGCCTCAATTCGCTGGCAATCTAGCCACCACCTCAGCCATCTGCTCATCCGTGTATATCCTGAAGCCCTTCTCTTTCGTCACACTCGCTAGTTGCACATTCTTGGAATCCAGCTTCTCCTCCATAACTTGCTTCAATGTCTTCAGTACCAAAACTTCGGCCTCCTCCAGCGTCAAGCTCTTGTGAAATTCATTCTGTAACTCCGCCTGCGCACCTTCGCTACCACTGCCAATTGCTTTTGCGTCGTATCTGTAGAAAGTTCCACTCGGCTCTGCATGATACAAACTCGGACCATCCTCATCATGTCCTGCGATCAGCAACGCCACACCAAAAGGTCTGCTCATGATGCTCTCCTCGCCGTTGGCACCTTCGCCAAACCGTAATGCCAGATCGCAGATCGATTGTGTAGTGGATTCGACTCGAAGGGGTTCGTTGTAGTGAAAGGCGTGAGATTGGCATTCTACGCGAGCGTGCTCGATCATGCTACGGGCATCAGCTTGAAGGCCGGACATGGCACAGCCAATGTGGCGATCAATTTCGACGATCTTCTCGACAGAGGAGGCTTCGAGGAGGGTGGAGGTGACACGTTTTTCGACACCGAGGATTACGCCGGTGGAAGTTGTGACCTGTGAACGGAAGTGGCAGATTAGCTATTGGTCAGGGAGTCAAAGGTAAATATATGCTTGGGATTAGAAGACATACTCCTATTGCTGTTGAACCTAGCTTGATGGCTTCTAGAGAGTATTCGACTTGAAAGAGACGACCTTCGGGCGAGAAGGTGCTGGACGATTGTTGTTAGCGTCTATAAACCGGAGCTAGAGGGTTTCACAACATACTTGACGCCACGATCTGTCGAGATGTCAGTAGATACTCATTATAGTGATCATTGCGATGCGAGCTGTGCCTTACCATATTCCGAACGAGCAATAAACATGTTGAAAGTTGATATGCAGAAGGCAAAGAGAGGAAGACAAGGGAGGTTTCGAAGAGCGTTGTATTTGGTCGAAAAGTAAGTGGTGCACTGGAGATTCGTCAAAGGAAGGATGTTGTGTAGTTGCAGGCTTCTTGTGCTGTTTGGGATGTGTTTGATGTGAGATATCGATGTCAAGAGCCGTGTCGTCAACTGACGCCTGCCTCGGTGTCGTTCCGACAATCTCAAACGCGACCTGAAACACCACTAAACTAAACAAACAGCTGGCCAGCACAAGACTATGTCATGTCACATATAGCTCGACAGTGTCAACTCCATGGCCTGGAATCAAGATTACCGTACATATGACATATCCGACGCCTGGTGGTTACCTAGTGATACCTCAAGAACAGTTGCGCACCAGAAAGTGTTCGGACTTACACGATCAAGATCATGGCCAATGATCTGTTCGAAGTAGCTTTGCTGGCTCCTAGCACTGCACCACTTGCATCGCGTATACAACTTCCCTCTAGGCATGCAAATGCTCTTACCTTATCTAGCTCGTCAGTCGATCAACAGGAGCGCGACATACTGGACGATATCCTTTTTGTTCTGATGGGATTTGAAGGTCAATACATTCGTTTCAGCAGCAACTACTCTGCCAATGATGAGAAGCAACGTCTTGTTGGACCTCAATGTCGCCCACCAGCAGGTCTTGACGTTAGTCTGCGGGATCTTACGGCGCCGATACTAACACTGGCTTCTCACTACATGGCCCTAGAAGCGTTCGTCGAAGTTCAGAGTCGAGAAGAGTTTGGCGCAGTCAATCATGCTCTAGGCGCAGCGATTAGGAAGATACTGAAAGACTACTTGACTCTGGTCTTACAGCTCGAGCACCAACTGCTGACCAATGATGGCTTTACCCTACATATGCTCAGTCTGTACACGAAACCTACAGCGCACATGCTCTCACAGCTGTACGTCCTAACGCAGGAGATACTGAGGAAGAACGCCATACTGGACGAGGACAAAGAGGAGAGCGATGAAAGTGAGGATATCGACGACATCATCGAGGCTTTGCGAGGTGGCAATGACGGCGCTGATGTGGGTGCGAAGAAAGTCTGCAAAGGCGGAGCAGTACTAGGTCTCATCACGAAGCGACTTGCGGCTATGTCTGGCGATCCAGCAGCAAAAGAGCTTCTCACAACTCTTCTACGAGAAGCGAGTCGACCATACATGGCTATGCTGAACGAATGGCTCCATCATGGCGGCATCAATGATCCGCATGGAGAGTTTCTGATAAAAGAGCAGAAAAGTATACGGCGGGAGGGCTTAGAACAAGATTACACAGATGAATACTGGGAGAAGCGTTACACTATTCGAGAGGGTGGTGTACCTCCACAACTCGAGGCTCTTAAAGAGAAGGTTCTCCTTGCAGGCAAATATCTCAATGTCGTTCGCGAGTGCGGTGGGGTCGACATCAGTGAAACTGTCACCGACGTCCCCACGACCTTTGACGATCCACGTTTCCTCGAGAATGTCAATCTGGCGTATTCGCATGCAAACTCGTCCTTGTTGACACTTCTCTTGACCACCCACGAACTACCTGCACGTCTTCGCTCACTTAAACACTACTTCTTCCTCGATCGCTCCGATTTCTTCGCTTATTTCCTCGAACTCGGCGCATCCGAATTGCGGAAACCTGCCAAAGCCGTCAACACCAATAAGCTCCAATCTCTGCTCGACATCGTCCTTCACCAGCCTGGTAGTGTCGCTGCTGAGGACCCCTACAAGGATGATGTAAAAGTATCAGTCAACGAGGTCGGTCTTACGAATTGGCTTATGCGCGTTGTTACCGTTACTGGTCTTGACCAAGATAGTGGCGGCAATACTAGTATGGCCAATCTGATGACACCAGCGCCGTCGGTACCCACAGTCGACGACAAGGATATAAGAGGGTTTGACGCACTCGTACTAGACTACGCCGTTCCCTTTCCGCTCTCACTTGTCGTCAGCAGAGTTACACTCACCCGTTATCAACTAATCTTCCGCTATCTTCTCTCACTTCGTCATCTCGAAACTCTACTTGTTGGTAGCTGGACCGAGCAGAACAAAGTGAACAGTTGGCGCATGAGATCCAGAAATCCTAAAATTGAGTTATGGAAGCGCAAGGCATGGACTTTGAGAGCCAGAATGTTGTGCTTTGTGCAACAGTTGCTATACTATTGTACGGCTGAAGTCATCGAGCCAAATTGGCAGGCAATGATGTCACGACTGAATGACGGACGGGGTGGTGCTGGACAGGATATCATTGAGATTGATAAAGATAATGGCATTGATGCAATGCATGCGCCAGCGGGACAAGTCAAGCGTACGGTGGACGAGCTGATGCAGGATCATGTTGATTTCTTAGCGACATGTCTGAAGGAGTGTATGCTGACGAACTCAAAGCTCCTCCGTGTAAGTCATGAATATACAGTCCTCGGCCTAGATCAATTGCTAAACAATCCTTCGCAGATCAACTCCAAGGTCATTAACACTTGCACCATGTTTGCAAATTACACGACTCATCTGTCCCGCTATCTCGCTGCTGCAGAGGCAGAATCGGCCGAGTCATCCACAGCCAGCAGTAAGCTGGATACACTCATCGACCATCTTAACAAATACGAGCTGAACTTCTCAAGACATCTGAAGATTCTGCTGGACGCGCTGAACTATCTTGCAGCAACGGAGACGGTAGTGTTCTTGAGTCTTTGTGCTAGGTTGAGTATAGCAGGGGAGGGTGACAATGGCGTGGCTGGAGAGAGCGGGGCACGATGAGCGAGAAAAAAAAGGTTATGATTTCGCATGTGGGCTTAGACAGGAAGATCCACGATCAATCGTGATCGGGACCTGGAGAAGGTATTTGGGTATGGTGTCACATCGCTCGCACAGGCATGAGCATGGATAGATGACTTTTTTGGCGTACGGTATGATACCCTTTTCTTTTCGTCTCTTTTCGGTGATGTCCATTTGATAGAATCAGTCAAGAGTGGCAGGATTATTACAAAAGTGAACAATCTTACGTCCCTTAAGACGCGCAATTCTTCTTGTTGTCCTCCACCTTTTCAATCGCACACCTTGTCATTTGTATTTCCTTTCAATCCTGCCCCGGTTTAACCTTCATCGTACCAATGCCAAGATAATTCTAGTGCCACGATAGCAGCAGACGTTCATAGACTAGGATTCCCGCCGAGCTCACCTTGGGATCTAGATTTGTGGTCAAGGTAAGCAGCCCCTCCCTACCCAGACGCGCGGCTTTGAGCAGCTAGACACGATGCCAATGCGGCGCTAAAAATGTAAAGCCACAACGACAAGGTGGAGAGGAGCGCGTCTAGTACAGAACGACGGCTTGGTAGTCTGCGGGGTCCAGCTTGATAACCAGAGTTGGTTTGTAATGTCAGATTGAATCTACACTTGAACTTTCACAAATTTGTGCCAAACAGGAAGCTCAAATTGACTATATCAAACTCCCTCTTTGGAGATCCAATACATGCATCAACAGTGTTGTAGAAGAATGAACTCGATCGTCGCAGCTCAGCCAAGTCTCCTAGCTCTCTTGGCTGTTGCTTGTTGTCGATTTCTTATGTGCTCGATCATGTAGATCAGGGTATAGTGTCACACACTCGAACCGCAATAGTCTGTCTAGGAAAAGGACCTCCGCAGGACCGTGCAGGGCAAGTAGAGTCTCCTCACGATCGCCAAGATGCCTACGCATTCGTCAAGATATCCAAGGCTGGGCAGACCGATCATATAAGTGCAAGGAAGCTGACAAGGTACACATTCTTCCTAACCTCAACTCCATTACACAAGAACAACGTTAGCAGAGGTCAACACAATGAGACTCTCACTCACCTCCGTCCTGACTTTTGTCACCCTGACACTGGCTCAGAACAGTTCGCTTGTCGATGTGATCTCGAGCCAAGCGGACCTGAGCACTCTTTTGGATATCCTGTCCATCTCACCAGACCTCGTCGCAACACTCGGGAATGCATCTAACATTACCATCTTCGCCCCGACCAACAGCGCCTTTGCAGCGATTCCAGCCAATTCAACTCAAGGTCTTGCTATTGCTGCAAGAGATATAAATGTTACAACGAGCCTTCTGAATTATCATGTACTTCAGGGCAATTACTCGTCGTCTAACTTTACGGAGACTCCAATGTACTATCCGACCTTATTCGACAACCGCTCCATCATCGCCAATATTCCTCAGGCGAACATCACTGGAGGCCAGAACCTAGGACTTTTCAGAAATGGCTCGACGTATCAGGTCATCAGTGGACAACTGCAGACGTCCAATGTCGTCCAGGCTGTTAGTGTTAATCTCATCTTGACAGCCATCTTCTCACCGATTACTAACTCAATCACCAGAATATCACCGTCGGTGGCATCACGATTCACAAAATCGACAAGGTCCTCAGCCTTCCGTTGAACGCGTCCGCAATGGCAAGCCGTCTGGGGGCTACAGCTGTTCTGGGCGCTCTTACACAGACCAACCTCGCCAACACTGTTGATGTCGTTCCTGATCTCACACTTTTCATTCCCAATAATGCCGCGTTCCAGGCTATTGGAACTGCTTTTACCAATGCTAGCGTCGAGACGCTGGCAGGTGTCTTACAATACCATGCCGTGGTCGGCAACGTTGTGTTCAGCTCGGAGATTACCAACTCGACTGTTCCAGCACTTAGTGGCGGTAACCTGACCTTGACGGTCGTTGGTCAAGACATTTTTGTAAACGGCGCACAAGTCGTTGTCCCAAATGTTTTACTGTCAAATGGCGTGGCACATGTTATAGACTCGTGAGTTTTTCGTGCTTGCTCGCGATTCTGCAGCAATCTATCTCCTTGAGTGACACGCACTGACCAACTTCGCCGCCTGCAGTGTCCTGAACCCTGGAAACTCAACAGTGGTGCCCGGACAGCTGAACGGCACTACCCCAGCCAATGCGTTCTCGGGAGCTAGCTCGGCCACTACTGTCCCTTTTACATCTGGTGTTCCAATCCCTACGACCACCAACACCGTGCCAGCACTTGCTACAACTGCGAATGCTGCCGGGTCTTCCATGTCAGCACCCAATGCTGCTGCCACACTACCTGCTGTGATGGGTAGCGGCGCCATCTGGGCTGGCGTTGTAATCGTTGGTGCTTTGCTCTGAAGTGGAAGCCAAGGCACAGTGAAGAGGGTTGATAGGCAAGCACAGAGGGTAGTCTTTGCCGACTATCGCCGACCATGTTTGAAATTTCTTTTGCGAACCACTCACTCATGTACCTACAGCTCGATGTGTTTCGTGCCGGAAAGCTGATTGATATCTGGATCCTGTCTTCCTACACGGCCCGCGCTGCTTTCAGTTTACCCTTTATGCCATGTCAAGTTCTCGCCACTCTGGCTTCTTTCATGCCTGGTTCCCGTTTACTCTGGCTCGACGCTCCTGGCCCAATTCTTACTCTTTATCCACTCCTGCTTTCTCTATACTGCTGTCCGTCCAGTTCCATAGTTCAAGCTAGACTCTCAACTTCGCCACCACCCTTCCTTCCTGCCTGACCACTACTCTACTTTATATTGTTCCCCGCGTGGAACTCTTCACCTCCACCCTTGCCGTCTGCCCTGTAGCTCTGCTTCCCGCAGTCTTGCCATCTCACACTCTTGCCAATCTGTAAGCATTGCATGTATGTATGTATGTATGTGGGGAGAAAGGGTCCCGGTCTGCAAAACGGAGAAAGAAAAGTCGTTTGTTGCCGGAATAAGATGTGCAGATAAGTCTGTTAATCCGCCGAGCTGGCCAGAGGCTACCTATAATAGGGATCTTGTCTCCCGGAATAGATGACGGAGGGGCAATGCCGCACGACAGAGTCACGACTACAATGGTCTCACACGACTCGGTCTGAGCTGAAAAGTAGTCGTGGTGCAGCTTTGAAACGGCGAAAGGGCGACGGTACATAAGGCTTGAAGGCAGTACTCTCGGCTGAAGCCGTCGACTCATTAGCTATCAAAGGAAAGAGCAACGGCTGAGGACGATGAGTGAAGATGACAGCAAAGGCCGAAAGTAGTCATCAGCTTAGAGAATCTCGTCCTTCAGTTCAAGACATGTCAAGAGAAAGAGAAGGAGACATGCTGGAGTTCCGTAAACGTGACCAAGCTTGAGCACATTTTGTGATCAATTTTCCTGATATGATGACACGATGATGTGGGATAACAGAACACAGAAAGTAAGTAAGGTCACGAAATTGGTAAATGTTTATCATTATTAGTGTACCATACCGTATTCCTCTGTGAACTATGTATGCTCTTTTCGTATCGTATCGTTTCGTATCGCATCGTATCCAGAATGTTGTTTGTATCCTGGGCATCAGTCATTGACCATTTCTCTCCCCTTTGTGTGTTTCCATTATTGCTGTTGTTTCCATGACCATTTCGTTATCCAGATGTTGCATCCAAATTGTCGCCTTTTTCCATTAAGCTAAGATTTTCTTACTGCCACAACTCCACTACTCGGAAGTCTCCCATCATGTCGAGAGCGAAAGCGGAGATTGTCGCAAGCTCACCATCACCCACCAAGCCTTCCTTTCACCTCACCACCCACCACCCCTCCTCGACGACTCCCTAACAGGCAACACCCCAACCTCAATCGCCTGCGCACCAAGCACACTTCTCGCCTTTGTCGCCGTACCAATAACCGCGCTCGATCTCTTCTGCTGCTGTCCGGACAAGTTCGACCTTTCTGGCGAGCTCGCATCAATAGCCTGGGCACCAACACCAAGGACATGCCTTGCTTTGCTCGCCGTCCCGGTCACTGCGCTTGACCTTCGTTGCTGTCTGCATGACTTTGATCGATTTGGTGTATTTGCTGCTGAAAGCGCCTCGTGGTAGTGGGAAGTGGATGAGGAGACGTGTTGGAAGGAGCGCGATGCTGGATGTTGATGTTGAAGATGATGATACGATCTTCGTCGATCACTTGCCGTATAAGGAATCGACTCGGTCACGAAGACGCAGTGGGACGACGGAGGTTGTGCTTTGGTGGTTGCTCTTGACAGAAAAGGGTCTTCAATGTCGCTCGCGTTTGAACCAAGAGGAGGCGATTGACTCGATGTTGTGCTTGCAGCGATGCGGACATTCGACTGCAATTTCATCGGTGCGTCGGCACGGAGTTTGTCGAGTGCTGATTGCAACGAGTCCAGGTCTGATTTGGTGTCGACAAACATCTTGTACACTTTGGCAGTCGGCGAGAAGTAAGAGGCGGCGGAGTCTTGTGATTGGCGAGGCGAGGAGGTGGAGGTCAGTGACGGTGTGTCGGATTGACTGTTGTGATGATGAGGCAGAGCGGTGGGCGTGGGATGGTCTAGATAGGGAGAGGTAGAGCGTGATGACGACGTCGACTCGATGTCTGATGAACCATTGCGAAGCCAGCTTGAAGCAGCGGATCCATCGTGAGAAGCACGACCGAAATTGGAAGGTGGAGGAGTGAGTTCGTAGGCAGTCGTTGATGGTAGAGGAAGCACAGGTGGAGTCTTTTTGTAGTACATGTTGCTGTGAGGATCAGCTGCTTGCGCCTGAATGACCATGAGTTGTTGCTGTTCGAGTTCGAGCATTTTCTCCTGTAGGTTCGCCATGTCTTCTTCAAGGTTGGAGATGCGTGCAGCATAGCTCTCAAGCTCCATGACAGTGCGACCAGAAGTTTGAGATCGGGGCAGGGAGAAATTCAGGGGCTTCTTGGTGGTAGGTAGATGAGGCATGACATGAGTGGTGTCTGTAGTGATAGCTTGGACATCATCAGGCATGAGTGGTGAGCCAGGCTGATCACGAATCGCATACGATGTGATGGTACCTTGAGAATGTCTGAGACGAGAACTGAGGTCGACGTATTTGTCACTTGTTGGTACTTCTGTGCCAGACGAGATCTGTTGGTGGTGTGACATTAGTACTTCGTTGGCAGACATTGAGTTGTCGGGGTAGTCAGCTGAGGGCGTGTTTGTTGATGAGAAGTGTTCCTGCAATGAAGTCACAGGCAACGGAGGATGCGGCTCAAATGGAGTTGGAGACTTGGCACGAAATAGACTTGTCCAGGACTTTGAAGGTTGAATGTTGGAATGTTGTGAGTCGTTATGAAGAAAAGTGTCTGTCTTGTTGATATCGAAGAGACTCGGCGTCTGCGAGCGGCCAAGGCGGCTAGCAGATCTGCTGGTCGTTTGCTCCTAAAGATGATGGTCAGCAAAAGATTTCACAAAGAATGAGAATCAACCCAACTCACTCGATTACTCTGACGAGAAGCAGCTCTCGATTCAGACCTGGCACTATCCTTTGACAAGTTCTTGCCAAATACTTTTCGAAACGTGCTTTTCAGTGCTGAACTTGCTGCAGAAACAGGAAGCGCCGACGACGTAACACCCAGTCCAGTGGTCTCTTGGATCGTCTCAGTATTGTTATTGAGGCAAGCAGGAGTCGAACGACCAGATGGAAGACCAGAAGCAGACGAGCGATGTCTCAACGAAAACAAGGCACTTCGTGTTGTCGTATCCTCAACTGGTGATGATGGCAGAAAGTGGAGAGATGTGCTTGGGGCTGAGTCGTACGACGTTTCAGGTTTTGCAGTCTGAGGAGGATTTCTGAGTAAGAGGTTTCGGGGTGGGGTTGAAGAGGGACTGGCAAAGTTTTCATGGGAAAAAGAAAAGGCATTGCGTTTTGAAGTCGATTGAGCACGTCTGGGCGTGCGAGGAACGCCGAAGTTGTCCATGTCGGCGGTAGGCGCTACCATGTTGGTGATAAGAAGCAGTCACTCTGAACCAGTGATTTGGCAATGTGATGAGGATTTGAGTGGTCGAGGCTGCAGTAGTAAGCAATGGTTTCAAGCCAAGTCGAAGTGACCAGGCAGCTGGGAATAGGTATTTGGAATGGGAACAGGTATTTGGAATGAAATGGTTGAAGGGCGGGCGAGGAGGGGCAGAGTCCCACAAGATGCTAAGGCAGCACAGCGTCACTCTTTGCACAGTGGATGTCTCTGTCGTAGAATTCTGTACAGTATCACACACATATGATCGGAGGAAAGAAAGAGCAGCGGATCAAGTTCTTCATATTCACCACAAAGTTTAGGAACAAGTGCCAGTGTACAGTCGGAGATGCTGTTTTCGGTCTACGGCAGGAAGGAACAAACAGACAAACCAAATGTAGCACAGCACACGACAAACGAAACACGTCCAATCCACTGCAGGGCGGCCCGTTGCAAGCCATGTGGCGTGGCCAAGATGGTCGGATGCACCATTGTGACAAACGACACAGAACAACAAGAGAATAGTTTGTGTCGCCAGTTGTACTTCCACATCCGTTTGTGCATATGGCATGTTGGAGAAGCTGGTCAGTGTTGTACACAGCCATATCAAAACCCTTGCAATCTCCGCTGTTCGGGCTGACCATTCTGGGGCCCCTGCTTTTCGCTTAGCTTATCTTATTTCTATCGTCAGCTCCATCACACAAGCGGGGTACACAAGACAGCTGAACAAACGAACAAACGCCGACCACAACAAGTGACATGCAACAAGTTTCGAGATAGGAGAGCACGGATAAGAAGAGCAAGCAGCTTTGATTGGTGAGGTACCTATGCTTTGTATTTCATCCAGATCGAGTGAGCGCGTGCAAAACACGTGTTAAACCGAACGAAAACAAAAACCCAAAAGGCTAACCCCACACACTTGTGGCTTGTCCTCCAATGATAGTCCTCGAACGGAAAATGTTCGAGTGCCCATTGCCACAAATGGCTCTTAGCCCGAAACGTAAGACGAGAAAGTCTATCTCCAAAAGACAAACGCAAAGTCAATCTGCAACCTTTAGAGCGCCCAGATCGATATTAAGCTCGGAAGGATCAGGATATCTCAGATCTGCATTCTCCTCCAGGAACTCCATCCAGCGTTTCAAGAACCTGCCTCCTTTGCCTATTGTTTCGGAATCGCCAATAACCACAAGCTGCCTTCGGGGGCGAGTCATAGCAACTGCGAGAAAAAGATCATGTCAGCTTATGTCATATCACTCCGTCAGCTCTAACGCGGGATATTAACAACTCACCATTCAGCCGCCGTCTCTCGGCCAAGAATCCAACGTCGTTCTGGTCGTTTGATCTGACAAGACTGAATATCACGACTTCCTTCTCACGACCCTGGAACCCATCGACACTGCCTAGCTCGATGCCTGGATATCGTCCCTTCAGAGCTTGACTTAGTATTGATAGTTGTGCGTTGTATGGTGTGATGACAGCGATATCGTCCGGCTTTAGTCCGGCGGCAACCAGTGTCTGCACGTGTCGTACGACAAGAGCTGCTTCCATCTCATTGCTCTTACTTTCTGCGATGCTCCGACTCTTCTTGATGTCGCCATCTTCTGCCTTTTCCGGAAAGTCTCCTCCCACGGTGTCAAAGAAGATCAATGGCTCTCTAGTGTCGTCTGTTTCGGTGACTCCAGGCAATTCACTTAACAGTCTTGCCTTGACATGCTCTCCAGCAATCAGTCGTGATTCATACAGCTCTTCCGAAGGATATCGCATGATGAGCTCGTGCATGCGGTATTGTGTGGTCAGCATACGCTTGATGGATGATCCATGCAGAGCAAGTAATCTGTCGAACAAGGTGGTTTCGAGCGTTGCCGAACCATCCGCATCACTTGCTTCAGTCTCTTCCTTCTTTGCTGATTTGCTCCTTGAATTGGATGATTTGATCGTGGGTGGCAGCTGGAGATGGTCACCTGCCAGTACAGCTTTCTTCGCCGCCAACAGCGCAACCCAGCATTGTGCCTCGAGTGCCTGCGCCGCCTCGTCGATGATAACCACATCGAACTGTGCCTGTCGAAGCATGCCTCCGCCACTTCCATGCAGTGTTGCTAGTACCACCTTACTACTCCTTATCAGATCGTCCACACATGCCCTCTCGCGCACACGATAATCTTTCCGTAGGTCTTTGAGCTCGTCATAGATCACGCGTCGTTCTCGGCCATTGCGCGTCTTGCTAATCGAAGCCTGCTTTTGGTCCATCTCGTTCCTAATGTCTTGAACGAGACCGGCAGCATCTGAGGTTTTGGTGATGACGTCGAGGGAGTGATGCAAGACAGATGGCAGAAGTCGTGCTGGGTGTCCAAGGCGGACCATGGGGACTTTGAAAGGTGCTAGTCGCTCCACAATGTTGTCAACGGAGATGTTGGACGGACCACAAACTAGTATACGTAATCCTTTCTTGAGCAGTTGCATGATGAGCTCAACCAATGTATGTGTTTTGCCAGTGCCTGGAGGGCCATGTATAAGTGCTATCTCACGGGAGGCAATCGCAAACTTGATAGCATCTGCAGGCAGTAAGTAAAAGTCATTGGCGGTATTTGGTGCTCGTGTAGAATAGCTTACCTTTCTGTGACTCGTTCAAGTTCCCAGTGACCCAGTCCAGCCTGCCAACAGCCTCATCAAGGTCTCTAGGGATCGGTGTAGGCGACGAGTGCCCAAACAGCGTCCGAACAAAATCGCTTTGCTCTGGTTCAGACAGCTTCTGCAGTCTCTTCATCGTCTCATTCATCCTGGAGATCTCGATCAGATTATGGTTTGTTTCCCTTCTGTATACGCACAATCATACCTTTTATACGTGACATCATTCGCCAGCTTGACACTTTCCAGCATATTAGCCTTGTTCCGCATCACCTTTGCATCCAGCACACCCTCACTCAACCCACGCACATCCACAACTTTCCCGCAGGCACATCTGCCTCTTCCTTATCCAGGGCAACGCATAAAGTCGTCGCGCCCGCTTTCACCATCACTCCATCGACACCATCCTTTTCAGCCTGCGTCTTTTCCGTCTTCTTCGCTGACCCTCCCAGCTGATTTCGCACACCAACAATGTCTCCTACTCGTAATCCATGTTCTGGGAGCTCGGATCTGCCAATCGCGGGATCAAGTTCAAGCTCTAGCACAGTCTTACCACCGAGACCTGTGCGTTGTGAGGCAATGTGGAGGTTGAGGACAGCGATGCCAGAGCGTTGAAGTACAGCGGGCGACGATGAGGAGAGGAGTGTAGAGGTTTCGGTGACCTCGGCGTCGAGTTCGCGAGCGAGGAGTGTCAGTTGGGTGTTTGTGAAAGTGAGTATGTCGATGGGTTTGAGGGACATTTTTACAGTGAAGAGAATTGAAGTACAGATAGATTTTTCTAATCATGAAATCTGAAACACTGAGTAGAGATGTGAAACAAGTTTCAGATTATGTATGACGTAGTTGTCTCGCTAATCATCAAATCCACCAAACCCATCCTCTTCTCCTCCCCCACCCCCACTCACCACACCCCCATTGCCAACTGCACCTTCAGTCTTCCTTCTCCTCGAGCCCTCAACCGCTCCTTTCCGCCTATTATCAATCTTCCTCTCGTACCCACTCTTCGTACTAATCCTACTTTTCGCGCTGCCCTCCCCTTTATTCACGTTCCGGCTAGCCACGCCGCGTCTCTTTAACTCCTGCTTCTCCTTCTTACTCGGTGTCGGCAGAGCATCCAGTAGCCACTGCTTGATCCCTTCTCCTCCCTCCGCACCTCCCCCTCCACCACCCTTCCGCAATCTCTCACTAGCAGCAATAACATTCGCCACATTTTTAACAAACGGCACGTCTTCTTTTGCATACAGCGTGACAGCTACACCTCCTTCGCGACCCGCTCGACCCGTCCTGCCAACACGATGCACGTACACAGCGCTTGAATTAGGGAAATCGTAGTTGACCACGCCATTCAAGCCGCGGAAGTCGACGCCACGTGAGAGCAGATCGGTGGTTATCAGAACCCAGATCTCGCCGCGGCGGAACCGGAGCATGACATTTTCGCGTGCAGTATCAGTGAGGTCAGCGTGTAGCACTGCGATACGTGTTGACCCACCCGCCTCGGCTGGTATGTCGTAGAGGAGTTCGGAGTGGAGGGCAATTGCACGAGGGATTGTTTGCGTGAAGATGAGAAAAGGTGGGCGGAGAAGTGGGGTTTGGTCCAATGAAGGCGTGGTGCTGCTCGCGGCGGCGGTGGGATGCAGCAGGTTGCGCAGGGCCATAAGCTTGCCTTGTTCGGTGCCGCAGTAGATGAGTTTGTGGTGGATTGTAGGGAGAGAAGTATCTTTTAGGCCGACGATCAGGCGAAGGAGCGATGGGCGTGTTGATTGTAGGTTTGAGAGCTGGATGTTGGACCAACGAGAGGCAATAGTTGACATGGCGAGGTCTTCGATACTGGAACCCATTGTGGCTGACCATAAGCTGACTCGGAGGAGAGGATTCGTGCACGAAGACCAGATCTTGATGGTTTGATCGCGGAAGAGAGGATCGAGGAGGACGTCGGCCTCGTCAAGGACGATATATCGCACACTTTCCATTGGTAGAGTGGCTCCAGCGGGCGACGTGATAGCATTGAGGAGCGTAAGTGGTGTACTGACGAGGATATCCGCCTTGACTGGCGGTAGATTCTTCTTAGCTTTTGGCTCATTGCCATCCTCTACAGAATCATCATCTTCAGACTCTGCTTGTTCTGCTCCCTGAGCATCGTCATCCTGCACGTCGACAGTGTCTTGTGCAATATTCATGCCCTTCTTGACCAATGTAACCTGAACACCAGTCCGCCTCGATAACTTTCGTCCTTCATTCGTGATCTGACTTGCCAGCTCTTTCGTTGGCGCAACGATGATAGCTTTCGGACCTGTATTCATTTCTGTGCCGGCTTCACGAGCTATCCGTCGTTGTTCTAAAATTCCTGCTAATACAGGTATCAAGAATGCCAGTGTCTTTCCACTACCTGTTGGCGCTACGCTGAGGAGGTCTACATCTATTGTGGTTCGTACTTGCTCTGTTGAGGTGTCTTCATCACGGCCACTATTACCATCTTCTTCTCCTAGTAGTGGTGATCCGAGTAACAGAGGTAATGCGCCAAGTTGGATCTCCGTAGGAACAGAGTATCCTTGCTCTTCGAGATTTTCTGCAAGAACACTAGGTATACTGTATTTCGGACGCAGTTGTGAGAAGGCGGTCAAAGGCTGCACTATCAGGTCGGCCTTCTGCTTTTTCTGCTTCTCAACCTCTAGCCCCTTCTTCTTCTCTTTCTTCTTCTGCTTACTACTGGACGTTGCTGCAGAGTCCGACGCTGGAGTCCAAAGTTGTGCGATCTTGATCTTGTGTCTTCTCAACAGTTGTTTGCACTCGTCGAACGGTAGTGACGGGATAGCTGATGAGGGCTCTACTTTTGAAATTGGCTTCCCGCTATCAGATGACGCTTGTTTAGATTTCTTTGTCGCAGACTTGGAGGATTCTTGCTCTGCAGCAAAGCCATTTCCGAAAAAGTCCAGCTCCTCTGGTATTATCTCCGCTGACTTTTGCTTCTCTTGACCTCTCTTCCTCTTTCTGCTCGTTACTTCTGTAGCTGTTTTGCTTGCTGGCGGCGCATCTTGTCCATAAAGTTGTGGATTTGGTCTCGAGATTCCTGAGGGTGTCTGCAATGGCGCAATTGCTTTCTTAGATCTTGCGGAGAGGTTAGTAGATCGCGACAAGATGCGTAGGGCGTCCATCGGATCGATACACGAAAGTTCGAGGTTCGAACATTTGGAAACATTCTGAGAAATATCGCAAGCACATGCGAAGAGAAAATGGTCAATCTACCGTAGTTCATAGACCGTTAGACTTTTATGCACTGCAAGAACTGTTTCAAAATATCACATCACAACTGGCTCTCAACATCAAGATTCCAGAATCAAGGAGGAGCAGATCACCACGAGATACGACGAGATTGCTGGTCGTTAAGCAACAAGCATCATTCATCGTGCATAGCCGACTCTCGCGACTTTGAATGATTATTAAGTGATCGATGAAGCAGACAGGTAGATAGTTGTGCAGCTATGGATGGACAGCTTAGATAGAGGGATTTAAGTGGAGCAGGCAGAGGAATTGCAGACAACTTGTAGTGCAAAGTAAGCGTACGAAAAGAAAGTTAGAGGAGATGGGAACTTGGGAAGATACAGCTGTGTAATGCAGGCAAGCAGTAGGAAAAGTCGTCAGGTTCTATCGTGACCCTTAGCACCCTTCGTACAGCTGCCATTAGACTATTCTATTAAGAGAAGCTTTTATACCTCCTTACACTCGTGAACGGAGATCTCAATCACTCTGAGTAAGTAGCTAGGCTTCATGAGTAACCTCCGCACGCCTCACGCTCATACTTGTAGACCACGAGCCAATATCACTGCGTGAAGTCGCACTCGTTAGTGTCATAAGGGTATGCTATTTGTTTTATTGTACATTATGGAGGTTGAATGAGCTCGTTAGAAGGACCTCATTTTCTCATCGTCATGGGGAAACCCCGCCCAGCTTCTATTCTGGGCCAGCAATCAAATATTTGATTCCGAGCGCTTTCTTAGTATCCTCAAAGGCTTGCTCGGCTTCCTCAAACTTGACCTTCTTTGAGATGAGCTCCTTGACGCTGACTCTTCCGTGTGCCACCAAACCAACAGCATCAGAGTAGTCGCCGTGGCTGTATCTGAACGATCCCTTGGTTGTGAGTTCCTTTGTGCACATCGCCATGATGGGGTAGTTGATGTCTGGCTTGCCCATACCGCCTTGGACGTAAGTTCCACCATTTCTAACAACATACTGCGCAGTCTGAATGCAGATTTCAGCACCCGAGGCATCAATGGCTGCGTCTGAACCAACTTCAAGACCGCACTCCTTGATGATCCTGGCGGCACTCTCCTCTGGGCTCTCCGAACGGGATGGTGTGAAGGCATGTGTGGCGGCGTACTGCTTGGCGAACTTGAGGCGTTCCTCGTTAACGTCGACAGCAACGACGATATCAGCACCGAAAGCCTTGGCGACTGCCATGCAGAGAAGACCGACAGGACCAGCACCGAACACGACTACGCTCTGACCAGGGCGGATGCCAGCTTGCTTGGTAATGTGGACACCAACAGCCAATGGCTCAACGAGAGCACCTTCTTCAAGACTCATGCTATCGGGAAGCTTGTAGCAGAAATCGCCGGGAATTCTGTAGTAGCGGCAGATGGTACCATCGTATGGAGGAGTAGCAGCGAAAGCCATATCGGGGCACAAGTTGTAGTTTCCAGACTTGCACTGCTTGCAGTGACGGCAGGGTTGTCCGGGCTCCATGGCGACACGGTCACCGACCTTGACGTTTGTGACAGCTGAACCGACCTCCTTGACTATTCCAGATGATTCGTGACCGAGGACCATGGGCTTCTCAACGACGAAGTGGGCGATGCGGCCATGTTGCCAGTAGTGCACCTGTTGAGGCGTAGATTGTAAGCCTCTATCAGGGGGACAGGGCATTGTGTTCTTCACCACTCACATCTGAACCACAGATACCAGTCCACTTTACGTCGACGATAACATCACGATCGCTCTGGAGCTTAGGAAGTGGGCGGTCTTCGTACTTGAGGCTGAGAGGCTTCTCGAGGATGAAGGATGGGTTCTGTGAGATAGTTAGTGTTGCTCATGAACTTCCGCTCTTCGGTCTGCTGAGTAGTCGACAATGTTTTTGTTATTGTTCTGCCCCTCCATGTGAATTGCGGGGTAGATAGAAAATAAGACATCTGCTGAGAGGAGTGATGATACTTACGTCGGACATTGTGATGATGTGATTGTAAGGTATGTGCGAATGTTTCGAATGCGAGAGGATGTAGATTTTTGAGATCGAGTTTAGATAAAGAAACAACTTTCAATGCACGATGATATATTGTGAAATGGCCATGTCCCGTGATTTAGCCTAATTCGGTAAAGCTCATCTGACTTCTGACTTTTGACATCTGACTACTTACCCCACCAACTGCCGAGTATTTGTACAAACAGGCTACAGGGTAGAAGAGCATACAGGCGCCTAAGCTCTTCATCCTAGACAGCTGCACCTGTGTGGCACCTACACTTTTCAGGATGTCCAATCTCGGAAAAGCCAAAGGTTTACAGCTGAACATCGCCCGGCTTGGCGCCTCATCTGAAGGACAAACACGCGCTTCGATAGATCTCGAACCGAAAGTCAATACTTTAAAACTATATTACGTAAGGCTAGATTCCTCTTATGCTTGCTCCTAGTAAGACGAGACACCTTACGCTATTTTATGAGGCTAAAACTTCTCCATAAACACTTCCGGCATGGACTGATAGAATCCCATTCTTTACGTCTCAACCCTCGGATCTTGCTCATTTAACAATGTTGACATAGTCGAGAACAGCACCATCAGCACCGTGGACTGAGAAGAGGTTATTCAGGAGAAGCAGAGATGAATACAGAAGCGAATTATCTTACTGAATTGGAACTGGATCGCAGTCGAGTTGAAGACTGTAAGCTTCTGAAAACCGTAGTGGGTGGTGTCGAGCACGTTGGTGATAGGAAGAAGAGCTCTGTTGTATGTCGTGTGTGACTCGATATTACCTGCTTGACCTGGGAAAATGCATCAGCTTGAATGGGTTTGGTACACTGCAGTGTAGATCCTTACCGTTGACAATGTGCGTAATGGACACACCAGGGTTGGACTTGTAGGTATGGGTGTTGACGATGGAGGCAGAGTCGACCGTGCCGTTAGCCATCAAAGGGAAGGTCCTCTCATACCTATCGTCGAGTTAGCTTCCTGCTTTATCAACGGACATGATTCTCAAGCTAAAGACCAATGAATGTGCCCGCCGACACTGGCATCGACACCATATTGAAGAAAGAGAGCCTGGAAAGCGCTACGCAGGTTTCTCTGATAGCCAGCGTTATTCGTTGACCAGAACTGTTTGTGTTAGTCATTGACTATTGTGCAATGGAGAACAGTTGTCTTACAGGGCGATGTGACACAGTCACAATGAATGGAGTCTTAGTCCTGTTGACAGCGGCAAGGTCGGCAGCGAGGAACTTATATTGCTCGTAATTCGTAACATTGGCTTGTCCAAGGCGTCCTCCATCGATAGAGCCAAATGGACCAGCGTCGGTGAGGTAGGTCCTGTTCTCAGCAGGGAGCGTCTCGCCAGCGGCGATTTCGGCGGCTGAAAGTTCTCTGTC